>Ga0111539_10012498_pt1 | contig 10640 bp, 9 predicted proteins | sample RhiMethybrSRZTD1_FD_79667 | JGI IMG/M metagenome (GOLD analysis project Ga0111539, IMG submission 79667) | Populus rhizosphere microbial communities from Tennessee, USA - Rhizosphere MetaG P. TD hybrid SRZTD1 (version 2) (version 2) | ecosystem: Host-associated > Plants > Roots > Rhizosphere >... | reverse complement strand
GTCGCGGATCTCGACCTCATGCCCGGCCCTGCGCAGATGGTAGGCGCAAGACAGGCCCGCCGGGCCGGCACCCACCACCAGGACGCGTTTTCCGGTCGGAGCGCCGGCCGCGATCGTCCAACCTTTCTCGAGCGCGAGATCGCCAAGGAAGCGATCAAGCGAGTGGATCGCCACGGACTGGTCAAGGAACTGTCGATTGCAGGCGCTTTCGCAGGGGTGATAACAGGCGCGGCCGTGCGTCCCTGGAAGCGGATTGTCCTCCATGTATTGGCGCCAGGCCTCTTCGTATTTGCCGGCTTGTGCGAGTCCCAGCCAGGCCTGAATGTTCAGGCCCGCCGGACAAGCGTTGTTGCATGGCGGCAGAAGATTGACATACGCGGCCCGCTGCCAGCGCATCGCGTTTGTGCCCCTGGCAATCGTAGACTTATAGATCGGGGTCATGTCCTTGGGGATCAAAGCCATCAAGGGCCTCTCGAGATTGCGAGTGGAAAGTTGGCTCGCTCCAATAAAAATAGATCGCGCGCTGTTGTGAGCCGAGTAAAAGGCAGCAAAATCCTGCAAATTCGCGCCCGGCGAATGTTGCGAGATGTTAGTGACGCTTGACCAGCGGCACAGTCGTCTCTTTACCGCTAGGGCTGCTCGGTGGAAAAGGCCGAGCTAACTAGCCGTTCGCGCTAGAGCGAGCTAAGCTTCGCTTTCATCTTTCGCCGTGATCTGACTGCGTGGACCTCATTGTCAAGGCGCTCAACTTGAGTTCCTTACAATCTGTTTGTTCGGGCGTCCGTTGATGACGAGTGAGAGCTTCCTTTCGCGAGGCGTCAAAGAATCATAGCAAACCTGCATTTCGGCAATGAGTCTGTCCTGCTGACGTCGCACTCGATAACGCTGTTCCCCATGTGCTTTGCAAGAATTTATTCGGTTTAATCGGGCTTAGTTCGCTCTCGCTCCCAGCGCGTGGCACCTTGAGAGGCGCTAGTCGGCGCCGGCCGCCAATGCAGTGACCTGCAGCGGGAAGATTGATCGGTCCCGGACCCGTGGATCAGAAATGAAATCCTGCGCCATAAGCATGCGAACTACCCGGGCTGAAGACGCTCACGGATCAATTCGATCTCATGCACGGCAGCGATCTTCAATGTTAGACAGAAGCGAGGTGGACCGTGGCGAGCATTGCCGCATTTCTTGACGCACAGCCCTTACTTTCTCTCTTCCTGGTGATTGGGGTCGGCTACGCCGTCGGCAGAATCAGTATAGCCGGGTTCTCTCTCGGGATTGGCGCGGTTCTGTTCGTCGGACTCGGCGTTGGAGCCATCGCCCCAAAATCGGCGCCGCCAGGCCTGATTGGGCTGCTAGGTCTTGTGCTGTTTCTCTACGGCATCGGCATTCAGTACGGAAAGGACTTCTTCAAAGGGCTTACGAGTCCCTTCGGCATCAAGGCGAACATCTTAGCCACAGTCGCTGTCGTCGCTGGTTGCGCGATGGCGGTCTTGGTGGCGCGTGTAATGGGGTTCGGGCTCGACTTTGCTGCCGGCATGTTCGCAGGAACCATGACCAGTACTGCAAGTCTGCAGGCTGCTCTCGAGGCTGCCGGCAATCGCAATCCTGCGACTGGCTATGCAATCGCCTACCCGTTCGGCGTCTTTGGTCCGATATTCTGTTGTTTCCTGGCCAAGCTCCTGTTGCGGCCAAAGATCGAGATCCCTGCACCCACCCGGCTCATCGTCGCCGAGACCCGGGCGGGCGATCGCGGCCTCGCCGGAGCAAGCGTATCAGAGCTCCTCAAGCGCGCGCCCGAAGGCGTCGAGCTCATCGGAATCCGACGCGCCGGGACAAACCTGATGCCGGAGCCGACGCTGACGCTAGAACCGGACGATATCCTAGCCGTCGCCTCCCTTCCGGAAGCGGCAACGCGATTGAAGCTCGAGAACACGGAAGCGGCGCGCAGTGATCGCCGTCACCTAGACTACGTTCGCGTCTTCGTCTCGAAGCAAGCCTATGTCGGGCTGACGTTGCGCGAGCTACCTCTGCCCAAGAGTCTGGGGGCGGAGATCATCCAAGTGCGACGGGGAGACGTAGACCTCCTGCCGCGGCCGGATCTTGTGGTCCAGTACGGTGATCAGCTCGGCATCATCGTCGAGCCGGCTCGGCGTGACGAAATTGCTCGCTTCTTCGGCGACTCGATCAAGGCTGAGGCTGATTTCAGCTTCATCTCGCTCGGTCTCGGTGTTGCCGTTGGCGCGCTCATCGGCCTCATTCCAATCCCGATCCCCGGGCTGGGCAGTGTCAAGCTCGGCATTGCCGGAGGCCCACTCGTGATTGCCCTAATCCTTGGCTATCTCGGACGGCTGGGACCATTCAATTGGTATTTGCCCGTCGTTGCCAACATCATCATGCGCAACTTCGGCCTCACCGTATTCCTCGCCTCCGTCGGCATGTCTTCCGGTGCCCCCTTCGTCGCGAATATCACGGGACCCGGGCTCAGCTTGTTGGTTGCCGGCATGATCGTCCTGCTGACTGTCGTGGTGATCGTCTTCGTGGTTGGTCATTTCGTCCTGCGGATGAGTTTCGATGACTTGCTGGGCATCATATCGGGTGCAACCGGTAACCCTGCCATTCTAGCCTACGCTAACCAACTGGCCCCGACCGGGCGACCCGATCTTGGCTACGCCATCATCTTTCCTGGCGTAGGCACGATCGTGAAGGTCATCGCCGTACAAGTGATGGTCACACTGGGTGCTTTGGGCGCTCCCCCAGGGTGAAGGTCGACGCGCGCTCGCATCTGGAGGCAACCTCGCCGGCATGCAGGACACGCGAATCGCCATCCAAAGTAACGGCTAACATCCGGTCGCGGCCCAATCCGCCAATCGCACCGGCGAATTTTAGGCAGGAAATCACTCATGAGAATGGCTGTTTTCAGCACACAGGAATTCGAACGTCAGTCCTTTGATGAAGCCAACGCACGATTCAACCAGGAGCTGATCTATTTTGGAGAGAATTTGCATCGGGCTACCGCTCCCCTTGCAGCCGAGTGTCCTGCAATTTGCGCCTTCGTGAACGACAAACTGGATGGTCCAACGCTGTCGGCACTTGCCGCAGGCGGCACGCGTTTGGTTGCTTTACGCTCCGCGGGCTACAACCATGTCGACTTGGCAAGCGCGGAGAAACTGAAGATGACCGTCATGCGAGTTCCGGCCTATTCGCCCCAGGCGGTCGCCGAGCACGCGGTCGCGCTGATGCTGACGCTGAACCGGAACATCCATCGCGCATACAACCGCGTGCGCGAGGGCAATTTTGACCTGTGCGGCCTGGTCGGTTTCGATATGGCTGGCAAAACCGTTGGTATTGTTGGGACCGGCAAAATCGGAGCTGCGTTGGCGAGGATCATGAAGGGCTTCGATTGCAGATTGGTCGGATACGACACCTATAAAAATCCGGACTGTTTGGCGCTGGGCATGAAGTACAGCGATCTCCCGTCTTTACTGGCGGAATCTGACATTGTTTCTCTGCATTGTCCGCTCACGCCGGAAACGACCCACCTGATCAACGACAAATCGATTTCCCTCATGAAGCGTGGATCAATGCTGATCAACACCGCACGGGGAGCGCTGATAGATACGCGTGCAGTAATCGACGCGCTAAAGACGCGAGATCGCCTCTGGTATCTAGGGATCGACGTTTATGAGGAGGAGGGCCCATTGTTCTTTACGGATTTGTCCTCGACCATCATACAGGACGACGTGTTTGCGCGTTTGACAACGTTTCCGAACGTCGTGGTCACTGGTCACCAGGGATTCTTAACACGTGAAGCGCTAGCTCAAATCGCTGAGATTACACTCGGTAACGTAAGCGACTTCGAAACAGGAAGGCAGAAGTCGGAAAACGTCGTCAGGCCGGGCCATTAGCCGACCTATCGAGCGCGTGCACGCGTGTCGGTGGCAATGGATCGGAAGCCTGACTAGACCTGGGATCAGGCTTGGGCATGATACTTGGAGCCGCTGGTAGGCAGATTTGTGGGCTCCCAACGATCGGCTTGAGACCCTGAGCCGTCGATAGTTTGCTCCTGATGTTCGTGGCTCCTCCGGATGGTGATGTTTGTGCCTCCTGCGGATAGGTTTCGCGTTTGTGCTTTTTCGGTGCTCTGGATTGAGTGTCATTTTGGTGGCCGTCGCCACACATCGGGTGCACGCCTATAATGCCGGCGGTTCGCGGTCTTCATACCCGCTCTAGCGATCGCGTTTTGGTCGGGTGATCGCAGTGTGGGGCGCTGTGCTGGATGTTAGCTTTCGATACACCCTCCGCTGCCGCCGGGAAAAACCTGGCGCTCGATGCGTTGCTCAATGCTCGCGAGCACCTCAACACGGGCCTATATCTTAAACGAGGCCTTCCACCAGTTTGGAATTATGACGTGAGACCTGGCACGGAAGTTCTTCAACAACTAACGAAACAATGGCTCCCTTGCGGCTTGAGCGCTATCCCGGAAGACCGTAGCCGCTATCACGACCACCAAAGCAGTGACGACGAGCGGGGGCATGGGGGCGTAGATCGGCGCATGAAGGAGGAGAAGCGTGCCGGCTGTGGCGCCAAGAGAGACAAGCACACCGAGCAATCGGCGGTGCTCTTCGATCGTTAGGGTCTATTGTTGGCCCAATCGCCGACCAGGAAGATGACTATAGCCGTGGCAGCGGTCTGGCTCCCCATCGCCAGCCGCAGACGGCAAGGAGAACGGGAATAAGGTTGTCACCGGGCCGGCCGCTGATCGCAAACCAGATAACTAGGAAACAGAGATGCGGCAGTAGGAGCGAATGTTTTCTGTCGCGACCTCACGACGCCAGTCGCTCGCTCGCTCGCATGCGCCGTGGATTGGCTCGAACGCTTAACAATCTTCGTGGCGAGGTAGATTCCGCCCGCGAGACCGGCCATCGATGCCAGCACCGATACGATCAGCGGCGCACAGGGGTGGCCCGCGATTCCCATGCCCAGAAAGGCGATGTTGCCGGTCATAAACGCCGTGAAAATCTTGCCCAAGGCTAGGAAACTGATCACCTCCGCCGCGCCCGATGAAAGCGTGAGTGCGGCGCGTAGCCAGTTATGGACTCTGCGTCCGTCTCGGCTCATTCGCCTCGAAAGTCTCCGAGCAACCTGCGGGCTCAATCGCAACGACCGCAGCACCGAATTCGCCAAAAGCTCTATTCGGCAAAAAGGAAGGGGGGGGCAAGCAACCGCGTATTGCTCGTATGGCGCCGGCCCGGGGAGTCCCAAAAGTGCCGAGCGCAACAGGTCAGCGCACCACCGGTCGGAACTCCCGCCGCAGGGCCTTCATCGCGGTATCGCCGAGGTTCAGCGTTCCGCGCACCAAATCGGGCGGCGTCAATGCCATCCACTGGTTCAATGAAAGATCGGAGTAACGCGGTGACTTGAACACGTTTATAACCTGCATCGGCTCCGTACCGGTATTCTCGATATAGTGGGCAAGCGTTTTCGGAACATAACCAACATCGCCAGCCCGATAGTTGAAGGTCCGGGCATTGGCGGTCGCGTCGAACACTGTCATCCGGGCTTCACCTTTGATGTAATATTGCAACTCATCGGCGTCCGGATGCCAATGGATTTCGCGCAGCGCGCCCGGCTCGAGATCGATGATCAAAGCGGACAGCGACGTCTCCGGAAACTGCCGATTGTCTATGACCTTCGTCGAACCGCCGTCGAACTTATTCGGAGCGAGTTTCGATGCGTGAAACACATAGGGCAGTGGCGGAGGATCGTTCGGTAACTGCTTGCGTATTGTGTCAAGCGCGGCAGGCACCGGCTGGCGGAAGATGTATTTCTCTTCCTTTGGGAGGTTCTTGAATGCGGCTTCCGGAACGCCGAAGTTCTTGGCGACAACGCTCCGCGGCAGGTGCGCCATCACCTCGGTGATCAGCAGGGTCTGATTCTCTGAGAAGTTTCCGTCGTCAAAGACGAGGACAAACTCCGTGCCCTCCTCGAGGCCTTGGATCGAATGCGGCACGCCCGAAGGGACGAGCCAGACATCGCCCACATCTAGATCGTCGACGGTCACATGCCGGTCGGCATCGACGACCGTCAGCCGAGCCTTACCGGCCGTGATGTAGGCCCACTCGGCCTCTTTATGCCAATGCAGCTCGCGCACGACGCCGGGACCGAGGCGCATGTTCACGATCGCCATCTCCTTCATCGCCGGCATTTCGCGCACTGTCACTTCGCGAGCCCAGCCCCCGTCCTCCAGGCGGTTGTGCGCATATGCGAAGGGAAAATGCAGGTTCGGAATCGAGCCGTGGTCGGTCGATAGCGCCGCGAAAATGTCTGGGACCTGAGCCTCGAGGGGGATATTGCGCGGCCCGGCGACGGTGGCGCCTCGACTGCCCTTGATGGGTTGCACTACGGTCATGTCGTTCATTTGATACTCCTTGCCTCGTGAAAGCGACGCTCAACTTGGCCGGGCGGGGCCCTGGGCCTCGAATGGGCCTGATGTGCGCGACGTCGCTGACGAGCGCCAGTAAAGGGTGCAAAACCGGCGCTAAATCCTGCAAAGCGGGCAAAGTGGCAAAGCGCTCATGGGATCACTCGTTCTGACCAGCGTGAATATCGCCTCAGCGGCGCATCCTTGAGACCGGGATGGGCGTCCACATGCATGCTTCCATCAGCTGACTTGCGCGACGTATGGACGAGCCATCCTCGCCGGATCGACAACGCGATCGAATTCGGCGGTTACGAAGCCGAGCTTTAACGCGGAGGCGGCTTTCAACGTGAGATCGTTGTCATGGTGTAAGAAATCATAAGAGCGAACGCTTTTGCCCAGGTAGCACGGCGCTACCTAATGGGTGCGCGACCTCCCGAGAGGCAGCGGTTTGTCGACCTTCCAAGGGAAGAAGCTGTTTCGGAAGTTGGCGGAACGGGCGTTCGCCGTTGTGCACCTAAAAGGCCGGCGTGGTTCGATCATCAGACGGTGATCGGGTTCACTTTTGCGGTTCCGACCTTGCGGTAGCATTGCAAGCCGCTCTACATCGCATTCTGGCTGAACGTCGATCATCCAATGATGGGTGTTTCTATCCATTTTCTCCACCCTCACACTAGCGGCCGCACTTCGCCCCAGTAGGGTTGAGGATTAGCAAAATCGTCTAGTCGCGGCCGCTCAGTGCTGCATATGCAAATTCATCAGCTCGGGCGGCATCATGTTGTCGTTCAAATCGAACATAATCCATACCGAGCCGACGACGACAACGGTCACGATGAGCACGCCAAACGCCAGCGCCAGCACGTTGTTGGTGTTATCGGGTCCGGTGGTGATGTGCAGAAAAAAGACCAGGTGAATACCCATCTGGGCGATGGCAAGGACCGCCAGGCCGAGAGGGATCCCAGGCGCCCAGAGCAGCGATGTGTTGGCGACCCAGAACGAGGCCGCCGTGAGGATCACTGCTAGAACGAGTCCGATCGTGTAGACGATTACGCCGGACCAGGTTCCCTCGTGTAGTTCGGTAAATCCTGAGCTGTCTCCGGGCGCGCGATCATAGCGCGTGTCAGTCATGGGTGAACTCCCATCAGATATACGACCGTGAATAGCCAGACCCAGATGATGTCGAGCGCGTGCCAGAACAGGGCAAAGCAGAGCAGCCGGCGCTGCACCGCGGCGCGAAACCCCTTGATGGCAACCTGCGCCATCATCACTAGCAACCAGAGCAGTCCGGCGCTGACGTGCAGCCCGTGGCAGCCGACAAGGGTGAAGAAGGCGGAAAGGAAGGCGCTACGCTGTGGGGTGGCGCCGCGGGCGATCATGTCGGCAAACTCGCGGAGCTCGAGAGCGAGGAATGCGGCCCCGAGCGCGAAGGTGACCACGGCAAAGAAGTAGGTGGTAGCGAGGCGTCGCGCATTGACTGCCAGCGACATCAGTCCGCACGTGTAACTCGAGGCGAGGAGACACGCGGTCTCGATCGCGACGTTGACTTGATTGAACAACTGGGCGCCGGTCGGTCCCCCTGCCGTCGCACGCACCAGTATCGCGTAGGCGGCGAAGAGTGCTGCGAACATCACGATATCGCTTAAGAGGAAGATCCAAAAGCCGTAGGCGACCACGATCCGCTTTGACGCGGGGCCGGCTTCGCTGGCACGGGGCAGCGCTTCGCGATGGACTTCGTCGATGGCAAGAGCGATGTTCATATCGGAACTTCCAGCTGGTGAGCGCGATCGAACCGGGCAATCTGCTCGGCGGATATCTCGATGTCTTCCCGATCGCGAAATGCGAAGGCAATCAACGTCACGAAGGCGCCGAATAGCCCGAGACCCACCATCCACCAGATGTGCCAAATCAGGGCGAAGCCGGTGACGACGGCAAAGAATGCGGTAATGAACCCGGTCGCGCTGTTTTTCGGCATCTCGATCGGCTTGTACTCGCGCGCTGGCGGATCTTGTGCGGTGCGCTCCCGTTTCCTGCCGTTCCAATAGGTGTCTCGCTCACTGACACGGGGCAGCACGGCAAAATTCCAGGCCGGCGGCGGCGATGCCGTTGACCATTCCAGCGTGCGGCCGTTCCATGGATCTCCGCCGGCAGGGCGCTGCGCACGGTCGCGGATCGAGACAATGAGCTGCACGATTAGACAGGCAATCCCTGCCAGGATAACGACCGCCCCGACCGCCGCCAGCAACAGCCACGGTTGCCAGGCGAGATTGTCGTAGTGCTGCATGCGCCGGGTCATGCCCATCAGGCCCAGCGCATATAGCGGCATAAAAGCGATATAGAAGCCGATCAGCCAGCACCAGAATGAGGCCCGGCCCCAACGCTCGTCGAGGGTAAAGCCGAAGGCCTTCGGGAACCAATAAGTGTAGCCCGCCAGGACGCCGAACACGACGCCGCCGATGATGACGTTATGGAAATGCGCCACCAGGAACAGGCTGTTGTGCAGCTGGAAATCGGCGGGAGGCACGGCCATCAGCACACCGGTCATGCCACCGATGACGAACGTCACCATGAACCCGAGCGACCACAAAACCGGCACGGTGAGACGGACGCGTCCGCCGTACATCGTGAACAGCCAGTTGAAGATTTTGACGCCCGTCGGCACGGCGATCACCATCGTCATAACGCCAAAGAAGCCGTTGACGTCTGCGCTGGCACCCATGGTGAAGAAGTGATGCAACCAGACCAGGAAGGAGAGAACACAGATCGCCATGGTGGCGGCGACCATCGAGCGATAGCCGAACAGCGGCTTGCCAGAGAAGGTCGAGATCACCTCCGAAAAGATGCCGAACGCGGGCAAGATCAGGATGTAGACCTCCGGGTGACCCCAGACCCAAAAGAGGTTCACGTACATCATCGGATTGCCCTGACCATCGATCGAAAAGAAGTGGAACCCGAGGTAACGGTCGAGCAGCAGCATCGCAAACGTGGCGGTCAGGACCGGAAAAGCCGCGACCATGAGCAAGTTCGAGGCAAGTGCCGTCCAGCAGAAAACCGGCATACGCATGTACCCCATGCCCGGTGCCCGCGTTTTCAGAATCGTGGTGACAAAATTTATCCCCGTCAGCAATGTACCGATGCCCGAGATTTGTAGCGCCCACAGATAGTAGTCGACGCCGACGCCGGGCGAGAATTGCACCTCGCTCAGCGGTGGGTACGCAACCCAGCCCGTTTTTGCGAACTCGCCGACCGCCAAGGAAATGTTTGTCAACAGTATGCCGGATGCGGTCAGCCACAAGGCCACTGAGTTCAAGGTCGGAAAGGCCATGTCGCGCACTCCGAGCTGCAGCGGCACGACAAAGTTCATCAGCCCGATCACGAACGGCATCGCCATGAAGAAGATCATGATAGTGCCGTGAGCGGAGAAAATTTGGTCAAAATGCTCCGGCGGCAGATACCCGTGTGCGCCGCCAGCCGCGACGGCCTGCTGCGAGCGCATCATGATCGCGTCGGTGAAGCCGCGCAGCAGCATGAGCAGCGCCAGTACGATATACATGACGCCGATGCGCTTATGGTCGACGGAAGTGATCCACTCCCGCCACAGATAGGGCCAATGTCCCTTCACGGTGACCCATGAAAGAACCAACACCACCCCCGCGATCATCATCGACGTCGCGGCCATCACGATCGGCTGATCGAGGGGGATCGCATTCCAGCTGAGCTTGCCGAGGAGGTTCATTTTTCCGCTCTCTGTGACGCCGGAAGGTCGATGTGTGATGCGTCGGCTCCCATCATCCCGGCACTCAAGATGCCGTTAAACAGACCGGGCGCAACGGTACGATAGGTGAAGGGCGGAACCGCCGTGGTCGGCTTGGCCAGATCGGCATAAGTTTGGCTGTCGAGCTGCGGACCGGCGCTGCGCGTTGTCGTCACCCAGTGCGCGAACTCTTTGGCCGGCAGTGCATCGACGGTAAAACGCATATCGGCAAAGCCGCCGCCGCTGTAATTGGCCGACAGCCCGCGGTAGGATCCGGGATGGTCCGCCTGCAGGTAAAGGCGGGTCACCATTCCTGCCATGGTGTAAATCTGGCCGCCCAGCTGCGGTACGAAGAAGCTGTTCATCACGCCCGCGGAGGTCAGCTCGAAGCTGACGGGCGTATCGATGGGAATGGTCAGTTGATTGATGCTGGCGATACCTTGCTCGGGATAGATGAACAACCATTTCCAATCGAGC
>Ga0111539_10012496_pt1 | contig 10643 bp, 12 predicted proteins | sample RhiMethybrSRZTD1_FD_79667 | JGI IMG/M metagenome (GOLD analysis project Ga0111539, IMG submission 79667) | Populus rhizosphere microbial communities from Tennessee, USA - Rhizosphere MetaG P. TD hybrid SRZTD1 (version 2) (version 2) | ecosystem: Host-associated > Plants > Roots > Rhizosphere >... | reverse complement strand
GTGATGACCAACAACCGGGTTTACTACAACGACGTCGAACACCAGGAAAAAGTCGCGCTGCATCGCGGCCGGCCGGTGGAAAATAAACTCGTCGGTATGGAAATGGCCAAGCCGCCCGTTGATTTTGCCAACCTGGCGCGCACTTTCAGCGTTCATGGCGAGGGACCGATCACGGAGCCGGATCAAATCCGTCCGGCGATCGAACGCGCGATCAAGGTCATTAAAGAAGAAAAACGGCCGGCGCTGGTCGATGTCTACATGCAGATGGTTTGATTAATCGATTCCAATCCTTTCAAGCGCTAAGTGTTTCGGTCGAGGTGATTCGATGGTGCATCAAAAATTTTTTAATGTGCTTGCCCTCGCGATTTTTCTATTCACAGTAATCGGCGCCGCCCACGGGCAAAGCAAACCGTTAAAAAAAATCCGCGTCGGCGTACCGTCGGTCGGCATGGGCAACATCATTATCTTTGTCACCAAAGAGGCGAAGCTCTTTGAAAAGTACGGGCTCGACGCCGAGGTCATCACCGTCATGGGCTCGGGCATAGGCTCGAAAGCTCTGATCAGTGGTAACCTGGACGTTATTCCCATCGCCACGCCTACGGTTATCGCGGCCGATCTGGCCGGTGCCGATATGACGATATTGGCGCACACGATGCCGGCCGTGGTGCATGCGTTGATGGTCCGGCCTGACATCAAGCGGCCCGAGGATTTGAAAGGCAAAAAGATCGGAGTGTCGAGTCTGGGGTCGTTGACGGACTTTCTGGTTCGCTCGATCGCCAAGAAGAAAGGACTGAACCCCGACCACGATATCACTCTAATCAACACGGGCTGCAGCGATACTGAGCGGGTGATGGCCCTCAAAGCGGGAGCAGTCGACGCGACGGCGGTTTCTCATCCAGGCTACGGCATGGCGCAGCGCATGGGATACACTATGCTCTGGGATTCCGCCAAGGAGCTCGATTATCCGTGGATGGAAATCACCACGCGGCGAGCGGCGATCAAAAGCGACTCAGATTTGATCATGCGCTACATGAAAGCGCATCTCGAGGGCATCGCTCTGTTCAAACGAGATCGGAATTTTGGCATCAAGGTGATCAAAAAAACCTTGAAAATGAACGACGATGAGCTGGTCAACGAGTCCTATGATATTTTTTCGAAGATGTTCATCCCGGCGCCATATCCCAATAATCCCGGGATGAAAATCAGCTTCGAATACGTCGCGATGACGCGAAGCGACGTCTGGAATCACAAGCCTGAGGAGTTTACGGATTCAAGCTTCGTCGCGGAACTGGACAAGAGCGGCTTTATTAAATCGCTATATGGAAAGTGATTTTCAGCGTCGGTAAAGAAATTCAATAAAACCGATCCCTCATCTTGGACGGATTTGAAGCGACGCAAATCCAAACACGACATAGCGGAACCATTTTTCGTACTATTCCGGTGGAATCTTTAAAAATTCTCCTCTGCTAGAAAATTTCTACCGCCCGATTCCGAGCAAATCCCACCGCTGTGATTTTACTCGTCTGTAAGTTACTAAAGTCACGCATTTTTATCGTGGTCCGGGAGCTGCTTCATTTCTCCGCAAGCATTTGAGAGGAGGAATTCATTATGAGAGCCATGGCCATTTTTCTATTGCTTGGAAGTGTAGCGATTACGGGCTGCGAATTTGCCGCGGGAGCCGCCACCGGCGCTTTAGCGACGGGAGCGGGATACGAGTATAACTCGAAGCGGCAAATGGATCGGCTCGAGGATGATTATCGCAACGAGCGAATCAGCCGCAGCGAATACGAACAACCCAAGGAGCAAATCGAGCACGGCTCCATCGTTTACTAATCAGCGCCGCTCGTTTACTGGCCCCGCACCGCTTTATCGTTGATGGAACGTGGCTTCCTAGACGGGTCAGAGTTGAAAGAATCCCGACGGGACTAAAAAAACCTGCTCATCGTTATCCAGTTTAAACTTCCGGCCGCTTTTGAGACAGAGCGCGTTGTGACCCTTGAGCGCCAACACCTGCGGCGGCATGGGACGAGCGCGAAAAGATTCGGCGACGCTTTGCTTACGGTCCGGGCCCTCATCCAAATGAATCTTCATGAGCAGAGGATGTTCACCGCCGCAATCAGCGCAATGAACGTAAATTTCGTATGAAGGCATGATGTAACCTAGGTAGCACTTACAACCGCAAATACAACCTGCGTAAAGATTAGCAAAGTAACCTTCCGCACCAAATATCCGTAAATTGTAGCTGTTTGTCCAGTCAGCGAATCGTGATCAGCAATACCCCAGAAACCATCGTTAGGGCTCCGAAGACAATACGCCGGTTCACCGTCTCGATGTTGCGAAGAAAAACAGCGCTGAACAGCACAGCAAACAAGGGTGTGGTATTGACCAGCGGAATGATCACCGAGAGCTCACCATGCCCAAGCGCGATGAAATTCGCTACCTGCGCCAGGGTCGCCAATGAGGCGGCGCAAAGAAAAAAAACCAAGCTGCGGGGAGCGATGCGAAACAGCGCGCCTCGCTTGGTGCTGAACGCAAAAACCAGCAGCAGAATGAGAGAAACGGTGGTAACGACAGCCACGGCGACGAACGGGTCGGGAATGATTTTCAAACCTTGCTTGCGCAGACTTTGCGACACCGCTGAAATGAAGCCAGCGCTGATCGGCAACAGCGCATCGGCCGTGCGCCATTTACGCTGCCCTTCCTGTTTCCCGGAAATTAACCAAAGACTCGCCACGATCAGTAGCGTGCCTAAGAAAACGAGCCAGCCCGGCCGTTCATGAAAAACCGCGACTGCGATCGCCGCGGCGAACAGCGGCTCGCTGCCGCGTAGCGGACCGGCGCGGGCAACGCCGATCCGTGTGATTCCCTCGTAGTAAAGCGCTCGCGCAAAAAGCGGCTGCATACAACCGCTGATCACGTAATAGACCATGGCCGGCGAGGTGAGAAATTCCATCGGAGTCGTGAGAAGCAGATAGCTCCACATGCACGTGATTGAGACGGCATAGCTCACCAGCATCGCCGCAAATATGTTCGACTGATGCAAGCCGAAACGCACCAGAACCGAATCGCCCGCCCAGCCCATGGCGGAACAGATCGCGATGATTTCAGCGAGCAAGGGTGTCAATTTCAACTCGATCGTCATCGCCAGATAATCCGAGCAGTTGCGAATTTGCAACGGGCAGTGGTGCTGGCTTAAGATCGGCGCGTAAAATTTCCCGTAGGAGGATTTATGGAAAAACCGGCAAAGATCGTGCAGTTAAAAACCCAGCTTGTGAAGGAGGGACACACGCGCACGATGTTGGCAGAGACCGATTTGATGACCTTGCGGATTCATTGTTACGCTCCCGGCATCGGCGAAAATGCTTTGCATTCACACACCAAAGAAGATCACATCTTTCTGGTTTTGCAGGGCACAGCCCAATTCAGTACCGGCCGTGACGGCCAAACGATTCTTAAGGCGGGCAAGAACAACGCGATCGTATTACCGGCAGGCTGTTACTACCAGTTCTGTAACTCGGGCACCGAACCCTTGGTGATGGCGCGCATCGGCGCCGGCCAAGACAAAGCGGATCAGCGTCTCAATCCTGACGGCACAGCGATTCCCGGGCGAACGCACGAACAAGGCGCGGCCAAGCCGGTGCTGATTCAAGGCGCTTTCTTCGAATAGCGCCACGTGATCTTCAGCGTTGGCGGCGAGCTAAGACCTGAAAGGTTTTACCGAGTCACTGACTTTACGTCCGAGTTGCAGAGGGAGGGAAAACCTCGCGCGTGGTGGGGGCCGCGCGCGAGGTTCGGGGAGAAATTCCCCGGGGGCAGAGTCGGCTAAGCGAGATCTCTCATGTGCGAGAAAGCATGTTGCAGCTTCCTTAGTTCGTCATTGAACCTGCGGTCACGTTTCTTGTGACGGACCACATGCGCGTCGAGCAGCGAGGCCGGATAAATTTTAGTGCCGCATTTGGCGCATTTCGCTGCGCGGAAATCGGTCTGATCAAATGAAATAGTTCTGGCAGTGGATGCTCCTGATCGCATCTTCTCCTCCGAGTTGTTCGGGCGCGAGAAGAGCAATGGATATGCCAGTAGTTGCAACGACTCACGTCATTGAATCATTGCGTTTTTTCTCACGGCGCCATTCAGCCGCGAGAGCACTGACAAGTAGCCGGTTGTCAACGCTGTCATGCATGACACTTTAAAGCCCGTCTCGCGACACCGGGCGCGGTTCGTCGCCACAACGCCGCGCGCTAGCTCAAAATAACCGAGAGCCCAGCGCTCTGTGGGCCGCCTCGAGAATGAGATCTTTTCCGGGAACAAATGCCGCTTCCAGCGATGGTCCCGCCGGTATCGGCGCGAACGGCGCGGCAATGCGCAGCACGGGACAATCGAGATGGTAAAACGCGTGTTCTTGTACGAGCGCGGCGACTTCCGCTCCGATCCCGCTCTGCCGGACGGCTTCGTGAACCACAATGATCCGGCTGGTTTTTTTCGTGGAATTTACAATCGTTTCGACGTCGATAGGCGCAACACTGCGTAAATCGATCACTTCAACGGAAATACCCTGATTGCTGAGTTCATCCGCTGCGGCAAGCGCCGGGCCCACCATGCTTGCAAGCGCAACGATCGTGATCTGGTCACCCTCGCGTAAAATTTTTGCTTTCCCGATAGGCACCCCATGATCGTCTTGCGGAATCTCGCCTTTTGTCCAGTAAAGACCCCGGTGTTCGATGAAGACGACCGGATTATCATCGCGAATCGCCGTTTTCAGCAGCCCTTTGGCATCTTCCGGAGTTGCCGGCATCAATACCTTCAAGCCGGGCACATGCGTAAGCCACGCCTCGAAACTTTGCGAATGATGCGCGCCCATCGCACCGGTAATTCCGCATTGAACCCTGATAGTCAGCGGGACTCTGAGTTGCCCGCCGGACATGTAGTGGAGTTTCGCCGCGTGATTCACCAGTTGATCCATCGCCAGTGTGATGAAATCGATGAACATGATCTCGACCACGGGACGAAGCCCCGCGACCGCTGCGCCTGTGGCGAGGCCCATCACGGTTCCTTCGCTGATCGGCGTGTTGACGACGCGATGCGTCCCGAACTCGTCGGCCAGTCCTTTCGTGGCACCGAATGGTCCGCCGAGCGCTACGTCTTCGCCGAAGAGGTAAACTGACGAATCGCGGCGCATCTCCTCGGCGAGCGCGGATCGGATCGCTTCGAGATACGTTTGTTCGTACATGAAGAATAATCGTCGAGGGCGCAGCATGCTGCGCCCTTACAATCACCTATTTGGCCTCTGCGTAAACCGCATGGTCTACTGCTTCAGGGGAAGGCCACGGTGAAGAAAGCGCAAAATCCGCGGCTTTTTCGACCAGCGCACGTGCCTGCGCTTCAACAGCTTTCAACTTTTGGGAAGTCGCCAGCTTTTTCTTTCGCAAAGTACGCTCGACTCGTGCTATGGGATCTTGCTTTTTCCACGTCGCGAGCTGCGAGAGCTCGCGGTATTTGGCCGGATCGCCTTCGTAGTGGCCGCGCAGGCGGTGGGTAAGACACTCGACAAATGCTGGACCTTTGTCATTGCGGCAGTTTTTTATCGCTCTCGCCATCGCTGCACGCACTGCGAAAAGATCATTGCCATCGACGGTGCTCGCCACAATTGCATAGGTTTTGGCATGTTGCGCCAGACGCTCAATTTTTGTGTGCGCCGAGAGCGGTGTAAATTCGGCGTAGCCGTTATTTTCACAGACAAAGATCACCGGCAGTTGCCAGAGGCTCGCGATATTGAGCGATTCGTGGAAAGCGCCTGCCTGACCGGCGCCGTCGCCGAAGAAGACCACTGCGAGCTGACCCTTTTTTCTTTCTTTCGCGGCGAATGCGGCGCCGAGCGCGAGCGGAATTGTGCCGCCCACAATGCCGCTCGCCGTGATGAATCCCGTCTCCTTGGCGACGATATGCATCGATCCGCCATTTCCGCCGCAGTAACCGGTAGCACGACCCGCAAGTTCCGCCATCAGCTTGTTGATGTCGGCACCGGTCGCAATCGCATGGCCGTGGGAGCGATGGCCGCCGAAGACATAATCGTCCTGGTGCAACAAACTGCACGCGCCAACTGCAATCGCCTCCTGACCGATACTCAGATGCAGCAGGCCGGCGATCTGCCGCTCGGCATAGAGCACTGAAGCCTTTTCCTCAAAGGCGCGGATCAACCACATACGACGAAATAGGTCGAGCACTTCGCTCGCTTTTTCTTTGCGCAAAATCATTGGGGAGCGAGATGGATGGGGCGCTTACCCGAAGGATTCCAAGAGCTCGAAGCAGTTTTAGGCCAGCGTCGCTTTGACTGCGTCGATGATCCGCCCTTCGGAAGGACCGATGTGCGCCTCGAGCGGCGGGCTATAGGAAACCGGCACGTCCAGCGTGGACACTCGACGAATCGGCGCTTTCAATTTATCAAAACCGCTCTCGGCAATCCGCGCCGCGATCTCAGCCGCAACGCCGCAGCTCTGGTGCGTTTCATCGGCAATCACCACCCGGTGGGTTTTCTCGACCGACTGAAGAATTGTCGGCAAATCAAAAGGCACCAGGGTGCGCGGATCGACGACTTCGATCTCAATGCCTTGTTGGGCGACTGTGGCGGCTGCCCGAAGCGCGACTTGCACGGTGTAGGAGGTCGCAACCACGGTCACGTCGCGCCCCGATCTTTTGATCTCGGCAACTCCAAGCGGAATCGGTTTGTCGTTCTCCGGGACTTCACCCCGGATGTCCAACAGTCTCGTATGATCGACAAAGATCGTCGGGTTATCGCTGGCAACCGCGCTCTTGAGCAGTCCTTTGACATCGCGCGGCGATGACGGGATCGCGATTTCCAGTCCAGGGCAGTTCCACAGCATCGCCTGGGGGCTGCCGGAATGTTGCGCCGCGCCGCCGCCGCGCAAGCCATGGAAAAGGTGAAACACCACCGGAACGCGCGTCTGACCGCCGGACATGGAAAATGCATTGGCCGCTTCGTTGGCCACCTGCGGCCACGCTTCGTAAATAAAGCTTCCGGTGCTGAGATCGACGATCGGTCTCAGTCCGGCCATCGCTGCGCCGGTTGCCAGACCGCAAAACCCAAGCTCGGATATCGGCGGTGCGATCATGCGCTCGCCGTATTTCTCTTTGAGATTTTGAAATACGTGGCGATGTGGGCTCAGGCTGAGAAACGTTCCATTGATCAAATGCACGCGTTCATCCGCCGCCATGATTTCGTCCAGCGCCTCGAACTTGGCTTCGTAGTAGGCTATCTCTCTCATGTGATTAGCTCTGCGCGAAATAATCTCTTTCGGCTTCGTCGGCCTTGGGATAAGGACTGCTGACGGCAAATTCCACGGCCGCAGCGATATCAGTTTTGACTTGGCGCTCGACAGCGGCTATTTCTTCCCGGGTCGCCTGTTTGGCTTCGACCAACTCGCGAATGAAGATCAGTACCGGATCGCACGATCGGTACCACTCACGGGCTTTTTCCGGCACGCTGCTGACGTCCCACGCAAGCGCAGTCTCCGTCGGGCGCGGCACGGTCGGCCAATTGGTTTCGCTGCCGGGATAGCGCACGGTTTGCGCTTCAATGAAGTGCGGCCCTTCACCAGCGCGAATTTTCTCCACCGCCTCGGAAACCGTCGCATGCACCAGGCCGGCATCCATGCCGTCGATCTGCTGCGCCGGGATTTTGTACGCTTTCGGCAAGTCGGTTAGCGGGTAGGCCGCCATGGTCGATGATTGCGCTGCGGCGACCGCCCGGCCGGCGCCATACTTGCCGTTGTTCTCACAGAGAAACAGCACCGGCAGCTTGTACAGCGATGCGAGATTGAACGCTTCCGGTGCAGCGCCTTCTTCGAGCGAGCCGTCGCCGAATAGACAAACGGTAATGCGCCCGTTCTTTTGCGCCTTCGCAGCATAAGCGGTGCCGGTCGAAAGCGGAATGATGCCGGCGACGACACCCGAGCTATGCAGAAAACCCAACGACGGCGCCACCGAATGAAAAGAACCGCCCTTTCCCTTGTTCAATCCGTCGGCGCGGCCGAGAATTTCGGCGCAGAGTTTCTTCGGCTCGGCCCCGCGCGCGAGCAAATGCCCGTGATTTCGGTGTGTCGTAAAGAGATAATCATCGGCGCGCAGACAGGAAATCGCCGGCACACCGGTGGCTTCCTGACCGATGTAAAGATGATAATGCCCGCCGAAAACGCCTTTGTCATGGAGCGGGACGAGACTTTCTTCGAAGTGACGTATGACGAACATCCGGCGGCATAATTCCAGCAACGACTCGCGCACTATTTTCGGCAGCATACGTTTGTGCTTAGTGCAAAAGACCGTGGCTTGTCAATGTCGTTGCTGATTGACAACCCTTTCAGCGCGGGCCTAAATGCCGATTATCACCTCGTTCAACGGAGGCACTCAATGCGATCAGGCCGACTTGTGTTGGGAATAGCGCTAGGCCTTTTTCTAGTCGCAGCAAATCTCTGCGCACAATCCCGGACGCTTCGGAAAGTTCAGGTGGGCGTCCCCGCGATCAGCATGGGAAACATCATCATCTATTTCGCGAAGGACGCGAAGATCTACGAAAAGTACGGTCTCGACGTCGATGCCATAGCCGTCGCGGGCTCGGGCATCGCTTCGAAGGCGCTCATCTCCGGAAGCGTACTGATCTCACCCATCGCGACCCCGACCGTGATGACCGCAGTGCTCGCCGGCTCTGACATGGTGATTCTTGCGCACACCATGCCCGGCGTCATTCAATCGCTGGTTGTGCGCTCCGATATCAAGCGTGACGAAGATCTCAAAGGCAAAACCGTCGGCGTTACCACCTTCGGGTCGCTGACCGATTTCCTCGTCAAATATTTGGCCAGACAGAAAGGCCTGGTTCCCGACAAGGACTTCGCCCTGCTTCAGATCGGTACCGACAGCGATCGATTTCTCGCGCTGCAACAGGGGAAAATTCAAGGCGCGACGCTTTCTCACCCTAATTTTATCTTCGCACAACGGGCCGGGTTTCACGTCTTGTGGGATTTTTTCAAAGAAGTCGATTACCCGTGGAGCGAGATTGCCACCACACGGACGCAGATCAAACAAGATCGTGATTTGGTCATGCGCTACATGCGTGCGCATTTAGAGGGCATCGCGCGCTTCAAGCAGGAGCCGGAGCTCGCCAAAAAAACCATCAAGAAAATGCTGCGCCTCGACGATGACTCGATCGCGCAGGAGTCCTGGGAACTATTTGCCAAATACCGCATTCCGGCGCCGTATCCGAATATCAAAGGTCTAAAGACCAGCTACGAGTACGTGGCGCAAACCCGGCCGGATGTCTACAAGCACAAGCCCGAAGAGTTTGTCGATTCGAGCTTCGTCGAAGAGCTCGATAAAAGCGGCTTCATCAAAAAACTGTACGAAAAATAATCCGACCGCATGAAAGTGCGCATTGGCATAGCCTTCGGCCAATGGCCGCTCAAACAAATCGCCCCGGAGTCGATTGTCGATCTGGTCGATCACTGCGAAGCGCTCGATCTCGATTCGATTTGGCTGAGCGACCGTTTGGTTTCGCAGCGACCGGTGCTTGAGCCGGTCACGTTTCTCTCCTATATCGCCGGACGGCTCCGAAAACTGAAGCTCGGCACCAGCACCCTGGTACTCCCAACACGCAATCCGGTGGTTTTGGCGAAAGAGCTGGCGTCACTCGACTTTCTCTCCCGCGGTCGTTTGTTTCCGGCTTTTGGTTTGGGTGGAGATGATTCGATGGATTTGCAAGCGCTCGGCGTCAACCGGAAGGAACGAGCTGCGCGAGCCGATGAGATGATTGCGTTGATGCGCCGCCTATGGACCGAAGAGAACGTAACTTTCAATGGCCATTTTCATTCGGTCAAAGACGTCACGATCACGCCGCGTCCCTGGCAGAAAAACGGATTACCGATCTGGATCGGCGGTCGTAGCCAGGCGGCGATGCGTCGCACCGGACGATTGGGCGATGGCTGGCTCGTCTCATCCGTATCACCTGCCGAAGTCGGAACCGGAATACAGGCGATTCGTCGCTATGCTCATGATGTGGGCCGGCAGATTCCGGAAGATCACTATGGCGTCCTGATTCCATTTTTCTTCGCCGCTACCTTGGAAAAGGCACATGCATTGGCCGGCGAATCGATCCGGCCGCGCCCTGATATGGCGGCGAGCCAGTTCGTCGCCTTCGGCAATCCCGAACAAGTCCGCGCAAAGATCAGAGATTATATCGCCATGGGCGCCAGCAAATTCGTCATGCGGCCTTGCGGCGCATTCGAGGGCTGGCGCGAGCAGATTACGACACTCGCCCGCGAGGTGGTTGAGCCTTTGCAAACCACAGATATTCCGTAGGGGCGCATGGCATGCGCCCTCTTTTCACCGGTACGGGGAAGATCGAGGTTTCTTCAACAAATTGGCGTTTGGAAAATTAGCCTTCATCTCGGTTCCATCGCCAGCACCGCCGCACCGTGAATCCTTCCGGAACGGAGCCGCTCCAGCGCTTCATTGGCTTGTTCGAGCGCAAAAGTTTCCACTTCGGTGCGCACTGGAACTTTGGGCGCGAGTTCCATGAACTCCGCACCGTCCCGGCGCGTTAAATTGGCCACCGAACAGATCGACCGTTCTTCCCAGAG
>Ga0111539_10012494_pt1 | contig 10643 bp, 8 predicted proteins | sample RhiMethybrSRZTD1_FD_79667 | JGI IMG/M metagenome (GOLD analysis project Ga0111539, IMG submission 79667) | Populus rhizosphere microbial communities from Tennessee, USA - Rhizosphere MetaG P. TD hybrid SRZTD1 (version 2) (version 2) | ecosystem: Host-associated > Plants > Roots > Rhizosphere >... | reverse complement strand
GACCGGTCTCGTCGGCCACATTCATCTCCGGACGAAACGCCTGAGCCTCTACGGCTAGCGATCATTGAGGCGCGTCGTCGTCATCCCAGTTGGGGAGGCAAGAAATTGCTCAAGCATCTAAAGAGCAAAGATCCACAGGCTGACTGGCCTTCACGCTCGACAGTCTGTGATATTCTCCTCCGCGCGGGACTTGTCCGACAAAAGACTCGGCGGCGCAAACCTGGTCATCCAGGCAAGCCCATCTCCATCGCCACAGCCCCCAACGATCTCTGGTGCGTCGATTTCAAAGGTCATTTCAAAACTCGTGACGGTCACTACTGCTACCCTTTGACCGTGACCGATCGCTACTCGCGTTATCTGCTGGGTTGCCGGGCGCTACTCTCAACCGAAACTGAAGGGGCCAAAGCGAGCTTCCTACAGCTCTTTAAAAAGTATGGCTTGCCACAGGCGATTCGCTCTGACAACGGTACCCCCTTCGCCTCAACCGCACTGGCGCGGCTCTCGGAGCTCTCGGTCTGGTGGATCAGGCTCGGCATCAGACCCGAACTGATTGAACCTGGCAAGCCACAACAAAACGGTCAGCACGAGCGGATGCATCGTGTCCTGAAAGCCGAGACGGCGCGTCCGCCAGCCGCCAACCTGACTCAGCAACAACGCTGGTTCGATCGCTTTCGTCACGAGTACAATCTTCTCCGGCCGCATGAAGGAATCGATCTTCAAACCCCGGCTTCTTTGTACGCGCCTTCGTCACGCCTAATGCCGGCCGCGCCTCCGCCCTTGGTTTATCCCGCTCACTTCGAGACACGGTTGGTGAGCAAGAACAGCGGAATTCGTTGGCGCGACAAATGGGTCGCGGTCTCAACGACCTGTGCCGGTCTTTATGTCGGCCTGGAAGAGATAGATCATGGGCTCTGGGATGTCTACTTGGGGCCGGTTAAACTTGGCCGCCTGTTTGAAGAAACTCTACGGATCGAGGATCATCTCGGCAGGCTCAAACGGATAAATGTGTAACCCATGTCCCCCGACTAATTTGTTACCCATGTCCACGGCCCTCCACTAGCGCCTAACGACCATGTTCACCGGGCGGGCGATGTCCCTCGGCTAACTGGAACTCTTTATGACCCGCTTTGTCATATTGTCGTCATCTTCTGTTTTGGCCCCGGCTTCTTCGTCAGGCCCGATGATAGCCACGAGATATTTATCCCACTCAGTCTCATCCAGTTACCCCGCCTCTTTTTCAACCAGCGTAGCGAGTTCTCTTAGGCGGGCGGAGAGTTAGGTTTCGGCGAGTTGTCTAGATTTTTATCATAAGCATGTTCAGACAGCTCGCCGAAACCTCACAAAGCAACACGAGGAGAGGCGCTTAATTTGATGGACCGGTACGCGAACTACTCTGTCGCGTCCCAGGCCGATGATCTTAACCGCTAGATCAAACCGGCCTCGCGCCGGTAGTATTTCCGGGCCTTATTTCGGTTGCCGCAGTCCGCCATGCTGCACCACCGTCTCTTGCGGGCGTTGGAACGGTCCAAAAACAGCCAGCCGCAGCCTGCGTCTTCGCATTGACGGACCAAACCGCGCGAAACAGAGGTGAGAAGATCGGTTGCTGCTGTGAGGACGGGATAAAGCAAATAGTCCGTACACCGCGCACCAGGTCGCCAGGTCCAGCGAACCTCCGCTCCCTCAATGGACAAACATCGCCTGGCGCAACAATCGTGCAACGCATTGCCAACCCGGGCAAGTGTGTCCGCCGGGATCGGGTCATCGCTTGCAATTGCATGGAAAACCGCAAACAGTTGTTCGCGGACTGCGCGGATGCGCCGCAGCGCCGCGGTCCCTGCCAGGGGGCCGGAGTTGATTGCAGCCAGGTCCGGCAACTGAGCCTGGCTAGCCCATCGGCGCACATCCTCGGTACTTTGCAGATGGTCCTTCTTCTTCCCGGGATCCGCTCGAAATGCGACCGTGTTGACGAAATCGAGCGCGAGGTTTCCGGCGACAAATTGATATCTGTAATTCCCGCTGTCCATGGTGGCCGTCCAATATAACCGTATGACAGTATTTTATACCAGCAATTCTCAATACGGAATCTAATAAATGCTGTAAACTTAGTGAATGCCAAAGAGTTACGCCCAACTTCAACAATCGCTCACATTTGACGAGCTGATGAAGACATTGGATGAACAATTTCGGACATTTCCCGACTGCGATGTTGTCGCTTCTTTCGTAGCTTGCATCAAGGGTTACGCACGAAGGTAAAACTCCGGGCTTCGATACGACACCTTTTCAATGTCCTTGTTTTTAAATCCATAGAGGCCCTCTATCGGCATATGGCATGACTTCTCTCTATCGTCTTCAGATTGAATGCGTTCTCCGTATTGAGAATTGCTGATTTTATACGGTTATGTTAGCCTAACCGTATGAACGCAATTCATATGGTTAGAACGACAGCGACCTCGATCGACGCAACACAACGCAAACTGATCCTCGGCATCGTCATAGCGACGCTGATGGCATTGGCCATCGTGATCGCCGACTTGGCGAGCGGCGGCCGCCCTGATCCGCCGGCGCTGCGCGCCGCAGCTACTCTGCTCGATGGCTCCTGGCGATTCCATACCGGCGATGACCCACACTGGGCGGACGCCAATACAGACGATAGCGGTTGGGAGACGGTCGATATGACCGCCTTGCCGGGCAGCCACGACGGCGACGTAGGTCTGCCCGATTACGTAGGCGGGTGGATGGCGCACGGTCATCCCGGCTATCACGGCTACGCCTGGTACCGGCGCGCGATGGCTGTGCCGGCCGGACGCGCGTCGTGGGACATCCTCGGGCCGACCCTCGTCGAGGACGGCTACGAACTCTATTGGAACGCCCAATTGCTAGGCGGGTCGGGCAGGCTCGGCCCAGCCCCGCGCGTCGTCGGCACGCGGCCGCTGCGGTTCGCCCTTCCCGCCGATGCGGCGGGCACTCGTGGCGTTCTCGCCGTCCGCGCATACAATCTTCCCGGTTCCGGGGGCAGCGCAGACGGCGGCGGCATGCACAGCGTGCCCATACTGGCTCCACGGCCAATAAGCGATGCGCTCCACCGCGTGCAATGGGAGCGAACCATCGCCGGTTACATCGTCGAAGTGATCGAGCCGATCGCCATGTTGGCAGTCATCGGCTTGGCGCTCGGGCGCCGGTCTCGCAGCAGCCACAAGAGTTTCTTGATCTTTGCCAGCATCGCGCTTGCGCTCATGGCAGCCAGGAGGCTCAACAATGCGATCGTCGCATGGACCGATCTGTTAGATCTGGCTACCTATGCGTGGCAGGCGTCAGTGATGTGGGCGCCAGTGGTGGCCGCCTGGACGCTGGCCTGGAACCGTTGGCGCCTGCGTCCGTGGCGAAGCATCGATGTGTCGGCTGTAGTGCTGGCGGTCGCCGGGACTATCGGCGCCGTGATCCATTCGGCGAGTGTCACAAGCGGCAGCCGGCTCGGGTCGATCGCGCTGTTTGTCGTGATAGGCGCGCGCATTGTCCGCAGCGGACCAATGCGGATCCTGGCGCTCGTCACGTTAGCCTCGATTATGGCCGCATTATTCGGCGGCGAGCTGCTCGATACGATCGGCGTGCCGGGCATCTGGTTTCCGTTCGGCATCGGCGTGTCGCGGACGCAGTACGTTTACGCGATTGCCGTCCCACTCCTGGCCTTTTTGATCGTACGAACCTTGCCTTCAAAAGAAAACGCATCGATAGGCGATGCGGCGATGTTGCTGTAGTTTTTCAGATCAAATAGGCTTTGTTGCACGAATATTGAACCCTTACTTTGAACGGGTTGTTATCCATTAACCTTGACACTATCGGGCATTCCGAGATGTGTCATCTGATTCAAGATCGCACTCTTGAGCATCAGCTCTTTGAATTGATTATCAATCTGGCGAGTTTGCAACCGATCGCCGAAGATCGTCTTGAAGCGGAAGACCTGAGTCTCCGCCAGGCTCCGGCGATGATAGTTGCTCTCACGCTTCCACTCTTTACGCCCGACTTTTCGGATGCGCCGTAAATTCTCGTCACGCACATGGCGTTCGGCTTTTGAGTTTGCGTGCCGCCAAATCTTTGCGTCTTTGCGTGGTGGAATGGCAGCCTTCGCGCGGCGCTTGTTGAGCGTGTCGTAGCATTTCCGCTTATCATAGGCGCCATCGGCGCTGACTTGTTCGATTGTTCCGGGCACGTCCTGAAGCAAGTCCGACAGCGCTTCGGCATCGCTTACATCGTTCGTACTGGCCACGACGCTGATGATTTCGAGCGTCGCTTCATCCACGCAGAAGTGGAGTTTGCGCCAGGTCCGACGTTTCCCGACACCGTGCTGGCGGACTTTCCACTCGCCTTCGCCGTAAACTTTGACTCCGGTCGAGTCTATAACCAGATGACGTGACCTGGACCAATCTTTGACTGGCAAGGTGATCGTCAATTGTCGTCTGCGCCGTGAGAGCGTCGAATGATCGGGCACTGTGAGATCGAGCTTCATCAATTCAAAGACCGATTGGAGGAAGCCTTGAGTTTGCCGACCAGCCAATCCGTAAATGGCCTGGACTGTGGCCATAGTCTCAATCGCTAAGTCGGTATAAGTGTGAGAAGCGCCCGGCTCTCCGGTCAATTCATCGGTCGTCCAATTGGCGGTCGCTTCGGAGCTGATCCAGATTGTGAGGCTTCCCCGTTTTTTGAGCGAGGCGTTATACTCGCTCCAGTTGCGGATGCGGTACGTGGCTTTCTTTTTCATTGCAAAAAAAGCATACCACGTCACCTCGTCCGCAACTCTTCACTCAGATTCGTGCAACAAAGCCGTATGTCAATATTCATTGTCAAACACATTTGCCGAAGGGATACCGTAGAGAGATATGCGTCATCAATCACGTTTGCCTCAAATCATGAGTTTCGCTATGTGTGTAGCCCTGCTTTGGTTGATGGCTTGCGGAAAGAAAGAAATGCCTATTCCCCTGAGCGTTCAAGATATTTCCGCATTGATAAAGCTGTCCACTAAGAATGATTCGGAAAGCGATTTCTGGGCAAGGGAGATCCATTCATCACTAGAGCGACTCAAGTTGGATGTAAGTAAGAGTAATGTTTGCGCCGTAATTTCCATCATAGAACAAGAAAGCTCTTTTAATCCGGACCCCGTGGTTCCAGGCATTACCAGCATATTAAAGAAACGGCTTGACAAAGCAACGAGCAAGCTAGTGATAGGTCAGTTGATAAAAATAAGACTCGGTATGCGCGCCTCCAATAATCAAACATTTCGACGAAATATAAACTCAATAAGAACAGAAAGAGATCTCGAGAGATGGTTTCAGGAGTTTATTCTCGAAGAATGGGGTGGCGATTCGGTTCTCCAGATTGTCGGCCAGGATATTGACCATTTGATATCCACATTGGGATCAATGCAAGTGTCTATATTTTATGCAAGGGAATATGCCGAAAAGAAAGACATTGAGAAAGAAAACCTAAGGGAATACCTATACTCAAGGGAGGGGGGAGTATTCTTCGGGACCGCACATCTCCTGGATTACAAAGCGGAATATCCCGACTTGATATATAGATTCGCCGACTACAACGCAGGTCAATACGCCAGCCGCAATGCCGGATTTCAAGAGATGCTAGCCAGACTTTCCGGGCGGCAATTATCGCTTGATGGTGACTTGTTGATATATCGCAGCGGTTCGATCAATTCCTCAAAGAGCTATGAAGCAGCCTGCGCGACGCTTGCGAAACAGCTCGATAAAGATCAGATCCTTGACGATTTTAAACATGGAAAAGAGGAATCGTTCATTGAGACATCAACTTACAAGACAATCTGCCAGTTGTACTCATCCAAATATAATAATGTAGTTAATGCGCGTATACCGGATATACAACTTCAAAGCGACAAGTTATCAAAAAATCGCACTACAGAGTGGTATGCGAATACTGTAACAACGAGATTCAAGCAGTGTATGGCCCGCTGATCCTGCGCTTCAGTTCTTGCCGCAATACCTGGTCCCCTTCAACCACCTGTTGCGTGAGCTTTCTGCAAATACGCTTGCCGAAAGCTCACGCTCGGTCTGCTACTGGTCGTTATACAGTGTAAGCTTTCGGCAATAGTGCATGATTTCCTGGAACAATCATGCACTGTTGCCGAAAGCTTACGGTGATATGACACAGTTCCCCCTGACGGCTAGCGCGGCTAGCAAACAGGCATTCCTCTTCCAATAGCAAAAAAGATCCATACTGCCACAAAGAACCAGACGACTCCGATTAGGATCCCGATTACCGCGAGGAGGCAGGTTTTTGGGTCATACGAGCCCAGGAGGAGAGAGAGAAGGCCCAGAGCGACGCCGACCAGAGCCGCGACAGAACCGGCCAGTATTTCAAGTAAATCTATGTCAAATATGTCAAAGATGAATGACAACACAAAACTGAGCAGCCCTGAGATCATCGCCACTCAGGCGATAAGTCGCGTGAAAACTCGTTTCTTCGGCGGCTGATCAGCGTTTAACAGTTGGCTATGGGAAAAAGACATCTCTCTGACCTTTCTAGAATCTGGTTTGTTTAAAGCTAGCATTGCTGCAAGCTGCCAACGATCGGTATACAACTTCCATTCCACTTCTGGAGATGATGTGAATATTGGGAGATATCGAAATTCAGACGGCAATAAAACCTTGATGCCGCCATTAAATCAGGACAGTTGGCATACTGTTAGGCAGTAAGAATCTGGCGTTGTCTCAATTAAGTCAGAGGCCTTGCGGCGCTGGGGATTGACTGTTTGGCTGGGGCCTGAACGGTTACGAGATGAGCGTAACCGTTCAGGCGGGGGCCGCACTCCAGATCAGACGCAGTCAGGTGTCTAGAACTCTTGCTCGATCTTGGCGCAGTTTGGGACAATACTATTCCCACTTTGATCGGTGGCGCCAAATCTACAATTGTGAACACCTCCTACCGGAGAAGTTGCCCCCAGTTGAATATCCGTCCATCGGCATCGTGCGGTGAATATTGGAAATGGGAACTGGCTAAATGCAAAACTTCAGAGAGATCATAATTGCCGTAGCTCTGCTTCTGTTCTTACCTGACGTGACCCGATCACAAGGGCCGCAGCCGGATGGCGCCGGAATCCGGCCTGGAGCGCTGCCAAAATCGTGGCTGCTCGGAGGGCCGAAGTGCGTGGAGATCCCAGAATTCCAGGTTCACGAATATAACGAGGACCTCTATATTATTAGGCAGTCCGGGTGCTCCAATTATGAGAAGCCGTTTCTGTACCTCCTTTTCGGCAAGGATAAAGCCTTGCTCCTTGACACTGGCGCAGGCAAAACCAGTGTTGCTCAGGTGGTGAATCAGATAATCGACAAGTGGCTTGCCAGAACCAAGCGCGAGCCAATCCAACTCATAGTCGCCCACACCCATGCCCATAGCGACCATACCGGCGGGGATGAGCAGTTTAAGAGCCTGCCGCGTACTACCGTAGTGGCGCCCAATTTGAACGCAGTTCAATCATTCTTTGGTATCAAGAACTGGCCCGAACAGGCCATTCAGTATGATTTGGGTGATCGCATCATTGACGTGATACCTATTCCGGGTCATGAAGCGACAAGTATCGCGATCTATGACCGTCAGACGGCGGTATTATTTACAGGTGACACTCTGTATCCCGGAAGACTCTATGTGAAAGACCCGGTCCAGTTCGTCCAGAGCATACAGCGGCTAGTGGATTTCACTCAGAATAAGGTCGTGGCGCATATCCTGGGAAATCACATCGAAAACAGTCGCACGCCTTACCTGGATTATAAAGTCGGAACGGTCTATCAGCCGGATGAACATGCGTTGGAGTTGGGCCGCGGAGAATTGCTCGAGCTGAACGGGGCGCTGCATCAGATGAATGGGAAGATTGTACGGATGGCAATGCGGGATTTTACCATCTGGCCGGTTTCCGGAAATTAGACAGCGCCCGGAAAGTCACCAGAGCTAGGCCATTTTGGAAAGTGTTAGCTGAAGACTGCAGTACCCGTTCATATTCCGTTCTACCGAGGGTATAGCTACCTTGGAGATAGGGTGACTGTTTGACGGCGGCCATATTAAGGAAAAGTCTTCTCAATCACCCACCTGAACGGTTACCTTCATCTCGTATCCGTTCAGGTGGTATGACGCAGCTACCCCTGACAGCTAGCGCGGACCACTAGGTAATCCTCTTTCAAAAGCAGAAAGGAGGATCCATACCACAATGAACCAGACGACTCCGGTTAGGATCCCGACTACCGCAATTCGGCAGGTTTTTGGGTCCTCCCAGCCCAGGATGAGAGAGAGAAGGCCCAGAGCGACGCCGACCAGAGCCGCGACAGGACCGCTCGTTATTCCGAGGAATTCTATTGGCCTCATGTAGGGAAAGAGGTTTGAGACAAACATAAAGATGAATGGCAACACAAAACTGAGCAGCCCAGAGATCATCGCCACCCAGGCGATAAGTCGCGTGATGACTTGTTTCTTCGGCGGCTGATCAGCGTTTAACCATTGGCTAGATGAAAAAGACATCTCTCTGACCTTTCTAGAATCTGGTTTGTTTAAGGCTAGCATTGCTTCAAGCTGCCAACGATCGGTACACAACTTCCATCGTTACGCATGCGGATATTACAGAGAAGGCTGGGGAGCGACGGAAGGGGAATGTTTCAGTTTCTGAAGCGTCACATTATCAAGGCCATTAGTTCCCTCCGTCGCGGTGGTAGGCACTGTCACTTTGGTATGGTTTTTCAGGTCGGAGGCGAGAGCGGGCAGACCTTTTTTGCTTTTTTCACGCTCGTTTCCAGCAAGCACACTTTTGGCACGATGGACCGGGCTCTTCCTAGCTTTTGGTGCAAACAAGATTTTTTGCTATTCATTCTTGATGGATATAGCGTCTCTGTTTGCCGATCCGTCTCCTTGCGGTGGCGCGGCGTGACAAAGTGAATCCAATCCGATTCTGACTTGGCCGATGAAAGAATTGACAGACCATTCGCAAAGGTATCAAATCGTGGAATAACTGTGGGAGAATCGGAATGTCAGTGGAGACTTTGACGCAATGGATTTCGCAATACGGCTATGCCGGAATCTTTTTTCTGTTGATGCTCGGCATCGCCGGCCTGCCAGTGCCCGATGAGACTTTGCTGACGTTCGCAGGCTACTTGGTTTTTAAGGGCAGACTGCATGCGACGCCAACCATTGCGGCGGCCGTTCTGGGCAGCATTTCCGGCATCACCCTCAGCTACACAATGGGGCGCGTGGCGGGAAAGTTCGTAATCGAGAGGTTCGGTTCATACCTGCATCTGACGGGTGAGCGAATTGAACGCGCGCATCAGTGGTTTGATCGTCTCGGCAAATGGGCGCTGATGATCGGCTATTTCATTCCGGGCGTGCGCCACCTGACGGCCTTTATCGCTGGAAGCTCAAAGCTCGAACCGGCGATCTTCGCGCTCTACGCGTACGCGGGTGGCCTGATTTGGGCCAGCGCCTTTATCGCCTCCGGTTATCTTCTGGGTGAAAAATGGAGTGTCGTCACTAAAGAGATTCAACACCATTTCGTGATCGCCGCCTGCCTGACGTCGCTCCTGTTCATCGTCATTAGGTTTGTGCGACGAAGCGGCGCGATCCAAACGGCAAAACGGATAACCGACGACTGAACGTGAGCATTAGGTGGGCTGGTAGGGCTTATAATTTGAGCAAGTGTACCGGCTTGCCGAAAGTTCACCATTCATCTTCTCGATAATTTGAGCGTAATTGGCTAAAACATTTGTGAGCTTTCGGCGAGCGGGTCTTGACAGGCTTATAACAAAAATCAAGACCGCTCGCCGAAAGCTTACGATCATCTGAATCTGTATAAATTTGAACAGATGCCGACCGCTTAGCTCCCGCGTAGAAAGGTTCGATATTGTGAGGCCTAGGGCAAACAAGTTATGTCCGTGTCCGTTCGGTAGCGAGACTTGACAGATGGAAGTCAACGGAAATTATCAAGCCCTATTACCGAACGGACACGGTCATATTGCTAACCACAACATATCGCTGGTCTTCTCTATTTTGAGATAGTTTTTAAGCCTAACAAAAATGTCGGCTGTTATAAGCCCTTCATCGGGCGCACTGTGACGTGAATCGTGAGGCGCGCTCGATCGCAGAGAGTGGGCGGCAGCTGGTGAATCAGATTGAACCGTTCGTCCATGTCTGCATCCCCACGCTGACGGGCCTCGAGCGACCATCGACTGGTATATACTGAACTACGTCTTTCAAAAATGAAGCGAGGAGAATGATGATGATGAAATTAGCGAGAGTAGCGCTGCTTCTCACGTTGGCGTCGTCGGCTGTTTGGGCCCAAACCAATGTGGGCGAGCAGCAAGCCGAAGCTACACTGCCTTTTCAGCTGACCACGACAGCCACGTTTGAGCTGCCTTGGCGGATTGCGTTCCTCCCGGATGGGCGCATGTTGGTGACCGAAAAGATCGGGCCCGTTTGGCTGGTCTCGCCTCAGGGAGAAAAGATCGCGCCATTGGGCAATACGCCCCCCGTCTACTGGCAGAACCAGAACGGCATGCTGGGCGTTTACGTCTCTCCCCATTTCGCCACCGACGAAAGCATTTATCTCACCTATATCGAGCCGGGTGACTATGGCGGCGGCCAGG
>Ga0111539_10012491_pt1 | contig 10645 bp, 6 predicted proteins | sample RhiMethybrSRZTD1_FD_79667 | JGI IMG/M metagenome (GOLD analysis project Ga0111539, IMG submission 79667) | Populus rhizosphere microbial communities from Tennessee, USA - Rhizosphere MetaG P. TD hybrid SRZTD1 (version 2) (version 2) | ecosystem: Host-associated > Plants > Roots > Rhizosphere >... | reverse complement strand
GGCGCCGTCGTCACGGTCCAGTTGCCGTCGGCGCCCTTCGTCAAGTCGATCGGCTCGAGCCCGAGACCGTTGTCGCTGCCGCCCGGTTGAAGCTGCACTTTCGCCGCGTTCGGCGCACGCAGCCGGAACGACGCGCGCCCGTCGGCGTAGACGGCGGGAAACGGCGCGTTCATGACGTTCGACGAGGCAGGTTTTGGCGTCTCGCCGGACTGCGCGAGACCGGCAACAGCGAGAAGAACGATCGTGACGGCGCGCATGACGGCTCCTTCAGGGTGAGGTATGCGGACAGCCTAACTCAGGCACCGCAGCAATCGCGCAATAGGCCCCTATAATCAGCCGTTCCCCTCCAGGAGGCAGCCATGTCACGACCCCTGATCCTCGTCGCGGGCGTTCTGATGGCGGCCGGCGCGAGCGCCGCGCTGACGCAGGACCACCAGCACCCCGGCGGCAAGCTGGGGACGGTGCACTTCCAGACATCGTGCAATAGCGCCGCGCAGACGGAATTCGATCATGCGATGGCGCTGCTCCACTCGTTCGAGTTCGGACCGGCCATCGACGGATTCACGGCGACGCTGAAGGCCGACACCGGCTGTGCGATGGCCTGGTGGGGCATCGCCCTCGCGCGGTGGACGAATCCGTTCGCCGCCACGATTCGACCGCCCGCGCAGGTGCAGCAGGGCCTCGAGGCGATCCGTCAGGGCGAGCGGCTCGGCGCGAAGACGGCGCGCGAGCGCGCGTACCTCGCGGCGGCCGCGAAGCTCTACACCGATGCCGATCGGCTCGATCAACGCGCACGCGTCGTCGCGTACGAGCGGGATATGGCCGCGCTGGCCGCCGCCTACCCGGACGATCGCGAGGCGTCGATCTTCTGGGCGCTGTCGCTGACGGCGTCGGCGCTGCCGACCGACAAGACGTACGCGAACCAGCTCAAGGCCGCTGCCCTCCTCGAGAAGATCTATCCGGAACAGCCCGATCATCCCGGCATCACGCACTACCTCATTCACAGCTACGACGTGCCGGCGCTGGCAGACCGCGCCCTCGACGCGGCGCACCGCTACGCGACGATTGCGCCGGCCGCGCCGCACGCGCTCCACATGCCGTCGCACACGTTCACCCGCGTCGGCGCGTGGCAGGACTCGATCGATACGAACGTGGCGTCGGCGGACGCCGCGCGGAAAGTGAACTCGAAGACCGAAGAACTCCACGCCACCGACTACATGGTCTACGCCTATCTGCAAACGGGCCAGGACCGCGCGGTGCAGACGATCATTGACGGCCTGGCGGCGATCGCGGCCAACTTCGATCCTGCGGCTGCAACCGGCGCGGCGCCCGGCGCCTCCGGCCTCTTTGCGCTCGCGGCCGTACCCGCGCGCTGGACGCTCGAACGCCGCGACTGGGCGGGCGCCGCGGCGCTCGCGCCGCCGGCGCGCACGACCGTCCCCTACGCCGATGCGATCACGTGGTTCGCACGCGCGCTTGGCGCCGCGCACACGGGCAAACTCGACGACGCGCGCGCGGCCATCGCGGCCCTCGACGACATCCGCAACCGGCTCGCGCAGGCCAACGAGGGCTACTGGACCGAGCAGGTCGCGATTCAACGCGACGAGGCCGCCGCGTTTCTGCTGCTGGCCGAGCGGAAATCAGAGGAAGCGCTGGCCGCGATGCGCGCCGCCGCGCTGCGAGAGGATGCCACCGAGAAGAACGCCGTCACGCCAGGCCCGATCGCCCCGGCGCGCGAGTTACTCGCCGAGATGCTGCTCGATGTGAAGCAGCCGGCCGCCGCGCTGAAGGAATTCCAGGCCACGCTCAAGAAGGAGCCCAAACGGTTCCGCGCGGTCTACGGCGCGGCGCGGGCCGCCGAACTCGCCGGCGATCGCGCCACGGCACGCACCTACTACGCCGACCTCGTGAAGATCTGCGAGCGTGCCGATCAGCCCGGCCGGCCGGAACTGGTCGCCGCCCGCCAGGCCCTGCGATAGACGTTCGCGCGGGCGCTGCTAGTACGTCGATCGGCCGCCGCTCAAGTCCCACACGGCGCCCGTCGAGAACGAGTTCTCTTCCGACGCCAGCCACGCCGCCAGTGTCGCCAGCTCCTGCACCTGCAGGAACCGGCCGCGCGGAATCTTGGAGAGCATGTAGTCGATGTGCGTCTGTGTCATCTGATCGAAGATGCGCGTCTTCGCGGCGCTTGGCGTGATGCAGTTCACCGCGATGTTCTCGGCGGCCAGCTCCTTGCCGAGCGACTTCGTCAGCGCGATCACGCCGGCCTTCGACGCGCTGTACGCCGCGGCGTTCGGATTGCCATCCTTGCCGGCCACCGATCCGATCGTGACGATGCGTCCGTAGTGCTGCGCGAGCATGAATGGCACCACCGCGCGGCACGTGAGGAAGATGCCCGTGAGGTTCACATCAATGACCTCGCGCCATGCCTCCACCGGGTACTGCCACAGCGGGTGATTCGGGCCGGTGACACCGGCGTTGGCCACGAGGATGTCGATCCCGGAAAGCGCGGCGACGGTCTCGCGCGCGGCGTCGTCAAGGGCCGCGGCGTCGGTCACATCCACGACGGCCGTGTGCACGCGTCCCAGCGCAGAAAGCTGGCCGGCCGTGTCAGCGGCAAGCGCGGCGTTGCGATCCCACAGCGACACCGCGGCGCCCGACAACAGAAAGCGCTCGGCGATGGCGCGTCCGAATCCTTCAGCGCCGCCGGTGATCACGGCACGGCGTCCAGTCAGATCGTAGCGATTCACGTGCTTCCCTCCGGAGGCATCGTAATTACATTCCCGCAGCGGCGTGATCACAAATGTCGCTGGTGGGACCGATGGTAGTAGCGCGCCGGCGCCGGAAAACTCGCGCAGCGCCGAGAACGACACGGCATCTGCATTGCTAAGTAACTGGCTACCCCTCCCGGTAACCACAAGATTGGTATGTCCATGGTCAAGTCCCCGTGGCAACCCGGCAGCACAGCTGATTCGGCCGCACCGACGGCCATGCTCCTCTTGTACGTCGCCGGCGCGAGCCCCGGAATCGATCAGGCGATCATCGAGCAGTTGCATCGCCTTGCGACCGCCAAGAATGTCATTCCAGTGGCCGGCGCGTCCGGCGCCATCGCCGAGATCCGCAAGGCGAAGAAGGGCGGCGCGATCGCCCTCCTCCTTTCGCCCTCGCTCGCCGACGACGAAGTCGCCCCGCTGATTCTCGAGGTCAAGTACGAAGCGAAAGCCGTGGCCGTCGTCGGCATCGGCGAAGCACGCCGCGCGTTTCGTCTCGTCGTGGCCGGCGCCGATGCGGTACTGGTGTCGGCGAACGGCGTGCTCGTCAACGCGGACGAAACGCTGCGCAGTGTCGCGCTGCGCGCACAGCCGGTGGTGCTGCGCGAGCCGGCCGAGGGTTCCGATACACCGGGGCTCGGCAGCACCCGCGCGCGGATGGTCACCGGGCTGAAGAAGCTCTCGTTGCTCGTCTCCGATCGCGCGTCCGAGTGGTGGGCCGATGACGATCCGGAGATGGACAACGCGACGCCGCCCGAGGCGCCGACGAGTCCCGAAGATCTGCTGCTGCTCAGACAACGGCTCGACCTCGCCCTCCAGGCGCGGTTGAGACTGGAGGCCCAGGGCCCTTTTCCGGCTGCTCTGCCGACTGAGCCGGCAGAGATGCTGGCGGTCGCGGGCACAACCGCCACCGCCACCGCCGCCGCCGCTCCCGACGTACTGAAGGAATGGGTGCCGAGCTGGCAGCGCTCGGAGTCGAACTCGGGCTCCGACCCGGGGCCGGCACGCCCGGCGCCGGTTGACGACCTCTCCGAAATCAAGGCGCAGCTCCGCCGCGCGCTCGACGCGCACCGCAACGACAAGCTCGAGTGGGACGCCACGCGGCACGAACTGGAAGAAGCGCTCGTCGCACATCAGGCCGCCGTGGCCGTCGGCGCCGAACTCGAAACGGTGCTGAACGACACGCGCAAGGAACTGGCCGCCGCGCGCGAGACGCACGACGCCGACATCGAGCAGTGGACGAAGGTCCGCGCCGTTTTCGAGGCGGACCGGGAGAAGCTGAAAGAAGCGTGCGTCGCCCTCGACTCGCAGGTGAAAGCGCTGCGTGCGTCCGCGATGGCTGCAGCCGAACTTCAGACGACGCTGGCCACGACGCAAGGCGAGCTGGCGCAGGCGCGCGAAGCGCATGAGAACGAGCGGACGAAGTGGAACGCCACGCAAGCGGCGCTCGACGCGCAGGTGAACGCGCTGCAATCGTCGGCGACGGCCGCATCGGGCCTGCAGGCCACATTGGGCGCGGCGCAGAGCGAGCTGGCGAAGGCCCTCGAAACGTCGCGTGCCGAGCAGCAGGTGTGGACGGCGGCGCGTCAGGAACTCGAAGCCCGCGTCGCGGCGCTTCAAACCGCGGTGGCATCGAAAGGCGATCTCGAAACCGCCTTGGGCGCCGCGCGCACCGAACTGCAGCGCGCGCTCGAATCGTACCGCAGGGATCAGCTGGCGTGGGCGGTCGAGCGCAAGGATTTCGAGGCGCAGCGCGCGGAATTCGACACCCAGCGCCAGGACCTCGAGGCGCAGGTGGCCGCCCAGAGCGGTTCATCCGTCGTCAGGCTGGAGGCCGAGGCCGCGCTGACGGCGGCGCGCGCCGAGCTGCGTCGTGCGCTCGACGCGCAGCGCGCGGATCAGATCGCCTGGGACGCAACGCGTCAGGAACTCGAGGCGCGCATTGCGGCCGGACGGAACGCCACCTCGTCGCTGGAGTACGACGAAGCGATCAGCACGCTGCGCGCCGAACTTCGGGCGGCGCTCGAGGCGCACCGCGCCGACGAGCTGGCGTGGGAAGGCGCGCGGCTGGCGCTCGGATCGCGGATCAACGATCTGGAGGCCGAGCTCGATTCGCGATCGCAGTTCTCCTCGCGTCTGAACGCGGCCATGAGCGAGCTGACCGAGGCGATGCAGGCCCAGGATCCGAAACGCGTCGAGTGGATCGCGCGGCGGCGTCAGCTCGAGGCCGCGCTCGACACCGAAGCCATGACCGCCGCGTCGATCGACTTCGAGAAGGCCGCGACGCAGACGCTGACCGAACTCGACCGCGCCGCCAATATCTGGAGCAAGCAGGCGCCGCTCAGCATCGCCCTGCCGGTCGAACATGCCCTGGGCGCTGCGCGTGTGGGTCTTCAGCGCGCGCTCGACTCCCATGCGGCCGAGGTGTCGGCATGGGACCAGACGCGCCAACACATCGAGGCCGAACTGCAGGAAGCGCTGCTCGACGTCCAGCGCCAGCGCGCCCGTCTCGCCGCAGCGCGCGACGCCCTCGACACCAGCGTCAAGACCATCGCCATCGACAGCGTCGCCTGACGCGGTTTCGGGCTATGATCCGCCCGATCCTCTTCAAAGGCGGTCGCACGTGCGTACTTCCAACGCTCGAGCGTTCTTGGCCGCGGCTGCTCTCCTGATCCCGCTGGTGGCCACGAGCTGCGGCCAGCCGTCCGCCGGTCCGACGCCGCTCGGCCTGAACGTCACCGGGATCGCTCCGAACACCGGACCCATCGGCGCCGGAACGGTCGTGTCGATCACCGGTTCCGGATTCGTTGCCGGAGTGACGGTCACGTTCGATGGCATTGCGGCCACCGTGACCGGCTTCAATGCGACGACGATCACGGTGATGCCGCCCGCGCACGCGCCGGGGCGTGTGGACGTGGTCGTCACGAACCCCTCAGGGAGCAGCGCCCGGCTGGCGAACGCTTACACGTACGCGGCGCTCAGCATCACGTCGATTGCCCCGACGAAGGGGTTTGCCGGAACGCCGTTGCGCATCGTAGGTACCGGATTCACGGCAACCACCAACGTGACGCTCGACGGTCTTCAGGCTCAATTCGTGAGCGTATCTGGACCAGTGATCACCGTGCTGATCCCTGTTCGAGGCTTCAGCGGTCCGGTCGATCTCGTCGTCATGAACCCGGATGGTGAAAGCAGGACGCTGACAGGCGGCTTCACCTACGAGTTCGCCACGCTCTCCGTCGATCCCATCTCCGTGCCGCCGGCGGGACAGTTCAACGTCAGCTGGACGGCTTCATCGGGCCGATCTTTCCTCGACTGGATCGGGCTCTTCAAAACCGGCACGTCCAACCTGGAGTACATCTGGTACGAGTACACGAACGGCACGACGTCCGGGACGGTGCGGTTCACGGCCCCGGTTCAGCCCGGACAGTACCAGTTCAGGTACCTGCTCGATGACGGCTATGTCGATGTGGTGAGAACGGCATCGGTCACGGTCGGCGCATTGTCCGCATCTGGACAATCGGCGCAGTCCCGGATCGAACACGAATCCTTAAGCTGTCTCCTTCCGTCTAAGGACACATCTAGGAGTGTCTCGTGCTCACCTATAGGTCTGCCTTTGCTGCTCTCGCCCTACTGATCCTTATTGGTCTCCCTTCGGCGGTCGCGCAGGCCCAGCCGGCTCCGCCGCGGGGCAAAGTGGTCATCACCGTGACCGATCCGAGCGGCGGCGTTGTCGCCAACGCCACGGTCACGATCGCCGGCACTGATGACGCGACGAAGGCGGCCGTGATTCCCGCCGCGAAGACGGACGACAAAGGCGCGGCCACGTTCGAGAACCTCGTTGCCGGACGCTACAGCGTCAGCGCCGAGTTCGCCGGCTTCGGCGTCGGCTTGCTGAAGGACGCCCGCGTCAATCGCGGAGACAACAAGCACGTGGTCGTCCTGCCCCTGAAGAACATGGCCGAGTCGGTCACGGTGGCGCATGACGCCGCGGATCGCGGGAACAACGCGTTCGGCGTGAGCGTCACGCAGGAGCAGGTCGCGGCGCTCTCGGACGATCCGGCAGAGATGGCGCGGCAGATCGCGGAGCTGGCGGGACCGGACACGATCATTCGCGTGGACAGCTTCGAAGGACAACAGCTGCCGCCCAAGTCGCAGATCAAGTCGATCCACATCACGCGCGATCAGTTTGCGGCGGAGACGGAACAGCCGGGATCGACGTTCGTGGACATCATCACGCAGCCGGGCATCGGCGCGATTCGCGGCGGCGCGACGATGACGTTCCGTGACGGCAGGATGAGCGCCAAGAGCCCGTTCACGCCGACGAAGAGTCCGGAGCAGTCGCAGACGTACAACGCCAACATCGGTGGCGCGATCGTCAAGGAGAAGAGCAACTTCTCGCTGCAGGTGGGCGCGACGGATGCCTACACGACGCCGAACCTGAACGCGGCCTTGCCCAACAGCACGCGCTTTGACGTGCTCGCTATCCGCCAGCCGTTCACGAACATCACCATCAACGCGCTGGTCGACTACGCGCTGACGCGCGATCAGACGCTGCGTTTCGGGTACTCGCAGAGCAGCAACAAACGCGAAAACCTCGGGGTGGGCGCGTACGACATGCCCGGACGTCAGTACACCTCCGATCAGAACGCGTATACGTTCCGGGCGCTCGAGGCCGGGCCGATCGGCCGCCGCGCGTTCATCAACACACGCGCGACGATGACCTGGCGTGATTTCGGGAACACGTCAGCGGTCGAGGCGCCGACGATCATCGTGCAGGACGCGTTCAACCAGGGCGGTGCGCAGCAGGCCGGCCGCGTGCACGGCAAGAACGCGACGCTCGCGTCCGACGTGGACTACATCCGCGGCATCAACTCCTGGCGCGGCGGCATTCAGATTTACGGCGACTGGTATCGCGCCAACCTGAACAACAACTACCTCGGAACCTACACGTTCAGCAGCAAGGAGGCGTACGAGGCCGGCACCCCGCTGCTCTACACGCGCAGCATCGGGGATCCGAATCTCAACTTCTTCCACGCGCGCATCGGCGCGTACTTCCAGGACGACATCCGCGTGCGCAAGGGCCTGACGCTGAGCCCCGGTGTCCGCTACAGCTACCAGACACGCGTGAACGATCCGTACGCGTTCGAGCCGCGGCTGGGCATCACGTGGGCGCCGACGAAGAGCGGCAACACGACGCTGCGCGCGAGCGGCGGCATCTTCCACGGCTGGCTCGATCCGGGCATCTGGTGGCAGACGGTGCGCTTCGATCCGGACCATCAGCGCGAGATCATCATCAACAATCCGTCGTTCCCCGATCCGGGCCCTGCGGTCGCGGTGACGTCGAGCAACCGGTACCATCTGGGCGATTACAAGCTCAACAAGAACGTGCGGTACAGCGGGGGCATCGACCAGCGGTTCTCACCGCTCTTCAGCGTGAACCTGCTCTACAACTACTACCATCAGCGACAACTGCCGCGCGGGATGAACCTGAACGCGCCGGTGAACGGCGTGCGGCCCGATCCGAGCATCGCCAACATCATTGAGACGGTGACCGACGCGCAGATCATCCGGCACGAGTTCTTCGTGAACTTCACGGCCAGCTTCTTCCGGCCTTCACCCGCCGCGGCGGGCGCGACGTTCAACTGGCGCCGCGTGCAGATGAACGGCCAGTACGCGTTCATCAACGCGAACCGCAACGGCATCGGCCCGTTCGACGTGCCGGTCAGCGGTTCGCTCGAGACCGAGTGGGGCAATGGCCCTGCCGACAATCCGTACCGCATCAACGTCGGCATCACGAGCACGCAGCTGAAGAACCTCTCGGTGAACATCAACGTCAACGCCGCGGACGGCTACGTGTACATGGAGCAGACGGGCTTCGACAACAACCACGACGGCATGCTGAACGATCGGCCGGCCGGTGTCGGGATCTGGACGCTGCGCAGCTCACCGGTATGGACGGTCAGCAGCCGGTTCGCCTACAACATTGGCCTCAGCGCCGCGCAGGGCAACACGCCTGCCCGCTATCGTGCCAACGTGTTCGTGAACATCAACAACATCACGAACCACTACAACTACTCCGGCTTCAGCGGCATCGTCACCTCGCCGTTCTACCAGCAGGCCAACTCGGTGCAGAACCCGCGGAAGGTGGACTTCGGGATCAACCTGGCCTTCTGATCAAGAGCCTTCCACCACGTTGGGCACGTTAACCACGTAGGGCGCACGGGCGTCGCACGCAGGAATAGCAAAGCGGCCGAGACGAGAGAGCAGCGTGTCGATTGCTGACCGCTCTCTCGTCTCGGCCGCTTTGCCATTTCTGCGTGCGGCCGCCGGCCGCTGGCGAGCTTTGCTCGCCAGCGACGCCCGTGCGCCCACTACGTGACCCTACGTGCTCAACGTGGTGGAAGGCTCTTGATCTGCTGCCGCGGGAAATCCACCGGTCGGTCCGTCCAATCGGACGAGGCCGATCATGCACCACATCGCGACGTTTTCTTCGCCCGCCCTTCTCAGCGCCATCGACACGTTTCTCCAGATCGACGACCGCTCGAGTATCGGACCGTCGCGTGATGGCCGGCGTTTCAATGAGGTCGTCGCCGCCGTGCACGGCTTGTGCGCTGCGCTGATTTCCGAGGAACAGGCCGGCGCGCGGCGCGCGGACATCGTGCGGATGCTCGAACCGGTGCGCGCCATTCACGGGCGCTCGGCCTTTCTCGCGCGGCTTCAGCAGTGGCCCCGTGGCTACCCCGGCGATTTCGAAACGATCGAGTACCTGTGGCAAGGCCGCAACACCGCGGCCGATCGCACCAGCTTCTACCTCGAGCACTATGCCCTGACGGCGCCGGTGGCCGAACAGCATCGACACAAGATCCGCCGCCAGGCGCAGCTGATGATGAACGTGCTCGACCGCACCGGACACATCGTCAATCTCGCGTGCGGGAGCGTGCCCGACCTTCGCCTCGTCGCGGAGATCGCGCCCGACAAGCTCGCGTCGCTCCGCACCGGCGCGTCGTCCATTCTGCTGAGCGACATGGATCAGGCCGCGCTCGACTACGCGGCGACCGCACTCGGTCCCACGGCACGACTCTGCCGGTTCCAGGCCGGTCATGCGCTGCGTGTGCTCCGGAAACTCGACCGGCCGGCCGATCTCGTGCTGATCGGTGGCCTCTTCGACTACCTGTCCGAGCGTGCGTGCGCGGCCATCGTGCGCGCCGCCGCCGAACGGCTGGCCGACGGCGGCACGCTCTTCTTCACGAACATCGGCCAGGGCAATCCGTACCGGCCCTGGCTCGAGTACTGCGGCGAGTGGACGCTCATCGAGCGCACCGAGAGCGACGTGCGCGACCTGGTGGACCGTTGCGGCGTGCCGATGGACGTCGAGGTGTCGAGAGACACCACCGGTCTGACGCTGCTCGTCACCGCAGTCCGCCGCGGCGGATCGCTACAGTGACTTCAAGTACTCCACGAGATCCGCCTTCTGCGCGGCGCTGAGCCCCAGCGAGAAGAGCGTGTCGTAGTGATTCACCACCGCCAGGAGATCGGCAGCGCTGCCGTCGTGGAAGTACGGCGCATGCTGCCAGACGCCCCGTAGCGGGCTCGTGCGGTACATCCGGGTCGCCGTGCGGAACGCATACTCAGGATCCGTTCCGACTTCACTCGGGAGGTGCAGCAATGGCACTGCCGGATCAGGTCCGTTCAGGACATCCGTGAACCTCGGCGGCGTGTGGCAGTTCGTGCACCCGGCCTGGCCGCTGAACAGCCGCTCGCCCCGCTGCGCCGCCGCGCGATTGAAGCTGCCCTGCGGCGGGTCCGGCGCGTTGAGCTTCAACTGGTAGTCGAGCAGCGCGGGCAGCTTCGGCGTCACGAGGTCCGGCGTCTGC
>Ga0111539_10012490_pt1 | contig 10645 bp, 9 predicted proteins | sample RhiMethybrSRZTD1_FD_79667 | JGI IMG/M metagenome (GOLD analysis project Ga0111539, IMG submission 79667) | Populus rhizosphere microbial communities from Tennessee, USA - Rhizosphere MetaG P. TD hybrid SRZTD1 (version 2) (version 2) | ecosystem: Host-associated > Plants > Roots > Rhizosphere >... | reverse complement strand
TCTTCCCTGCTCTTCGGGTAGCGTGCAGCGAGAATCAAAGAATGAGCTAAGCATGTAGTGTCCTGTGGCGTAGTGCTTACGGACGCGGGTTCGATCAACTTGGGTCGCCTTCACCCGCAAGGGTGAAGTGACAACGGGGCTCACATCGGCGAAGCCTGACGGCGCCGGACATCTTCGCAGAGAGATGCGGCGGCAGCGGTAACGCCGAGGGGTGGAAAGAGGGCCAACCTCAGGTCCGCCCTGTAGAGACTCATAGACCGGCTGACGTCGTGCGACGCGAGCCGGCACTAGGATCCGGAGCGATTAACGTCCGGATAACACGCCCCGCTCCAGCAGTTGCGCGAGCAACTGCGGGATGAAGGCATAGTCCAGCCCGTCTCGAAAGAGGCGGAACGGCTGTCCCGCCGCCTCCACCAATGCGCCCCTTCAGCCTGACGGCTGAAGGGGCTCCTTCTTCTTGTGAAGCGCGTCGCGATCACGAAACGTGAACTGCGCACGTGTTGTTATGTCTGGAGCGGCGCCATCCGTCACCGTCGCACCGCCGCCGGTCGGCTGACATTGTCCACGAGAGCAGCGATGGGCAGGTTGCGCGCCCATGAATATCCGCTGCCAGCATGGCTTCAACCTGCTCGAGCTGATGGTCGGCATCTCGGTGCTCGGCATATTGCTCGCCTTTGGCGTGCCGTCGTTCACCGCGATGATTCGCACCAACCGGCTGGTCGAGCAGTCGAACGGCATGGTCGGCGCCTTGAACTACGCGCGCAGCGAAGCGCTGAAGCGCGGTTATCGCGTGAGCGCGTGCCCAGGCAGCAGCGGGGCCTGCTCCGGCGGAACTGACTGGAACGCCGGCGTCCTCGTGTTTACCGACGACACCGGGACCACCGGCACGATCGACGACTCCGACGAGGTGCTGCAGTCATGGGCGCCCTCTACCAACGACTTCGTAGCAGGCGGCGGCGGCAGTCCAGCGTCCATCACGTTCCTGCCCACCGGCGCGCTGGCTCAGGCGCAGATCGACATTTACAAGTCCGGCTGCACGGGTCAGGACGTGCGACGGATCAGCGTCGCCGTGACCGGACGGGTCGGCATGACGAAGGCAGCGTGTCCATGAGCGTTTCATCTGCAGTTGGATTGCGCTACGCCAACGTTCGGCACCTCGGCACCGGCGGCTTCACGCTGGTGGAAGTGCTCGTAACGATGGTCATCCTGGCGGTCGGCTTGCTCGGCGTCGCCGCGCTGCATACCGCGAGTCTGCGCAACAATCTCGACTCCGCGCTGCGTTCGCAAGCGAGCGTGCTCGCCGCCGACATTGCGGACCGCATGCGCGGCAACCGCGATGAGGCACTCGCCGGCAACTACGACATCGCCATCGGGGCGACCAGGACTGTCGTAGCGGGCTCGCCGCTCGTCGACCGCGACGTGAAAGCCTGGAAGGACCTGCTCGCGCAGGCTCTCCCGAATGGCGACGGCTCGATCGCGCGCACCGGCGATGTCTTCACGATCACCGTGCAGTGGGGCGAGCGGCTTCGCCAGGGCGAAACAGCCGTGGTCGCAGGCGACACGTCAAACACCCTCGCCTTCCAGACACGGACCCAGATATGAGGCACTGCGGATCGCCATTGCTTGCGCGCCGGGACGGTGGTTTCACCGTGGTCGAGCTGATGGTCGCCATGGTCATCAGCCTCGTGCTGCTCGGCGGCGTCGTCTCGATTTTCGTCAGCTCCAAGGGCACGTACGAGAAGCTCGAGCGCGTGTCGCGCACCCAGGAGAGCGCACGGTTTGCGATCGACGCGATCGTTCGCGATATCCGCTCCGCCGGCTACATGGGCTGTTCGCGACCGTCGACATGGAAGAACACGCTCGTGGGCGAGACCACAATGACCTGGAACTTTGCAGACGCCATCCGCGGGTACGAGTTCCAGAGCGCGTCCACCTGGTCGCCAGCGGCGCCCGCGGGGCTCACTAACATCGCGACAGACGCACCGAGCGGCAGCGATGTGCTGGTGCTGCGGGTCCCGATGCCGGCCGCCAGCAGTGCAACGCTGCGCCTGACGGACAAGATGGCTTCCGGGACCAGCACGATGACGATCGCGGCCGTCCCGTCCGGTGCGACCGCGCCCCTGGGGGTCGGTGACGTCGTCATGCTTGCAGACTGCCACGCGCGAGCAGTCTTCCAGATCACCGCCTATGACCCGGCCACTGGCGTCATCGGGCACGATCAGGGGGGGACGGGGCCCGGCAACGCTTCCGACGACGTGGCTCACGCCTTCGAGGCCAACTCCCAGATCGTGCCAGTGCGCACCGTCGCGTACTACATCGGCACCTCGGCCACCGGCCCCGGCCTGTGGCGGATCGCCGGAAACACTAATCCGGAAGAGCTGATTCAAGGCGTCGAGCGCATGGAGCTGCGCTTCGGCGTGGACGCCAACTCCGATCGCATCGCGGACAGCTACACCACCGCGAACGGTGTCGCCAACTGGGACGACGTGATCACCGTGAGCGTCGCGCTGCTGGTGCGCTCGCCCGACGAATACGGCACTGAGCGCGACACGACCACGTACAAGCTGCTCGACAAGACATTCACCGCCGCGTCCGACCGGTACGCGCGCCAAGTGTTCGTCACTACCGCCACTCTACGAAACCGCGCTCTATGAGCACCATTCACGCATCCTCATCGATCGCCCCCCGCAGGCAGCGCGGCGCAGCGCTGGTCGTCTGCATGCTGTTGCTGCTCGTGTTGACGATCCTCGCCATCGGCGCGAGCCAGACGACGCGTCTCCAGGAGCGCATGGCCGGCAACACGCGCGATATCGACATGGCCTTCCAGGCGTCGGAAGCCGGCCTGCGTGCGGCAGAGAATTACCTCGCGACGACTCCGACGTTGCCGACGTGCCTGGACCCGACATCCGCGAGCTGCTACGTGCTGGAACAAGGACAGTTCTCGACCATCGATCTGGCACGCACGGACGAAGTCTGGTGGAACGACAACGGCAAGCCCTTCGGCACGACCTCGACTCAGGAGGTGGAGGGCGTCGTCGAGGAGCCGCGCTATGTCATCGAAGAATTCCAGACAGTGACGTTCAGCCTGACGGTCGGCCACGGCGCGCCGCCGGGCAAGACCTACTACAAGAGCACGGCCTGGTCTCCCGGCGCGACCGACACCTCACATGCAGTCGTCGAAAGCGTGTTCTCCCGCGAATGAGCTGCCCGCATCACAGATGCATACTCAGGAACGCACACCCATGAGCAGTATCGCGCCAGCAATGCGCTCGAAGATCGCAGCCATGCTCGGCACCTCCGTGGCCGTCATGCTGGCAGCCGGCAACGTCCAGGCGTTGACGATCGCCGATGCGCCGTTGTTCCTTACACAATCGGCGGAACCGCTGGTGATGCTGACTCTGTCCAACGATGAGCAGCTCTACCACAAGGCCTACACCGACTTCGACGACGTCGACGGCGACAGGCTGATCGACACCACGTACAAGGACACGTTCAACTACACGGGGTACTTCGACCCGAAGAAGTGCTACTCCTACAGTGGGGCAGTCGACAACGGCCAGTTCAACCCGACCGCACTCGCCACCGGCGCGAACGGTCACGATTGCGACACCGTCAGCGGCGGCGGGCGCTGGAGCGGCAACTTCCTGAACTGGGCTTCGATGACCCGCATGGACGCCATGCGGCGCGTGTTCTATGGCGGCTACCGCTCGACGGACACGGGCAGCGACACCGTGCTCGAGCGCGTCTACCTGCCCAGCGACAACCATGCCTGGACCAAGGTGTTCGACAGCGACGATCTCCCGAAGTACACGCCGTACGCCAGGGCCTCGTACCCCGCCGGCACCGGCATCACGCTGTGCAACGTCACGCCGAAGGGCTCGAGCACCGATCGGTCGGAGACCAACACGACCTCACCCCGCCTGCGGGTCGCGCGCGGTGCCTGGACCGAATGGGCCGCGCAGGAGCTGCGGCAGTGTCTGTGGACGAGCGAGTTCGCCCCGGTCGATACCGGCGCGAGCCCGAGCGACGCAACGGACAAGGTCGATGAGTTCACCGTCCGGGTCAAAGCGTGCGACAGCAACCTGATCGGCAGCGAGCCCTGCAAGTCGTACGGCACCACGCCAAGCTGGAAGCCGATCGGCCTGCTGCAGGAATACGCGGACGCCGACAAGCTGGCCATCCGCTTCGGACTCATGACCGGCAGTTACGGCAAGCGCAAATCCGGCGGCGTGCTGCGCAAGAACGTCGCGCGGCTCACGGACGAAATCAGCGCCAGCGACGGCACGTTCACCAACGTCGACGGCATCATCAAGTCGATCAACCTGATGCGCATCTCGCGCTACGAGTACGGCCCGCCGGGCTACGGCGGCGGCGCCGGCGACAACTGTCCGTTCGGCCAGAACACCTGGGCGAACGGCAGGTGCTCGAACTGGGGCAACCCGCTCGGCGAAATGTACCTCGAGACGCTGCGCTACTTGAGCGGCAAGACCGCGAACTTCAGCTCCAACGACACAGGCTGGATCGCGAACCTGCACGAAGCCACCTGGATCAATCCGTACACCGACACTGCGCAGGCCGGCGGCAAGGCTCCCCACTGCGCCAAGCCCAACGTGATCGCGATATCCACTGGCGTCGTCAGCTTCGACCACGACGAGTACGGCGGCGCGGCCAACATCACCGGTCTCGACGTCAATGCCGAGACGGACACCGTCGGCACCAGGGAAAACGTGAACGGCAACCGCTGGTACGTCGGCAGCCAGACCGGCGGCTCGCCGAACGATGTCTGCAACTCGCAGGTCGTCAACAGCCTCAGCGCCGTGACCGGCATATGCCCGGAGTCGGCGGGCCTGCAGGGCTCGTTCAAGATCGCCGGCATGGCATCGTTCGCGCACAAGAGCACGACCGTGCTGCAGAGCCCCGGCGGCCAGGACATCAAGCCGGTCGACACCTATACGGTGGCGCTGGCGCCGCCGATTCCATCGATCAAGGTGGACGTCGCCGGCTCGACCGTCACGATCATCCCGGTGGGCTATCAGACCCGCAATTTCAACGCCATGTCGCTGGTCAACTTCCGCGTCGTCAGCCAGGCGGCCGACGGCTCGGAAGGCCTCTTCTTCATGAACTACGAGAACGCGCCGTCAGGCTCCGACTTCGACAACGACGAGAAGGGCTTCCTGCGCTACATCGTTTCGGGCAACACGATCAAGGTCATCATGCACCAGAGCGGCTCGTCATCCGGCGCCAACCAGAAGATGGGCTACATCATCGACGGCGTCAGCGATGCCGGCACGCACTACCTGGTCGCGAACAACAACATCAACGCTACCGACAACACGGGCGGCGGCGGCACGTTCCCGACGCAGTCGATTGCGACGATCGACGCGCGGTGCGCGGTGGCCGGCTTCGCCGCGGACCCGGCCGCTGCGGGAGTTACCGACGAGCTTTGTCACTACACGAACGTCGTCGTCGGGCAGGCCAACGATCGCTACATGCGCGGCATCAAGACGCACACGGTCGGCAGTCCAGCCACGGGCTCGCTGAAGAGCCCGCTCTGGTACGCAGCCAAGTACGGCGGATTCAAGGACCTCGACGCCGACGGCGTGCCGCAGGGTGCCGAATGGGATGCCGACAAGGACGGCGATCCCGACACCTACTTTCCGGTGACCGACGCCGGTCAGCTCGGCGTGCAGCTGAAGCGGGCGTTCAACGAAATCATCGATCGCACCGCCTCGGCCTCGTCCGCGTCGGTCAACAGCGGCTCGATCAGCGACGAATCACGCGTCTACCAGGCGGTGTTCAACAGCCGCGGCTGGACCGGCGATCTGCTGGCGTTTCAGATCGATCCCCAAAATGGCAGCCTGAGCAAGAACCCTGAGTGGCGAGCCGCCAGCAAGCTGCCCGCGCACGGCTCGCGCTCGATCTTCACGCTCGACTCGACCGGCAAGGGCATTCCGTTCACCTGGACCGCCGTCGGCGCCGATGCGACGCGCGTGTTGCAGCTCGATCCGAATACCGGCAGCCCGCTGGCGCAGGCGACGCTGGATTACCTGCGCGGCGACGACACCAACGAGCAAGGCAGCGGCACTGGCGCGTTCCGCAAGCGCCTGTCGAAGCTCGGCGACATCGTCTCCTCGTCGCCGCTGTTCGTCGGAGCGCCGCCGTTCCGTTACCGCGATAGGCTCGAAGGGACGACTTCAGCCGCCTCCTACTTCAAGTTCCGCGACGACAATGCCTCGCGCACCAGGATCGTGTACGCCGGTGCCAACGACGGCATGCTGCATGCGTTCAATGCCGGCACCACGAGCGCCGCGGGCACCGAGGTGTTCGCGTACGTGCCCGGCAGCGTGTTCAAGAATCTGCGACAGCTCGCCGCTCCGGCGTACTCGCATCGCTACTTTGTGGACGGCCCGCCGAATATGGGCGACGTCTTCTTCAACGGCTCCTGGCACACGGTGCTCGTCAGCGGCCTGAACAAGGGCGGCCAGGGAATCTACGCACTCGACATCACCGATCCCGACAACTTCGACGGCTCCAACGTCCTGTGGGAGTTCAATGACGTCGGCACCGGCGCGTCCGGCGACACGGGCGACCGCGATCTCGGCTTGACGTACAGCCGTCCGGCGATCGTGCGCCTCAACAACAACAGGTGGGCGGCCATCTTCGGCAACGGCTACAACAACTCCGACAGCTCGAACGGCGACACCTCTTTCAGCTCGACTGGCCAGGCGGCCCTGTATGTGGTCGACATCGAAGACGGCACGCTGCTCAAGAAGATCTCGGTGCCGGGCGGCAACACCACGAATCCGAACGGGCTCGCCACGCCGGCGGCAGTCGATTTCAACGGCGACGTGAACGTCGACTACGTGTTCGCGGGCGACCTGCGCGGCAATATGTGGAAATTCGACCTGACTGACGCCAGCCCGGCGAACTGGCAGGTTGCCTATTCGAACAGCGGCACGCCGGTGCCGCTGTACACAGCCCGCGACGCCAGCAACATCCGCCAGCCCATCACCTCGCGTCCGGAAGTCGGACGCGGTCCGAACGGCAACGGCATGGTGGTGCTGTTCGGCACTGGCAAGTTCCTCGAGGATCCGACCGACAAGCAGCTGTCACCGCGCCGCGAGCAGTCGTTCTACGGTATCTACGATCCGAACAGTGGCACGGCCAGCGACGCGTTCACGGGGCGTAGCGCATTGGTTGAGCAGACCATCGATGCGGAGGAGGATGTGGACTTTCCGATCGATGAAGACCGCGACGGCGAGCCCGACGCGACCGCGACACTCACGCTCAGAGTAACTTCGAACAATGCCCCTGGCACCCGCGGTTGGTACATGGACCTCGTGTCGCCGGGAGACAACTACATCGGCGAGCGTGTCGTCTCCAACCCGCTGCTGCGCAACGATCGCGTCATCTTCACCACGGTGATTCCGGACGTGGACCCCTGCGGCTTCGGCGGCACCAGCTGGCTGATGGAACTCGACGCGATCACCGGCAAGCGCCTCAACGAAGCGCCGTTCGACACGAACCACGACGGGAAATTCGACGACAACGACTTCGTGCCCGGCTCGCCGGCGCTGCCGCCGAGCGGCATGCAGTCCGAAGTCGGCATCACGCCCGAGCCGGGCGTACTGACCGACCCGTCGCACGGCATCGAGTACAAGTACACGCCCGGTACGAGCGGCAACATCCAGGTCGTGGGCGAAAACCCCGGCTCTGGCAACGTGGGCAGGCAGTCTTGGCGGCAAATCCGCTAGCGCATCGGAGCTCAATGTGAACAGGCAGCAGGGTGTAACGCTGATCGAGCTGATGGTCGTTGTCATGATCATCGGCATCCTGGCCGCGATCGCCTACCCAAGCTATCGCGCCCAGGTCATGCGCTCGCATCGCAGTGACGCGAAGATTGCGCTCGAGCGGCTGGCGCAGTCGCTGGAGCGCTGCTACACCAACTCCACACCGAGGACCTACGACGGCTGCGCGTCGCTTGCAGCCGTGGCCGCGGGTACGGCGGTTTCGGATAACGGCTACTACTCGATCGACTTTCCCGCTGACCCCGATGCCACGACGTTCACTTTGCGCGCGACCGCGATCGGCGGTCAGCTCAACGATACCGACTGCAGGACGTTCACCCTGGACAACACGAACGTGCGTGGTGCAAAGACGGCGGCCAGTGCGGACAACGCTGGTCCATGCTGGCAACGCTGAACGAACTCGGACGTCACTGCTGATGCAGGCACAGTTCGCGGCCTGCTTGCATCGTGTCTGCATCTGCAGAAACGACCTGATCCCGCGTCTATTGAAAGAGTCCTTTGGTCTTGCCCTGGCGCAGCACGCCGACCACCACGCCTTCGATGATGAGCGACTGCTCTTTCAGATCGACGCGAATCGGCTCGAACTCCTCGTTCTCCGGCAATAGCCAGACGACCTTGCCGTCCTGCTTGTAGCGCTTGACCGTGACCTCATTGTCCAGGCGCGCGACGACGATCTGCCGGCTGCGCACTTCCGGCGTGCGATGCACGGCGACGAGGTCGCCGTCCAGGATGCCGATGTCCTTCATGCTCATGCCGCGCACCTTCAACAGGTAGTGCGCCTTCGGCTGGAAGATCTTCGGATCGATCTGATAGCGCCCCTCGATGTGCTCCTCCGCGAGCATGGGCCTGCCGGCTGCAACTCGACCGATCAGCGGCAGGCCCAGTTGCTCACGAAGAGAGTCCTTCAGCTGAATGCCGCGCGAGGCGCCCGGCAACAGGTCGAGCACGCCCTTTCTCTGCAGCGCGCGCAGGTGCTCTTCCGCTGCGTTCGGCGATTTGAAGCCCATCGCAGCGGCAATCTCGGCGCGCGTCGGCGGCATGCCGTTGTCGATGATCGAATCCTGGATCATCTTGAGAATCTGGCGCTGGCGGGGCGTGAGTTCGGACATGCTTGGCTCTCCGGCGTCGTCTTGACTGTACGGATAATCAGTTTTGTTCTTATATACAGAAATGCGCGCCGACACAACTGGAAATGTGACGCGGATCACACTCCCCAGCTTTTGACAGAACCGCCGCGGCTGCGCCGTCCGTCCCGGCCCCCCTGCCGCTGGTCGGGGGCGCCTGTACGGCTTACCCGCCCTGCCTATAGTTCGCGCCTCATGAGACCCCAAATCACCGGACGCTCCGCCGGATTCACGCTGTACGAGCTCATGCTCGTGCTCGCCATCGTCGCCGTGATGTTCGGCCTGGCGATTCCGAACCTGCGCGAGTTCATGTGGAACAGCCGCATGACGACCGCCGCCAACGATCTGCTGACCGCCGTGTACCGCGCCCGCAGCGAGTCGGTGAAGCAGCACACCCAGACGATCCTGTGCTTCACCGCCGATTCGGACGCGGACGTGCCCGAGTGCGACGGCGACGGCACACAGGGTTGGGTCGTATTCTCGGACCCGAACGCGGACGGCGCCGCCGCCGCAAAGAACGACGTGCTGCTGCGTCATGGGCCGCTGGCGGACACGATCAAGCTGAAGTCGAATCCGGATGACAACGCCGGCTACGTGGCTTTCAACACCGCGGGATTCGCACGCAACATCGTGCTGGGAGATGCCCTGGCCGGCGTTGTCCTGTGCGACGCGCGCGGCAATGTCGCGACGACCGGGCCTGCCTATTCGGCGGCGCGCGGCGTGCTGATCTCTCCCACCGGCCGACCCAAGGTCACGCGCGTGGTCAGCGAGATCGCCGACGATGACAACCTGGGTGGTTGCCCGTGAGAAATACCATGCAAATTCGCGCTGCGCTGGGTCGCTATCACGGCTTCACACTGATCGAGGTGCTGGTCGCGCTGGTCGTGCTGTCGATCGGCATGCTCGGTATCGCCGCACTGCACGTTGAAGGCCTGCGCTCAGCGCGCACTGCGCTGACGCGCACTGCCGCCGTGAACCTCGCGGCGGACATGGCCGACCGCATCCGGGCGAACCGCGGAGGCAAGGCCGAGTACGAAGCCGTCGTCACGAAAGACGACACGAACGCCGACTGCGAGCCGGCCGGCGCCGGCTGTACGCCGTCCGAGCTCGCGCATCACGACAAGGCCCTATGGCTCGGCGCGATCGCGGGCGCCCTGCCCGGCGGCACCGGCACGATCGACTGCGCCGATCCGGCTGCGGTCCCGGCCACGTACACGATCACCATCACGTGGTCCGAAGCCAACGCTCCGACTCCGAGCACTTACACCGTGACGATCCAGGCATGAAGTCCATGCGCACTACAGCTGCCCAACGCACCATCGCTGCATTTCGCGCGCGCGGCCTCAGCCTGATCGAGCTGATGGTCGCTCTGGCCATCGGCGCGCTGCTGCTCGCCGGCGCCGTGACCGTGTACATGCAGAGCCGCAATACGTACCGCACGAACGACGTCGCTTCGCGCATGCAGGAAGTCGGCCGCTACGCGCTCGACGTCATCGCGCCCGATGTCCGGCTCGCCGGGTTCTGGGGCCTGACGAACCGCCCGGATTCGTTCGCGAACGGCGCCGGCGCTGTCGGCGGCGACTGCGGCGCCAACTGGACGGTCAACGTCGCAGCGCCGATCGAAGGCCGCGACGCGGAGGCGACCGGCGGCAAGGGCTACGATCTGGCCTGCGCCGAGGCAGCTGGCTGGACCGCCGTCGACTGGGCGATCGC
>Ga0111539_10012489_pt1 | contig 10645 bp, 13 predicted proteins | sample RhiMethybrSRZTD1_FD_79667 | JGI IMG/M metagenome (GOLD analysis project Ga0111539, IMG submission 79667) | Populus rhizosphere microbial communities from Tennessee, USA - Rhizosphere MetaG P. TD hybrid SRZTD1 (version 2) (version 2) | ecosystem: Host-associated > Plants > Roots > Rhizosphere >... | reverse complement strand
CGTCGATCGCGGCCGCCGGGATCGGACGGATCCAGTCGGTCGTCCTGCTGAGGTCGCTTCCGTGCCAGGCTTCGGGGCCGGTGATCGCTCGCACGGTGACGGTGCTCATGGAGCCTGGTTATAAGCCACGCGACACGCGCCCCGCAACCGCCCGCACCTTGCGCGGAGCCGCCAGCCACATCGCGCCCGCCGACACGGCGCTCACGGCGATCGCAATCCAGAACGCGAGCACGTAGCTGCCCGTGCGGTCGTGCAGCGCCCCGGCTACCCACGGCCCGATGGCGCCGCCGACGATCGATGCCAGGCTGAGCGTGCCGAAGATCGTTCCGTAGTGCTTACCCTGGAACAATTCGGCGGGGATGGCGCCGAAGACCGAGGCGAGCCCGTAGCCGAGCACACCCTGCGCCGCCACCATCAGATAGAGGAGCGCGGCAGTCGGTTGCTGGCGCATGGCCAGCAGCAGCGCGTAGGTGGCCATGAAGCCGGCGCACGACAGGGTCCACACCCACTCGCGTCCGATCCGGTCGGAGAGATGACCGAGCGCGATCTGGCCGACGATGCCGGTGAAGGCGACGAGACCCAAGGCCCCGGCCGCTGTCGCGGGCGCGAAGCCGATCTCCATCAGGTATTTCGTCTGGTGCACCTGCACGGCGTACCAGGCAAAGAGGCCGGCTGCGAAGCCGACGGCCACCCACCAGAAGCGCGCGGTTCGCATCGCGCGCGCGAGGGTCCAGTCGATCGCCACCCAGGCGTGATCGACGACGTTCGAGGGGCGCCCGGCGCCACGGGTCGCGGCCTCGGGCGCCGGGTCGCCATCGGGCAAGAGGTCCATGTCCTCGGGGCGCCGGCGCGTGAAAAGATTGAGCGGGACGAGCGTCACGGCGACGAGCGCGGCCATCGCCAGGCACGCCGCGCGCCAGCCGGCGCCGGCGATCAGCCACGAAAGCCACGGCAGGATGACGATCGCGCCGACACCGACGCCGGAGAACGCGATGCCGATCGCGAGCCCGCGCCGCCGCACGAACCAGTTCGGCAGGAAGAGCGCGTGCCCGGTGTAGCCCAGGCATACGGTGCCCGCGGCCACGAGCACGCCGAGCGTCAGGTAGAGATGCCACGGCGCGCTGGTACGCGGAGCCAGGCCGAGGCCCGTGCACACGAGGGCCACGCCGAGCAGCATGACGGCGCGCGGACCGCGCCGGTCCATGAGCCGGCCGAGGAATGGGCTGAGCAGCGCCGAAACCAGGAAGCCGAACGAGAACGCGCCGGCGGTGACGCCGCGGGACCAGCCAAACTCGTCGAGGATCGGTGGGAATAGGAGCGAGAACGCGGTGCGTGCGTTCACGCCGACGCCCATGGTGACGAACGCGATCGCGACGATTGACCAGCCGAAGAACGGCGGGGCGGGTCGCAGGCCGTCGCGGGGCTGGGGCCCCGCCGGCCGAGACGAGCGAAAGTGTGAGGGGCGCACGGTTTCGAGCGACGTGATTCTACTGTATTATCCGCTTCTACTCTTCAGGAGGCGAGCGATGCTGGGCGACATCGTCGAGCTGACCGTCGTGGTGCGCGATCTGGATGCCGCGGTCGAGCGGTTCACGCGCTTGTTCGGACTCAAGGTTCACCATCGCGCAGAGTCGAAAGAATTCGGGTTCAAGAACGCGATCCTGCCGACGGGCATCGGCCACATCGAGCTCCTGCAGCCGACCGATCCCGACAAGGCGGTCGGCCGCTTCCTGGCCAAGCACGGCGAGGGCGTCTATCTCGTCGGCTTCGAATGCCAGGACATTCCCGGGAGCGTCGAGCGGTTGAAGCAGGCCGGCGTCCGGGTCGACGGCCGCCGCGCCGATGTCGCCTGGGTGCATCCGCAAGACACGCACGGCCTCTTCGTCGAGCTGCGCAAGCGCGAGAGCTACGCGTGAGCATGCAGACGTTTCACTTCGAGCTAGGTGAGCTGCCGCCGGCGGCCGAGGCCCTCCGCGCGGAGGTGCGCGAGTTCCTCCGCCGCGAGCTGGGCGACACCCCGCCCGTGCTGCGAGCGCACTCGTGGGGCGGCTTCGACCGCGCCTTCAGCAAGAAGATGGGCGCGCGCGGGTGGATCGCCATGACGTGGCCCAAGCGCTACGGCGGCCACGAGCGGAGCGCGCTCGAGCGCTACGTGGTGCTCGAGGAGATGCTCGCCGCCGGCGCGCCGGTGTCGGCCCACTGGATCGCCGACCGCCAGTCCGGCCCGCTGCTGCTCCGCTTCGGCACCGAGGCGCAGCGCCAGAAGTTCCTGCCGGCGATCGCGCGCGGTGAGCTGTCGTTCGCCATCGGGATGAGCGAGCCCGACTCCGGCTCCGACCTCGCCTCCCTGCGCACGCGCGCCGAGCGTGTGCCGGGCGGCTACCGGGTGAACGGCACCAAAGTGTGGACGAGCAATGCGCACCTGGCCGACTACATGATCGCGACCTTCCGGACGCATCACGATCCGACGAAGAAGCACGAGGGGCTCACGCAGTTCCTGGTCGACACGAAGCTGCCGGGCATCACGATGAGCCCGATCATCGACCTGGCCGGCTCGCACCACTTCAACATGGTCGTCTTCGAGGACGCGTTCGTCCCCGAGGACATGCGGGTCGGCGAGGAGGGCGCGGGCTGGAGGCAGGTGACGACCGAGCTCGCTTTCGAGCGCAGCGGGCCGGAGCGCTATCTGTCGAGCTTCGCGCTGGTGCTCGAGCTGATCCGCGCGGTGTCGAAGGACCCGGGCGAGCGCGCCGCCGCCACCGTAGGCCGCCTGGTCGCGCACCTGACCACGCTCCGGCAGATGTCGCTCTCGGTCGCGCTGATGCTCGAGGCCGGCGAGAACCCGAACCTCGAGGCGGCGGTGGTCAAGGACGTCGGGACCACGTTCGAGCAGGAAGTGCCCGAGGTGGTCCACGCGCTCCTCGGCCTCGAGCCCACGATCGACTCGGGCAGCGACCTGCAGCAGGTGCTCGGCTTCCTGATGCAGCGGGCGCCGTCGTTCTCGCTGCGCGGCGGGACGCGCGAGATCCTGCGCGGCATCATCGCGCGCGGGCTGGGGCTTCGATGAACGAGCTGCGGACCATTCTCGGCGACGTCGTCACGCGGCTTTTCACCGACCTCGTGACCAAGGATCTCCTGGAGTCCGCCGAGCGCGGGGAGTGGCCGGCCGCGCTCTGGCAGGCGGTCGAGGAAAACGGTCTCACGCTTCCCCTGGTGGCCGAGTCGAAGGGCGGCGCCGGGGGCACCTGGGACGACGCGTTCGTGGTGATCCGCGCGGCCGGTCGCCACGCGGTGCCGTTGCCGCTGGCCGAGACGATCGTGGGCTCCTGGCTCCTGTCAGGTGCGGGGCTGGACGTCCCGTCCGGGCCTTTGACGATCGCCCCGGCGCGCCGCGACGACTCGCTGCGGCTCGTGCGCGCCGGCTCGAGCTGGGAGCTTCGCGGCTCCGCCGCGCGCGTGCCGTGGGGCGGCGCCGCGGAGCACGTCGTGGTGGTCGCCGAGGCCGAGGGGCGCCCGATGGTCGCGCTGGCGGCGCGCGGGGCCGTGGTCACGCGCGATCAGAACCTGGCCCGCGAGCCGCGCGACACGCTCGTGTTCGAGGGATCGCCGGTGGCCGCGGCGCCTGCGGCGCGCGGCGTCCCGGCAAACGCGGTCTGGCTCTACGGTGCCTTGGCGCGCTCGGCGCAGATGGCGGGTGGCCTCGACTATCTCCTGCGCCAGGCCTCGCAGTACGCGACGGAGCGCCGGCAGTTCGGAAAGCCGATCGGATCCTTCCAGGTGATCCAGCAGAACCTGGCGGTCCTGGCCGGGCACACGGCCGCGGCCGGTACCGCGGCGGCCAACGCGTTCCGCGCCGCCGACCGCGGCGATGCCGCGTTCGAGATCGCCGCCGCCAAGGTGAGGGTCGGCGAGGCGGTGGGCGTCGGCGCGTCGATCGCTCATCAGACGCACGGCGCCATCGGCTTCACTTACGAGCACGCGCTGCAGTTCGTGACGCGGCGCCTCTGGTCGTGGCGCGCGGAGTTCGGCGGCGAGGGCGACTGGGCGGTCGAGCTCGGCCGCGCGGTCGCCGAGCGCGGCGCCGACGCGCTCTGGCCGCACCTGACAGCTCGCTGAACGATGTGCGCGCCGCAGGCCGTCGCGGGGCTGGGGCCTGCCGGCCGAGGCGCGCTTATGAATTGAGGAATCGAAGGGAGGCTTTCCCGTGAAGATCACCGACGTCACGCTCACGCTGTTCGCCTGGACCGACATTCCCGCGACCACGTACGGCCGGCACACCGGCCGGTTCAGCGGCAAGAGCCAGCTCGGCCTGCTCACGGTCCGCACCGACGAGGGCGTCGAGGGCCACGCGTTCCTCGGCTCCGCGCAGCGCGGCGCCCACCTGGACGGCGAGTCGCTCATCCAGTTCCTGAAGCCGGTCGTGATGGACCAGAACCCGCTCGATCGCGAGCGGCTCTACCAGGGGCTCTGGTCGCGCAGCCGCGCCACGACGTATCGCGCCATCGGCGCGATGGACATCGCCCTCTGGGACATTGCCGGCAAGATCGCCAACCAGCCCATTCATCGGCTGCTCGGCTCGTATCGCGACAGCGTGCCCGCCTACGCGAGCTCCGCGGTCCTTCCCTCGAAGGAGGCGTACGCGGAGGAAGCGGTGAAGTTCAAGTCCGAGGGCTGGACCGCCTACAAGATCCATCCGCCGACCGACCCCAAGGTGGACATCGAGGTCTGCGAGGCGGTGCGCCGCGCCGTGGGCGAGCGCTTCACGGTCATGCTCGACTCGACCTGGGCCTACGTGTACCCGGACGCGTTGCGGGTAGGGCAGGCGGCCGAGCGCCTGGGCTTTCACTGGTACGAGGACCCGCTGGCCGACGACGACATCTACAACTACGTCAAGCTGAAACAGAAGCTCTCGATCCCCATCCTGGCGACCGAGTACGCGCCGGGCGGGTTCACCGCCTTCGCGCCGTGGCTCACCGCGCAGGCGACCGACTACCTGCGCGGCGACGTCGCCGTGAAGGGCGGGATCACCTCGCTCGTGAAGACGGCGCACCTGGCCGAAGGCTTCCACATGAACTTCGAGGTGCATCACGGCGGCAACTCGCTCAACAACGTGGCCAACCTCCACGTGATCATGGCCATCAAGAACTGCGAGTTCTTCGAGGTGCTGCTGCCGGCCGCGGCGCAGAAGTACGGGCTGGTGGAGGACATCGAGCCCGACCGGAGCGGGCTCGTGCACGCGATGAACCGGCCGGGGCTGGGTGCCTCGATCGACTTCGCGCTGATCGAGCGAAAGAAGACCGCCGTGCTGTCGTAGGTGCGCCCGGTCCTGTTCGACCACATCGCGATCGCCGTGCCGCGCCTGGCCGACGCCGAGCCGATCCTGGCCGGCCAGCTCGGCGGCCGCTCGACCTTCGGCGCGACGACCGACGACTACCGCTACTGGCACTGGCGCTACGAGGGCGGCGGCGACCTCGAGGTTCTCGAGCCCGCGGGCGAGGACGGCTTCCTCCATCGCTTCCTCTCCCAGCGAGGCCCGGGGATTCACCACGTGACGTTCACGGTGCCGAGTCTCAACGAGGCGTGTGAGCGCGCGCGGGCGAGCGGCTATTCGATCGTCGGCTACGACGACTCCGAGCCGGAGTGGATGGAAGCGTTCCTGCACCCGCGCGAGGCTCAGGGCATCGTCGTCCAGTTCGCTCAGACGAACGGTGCGTATCAAGCACCGGACGCTCCAGGGCCGTCGATCAGCGTGATCGGGCTGCGGCTCAGCGCGCGCTCGGCCGCGCGGGCTCACGCCCAGTGGGGAGCGCTCGTTCGTGGTGAGCGGGGCGACGAGCGTGACGGGACGCTCGTCTACCGCTGGCCGGGCTCGTCCATGCGCATCGCGGTCCAGATCGATCGAGAGCGTGACGAGGGGCCGCTCTGCATCGAGTACTCGAGCCGGCGTCCGGTCGCGCTGCCCGACGGGGCGCACCCCGTGCTGGGCGCCGTGTTCAGTCGGCTCCCGGCCGGATAGCTCGGCGCCGGAGGAGGTGACGCTCATGAGCGCGTGCACCGTGCGGTTCTATCAGCAGAGCGATGTCGAGCCCATCCACGCCGCCGCTCTCGAGTCGGTGGCCGAGGTCTATCCGTGGATGGCCTGGTGCCACGCGCGCTACACGCTCGAGGAGGCGCGGCAATGGGTGCGGCTTCAGATCGAGGCGGCCCGGCAGAAGAAGGCCTTCGAGTTCGTGATCGTCGGCGATGACGGCCGTTTGCTCGGCGGGTGCGGGATCAATCAGATCAATTCGATGAGCCGCTTTGCCAATCTCGGCTACTGGGTCCGTAGCTCCGCGGCGGGCCGCGGCGTGGCCCCGGCCGCCGTGCGCCAGGTCGCGGCGTACGCGTTCCGGGAGACCGATCTGAACCGGCTCGAGATCGTGATCGCGGTCGGCAACAGTCGAAGCCAGCGGGTGGCGGAGAAGGTCGGGGCGACACGCGAGGGCGTGCTACGTAGCCGGCTCGTGTTGCCGTCGGGCCCCTCCGATGCTGTCATGTACAGCCTGGTGAGACCCGCATGACCCACGAGTTCGAATTCGAGGAGGCGACGCCCGAGCAGGTCCAGTACCTGGAAGACCGGCTCTACGAGTTCAACGCCGGGGCGACGGGATACCGGGACGGCGAGTGGCTCGCCATCTTCGTCAAGGACGAGCGCGGCCGGATCGTGGCCGGGATCTGCGGCAACACGTGGGGCGGCGGCTGCGAGATTCGCCAGCTCTGGGTGGAAGAGTCGCGGCGGCGGCAGGGGCTGGGATCACGGCTGCTCGACGTGGCCGAGCGGGAGGCGAGACGCCGTGGATGCCGGCAGATGATCCTGACGACGTTCACGTTTCAGGTCCCGGCCTTCTACGCCAAGCGCGGCTTCGAGACCCTCGCCACCGTCGACGACTTTCCACGCGGCTACCAGAACTTCCTGCTCCGGAAGTATCTGTCGGCGTGAGGCGCGTCCCGACGCGCGTCCAGGAATGGATGTGCGCGCCGCAGGCCGTCGCGGGGCTGGGGCCGCGCCGGCCGAGGCGCGCCTAAAAATGGAGGACCCATGTCGCACGCGCCGATCAACTTCTCCGAGAAGTTCGCCCGCTTCGGCGAGCGCTGGTCGCCCCGGATCGTCGCCCAGATGAACGACTATCACTTCAAGCTGGTGAAGATTCAGGGGGAGTTCGTCTGGCATTCTCACCCGGAAACCGACGAGGTCTTTGTCGTGCTCGACGGAGAGATGACGATTCATCTGCGCGACGGCGACGTCGCGCTGCGAGCCGGCGAGATGTTCGTCGTGCGGCGCGGTGTGGAGCACAAGCCCTCGGCGATCCAGGAGTGCCGGATGATGCTGATCGAGCCGGCCGGCACTCCCAACACGGGCGACGCGCCGAGCGACCGCACCGCGGCGGACAACGTGTGGGTGTGAGCGCGGGCCGGGTCCAGATCGAGCGCCTCACGGAGGTGCCGCCGGGTCTGTTCGACCTTCTCGTCGCCGAGAGCGAGAGCGCCGGATACCGCCTCGTACGCCGGCTCGCCGACGAGTGGGCGAGCGGGGAGAATCGATTCGACCGGCCCGGCGAAGTCCTGTTCGCGGCGTGGGTCGACGGTCACCTGATCGGTGCCTGCGGGCTCAACATCGATCCCTACACGAAGGCCGCGAGCGTCGGTCGGGTCCGTCATCTGTACGTGCTCGCGGCATACCGGCGGCTCGGCGTCGGCGGGCAGCTCGTCGGCCGGGTGGTCGATGCGGCTCGAGGGCGGTTCGGGAGACTCCGTCTGAGCACGCAGAATCCGGAGGCGGCCCAGCTCTACGAGCGGATGGGGTTCACGCGAAGCGCCGGGGCGCCGGACCATACGCATTTCCTGGAGCTCCGGTGAGTCGAGCGGTGGTCGTCGAGGACTATCGCCAGCACTGGGCGGACGATTTCACGCGCCTCGCGCGGCGGATCCGTGCGCTGGTCGGCCCCGCGGCGATCCGCATCGATCACATCGGCTCCACGGCTGTGCCCGGGCTCGGCGCGAAGGACGTCATCGACCTGCAGATCACGGTCGGCAGTCTGGATCGGGTCGACGAGGTCGCGAGCCCGCTCAGGGCGGCGGGCTTTCGACAGGACGGGGCGCTCTGCTTCGACGTCTTCCACGGCAAGAGCACGACCGATCTCGAGCTGCGCAAGATCTTCGTGAGGGAGCCGGAAGGGGAGCGTCGGGCGCACATCCACGTCCGTGAGATCGGCCGGTTCAACCAGCGGTATGCACTCCTCTTCCGCGACTACCTTCGCGCGGCGGAGGACGCGCGCGGGGCCTATGAGCAGCTCAAGCGCGAGGCCGCCAGGATCTATCCGGACAGTATCGACGGCTATCTGCAGCTCAAGGACCCGGTCTTTCACATCCTGTACGCAGCCGCGTCACTGTGGGCCGAGAAGGTGGGCTGGCGTCCGACAGAGGACCACCTGTGACGCCGTCCATCATCGCGCGGCTCCGCCGCGAGTGGCCGCTGGCCGCGAGCGTGGCCACCACGGTGGTGTTCCTCGCCCTCGGCGAGCGCTGGCTGGCCGATCTAGGGAACCCCGCCTGGTTCGGCCTCATGCTGGGCTGGCTCTTCGGCGCCATTCTCGTCTCGGCTTTCGCGGTGGTGCGCCATGCGGAGGCGCTCGCGGAGCAGGTCCACGAGCCCCTCGGCACGCTCGTGCTGACGCTGTCGATGAGCGGCATGGAGATGATGATGATCACCGCGATCATGTACACCGGGAGCGGTGAGTCCTCGCTCGCGCGCGACACCATGCTCGCCATCGTGATGATCGTGCTGAACGGGCTGGTGGGCGCGAGCCTGCTGCTCGGCGGGCTCCGCTATCACGAACAGACGTACAACCTCTACGGGACGAACGCCTTTCTGGCCGTCATCCTGCCGCTGGCGGTGCTCGGGCTGATTCTCCCGAGCTTCACGGTGTCGAGCCCCGGACCGACCCTCTCTCCGCTCCAGGCCGGGTTCCTCATCTTGATGTCGCTCGGGCTCTACGCCGTGTTCCTCGGAATCCAGACGCTGCGCCATCGCGACTACTTCGTCTCGCCCGAGACTCCTGACCCCACCGAAGCGCACGGGGGCGAGATCCACTCGGCGTGGTATCACGGCGTGCTGCTGCTCGCCTACGTCCTCCCCATCGTTTTTCTGGCCAAGAAGATCGCGGCACCGATCGACTACGGCATCCGCGTGCTCGGCGCGCCGACGGCGCTCGGCGGCCTGCTGGTGGCGGTGCTGATCCTGTCGCCCGAATCGATGGCGGCGGTGCGAGCCGCCATGGCCAACCGGCTGCAGCGCTCCATCAACCTGGCGCTCGGCACTGCGCTGTCGAGCATCAGCCTGACGATCCCGGCGGTGCTCGTCATCGGGTTCATCACCGGCCGGACGATCATCCTCGGCCTCGAGCCCACCAGCTCGACGCTGCTCGCGCTGACCCTGGTGGTCAGCATCGTGACGTTCGCCTTCGAGCGCACAAACGTCCTGCTGGGCGCCGTGCATGTGCTCCTATTCCTCGCCTATCTGATGCTGATCTTCGCGAACTGACGCCCATCCCGGGGCGCCGCCGCCCTGCGGTATACTCGCCTCAGAGTCGATTCTGCCCGCAGGAGACAGGCCATGGCCTACAAGCCGGTTGCCCTCGATCACGTCAACATCTTCGTGCGCAACGCCGAACGCTCGCACAAGTGGTACACGGACGTCTTCGGGCTGCACACCCAGGACACCATGACGTTTCCGGCAACCGGCAAGCTGCGGGCGGCCTTCCTGTCGTGCGACCGCGACCACGCCCATGACATCGCCCTGTTCGAGGTGGGTGAGGACGCGCCCGGTCCGCAGAAGAAGGGCGTGGGCCTGAATCACGTGGCCTGGCGCATGGGAAGCCTCGAGGACCTCGCCGAGATGTACCACCGGCTGAAGGCGAAGGACGTTCCCATCAGCGTGTCGGACCACACCGTGTCGATCGGCATCTACTTCTCGGATCCCGACGGCAACGGCCTCGAGGTCTACTACGAGCAGCCGCGCAGCGAGTGGAACCGCGAGCGGCCGTTCTCGGAGCAGGGCTCGAAGGGCCGGTTCCCCGGGCCGTGGGACGAGATGATCCAGCAGGCGCCGCCGGCGTTCGCGCGGGCGTAGCCCACCGTTCATCAATCCACAGGTGCGCCTCGGCCGGCGGGGCCCCAGCCCCGCGACAGCCTGCAGCGCGCACATCCGCACCCCTGCGGGTGATGAACGGGATCGCTGACCTGCTCGCCCACATCCGCCGCGGTAGCGCCGCGGCGGTCGCCGAGATGCTGACGGCCAATCCGGGGCTCGCTAACGCCCGCGACGACAAGGGCGATTCCCCCGTTCTGGTCGCGACCTATCACGGCAAACCGGATCTGGTCCGCCTGCTCCTCGATCGCGGGGCGCGCCCGAGCTTCTTCGAGGCGTGCGCGCTCGGGCTCGACGCTGACGTCCGGCGGGAAATCCGCGACAATCCGTCGGCGCTCCGGCAGCTCGCACACGACGGCTGGACGCCGCTTCATCTCGCGGCCTTCTTCGGCCATCCGGCGACCGTCGAGGCGCTGCTGGACGCGGGAGCGGACGTGCTCACGGTGTCGCGAAACGGCG
>Ga0111539_10012486_pt1 | contig 10646 bp, 8 predicted proteins | sample RhiMethybrSRZTD1_FD_79667 | JGI IMG/M metagenome (GOLD analysis project Ga0111539, IMG submission 79667) | Populus rhizosphere microbial communities from Tennessee, USA - Rhizosphere MetaG P. TD hybrid SRZTD1 (version 2) (version 2) | ecosystem: Host-associated > Plants > Roots > Rhizosphere >... | reverse complement strand
CTTCCTCCTGCGAGATGTATAGGCTGGTACGCCACTACTGTCCGCCTGAGGACGAAAGCTGCGGACCGTTCTGCTAGAATGCGGCGTTCTTCAACGCGACCGCGAATTGCCGTCTCGATGAAACGACCTGGTACAGCTTCGTGCTGTGGGCTCGTCGGCGGTTCGTCGGTGATGGCAGGTCCGCTGCATCAGAGAAATGTATGGACGCACGACACCCGGCAGATGATCCGGAATTTCTGCGGCGGCCGCACGAGCGGCCGCACAAAGGCCTTGAGGAATGGCTGGACGCTCCCGCACACGTACACCATGTGGCCCATCGGATGAGCAATCCGCCCGAGGAGCGTCCCAGGAGTCGAGAGCAGTTTGCCCACATTCTGCAGAGCCTGAGCATTTCGCCTCATGAGTTAGTCCTGCACGACACATTCGGCTATGGAATGAAAACGGCGGACAACGGCGATCGACTGATTCTCGTCTGGCAAGCGCACACGGAATATTACAGCTATCAGGTCTGGCACATTCCCTCAGAGAAGACGGCCCCACTGTCGTTTGGTCCGCTGGCCTTTCCTCAGTACGTTTTTCCTCTCTCGCCATTAGGGCTCCGGGTGAATTCGCTCGACATCCTGGTCGCCCGCGCCCCCCAATCCTCTGTCGAGCATGTCCGTCGCCTGATGCCGGGAACGGCGATCTATGGAAGTCGAGTCTTTGGTGAAGAGATGGCGGTCACCACCAGCTTTACTCCCGATGAACACGGGCGGGAGCGCTATCTCATCACCGCGCCTTCCCCCACCCCGATGCTTCATGTGAAGCAGCTCGTCGAAACCATCGTGAAAATCGAAACCTATTACCATCTCATCTTGATGCAGAAGCCGATGTTCTCTTCGGCGGTGGATCAGGTCTACCGGTTCGAACAACTACATCTGAAACAGCGGGAAATCATCACGTCCCAATTGGCCGCTGCCGGATCCACCCTATTGCAGCGTTGGCTCAATGGGCTGACGGAAGATGTGATGAAGGTCAACCGCCTAGCGGGTCTGCTCCAATTTGAACTGTCGGCGGCGGTCCCCTACGACAAAATCGTGCACGCATCGATCCATTCGATTCAGGAGGACCTTCTGCCGCCGTATCGTCCCCTGTCCGATTATTTGGTCACCGGCGTGACGGGTGTCGCCGAAGGCTATCAGCAATTACTGAGGAGGATCGAAACCTTAAAAAGTGGATTCGAAGGCATCATTGGAATTATTCGCACACGCATTGATTTGCTGGTCGAAGGACAGAATCTCAGATTGCTGTCGAGCGTGGATCAGACGACCAAAAGCCAAGCCGTGCTGCAACACACCGTCGAAGGCCTTTCGATCATCGTCATCTCCTATTACCTGAGCGGATTGGGCGGTTACATTTTTAAAGGCCTGCACGAAATGGGATGGCTCCATCAGCCGGCCGTGGCGACAGCGCTCTTTGTTCCGGTTGCCATCGGGCTGTCGTTTGCACTGATGGCGCTAAGCCGAAAATTGATCCACAAGCGCCTGATCCAGAAACGCCATGCCGACTCATGAACTCCAAACTTTCGACGCCTGCGCTTTCATATGATCATGGCTCGTCTTTTCACTATGACCATAATTCTGGTCATGATGATGTCCTCACCGACGGCACCCGTCAAGGAAGTGTCAGAACGTCCTGCAACATAACCGTTGAAGGCCTCACGATCATCGTCTCTTATTATCTGAGCGGGTTGGGCGGATACCTTTAAAGGTCTGCAAAAAGGATTGGCCCCACCGACCGGCCATTGCGCGGCGCACTTCGTGCCGGTTGCCGTCGGGCCGTCGTTTGCCCTTATGGCGTGGTCATTTCACTAAATCTTGGATCCGGGTCTTGAGCAGGACAAACGCCTGATCAAACGCGGTTTCTATTTCGGCCTCCGATCCCGTAGCTTTCGCAGGGTCCGGCGTACTCTAATGCAACTTCTTTGGAGTTCCGTGAAACAAAGGACAGCTTTCGTCAGCGGCCTGGTCGCATACCGTGATCACGAGATCAAAGGACTGATCGGCAAACTCATCCCACGACTTGCTGCGTGGCTGACCAGGATCGATACCATGCCGCTTTAATGTCTCAATCGATTTCGGATGGACATGCCCCGCTGGATGACTTCCTGCGCTCCAGGCCTGATACCGGCCGCGGCCGAGGTCATTAATCAAAGCTTCGGCCATGACGGAACGACAGGAATTCCCGGTGCACAAAACTAGAATTTTGGTTGGATCGGACATCAGCTGCAACAGCCCCGGGTTGATTCGGAAGGCTCACAGCATTCAGGCTCCCCTATAGTGAGCGGTGTGCAGCACGCACTCTCAGCCTGATCAGGTTGGCTAGAGAAGAGCTGCGCGTCCTCCATCGTTCGGTAGGCTTCCCATGCAATACCGGTCGGGTCTTGGATCCAAGATTTGTCCGACACCGCATAACAACAGACGGTTTCGCCTTCATTGACCACCGGCATGTCACCTGCCGTAAGGCGTGCGCGCAGCTCAGCCAGTTCCTCCTCTTCCTCGACTTGAATGCCCAAGTGATCAATGCCCTTGGTCTTCGCGCGCGTGTAGATGGCGAAGTTCACACGGGGGTCTTGCAGCAACCATTTGGCATAATCCGATTTTCTTTTCACAGGATCAACGCCAAACAGCGTGTTGTAAAATCGAATGGACTCTTCAAGTTTATCCACACTCACATGGATATGTAGGCGTTTCATGATAGTGCCTCCTTAAATTCTAAGTAATTAAAATGTTCACAACTAAGATAGGCAGGCGCGGCGAAAGGGTGCTTTACGTTTGCCGAACGATCCGCTGCGCTCGAAGCCCACTCTGGCCGGATGGTGATGTTTTGCCAGGCGCCATGGGGAACCAGTGCCGCGTTCTATTACACGCAGCACACACCGACAGCATCACAGGGACTTCCACGAGAACCCCCACCACCGTAGCGAGCGCGGCTCCTGACTCGGGTCCAAAGAGTGCGATCGCCGTCGCAACCGCTAGCTCGAAAAAGTTGCTGGCTCCAATCAATGCCCCTGGTGCCGCGATGGGGTATGGCACTCGCAGCCAGTGCATCGCACCATAAGCCAACCCGGCATTTAGATAGACTTGGATGAGGATCGGGATGGCGATCAACACGACGTGCCATGCTTTGTCCACAATATTCTCGGCCTGAAAGGCAAAGATGAGAACGAGGGTGGAGAGTAATGCGAGAATCGTCATCGGTCCTAGTCGTGGCAGGAAGCTTTCCTCAAACCAGCGGCGACCACACCGTTGGATCAGAATGTATCGAAGGATAGTCCCTACCGCCAGCGGAATCACGATGAACGCGAGCACGGAATACAATAAGACGGCGTAAGGAATCTGCAAGGATGAGGCGCCGCGTACGAGAAGCCCGACGATTGGCGCAAATAAGACCAGCATGATGAGATCATTCACGGAGACCTGCACCAAGGTATAGCCAGGATCTCCATCCGTCAGGTAGCTCCATACAAAAACCATGGCCGTGCACGGTGCGGCGGCCAAGATGATGCAACCCGCAATGTATTGATCGGCTTCCACAGAGTTCATCCAAGGCGCGAACACAACCCGAAAAAAGAACCAGGCTAAAAGGGCCATTGAAAACGGCTTCACGAGCCAGTTGACCACGAGTGTCACAAGAAGGCCCTTTGGGCTGTCCCCGACTCGTCGTATCGAGGCGAAGTCCACTTTCATCATCATGGGGATGATCATCAGCCAAATGAGCAACGCAATCGGCAGATTAATGTGACTGCCAGTTCCAAATTCCAGGCTGCGAAGACCCTGGACCAACTGGGGTGCGAACTGTCCGAGCAGCACGCCGAAGACCATACAGAGTCCAACCCATATGCTCAGATAGCGTTCAAACACCCCCAGGCGCTTGCGCTGCGCCGTGTGATCCCTCATGCGTTCCATTTTCAGCTCCTTCTTTATGGGGTGTTATGTGTGGTCATTTTGCGTATCCCGATGAAGGTACTCAGGAAGCGATCCTTGGCTTGTCGCACCGCCCGCCCGTCCTCGCCACGAACGATGGCCTTCACCTGTTCTGGGGTCGTCCAGGTCAGCGCCCTTCAGTTCATCAACAAATCTTGATATATCGAGGCCAAAAAAATCAGCAACAGCGTGAGCGTGACGCCTTTTTAACTGGTCGCTCCCTCAAGGTTCGCGCAACTTCTTCAATCGCATGCACTCCCTCTTCATTGAGGGAATAGTATATCCAGCGTCCTTCAGGACGATCGCTAATCAGCGAGGCCTCTTTCAGGACTTTAAGGTGAAAGGAGAGACGTGACTGCGCCGCGCCGAGTGCTTCCATTAAGTCACAGACACATTGCTCGCCCGTTCGCAGAGACTCCAGAATTTCCAGCCGCGTCTCGTCAGAAAGCGCGTGAAACAGATGAGCCGTCTCGGTGCGGGCTATTTCATCACGTACTGGCATCACTAAATCAATACATCAACATTTATTGATAAGTCAAGAGCACGAGGTAAGGTTGAAGGCGCGAAGGGAGTTTGGTGAGGTCTTGAACGTGCATTGGCCATTTTTCCGACATCACTGACCTTGAACTCACATTCCTTTCCCTTTCTTCTGCGTTTCCCTTATGGACTTCTTGAGAGAGCACTCTTCCCTCCTTGACTCACTTCTCCTCCTATGTAACCATTGGATACATTGCTTGTGACTTAGCCAATGGATCGCCACATTGCCTTTTTCCAAATTCCGTCGTTCGAGATTGCGCTCGTGCGCCGCCACGAGAGCGCCTTGCGGAGTCGGCCCATCGCCATCGGTACGCTGCCGAGTGCGGGGGCCTGTCTGCGAGAAGTCTCGCAGGAAGCCTCTGAAGACGGCGTGCGGCCCGGCATGTCGGTGGAGCTGGCCCGTCGATTGTGTCCCCGCATGCAGATCTTTCCCCCCAATCCCCTTCAAGCCGCCGCGGTTCATCAGCGTCTTCAGCACATCATGGCTGAATACGCGCCCGTGTGGGAACCGGTAGGTCCCGGCCACGTCTTTTTAGATTTAACCGGCACGCAGCGGCTCTTCGGTCCTGCAGTCGATACCGCGATGAGGATTGAACGCGAGGTCATCCGACGCGAGCGTTTAACCGGCGTGCTGGGTGTAGGAACCAATAAATTAGTGTCCCGCGTCGCCACGACCCTCGTGCAACCGCCTCAACTTTGCGAAGTGCGTCCCGGCCTTGAACCCACCTTCATGTCCCCTTTTTCAATTTTTTCACTTCATAATATAAACAGTATTTTGCCTAATATATCTCTATCAATACTTGAAGATTTAAATCTTCGGACGCTCGGTCAGATTGCTGACACACCCCTTCCGTATCTCCAGCTCGTGCTTGGCCCTTCTGCCGCCATATTGCATGGATGGGCGCGTGGCATCGATCCTTCGCCAGTGCTGCCGATGGTCCAGCAACCCTGCTTGGAGCAATCGATTTCTATCTCGCCGGATGAGATCGACGATGAACGGTTGCTCGGTGTCTTATATCGACTCCTTGAGCAGTTGTGCCGAACGCTACGCACGCAGCATCGCGTGTGCCGGCGCCTGCGACTGACGGTTCGACACAGCGATCACGTGGAGGCTTCCAGGCACCAACCGCTCGACCCCGGCACGTGGTGGGAGTCGGAGATCTTCCCCCATCTTCGCACCCTATTCTTTGGTTGCTTTCGACGGCGGGTCCGTCTACAGACCATGACGGTTCGGCTCGACCACTTTGAATCACCGGCAGATCCGTGGGGGCCACAATTGCTGCTCTTCGATGCCGAACGATCGCGTGCACTGGCGCAGTGCGCGCGCGCCGAACGCCTGACGCTCGCGCTCGATCGCGTGCGGGATCGATTCGGGGCGCGCGCCATTCAACGAGGACGCACTCTTTCATTAAAGGAAGAATAATGCCCCCCTTTGTCCACCTCCATATCCACTCGGACTACTCGCCGATGGAGGGCGTGTCTTCTGTCGATGCCCTATGCCAAGCCGTCAAAGCGCAAGGTGCGACGACCATGGCCTTGACGGATACGAACGGCCTGTACGGAGCCATTCGCTTTCTGCAAGCCGCGCGCAACGTGGGGATCAAGCCGATCTTGGGAGCCGACGTAGTGTTTTATTACACTCCCCCGTCCCAAGCGTCATTTCACCCTCCCGTCCCGAGCCTGCCAAGACAGGCTCTTGTCCCATCGGACGCGCTCCTTCCCCAGCATCACCGAGTCGTCCTGCTCGCGAAAACTCCCGACGGTTATGGAAATCTCTGCCGTTTGCTTTCGGACCGGCATCGCGATCGTGCCTTCAATTTAATCGATGCCGTCCGCCGGTACCGCCGGGGGCTCATCTGCATCACCGACGACGAACAGGCGCTCACGGCGTGGGCGCATGAGTCGGCAGAAGATCTCTACGTCGAATTGACGCCCGGCCCGACGATGTCAGCCGCGCTTGCCTTTAGCCGACGGACCGGTCTTCCGCCGGTCGCGACTACCCGCGCGCGCTTTCTGCACCCCGCCGGTTTTACCGTGCATCGCCTGCTCCGAGCCATCGCCCTCAATACGACGCTGTCTCGCCTCTCGCCCAGCGTCTGTTGCGCGCCTATGCATTGGCTCATGCCGGCGGCGCTGATGGAACAATATTTTCCGCACGTCCCTGCCGCCTTGGAGAATACGGGCCGCATTGCCGCTGCATGCCATACCGACTGGCGCTTTGGCGAGACCATTTTCCCAACCTTCCGCCGGCTCTCCGATCGAGAGAGTTTCAATCTTCTCAAGGACAAAACCTATAAGGGTGCGCTCACGCGTTACGGGACGCTGTCATCAGACATTCGCGAACGAATTGAGCACGAATTGACGCTCATCCACGACAAAGGCTTTGCGCATTATTTTTTGATCGTCGCGGAAATTGTCCGACAGGCGCCGCGCACATGCGGGCGAGGCTCGGTCGCTGCATCCATCGTGTCGTACTGTCTGGGCATCACCCATATCGATCCCATGAAACATCACTTATTTTTCGAACGCTTTTTAAATCGCGGCCGGAAAGATCCTCCGGACATCGACATCGATTTCCCATGGGACGAACGAGACAAGATTCTTGAGTGGGTGTTCAAGACGTATGGCGGGGAGCAAGCCGCCATGGTGGCGAATCAAAACACCTTGGGTCTTCGCGCCTCGATCCGCGAAATCGCGAAAGTCTACGGCATGCCCGCCGAAGAAATCGGCCGGACCTCGAATTTGGTGATGCGTCGCAAGGACTTTTTGTGGTTCGATCAAATGCCGTCCGCGACCACATGGGCCACCACACTCTGCAAAGACCTGCAACTCAAGGCCCCCTGGCCGGACATCCTGCAGGCCGCCGTCCTGGTTCAAAATCATTTTCGTCACCTCTCACTCCATTGTGGAGGCATCGTCATTGTGCCTCACGAGATCCGGCAGTACGTACCCGTCGAGACCGCGGCGAAAGGGGTGCCGGTGATCCAATGGGAAAAAGATCAAACGGAAGAGGCCGGATTAGTGAAGATCGATCTCTTAGGCAATCGATCCCTGGCGGTGATCCGGGACGCGCTGAAGGCAATCGAACGGAATACCGGCCGGAAGATCGACTATGCCGCGTGGGACCCGATCGACGATCCGGCGACGCAGGCGCTGATCCGCCGCGGCGATACGATGGGGTGTTTCTATATCGAATCGCCCGCCACGCGATTGCTATTGAAAAAACTTTGGAGCGGCATGCCCGCCGATCGTCTTCCCTATGCGGATGCCTTCGAATACCTCGTGATGGTCTCGTCCCTGGTTCGGCCCGCGGCCAATCCGTTTATCGAAGAGTTTATCCGGCGGGCTCAAGGCGAACTGTATGAACCGTGGCATCCTCTTTTGAAAACGATTTTGGAAGAGACGCACGGCATCATGGTCTATCAAGAAGATGTCACCAAGGTCGCGATGGCGTTCGCCGGCTTTTCCGTGGACGATGCCGATCAACTTCGGAAGGTCATCAGCAAGAAGCATAAGGAAAAACAGCTTCGCGATTATTACAGCCAATTTTGTGAAGGCGCTGCACGCAATGGCGCCAACGCTCAGACGATTGCCGTGATCTGGAAGATGATCATGAGCTTCGCGGGCTACAGCTTCTGTAAACCCCACTCCGCCAGCTATGCGCAGGTGTCGTTTAAATGCGCCTATCTGCGCGTCCACTATCCGGCTGAATTTCTTGCCGCGGTCATTAGCAATCAAGGCGGATTTTATTCGACCTTTGCCTATATCTCGGAAGCGCGTCGCATGGGTCTGACCGTGCTGCCGCCGGATGTGAACCTCAGCGACTGGACCTACACCGGCTCGGGACACACGATTCGCATGGGGTTCATGCAAGTCAAGACGATTCCCGACACATTGGGTAAACGCCTCGTCACCGAACGGACCGACCATGGTCCCTTTCAATCGTTTCAAGATTTTCTCGCGCGCGTCAAACCCGAGGCGGCGCAAGCCCGAGCGCTCATCAAAGCCGGTTGTTGCGATATGATCGCTGGCGAACTCACCCGCCCGGCCCTCCTCTGGCGCGTCCTTGCCGGAAAGAAAGCGGTCTCCGGCCTTCCGATTCCCGAAGATTATGACCCGGCTCAAAAAATCGCGCACGAAGCCGAGTCCTTTGGATTCGTCGTCAGCCGTCACCCACTCCGTCTCTATCATGCGCAGCTTGCACACCTTCGGCCCGTCTTCGGTGTAGACATGGCCGCGCACGTCGGGCGGCACATCACGATGATCGGGTGGCTCATCACGGAAAAATTCGCCGAGACCAAAGACGGTCTGCCGATGGAATTTGCCACGTTCGAAGATGAAACGGCGCTCTACGATGCCACGCTTTTTCCGGACATCTATCGCCGCTGCTGCCATCTCCTGAATTCGCACCAGCCCTATGTGCTGCGAGGATGGGTGGAAGGCAGCTTCGGCATCGTGACCCTGACGGTCACAGACCTACAGGCTGTCCACAAACCGCCGGATACGACGCTACGCTATCCAATGGGCACATGGCAGGAGAAGGGCGTGGTATCGTGAGCCATGCCGACACGACCGCTCGCGCGTTCCGCTGCGCAGTTTATTCCCAAGAGACCCACCCTTCGCAAGTTGCGCGAGGCGGCCAAACACTGCACGGGGTGCGATCTGTATCGGAAGGCGACGCAGACCGTATTTGGGGAAGGCGTCGCTCACGCAAAGATACTCTTCGTCGGGGAACAGCCCGGCGATCAAGAAGATCTCCAAGGCCATCCCTTTGTGGGACCGGCGGGGCGAATACTGGACAAAGCCTTGGTAGAAGCCGGCATCGCTCGCCATGAGGTCTATGTGACCAACGCGGTCAAGCACTTTAAATGGGAGCCGCAAGGCAAGCGCCGCAAACACAAACGCCCGTCGGCCGGCGAGATCGCCGCCTGCCGCCCGTGGCTCGAATCGGAGCTGCACGCGATCCGCCCGCGCATCCTCGTCTGCCTTGGCGCGACCGCCGCGCAATCGGTGTTCGGTAAGATGGTTCGCATTCAAGACGTCCGAGGCCGCTTTGCGGAAACGCCATGGGCGCCCGCAACCTTCGTGACCATCCATCCATCCTCGATCTTGCGCCAGATCGATCACGCGCAACAGGAAATGGACTATCAGCGTTTTGTGGACGACCTGCGTCAGGTTCGCCGCAAGCTCACTCAATTGGACACTCCTAGGGAACCGACCCGTGTCTCCTGAACCATCGCCGGCCTCCACGAGTGCACACACGTGCCTGTTGATCATCGACATGATCAACGAGTTTTCCTTTGAGGATGCAGACAAGATGTTTCCGGCTATCCTCGCGACAGCGGAACGCATTGCAGAGCTCAAGCGTCGCGTCAAGACAGCCGGATTCCCGATCATCTACGTCAACGATAATTTCGGACAATGGCGATCGGACTTTCGAAAGCTGGTGGCGCGCTGCCTGGAAGAGCCCTGTCGCGGCAAGGAGATTACCAAACAGTTGCATCCGGATGAAGACGACTATTTCGTCTTGAAGCCCAAGCACTCTGCGTTTTACGCGACACCGCTGGAAGTGCTTCTCGGTGTCCTGAACACGCGGCGTCTCATCTTAACCGGCATCGCCGGCAACAGTTGCATTCTGTATACCGCCGCCGACGCCTATATGCGGGACTTTGAACTCGTTGTGCCTTCCGATGGCGTTTTATCTAATACAAGTCAAAAGAATGCAGAAGCATTAGAACATATGGAAACAATGCTAAAGGCCAACATCAACCCGTCGCATGTCTTGCGACTTTGATCCGATCCTATTGTTTGGTCTCGATAGTCACGTTCGGGACTTGCCGGATGACGGGACGATGAAGGTCAGGATCTCCTTCGCCAAGACAACGAAATTGTATTTCTGCGTGTGCAAATTGAGAAAAGCTTCCGTTATTAGAAATTGAATTGACTGGCATCAGGCGTTGGCCACGTTGAATACAAAATTCATTCGCTTCTCGATACAAATCTGCCTTTAAAGATCCCCCCGAGGATCAGCTCCATGCTCCTGTATCCGACAACATACACGTATCGGGTCCTATAGGGACAGGACTAGCACTTGAACATGCAGATAGTCCTATGCTCATTACTATTGGGATCAGCTGTATCTTT
>Ga0111539_10012484_pt1 | contig 10647 bp, 10 predicted proteins | sample RhiMethybrSRZTD1_FD_79667 | JGI IMG/M metagenome (GOLD analysis project Ga0111539, IMG submission 79667) | Populus rhizosphere microbial communities from Tennessee, USA - Rhizosphere MetaG P. TD hybrid SRZTD1 (version 2) (version 2) | ecosystem: Host-associated > Plants > Roots > Rhizosphere >... | reverse complement strand
TCTGTTACCTGTCGCTCGACCCGGTGATGTCCCTGATTTTTCCGTGGGACTGCCTGCTCTTCGAGTGCACGGTGCTCGCGCTCTTCCTGCCCGCGACTCACGCGCTGCCGGATCTGCACGCCGTTGCCGCGCCGGCGCCGGCGCTGGCCTGGGCCTACCGGCTGGTCGTTTTCCGCGTGATGCTCGGGTTCGGCAAGCAGAAGTTCATCGGCAGCCGCGCCAAAGATCTGGCTTATCTGAAGGGCTTTTTGATCGGGCAGCCGCTGCCTTCGAAGATCGGCTGGTACGCGCAGAAGCTCCCGGTGGCCTGGCTCAAGCCGCCGGTGCTGTTCATGTTTTTCGCCGAGATCATCGCGCCGTTCTTCGTGTTCGTGCCGGGGCCGCTCACCGTCGTCTTCGCGGTGAGCACCATCTTCTTGATGATCGGCATCCAGGCGATGGGCAGCTTCGGCTACTTCAGCCTGGTGACGATGGTGGCGTGCCTGCCGCTCTTCGACAACGCGACGCCGAAGTCGCTCGAGCTTTTGGGGCTGTTTTCAGCGGGGCAGCCCGTGATCGTGAACGCGTTCGTGCTCGTGCACATGCTTTTCGCGAGCGTCACGTTCTTGTTCAACAGCTGGATGGCGAACTCCTGGCACCTGTGGGCTTTCTGGTACCAGCTGCCGCGCTGGGTTCAGCCGGCGTTCACCTTCCTGCGGCTCGCTCACCCGTTCCGCTGGCTCCACGCCTACGGCGTGTTCCCACCGAACACGGCGCCCGGGATCAAGGGCACCTTGATGGTCGAGGCGACCTGGGATCGAAAACAGTGGCACGATCTCGAGTTCAAATACTCGTGCTCGAACGAGCGCTCCCCGCCTCGCTTCGTCGCGCCGCACCATCCACGCGGCGACCAGGCGATCATTTACGACACCTTCGGTTTGAATCCGACCAGCCTGATGGCGAGCATACTCGGAGCGTTCGAACCGTATCCGTATGGATCGCACGCTCCGGCTTCGGCGTTCGCGCAGGCGTGCCTGCGCGGTGATGGTCTGGTGCTGCTCAAGGGCGCCGTGCTCGAGCAGCACAAGAAGCCTCCGCTCGCCGTGCGCATGACCACGGTCTTGCTCGAGCCCGTGAGCCTCCGCGAGCATCGCGAAACCGGCAACTGGTGGAAGCGTACGTACATCGGCCCGCATGTTCCGCCGCGCGAGCTCGATCCCGAGTACTGGACGTACGCGCTTGCCGAGCCCGAGCTCTGGCACTTCGACGCGATCTTCTGGCGCCGGCGCTCGCGGCTGAAGGCGCTGATCGACGCGGCCCTGAAGCCCCAGGCGGATCCAATGACACTGGTGCTCCACGACGCTCGCCCGATCACGAGCGACGATGTGACGTGTTTTTGGAACGAGTTCGTGCCGATGCTCGGGGGATCGGTGCGCAAGAGCTTCGATACGCTGCCGGACACGGTCAAAGCCGTGAAAACGCGTTTCGATCGCGATCGGCAGCGCGCAATTTACCGGTTGCTCAATCGCTTCGCGCTCTTGCTCGTGGCGCGGCTCGAGCCGATGTTCTTGCACCGCGGTCTGAAGCCGCTGATCCCGGTGCGCACCTATTTCCATCTCTGGATGCTGGTGCATTACGTCATCGGCTGCGGACGCGAAGCATACCTTGCGGCGTTTGCCGAGCCGGAGTCGATCAAGGCCTACATCCCCGAGCTGACGAGCCAGACCGGGCTCTACGCGCTCGCGGTGTTCCGCTTCGACGAGCTCTCCTTCGAGGCGCAGAAACTCCGGCTCGTCGAGTCGATCATGTTTCCGCACGATCCCGAGGCAAAGCGCGTCAACACCGAGAAGGTCCGGGCCGAAAACCTCGACGCGCTCCTGCCGGCCGAGCGCCTGTTCATCCGGATGTCACGCGCGGTCTCGGGGTTTTTCAGCGTGCTGCCGGACGTGCGCGACGGCTTCAAGGGACCGCGCTTCGATCAGGGCTATCCGGAGCGTCATCTGAAGTTTCGCGAGCTCGATTCGGGTGAGGTGGTAAGGCTCCCGTTCGACGACGAGGCCCTCGCCAAGCCGGGCTCGGCCGAGCTGGGACCGGCCGCGGCCGAGTGACCCCCTTCCCCTATTTGGAAGGGCCACGAACCCGCGCTAGCATCCCCCGACCTCAGGATGAGTGCCAGCGCCGAAAAAGCCAGGGCCTTGCGGCTCGGACGGCTGAAGTCGATGGTCGAGGCGCGCCTCGACAACCCGCAGGCCGCGCTCGAGGCACTGCTCACCGAGATGCGGACCGGGGAATCCCAGGCCGGGCTGTGGGAAGCGCTGCACGGAGCCGCCTTGCGCGACTCGAAGGAGGCCGACCTCTCTGCCGCATACCAGAAGGTGGTTCAAGAGCGGCGGCTCCAGCAGTTCGAGCAACCGGCACAGGTCGAGATCCTGATGCACGCCGCGGACTACTTTCAGGGCGTGATGGGCGACGGTGCCACGGCCGAGGGCTTCCTCGAGCGCGTGCTGCTGCTCGCTCCCGATCACGCCGAGGCCTTCGGCCGGCTCGAGCGCCGCGTGCTGGCCGCCAACGACCCGCGCCGGCTGATCGAATTCTTGGCGCTCGCCGCTAGCGGTCAGCCGAAGTCGACGGGCGAGCTTCTGACCAAGGCGATCAATCTGATCGTGCCCCTGCCCGCCGTGGTCGTGCTGTCCGAGCTCGCGTGCAAGCGGCTCGTCAAGCACGCGGCGACCCATCCCGCCATCCTCGAGGCGCTCGACGTGCACTGCCGCAAGACCAAGCGTTTCGAGCTTTTGTGCGCGCTGATCGAGCAGGCGCTGGTCGAACCGGCTTTGCCCAAGGCGACCGCGATCGATCAGCGCCGGCGCGCAATCGAGCTCTACACCGGCGACGCGAACAATCCCGCGGCCGCCATCGCGCACGTCGAAGAGCTGCTGCAAAACGACTCGAACGACTCGATCGCGCGGGCCGGTGCCGAGCGCCTGCTTTCGGTGAGGGAAGTCGCGCCGCGCGCCGCGGCGGCGCTCCAGAATGCCCGGCGCCAAGCGCGTTCCGTCGCGCCCTGAGCTTGCCCTTTCGATCAGGTGGGCCTTGCGCCTTGGCACAAGCTGGCTCAGCTCAGCCCCTGATTTTCCCGATAAAACAGCACGCCGCGGCTGGCCCGGCTGTTGCACAACGAGGAGCCCGAGGTCTACGTGACACAGTTTCCGCGCCCTCGTCGTTCGTCGCTTTGGTTGGTTCCTTGCTTGGCACTTTCACTCTACGCCGCGCCTGCCAGTGCGGACGTCGAGTGCAACCAGGACGCGGACTGCGGTCACGGCTTCGAGTGCGACTCGTACTACACGAGCCTCGGGGGGATCGGGGGCATCGGGGGATCGGCAGGTGCGAATACTGGCGGCGCCGGGGGGTGGACCGGCGGCGTCGGGGGGACCGGGAGCGGTGCCGGCCCCGCGGTGGGGGGTGCAGCCGGAGCAGCCGGCAGCACCGGGGGCGGCACCGGTCTCTGCGGTGATCGGATCTGCGAGTGGTACGAGCAGGGCATCTGCGCCGACTGCGTTCTGGTCCACGAGTGTGTTCCAGGTTCGTGCGATGGGAACGTGGACTGCGCAGCTGGTTACGAGTGCACGGGAACGCCGCCGGGCGCCGGTGGGGGGCCGAACGCTCCCGCGTGTGGCGACGGCATCTGCACGTTCGGTGAAACCGCCACGAACTGCCCGGTCGATTGCCGGCCGTACTGCATGCCGCGCAGCAACTGCCAGTTCAATACGGATTGCCCCGCCGACTACCACTGCGTCCTGATCGATAGTGGTTCGGGTGGCGGCCCCGGAACCGGCGGAGCCTCGGGTTCCGCTGGTGCATCGGGCTCCGCGGGTGCTTCGGGTTCCGCGGGTTCGACCGGTGGGTTCGGACCGGGTGGCGCGGGTGGATTTGGCGTTGGCGGTGCGGCTGGAGCGGGAGAAGCGTTCGACGCTGGTGGAGCCGGCAACGTTGGCGGCGGCGGCTTCGGTAACAGTGGCACCGGAGCCGGCGGCTTCGGTGTGGGCGGCACCGGTACGATCGGCGCCGGTGGCTTCGGCGCGGGCGGCACGGGTGCAGGGGGGGCAGGTGGCCTGTACGGCCAATGTGTCCCGAACTTCGGCGGCGCGGGAGGAACCTCCGGCGCTGCAGGAACGGGATTCGGCGGCGAAGCCGGCTTCGGCGCGGTCGCGGGCAGCGATGGGGTGGGCGGTACCGGCATTGGTGCGGGCGGCAGTGGCACCGGCGGTACCAGCACCGGTGCTGCGGGCGGGGCCGGTCGCGGCGGGAGCGCTGGAACCGGCGCGCCGATCGACAACGTTTCCGGCGGAGCGAGCGGGGGAAGTGGTCGCGGAAAGCACGACGCCGGTTGCGGCGTGACGAACAGTGCTCCAGAGAGCGCGGGTTCGTTCGCGCTCCTGCTCGCAGCGCTCGGCTTCGCGCGCTTTCGGCGCCGCGCGAGCTGACTGCCGCGATCCGCTTAGGAGGCCTGCAGCAGCTGCGGGGTCAAATCGCCCGCCGCGCCCGCGTCCAGCTCGGTCTCCACCAGCTCGGAGACCACCGGTACACAGCCGCCACACCCCGATCCGGCGCCGCAAGCGTCGGCTACCGCGCACGCCGTCTTGCAGCCTTCGCGGATGACTTCGAGAATCCGTCGTTCGGTGATCCCCCGGCAGTGACAGACAATCATCGTTGCCCAGCCATCCTAGCATCCTGAAAATGACTTTCAATATCAGATTCAGCTTGACCAGCGTCCAGAGCTCGGCGGACGCCCTCTAAAAGCCGAGATCCCTGGAGCTTTTTGGGCGGGGCTGGTTATCTTGGTGACCCTGCTCCCCACTGCTGACGACCCTGTAAAACGACGAGGACGGTCATGAAGGGCGACCCCGCGGTCATCGACGCGCTGAACGAGCTCCTCACCGCCGAGCTGACGGCCATCAACCAATACTTCGTGCACGCCAAGATGTGCGCGAACTGGGGCTTCAAGCGTCTCGCTGCGAAAAAGCGCCAGGAATCGATCGAGGAAATGAAGCACGCGGACATGGTGATCGAGCGCATCCTGTTTCTGGACGGCGTGCCCAACATGCAGCGCCTTTTTCCGGTGCGAGTCGGCGAGGAGCCGATCGAGCAGCACCGGCTGGACCTGGCGGTGGAGATGGAAGCTCAGGAACGCGTCAACAAGGCGATCGCGCTCTGTGTTTCGAAGGCCGACAACGGGACCCGCGAGCTGCTCGATTCAATCCTGAAGTCCGAGGAAGAGTCGATCGATTGGCTCGAATCGCAGCTCAACATCGTGCAGGAGATCGGTCGCGAGCGTTACCTCGCGGAACAGATCCACGACTGACGAGCTTACTTTTTCTTTGGTGCGACCGCTTCGAGGACGCTGGCTGCCGCGTCCGCCACCTTGCGCGCGCGCTGCTTGAGCTGCTTTTTCCCACCCAGGCGCTCGAGCGCGGCGTCGGCGGCGCGCCGCAGGAGTTTTCCCGCCTTCTTGGTGGTCTTTTTGGCCCGCTTTTTCACCTTCAGCTTCCGTGCGCCCATGGAGATCCTCCGAGCCGGAAGCTGCGCACGGCTCACCGAGCGCGCAACGTGGGGACCTTATCGCCTCACCCGGGTTTGGCCCACCCTGGGGATCGAGGCACGAGTAACGCTCGGGCCGCTGAGCATGATCATCGCGTTGCCGAGCGTCAGCTGCGCGTGAGCTATCGCGCCATTTTCGATGGCGGCGGCGGCGCGGTAGCGAAGGTTGGGAATCAGGGCGGCTTTGCTTTCGTTCATGCGCAAACGCTAGGTCCCCGCATAAAACGCGTCTTGGAAAGAATTTTTGCGTCAGGCGCGCGGAGCGCGACCTGGCATGGAGCGCCCTACCGGCGGACCCGCCCGATGCAAGACTGCCCGCCCCATGCGGATCGCGTTCTTCGCCGCCTTGGTGCTGGTCGCTTGTGGTCCGGCGCCGCTCGAACCCCGGGAGCCGACGCCCGGAGCGCCGCATTTCACGGTCGCCACTTTCAACGTTCACTTTCCGACCGAGGGCGATGCCAGCACCAGCGCCGCGATCGCCGCGACCGGCGCCGACGTCGTATTCCTGCAGGAGACCGACGCGGCGTGGGTTTCGGTGCTCGCGGGCGACGGCTTCGACTACCCGTACCGCGCGTTCAAGACCGACGAGGGTCCGCGCGGGCTTTCGGTGCTGTCGCGATTTCCGATCGAAGACCGGGGACTCCTGCCGGCGCCTCACGATTGGCATCCGGCGTGGCGCGTGGTCGTCGACACTCCCGCCGGTGCGATCCAGGTCTTTCACGTGCACCTGCGCTCGAAGTTCGAGGGCACTGCCGATCCAGTGAGCGACTATTTCGCGACACCCGAAGATCACCGCGCCGAAATCGAGCACTTCCTTGCGAGCGCGGAAGCGCTGCCGACGCTCGTGGTCGGCGACTTCAACGAGGAACCGAGCGGGGCCGCGATCGAATGGCTACAGAATCGCGGATTTCAGAATGCGCTGCCGCTCTACCATCCGGGCCAGTGGACCTGGCGCGGTCGTTCCGTCGCCAGTCAGTTCGCGCTGACCATCGATCACATCCTGTTCGATCCGGCGCTCGTTCCGCTGAACGCCTGGATCGCCAAGGCGGGAAACTCGGATCACTTTCCGGTCGTCGCTCATTTCGAAGCCGCGTCCGGGGATCAAAACTGATACGCGGCCGCAGCGGCGAACTGGGCGCGGCGATTGTAGTAAGCGAAGTCCTGCCAGCTCACCGCGGCCTCCGCGCGCAGCAAGAACCCATCGACGACCCGGAGGCTCAGCCCGAGCGGCACGCTGGCAATCACACCGTTCGACCAGGTGCCGATGCGCGGCGCGGTGTAGAGAAAGCTTTCGTCGAACAGGCGCAGCGCGAACGGCGCCGACACGCCGGCCCAGGCGTAGCCGGCCTCGCCCTCGATTCCGCCGGCGAGAAGCCTCGTGCGCACGAGGTTCAAGCGGGCCGCACCACCGGCGGCGAAGGCGTCGCTGTCGAACGCGCCGATCGCGGAGAGCGTGAGCTTGGGCGAGGCGTTGCCGGTGACCCAGAACTGCCCGGTGAGCTCCCAGTCTTCGTCGACGAACGGCCGCGGGCCGAGCGCCGCGGCGCCCGCGCCTGCTTCCAGTTTCTTGCCCGGCATCAGGCCCGAGGCGGGCCGAAGGTTCGCGATCGGCGAGCAGCCCGCGACCAGCAGCACCAAAAGGCCGAGCTTCGAAGCGTAACGGCTCATCGCGATCTCAAAACACGTAGGCGACCGAGGCGGACGCGCGCGCGTCCCAGCGTTGCGCTTCGATTGGACCGACCGAGCCGTGGCGTCGTGTTTGCTCGATCTCGACGCGCAGTTCGAGCGGGCCCTCCGCGTGCACGCTCGCCCAGGCACCGAGCTCGATCAAAGAGTCGGTGCTGGCCACGTCGGGCTCGGCGCTGCGATCGAAGCGGTCCATGCCCTGAATCGAGCGACACCAGCCGGCGTTGGCGGCCGCTCCAGCCCTGAACGGCGGCCCCGCGACCGAAAGCTGAGCGCGCGACGAGGCGCAGCCGGCGTAGGTGTAGCTGCGGCGCAGGATCACCGAGCGCAGCCCGTAGTCGCCGAACGCGTCGCGCCAGGCTTCGAGCGCGAGCGGGCGGATCCCCGCGAAGTCGAAGCCCGCCGACAGCCGTCCCTGTGCCGAAAGTTTTCCTTTGCGCGCCCAGAACGCGAGCTCCGGGCGCGGCAGGTGCACGAAGGAGTAGCGGTCCCGGCGGTCGAGCTTCCAGGAGTCGAAGTAGCGCAGGCCGGTGCCGACTCCGACCAGCCCGGCGGCGCCGGATCGGAAGCCGAACGACTGTGTCAGGTAGCCGAACAGCACCGTCGACACGCGGGCGTCGACTTCGACCAGGTCGCTGGCCTCGTAAGAAAGGCGCAGCGCGCCTTCCACGAAGTTTGCTTCGGAAAAGCCGAGGTCGAATCGGCCCGGGCGCAGAAAGCCCGGGATCGCAGCGAGCTCCGCGGACAGCCCGAGCGAGTGAACGGGCGCCGATTGATCGACGTCGTTGCTGAGCTCGCCGAACGCAAACGTCGCGCCGAAGCGATGGGAGTAGGCGGAGCTGAAACCGAGCGAGTCCGGCGGTAACGAGGTGCGCGGCCGCGGGCCATCGACGAGCTCGTGCGCGCGGTGCGGCAAGCCTAGCGTGTAGGCGGCGAGCACGTTGCCCCAGTGCCGGTTCTCCGGATTGCTGTTCGCGTATTCGCTCAGCCGGGACAGGAATTCGCCGACCGAGACGCCGCCGATCGCCGTGAAGAAGAGATCGTTGATGCTGGCTTGCTCGCGCCACTCGAGAATGTACTCCCACGCCAGCGAGGAGGCCGCGACGTAGCCGAAGGATGTCCACACCGGTAGCCCGTTGATGCGCGCCGTTCCGTACACCGCCGCGCCGGCGAGCGGATGCAGAATGAAGTTGGTGGACCCGAGGTTGTTGTCGAAGCTGAGCGCCTCGCCTTTGACCTTTTCCCAGACCGACGGATCGTCCCAATCCTCGGAATTGGCGAGCGGGTCGAGCCAGTAATACGCGGTACCTAGTCCCATCCAGACCAACGACTCGACCCCGGCGCGGATCGGATGCTGCAGGCGATCCCCGAACCACACCCGATACTCGTGCTGGAAATCGCGCAGCTCGCCGCGGCGATCGATGAACTGATCGCGATCGTCGTCCGCTCGTGCCGATCGGGCGAGCAAAAGTGCGAGCGCTGCCGCACAAAAGCTCGCGATAGAACAGCGGCGCATTCGTACGCCATGCTCCGGACGGAGCAGTTGATGCAGCGCTCATTCCATGCTCGCGCGCGCGACGCGGCGGTTCGCCGTCAGCAAAGCAACGTGCGTGGCAGGACGGACGTGACGCGTGCGGATTTATGGCAGCGCTTTGGGCGCCGGCAGCGCGGTGATTTCGGCAGCCTTCTTCGCCATGAAACGGCCGAGCGGATCGATCAGCCAGATCGGCAACAGACGCATCATGCTGTAAACGTACGAATCGAAGCCGTAGCGCACGAGCGGGTGATTCTTGCGCACAGCGCGCACCACCTTGCGGGCGAGGCCTTCCGGTGACGGCGCGCCGCTGACGACCTTTTCCATGTCGACGTGCTCGAGACCGACGCCCGGCTTCATCGCGATCCGGGTTTTGACCACGCCCGGGCAGAGCAAAGTCACGCCTACGCCCGACGCCGCGAGCTCCCAGCGCAGCTGCTGGGTAAAACCGACGATCGCGTATTTCGTCGTCGAGTAAGAGCACATGCCCGGGGTCGGGAACAGGCCGGCCGCGGACGAGGTGTTGACCACGTGACCTTCGCCCTGCTTGGCGAAGTGCGCGCCGAAAAGGCGGCTGCCGCGGATCACGCCCCACAGGTTGATGTCGATCACGCGCTGCCACTGCTCGTCACTGGCGGCGAGCATCGGACCGGAGTTGAACACGCCGGCGTTGTTGACCGCGACGTGACACGCACCGAGCTCGGCCACGGTTCGCGCGAGCAGGTTCTCGAGCGCGTCCTTGCGCGTGACGTCGGTCGTCACGCACAGCGCACGCCGGCCCATGGCCTCGAGCTCGCTCGCCACCTGTTGCATGCCGGGCTCGTCGACGTCGGCGAGCGCCACGTTCATGCCGTGTCGACCGAACTCGAGCGCGATCGCGCGGCCGATGCCGCCCGCCGCGCCCGTGACGACCGCCACGCGTCCCTGCAACTCACGCATCAGCCTGACCTCACTCGGACGCCGTGCCGCGCACCGCGGCCAGACTTTCCAGAAGCTCCTCACGCCGCGGGCCGATCGCGAGCGGCGGCGCTTTCTCTTTCTTGAACCAGCTCAACACCCAGGCTCTCAAGATGTGGACCACCATCTGCATCCGCAGCGGCATGCTCGAGATCTCGCGCATCTGCATGGCCTTCACGAACTCCATGGCGACCAGCAAGCTGTGGCGCATCGCGGGAACCCAGGCGTGCATGTACAGGTAGTCGATCACCCGGTCGCGAAGCGGCATCCCCTGGCCGCGCTGGCGCTGGGCTCGCGCGAGGTACATGCGGTCGCCGACCATGCAAAAGTCGAAGTGTTGCTGGAGCAGCGCGCGCGTGCGCTGCTCGTAGCGGCGCACCCGTTCGCCCGGATCATCGGAATGGGCGAGCGCCTCTGCCAGCGCATGGGCCTGCACGAACGAAGCCGAGCAGCCGCGGCCGTACATGGGGTTGGTCTGTGCCAGCGCGTCGCCGACTGCAAAAAATCCGGAAAGCTCCAGGCCGCCGCGCGCGCCGTAACAGAACCAGCGATTCTCGAAGCGGCCGGCGCCGAGCACCTTGCTCGTGGCGTCGGCGAGACTCGTCCAGTGCCTGAGCACCTCGATTTCCCGGCACACCGCGTCGAACCCCTCCTCGCTGCGGATCGTGGCACTGAGCTCCTTCTCTTGGACCGGGCAGGCGAACGCCACCGCGAAATGGCCGTGCTCCGCGTAGAAGATCCCGTACCAGAGGTAGTCGAGATTGCTGCCGGTGCCGTGTCGCGGCGGGCTCGCGTCCGGAGCGCGCAGCCGATAGTGGCGGCACACGTAGACATAGTCGCTCGACTTGCCCTCGCGCTCGACGGCCACGCCCTCGGCGCGCAGCCACTCCGGGCTC
>Ga0111539_10012483_pt1 | contig 10648 bp, 5 predicted proteins | sample RhiMethybrSRZTD1_FD_79667 | JGI IMG/M metagenome (GOLD analysis project Ga0111539, IMG submission 79667) | Populus rhizosphere microbial communities from Tennessee, USA - Rhizosphere MetaG P. TD hybrid SRZTD1 (version 2) (version 2) | ecosystem: Host-associated > Plants > Roots > Rhizosphere >... | reverse complement strand
GGCGCGCGCATGACCTCCGAGGAACGCGACCTGCTGCACCGCCACCTGAACGGCGACCTGGACGCCGGCGAGCAGGCGGCGTTCCTCGCGCGCCTCCAGTCCTCCGCCGAACTTCGCCGGGAACTGGCCTCCCATGCGCTCGACGAGACTCTGATCTCGGAGCTCGTGCTCGAAGGCCGGCCTGTCGCCAAAGCCCCCGCGCGCCGCCGGGCCTGGATCCCTGCGTCGATCGCCGCCGCAATGCTCATCGGACTCACCCTCCTGTTGTTCCGGGGCACGCCGAAGATCGACCCGGAACCGCCGAAGACTCCGGCGGAAGCGGCTCGCCGGTCGGAGCGGCCGGGGGTGGCCGACGCCGTCCGTCGCGGGTGCGAGTACCTGGAATCCCGCCGGATCGACATCGTCATGCCGATCGCCCGGGAGAAGCGCCACGGAACGCCGTCGCGCCGCACCTACGCGGAGCTCGCGCTCCTCGCCCTCCATCGCGGCGGGTATCCCGACAGCCATCCGCTCAAGGCCGAGCTGCTGGGGCTCGTGAACGGCCGTTCGGTCGAGGCGACCTACGTCGCCGCGCTTCAGGCCGTGGCCCTCGCGGAGATCGATCCGGTCGTCTATCACGAGCGCCTTCGAACCTGCGCCCAGCTCCTCGTCGACTCGCAGTGCGCCAACGGGCAGTGGGACTACAACGTGAAGCTGGCGCTGCCCGATGTCCCTGCGACGGGACGGATCCGCCGGCGCGCCGAAGGACCGCCTGCCGGCGACAACTCCGTGACGGCCTACGCCGTGATGGGCCTCCGGGCCTGCGTTCTCGCCGGAGTGGACGTCGACCCCGACGTGATCGCCCGCGCGCGCGCCTGGTGGCTCCGGTGCCAGAACCCCGACGGCGGCTGGGGGTACAACGACGCGAACGATTCCCTCGCGAACGACGTCAGCCGGAGATCCTACACGACCAACTCCAGCTACGGCAGCGCGACCGCCGGCGGCGTCGCGTCGCTGGCGGCGCTCCGCGGGATGAGGGAGGATGACGGGCGATCCGACGGCGCGATCCGGAGGGGCCTGGAGTGGCTCGGCGCGAACTTTACCGCGGACCGCACCCCGGGCAAGGATCCGGGCTTCCTTCCGGTCCACTGGCTGGCCATGGCCGGGCGCGCCGGACAGATCCTGGCGACCGACCGCTTCGGCTCCCACGACTGGTACGCGGAAGGCGCGGCCTTCCTGCTCCAGGCCCAGCGTTCCACGGGCGAGTGGGCGGTCGAGTCCGGCGAATTCCTCGGGCCCGAGAAGACCGACGTGCTCGACACCTGCCTCGCCATCCTCTTCCTGAGGAGGAAGCCGTGAGAACGATCCTCGTCCTCGCGCTCCTGACCGGCGGGGGAGACCCCGACCCGGCGGCCCACTTCCGCGAACGCGTCCTGCCGCTCCTTCAGGCCCGCTGCATCTCCTGCCACGGGCCCGAGAAGCAGAAGGGGGGCCTTCGGCTCGACTCTCGGGCCGCCGTCCTCAAGGGCGGCGAGTCCGGTCCCGCGATCGTCGCGGGAGATCCGGCGAAGAGCCTGCTCCTCCAGGCGGTGAACCAGACCCACCCCGAGATCAAGATGCCGCCGAAGGAGAAGCTCGCGGCCGACCAGGTCGAGGCGCTGGCCCGATGGATCAAGGAGGAGGCGCCCTGGGTCGAGCCGAAGCCGGTGGACCCTTCCGGCCGGCTCGGCGACGCCTGGAGCGATCCGAGGAATCCGATCGTGCGGATCTTCGGCGGGAAGCGGCTCGACCTGTGGTCGCTCCGGAAGATCACGCGGCCCGCGCTCCCCGCCGTGGCGAACGAGGCGTGGGTCCGCACGCCCGTCGACCGCTTCATGCTCGCCGCCGGGCTCCGCCCCGAGCCTGAGGCGGACCGCCGCACGCTGATCCGCCGCGTGACGTTCGATCTCACGGGGCTTCCGCCGACGCCGGAGGAACTCGCCTCGACTGAGACCTACGAGCAGGCCGTCGAGCGCCTCCTCGCCTCGCCGCGGTACGGCGAGCGGTGGGCCCGACACTGGATGGACGTGATCCGCTACGCCGACACCCAGGGCTTCGAGCGCGACGAATTCCAGACCCAGATCTGGCGGTACCGCGATTACCTGGTCCGGTCGTTCAACGCGGACAAGCCGTTCCCGCAGTTCGTCCGCGAGCAGCTGGCGGGCGACGAGATTGCGCCGGACGACCCCGACGCGCTGATCGCCACGGGCTTCCTGCGGCTGGGACCCTACGACAGCACCGGGTCCATCTTCATGGAGGAGTCCAAGAACCGGAACGAGCTGATGACGGACCTCGCGAACACGACGGGGTCGGCCTTCCTGGGGCTGACGATGGCGTGCGCGAACTGCCACGACCACAAGTACGATCCCATCTCGCAGGCCGACCACTTCCGGCTTCGGGCGTTCTTCGCCGGCGTGAAGCGGCAGGACGACACGATCATCGACCCGGCCGCCGAGCGGGACCGGATCCGGAAGCACAACGACGTCATCGAGGCGCGCGTCAAGCCGTGGACCACCCGGATTGCCGAGATCCTGGCCCAGGCGAAGCAGGGGAAGGACAAGAAGATCAGCGATGCCGACGCGGCGGCGACGCTCGACGACGAGCTGCGGAACGAGCTGGCCTTCCAGAACGAGCGGGTCGCCGAGGAGATGAAGGGTCGCCTCGAGCACCTGCGGGGAATGACCGCGCGGGACGACGGGCCCAGCCCGAAGCCCACGCACCTCTTCTACCAGGGCGACTTCACCCAGCCGCGCGAGGAGATCGCGCCCGGTGTTCTGTCGGTGCTCGATCCGAACGGCGCCGCCGTCGCGCCGCTCGCCAAGTCCAGCGGCCGCCGCACCGCGCTCGCGAACTGGATCGTGTCGCCGGAGAATCCGCTCGCGGCGCGCGTGATCGTGAACCGCCTCTGGCACCACCATTTCGGGAAGGGCATCGTCGCGACGCCGAACGATTTCGGGTTCAGCGGCGCCGCGCCGTCGAATCCCGCGCTGCTGGACGCTCTGGCGTCGGAGCTTCTGACGAACGGCGGCTCGCTCAAGGCGATCCACCGGATGATCCTGAACTCGTCGACGTACCGCCGGCGCCGGAACCCGCTCCGGCTGGACGCCGAGACGACGCGGGACGCCATGCTGGCCGTCTCGGGGACGCTGCTGCCCAAGGATTCCGGCCCGCCGGTCTGGCCGCCGGTGCCCCAGCACCTGCTCGACGCGCAGCCCGCCATCCTCGAGACCAAGAGCGACAAGGCCGCGCGCGACCGGATGCAGGAGTGGTACACCGATCCGCTCGAGAAGACCGACGTGCGGAGCCTGTTCCTGGCCCACAAGCGGTCGCTGCCGCTGCCGTTCCTCCAGCCGTTCGACGTTCCGGATCCCAACGTCTCCTGCGGTCAGCGCGACGTGACGACGGTGCCGGCGCAGGCGCTCCAGCTGCTCAACAGCCCCTTCAGCGAGCGGATGGCCTCGGCGTTTGCGGCGCGGGTGGAGCGCGAGGCGAAGGAAGGGGAGCGGGTGGAGCGGTCGATGGTGCTGGCGCTCGGCCGGCCGCCTTCCGAGAAGGAACGGGCGCGGGCCGACGAGTTCCTCCGCCGCTACCGGCTGGTCGACTGGTGCCGCGTGCTGTTGAACCTCAACGAGTTCGTTTACGTGGATTGAGCCATGAATCGTCGAGACTTCCTGGCGGACTGCTGCAGCGGAATCGGCGGGCTGGCGCTGTCGACGCTCCTTGCGTCGGCGGCGAAGGCGCAGGAGCGCCGGGCGGCCGAGCCGATCGATCCGCTCCGTCCGCTCTCGCTCCGCCGTCCCCACTTCGTGGCGCGCGCGAAGCGGGTGATCTTCCTGTACCAGTACGGCGGACCGAGCCAGGTGGATACCTGGGACTACAAGCCGCTGCTGACGGAACTGCACGGCAAGCCCGTGCCCGCCTCGATCCGGGCGAAGAAGGACAAGGTGGGCGGCGTCTTCAACGCCTGCCACGACAAGCTGATGGCGGGGCCCTGGACCTGGAAGCGTCACGGAGAGAGCGGCCTCTGGGCGTCGGACGTGGTCCGGCAGACGGCGGCCCACGCGGACGATCTCTGCATGATCCGCTCGATGCAGGCCGAGAGCTCGAACCACGCGCCGGCGACCTACCAGATGAACACCGGCGTCATCCTGCCGGGGAAGCCGAGTCTCGGCTCCTGGCTGACGTACGGCCTGGGCTCGGAGAACCAGAACCTGCCCGGATACGTGCTGCTCTTCAAGGTCGGAGGCCTCGGCGGTTCGGCCAACTGGTCCAACGGCTTCCTGCCCGCCGCGTTCCAGGGAACCCAGTTCCGCCATGAAGGCGACCCGGTGCTCGATCTCCGGCCGTCCGAGCGGTTTGCCGACGTCCAGCGGCTGACCCTCGACGCGATCCAGGCGTTCAACGCCGAGCATCGCGACGCGCGGCCGGGCATGCTCGACCTCGACGGGCGGATCGCGTCGTACGAGATGGCGTACCGGATGCAGAGCGAGGCGCTCGAGGTGGGCAACCTGGACGCCGAGTCGAAAGAGACGCGGCAGAGCTACGGCCTGGAGAGCGCGAACAAGACCGAAGCCCTGTACGGCCGGATGTGCCTGCTGGCGCGGCGGCTGAGCGAGCGGGGCGTGCGCATCGTCCAGCTCTACAACGCGGTCGACAAGCTGGGCTGGGACGGCCACGACAAGAACACGGAGTACCACCAGAGGAACGGCGCGCAGACCGACGGGCCGACGGCCGCGCTCCTGACGGATCTGAAGCGCCGCGGCCTGCTGGACGAGACGCTGGTCATCTGGGGGAGCGAGTTCGGCCGGACGCCGATGGAGCAGGGCGGCGGCGGACGGAACCACAACCCGTACGGCTTCACGATCTGGATGGCGGGCGGCGGCGTGAAGGGCGGACAGGCGATCGGCGCGACGGACGAGATCGGCCTCCGGGCCGAGGTGAATCCCCTCCCGGTGAAGGACCTCCACGCGACGATCCTCACGGCGATGGGCCTCCGCCCGGACGACCTGTTCTTCGAGACCAACGGCCGTCCCGAGCGCCTGACGGGCGTCGCGGGCAGCTCGAAGGTGATCCCCGGCGTCCTTTGAGAAAACAAACCGGTTGTTTTCTCAAAGCGTGATCCGGCGCGGTCGGGTACCATCTCTGTTCCATGCGGCGCGCGAACGATCTCCTGAGGAGGATGGACGCCTGGTGGCGGGCGGCCAACTACCTTTCGGTCGGCCAGATCTACCTGCTCGACAACCCGTTGCTCCGGCGGAAGCTGACCCCGGAGCAGGTCAAGCCGCGCCTCCTGGGTCACTGGGGCACGACCCCCGGGCTGAATTTCATCTACGTCCATCTCAACCGGATCATCGTCGAACACGACCTCAACACCATCTTCGTGATCGGCCCCGGGCACGGCGGCCCGGCGATCGTGTCCAACGTCTACCTCGAGGGGACGTGGAGCGAGACCTACCCGAACGTGTCGCAGGACGAGGAGGGGCTGAAGGCCCTCTTCAAGCAGTTCTCCTTCCCGGGAGGCATCCCGAGCCATGTCGCGCCGGAGGTTCCCGGCTCGATCCACGAAGGCGGCGAGCTCGGGTACGCGCTCTCCCACGCGTTCGGCGCCGCGTTCGACAATCCCGACCTGCTGGTCGCCGCGGTCGTGGGCGACGGCGAAGCCGAGACGGGCCCGCTGGCCACGTCGTGGCATTCCAACAAGTTCCTCAATCCCGCGCGCGACGGCGCGGTGCTGCCCATTCTGCACCTGAACGGCGCCAAGATCGCCGGCCCCACGGTGCTGTCGCGGATTCCCCGCCAGGAGCTCGAGGAGATGTTCCGCGGGTTCGGCTATACGCCGTACTTCGTCGAAGGATCGGATCCCGCGGTCCTCCATCCGCTCATGGCGGCGACGCTCGACAAGATCGTTGCCGACCTCCGCCGCATCCGGGACGACGCCCGCCGCGCCGGACCCTCGAAGGCGACGCGCCCGCGCTGGCCGATGATCGTGCTCCGCACGCCGAAGGGATGGACCGGCCCCAAGGTCGTGGACGGGAAGCAGGTTGAAGGCACCCATCGGTCCCACCAGGTCCCGCTGGCGGACGTGCGCGGCAATCCGGCGCACCGCCGCCTGCTCGAGAAGTGGATGAAGAGCTACCGGCCGGGCGAGCTGTTCGACGCGAACGGCCGGCTGCTGCCCGAGATCGCGTCGCTGGCGCCCCGGGGCGCGCGGCGGATGTCCGCCAATCCCCACGCCAACGGCGGAATCCTGATGCGCGACCTCCGGCTCCCCCAGTTCCGGGACTACGCGGTGAAGGTCCGGAAGCCCGGCGCCGTGGATGCCGAGGCGACGCGTCTCCAGGGCGCGTACCTGCGCGACGTGATGAAGCGGAACCCCGACTCCTTCCGCGTCATGAGCCCCGACGAGCTGGAGTCGAACCGCTGGGGGGCGATCCTCGAGGTCACCAACCGCTGCTTCCTCGGGCTCGCGGACAAGGCCGACGATCACGTGGCCCCGGACGGCCGCGCCATGGAAATGCTGAGCGAGCACCAGTGCCAGGGGTGGCTCGAAGGATACCTGCTCACGGGCCGGCACGGCTGGTTCTCGTGCTACGAGGCGTTCATCCACATCATCGACTCGATGTTCAACCAGCACGCCAAGTGGCTGAAGACGACGCGGAACATCCCGTGGCGGCGGCCGATCTCCTCGCTGAACTACCTGCTCACGTCGCACGTCTGGCGGCAGGACCACAACGGCTTCAGCCACCAGGACCCCGGCTTCATCGACCACGTCATCAACAAGAAGGCGGAGGTGATCCGGGTCTACCTGCCGCCCGACGCCAACACGCTGCTGTCGGTCACCGACCACTGCATGAGAAGCCGCAACTACATCAACGTGGTCGTGGCGGGAAAGCAGCGGGCGCCCCAGTGGCTGGACATGGACGCGGCCGTGAAGCACTGCGCCGAGGGGGTCTCGATCTGGAAATGGGCCAGCTCGGATCGCGGCAGCGAACCCGACGTCGTGATGGCCTGCTGCGGGGACGTGCCGACGATGGAGACCCTGGCGGCCGTCGATTTCCTGCGGCGCCGCCTCCCCGACCTGAAGGTCCGCGTCGTGAACGTCGTCAACCTGATGAAGCTTCAGCCGCCGAGCGAGCATCCGCACGGACTGAGCGACCGCGACTTCGACGCGCTGTTCACCAAGGACAAGCCCATCATCTTCGCGTTCCACGGCTATCCCTGGCTGATCCACCGGCTCGCGTACCGCCGCACGAACCATCCCAACCTGCACGTCCGCGGATATAAGGAAGAAGGGACGACGACGACCCCCTTCGACATGGTCGTGCTGAACGATCTGGACCGGTTCCACCTGGCGATGGACGTGATCGACCGCCTCCCGCAGCTCGGATCGAGCGCGGCCTACCTCAAGCAGGAGCTGCAGGACAAGCTGATCGAGCACCGGCAGTGGATCCGGGAAAAAGGCGAGGACCTGCCCGAGGTCCGCGACTGGCGGTGGGGTCGCCAATGAAGAGAGCATTCTGGATTCTGTGCCTCCTCGGCTGCTCGACCGTGCCGCAAGGTTCTTCCGTCTCCTTCCGGATCGCGACGTTCTCCGCGGACATCACGCCGCCGATCGGCCACGCGCTGTGCGGCGGCATGGTCGCGCCGGCCAAGCGCATCGCCGATCCGCTGTCGGGTCGCGGCATCATCCTCTGGGGCGCCGACGAGCCGATCGTGATCGCGGCCCTCGACTGGACGGAACTGCGCAACGACGCGTACTCGCTCTGGCGCGCCGAGCTCGCGAAGGCGGCGGGAACGTCGCCGCGCCGGGTGCTCCTGTCCTGCGTCCACCAGCACGACGCTCCCTATGCCGACCTCGCCGCTCAGGCGCTCCTCGACAAGCAGGGATTGAAGGGCTTCCACGTCGATCCGGAGTTCCACGGTCGGGCCATCCAGACGGTCGCGGCCGCCGTGCGGGAGGCCGCCCGCGCTCCGAAGCCGGTCACCCACCTCGGCATCGGTCAGGCGGACGTGGACCGGGTGGCGTCCAACCGCCGCGTCGTGGTGAACGGCCGGGTCACGTTCAAGCGCTACAGCAAGACCTCCGATCCGGCGATCAAGAATGCGCCCGACGGGTTGATCGATCCTTCTCTCAAGCTTCTCAGCTTCTGGGATGGGGAGCGGGCGATCGCGGTCCTTTCGTCCTACGCGGTCCATCCGATGAGCTACTACGGCGGCGGGGAAGTGTCGGCGGACTTTCCGGGGCTCGCCCGGTCGAAGAGCGAGCAGGCCGTGCCCGGCGTCTTCTGGCTCCATCACACCGGATGCAGCGGGGACGTGACGGCCGCCCGATACAACAACGGAAACGTCGCCTCGCGCCGGGAGCTGGCGGACCGGCTCCACGACGGGATGATGCGCGCCTGGAAGGAGACCCGCCGCGCGCCGCTTGAGAAGATCGGGACCCAATCGTCGGAGCTTCACTTCGATCTCCCGCCCGCCGGTCCCGGATCCCCGGCGACGATGCGAAAGGTCCTGGACGATCCCGCCGCGTCGAAGTCGGATCGGCTGATGGCCGCGCTCGGGCTCAGCTGGTCGACGCGCGTCGCCCGGAAGGAGCCGATCGAGGTGACGGCCGTGAACTTCGGCCCGGCTCAATTCCTCCTGCTGCCTGCCGAGGCGTTCGTGGAATTCCAGCTGGCCGCGCAGCGCCGCAGGCCCGACCAGGTGATCGTCACGGCGGGGTACGGCGAGTGCGGGCCGGGCTACATCCCGACCGAGGCCGCCCGCTCCGAGGGATACGTCGAGGAGCACGGCTACTGCTGGGTGGCCGCCGGCGCCGAGGAGAAGCTGATGAAGGCGATCGCCGAGGCGCTACGGTGAGACGCGCCGGCCGGACCGGTCGGACTTCAACCCCGCGGTGAGGATCTGCTGCGCCGCGAGCCCCGTCTCGGCGCTGCAGAGGCTCTTGAACGCCTTCCGGGTCCGCAGGCAGTGGACGAAATGCTCCGGGCCGTTGCGCTCGCCGACAGGGAGCTTGGAGAGCTTGATCTCCTTCCGATTGAGGCGGTCGGCGCCCCAGTGGGAGAACTCGTTCGCCTTCGTGTGGGTGTAGACCAGCTTGCCGCGCACCGTCTCCAGCGTTCCGTCGACGCCCAGGAACAGGATGTCGTGGAAGTCGGGATTCTGGGTCCAGGACGCCTGGGACAGCACCGTCCGGTTCGGCCAGAGCCCGATGACGAGCGCGTTGTCGTCCACCGGAAAATTCTTCTTCGCCAGGGTTCCCGCGTGTCCCATGACCTGGCGGGGCTTTCCCCAGAGCGACGCCATGACGGCCGCGCCGTAGCAGCAGTAGTCGACGAGCGCGCCCGCGCCGTTCTGCTTTTTGTCGTAGAGCCAGCCCCAGAAGTACGGCGTGCAGCCCGCCTCCTTCGGCCCCTGGTGGGCCATGTGGATGCGCGCGTGGAAGACGTGTCCGATGTCCCCGGCCTTGGCCATCTCCAGGGCCCGCACGACCGAGGGATTCCAGGCGAGCGGCCAGTTGATCATGATCCGGGTCTTGTGGCGGCGGGCCGCGTCATCCATCTTCTTCGCGCCTTCCGCGGTGTGGGCCATCGGCTTTTCGACCATCGCGTGGAGACCGCGCGCCGCCGCCGCCTGGACGATGGACACGCCGTCCGATTTCGACGAGCAGACGAGGACGCCGTCGGCCTCGACCTCATCGAACAGGTCGGCCGGCTTCTCGAAGAGCGCCGTCACGCCGAACTCCTTGCGGAGCTTCTCGCGCAGCGGCTTGTTCGGATCGGCGCCGCCGACGATCTTCACGCCGGGAATCTTCTGGAAGTCCGGGAGCATGTGCCAGACGTGGTCATGGACCAGGCCGGCGACGACGAGTCGGAATGGTTTCATAGGCGAGCCATTCTACGGATCGGGGCCGGGAGGGCAAAGAGTTTGACGGAGTTTTTCCGACGCGGCCCCGGCGGGAACGGACAACTACAGGCGGGGTGAGCCTCCTTGATGCGGAGGCTCCGATGGGTAAGGTCCGGATGGCGCGGGTCGTGGGCTGTCTTCTGCTCCTCGGTCTGGCCCATTGCGGATCGGGCAGCGGTTCTGCCGGCAGCCGCGGGACCGCCGCCGCATCCTCCTCGCTCGCCGCCGGCTGGAAGAGCCGGGACATCGGCTCCGTGGGCCAGGCGGGATCCACGGACTATTCGGCGGGCGTCACCACGATCGCCGGCTCGGGCGCCGATATCTGGAATTCCGCCGACGGGTTCCGGTTCGTCCATCAAACGCTCTCGGGCGACGGCGAAATCACCGCGCGCGTCACGAGCCTGGACCCGACCGACGAGTGGGCCAAGTCCGGCGTGATGATCCGCGAAACCCTCGATCCCGGCTCGCCGTTCGCGATGACCGTGGTCACGCCGCTGCACGGGACCTCGATGCAGGTCCGGCTGCAGGCGGGGCAGGGATGCGGGCTCGACTTCGGCCCGAACCTCGCTCCTCCTGCCTGGGTGCGCCTGACGCGCGCGGGCGATCAGTTCACCGGCGCTGCGTCTTCGGACGGCCGGACGTGGACGACGATCGCGGTCCGCACGATCGCGATGGCGGCCGAGGTGTACGTCGGTCTTTGCGTCACGGCGCACAACAACGCGCT
>Ga0111539_10012481_pt1 | contig 10649 bp, 8 predicted proteins | sample RhiMethybrSRZTD1_FD_79667 | JGI IMG/M metagenome (GOLD analysis project Ga0111539, IMG submission 79667) | Populus rhizosphere microbial communities from Tennessee, USA - Rhizosphere MetaG P. TD hybrid SRZTD1 (version 2) (version 2) | ecosystem: Host-associated > Plants > Roots > Rhizosphere >... | reverse complement strand
TGGAAGCCCGGCGCGAAATCCAGGTTGGCTGCCGTCTCCGCGATCGCGCGCACGATCGGCTCACGACCGTGCCCCGCGTTCACGCACCACAACCCCGCGCAGCCGTCGAGGATGGAGCGTCCATCCGTGGACATGTAGTACATCCCCTGCGCTGACCCGAGCAGTCGCGGCGCCTGCTTGAATGCCTTGTTCGCCGTGAACGGCATCCACAGTTCTTCGAGGGACGTGGACGCTTCGGTTACGAAGTTCTCAGTGGCGGTCATGCGGGCGGACTCGTGGTTCAGGTTACTGGCGCTGTACGGTTCGCGCGGTCATTTCGCCCGTCTCACCGACGGGGATCATCTCCAATTGTTCCGCATCTTCGAGCTGCTGGTCCTCTTCCAGTTCACGCTCAGCGACATCGCGTTCGATGGCATCGCTCTCGGCGCGAAACTGCTCATACCATGCTCGCGTGATTTGTCCGGCGAGGTCGCGGTTGCCGAGGCCGAACGCAAGCGCCAGTCCGAAGGCGACCGCGCCGAACAGGATCGCAAATGCGGTCGTGACGATCTCGGTGCCAATGCCCAGTTCCTGCAGCGCCATGAACACGGAGAGCATAACGACGCCGAAGCGGCCGACCCTCGCCAGGGTTGGGGCTCCCTGCACTGCGCCGGCCGACGCCATGATCAGGCCACCGGTGAACCGCCCGAGCACGATACCAACGATCATGATCACGATCGCCGACATCAGGCTGGGCAGGTATCCAACCAGTTCCGTGAAGACGCCGGCAAGCGATTCGAGACCGAGTGCGGTTGCCGCGACCACGATCACGCCGAACATCACGATCCAGAACAGCGTCTTTCCGATGACCTTGGTGGGATTGAAGTGCGCGCCACCGCGCTCCACGGCGTCCATGACGCCGCCGCGCTCGAGCGCCTCGTTGAGTCCAATCCGATGCATCAGTCGCTCAGCGCCCTGCTCGATCAACTTCGCCAGCAGGTAGCCGGCGAAAAGGATGATGAGCGCGCCGAGCATGGCCGGTATCACGTCGGCCAACTGCGCGAATGTTTCCCGCAGACGCTCGACGAACGTCAGGGGAGAATCCTGGGGGAATGTCTGCACGCCCGAAATCTACGAGACCGGAGGTCTGGCGTCAGTTCCTTGTCCCGCGCTTGCGATCGAACAACACGCTTCGATGACAGGAAGGGCAGATCAGCCATTCCCTCCGTCTCGCGTAGCCGAGCCCGAACGAGCCGCCACCGATGTCCCGTGGCGTAAGAACCACCTTGCAGCGCGGGCAGTCAGGTTTTTCCCCGCGCCGGGCGGCCTCCCGGATCGCCCGCTCTTCGTCTGCCGTGTATTGCCTCGCGTCGGTCAACCTTTGCCACTCTCCAGCAAGGCGCGGACATCGTCCGGAATCGGGACGGCCTGGCGCGTCGTGTAATCGTAGTACACCTGCACGGTGCTCCCTTCGGCCACCGCGCGTCCGTCCCTCGCGTCGGTGATCCGGAACTGCCAGATCCACGAACGTGTTTTGATCTCGCGGGTGGAGATGTCGATCTCCAGGGGGTCACCAATCATCGCCGGGGACAGAAACCGCACGGTTGCTTCCGCAACGACAAACGGCGGGTCGGGGTGCCGCTTCCAGACCTCGCGCCACAACAGGTGCTTGGCCGCCTCGAAATACGTCAGGAAGAAGGCATTGTTGACATGCCCTTTGGTGTCGTAATCCGAGTAGCGGGTGGTAAGCGGAAACTTCATCTGGTGATTAGTGACTGGTGACTGGTGACTCGGCGGACTTGGACTTGGTTCTCTGACCTCTGACCTCTGACCTCTGACCTCAAGCGATCCTCACCACGACCTTCCCAAAATGCTTCCCGCTGTCGAGGCGCGCGACCGCGTCCGCCCCGCGCTCCAGGGTATGCACCGAATCCACGGTCGGCACGAGGTGGCCCGACAGGAACTCCGCGATGACCGCGTCGTATTCCGCGTCGCTGCCCATGGTCGAACCCATCAGCGTCCACTGGTTCCAGAACATCCGGCGCACGTCAGTTTCAACCATGGGGCCTGACGTCCCGCCGCACGTGACCAGTCGTCCGCGCTTGCCGAGCGCACCTAACGACTGACTCCAGCTCTCGGTCCCGACGGAGTCGATCACGACGTTGACGCCACGCTTGCCCGTCTGGGCACGCACTTCCCGGCCAATGTCGATCCCCGGTCCATGGCGAAGGAGCACGTCCGCCCCGAGCAGCCGTGCGCGTTCCAGCTTTTCGTCGCTCCGCGACGTCACCCACGTGCGCGCGCCGCGCTGCTTGCAGATGGCGAGCGCCATCTGCGCCACGCCGCCGCCAATGCCCCAGATCAGCACTTCGTCGCCGGGGGCAACACGCGCACGCGTGACGCACATCCGCCAGGCGGTCAGTGCGGCCAGTGAAAACGCGGCCGCCGATTCCGGGTTGGTCTCGGGCGGCACGGCTCGCACGTTCGCTTCGGGCACCACGATGAGGTCCGTCAGCGTTCCCGACCTGTGTTCGCCCAGGAGCTGGAAACGCAAGCAGAGCGGGTTGTCGCCCGACAGGCAATATTCGCACGCCCGGCAGCTGATGCCGGGGTTGATCATGACGGTGTCACCCACCCGGATGCGTTGGACGGCTGAACCGACCGCGTCCACGACGCCCATGCCGTCGCTGCCCATTATCCACGGAGGCACCAGTCGAACGCCTGGCACCCCCCGCAACGTCCACAGGTCGATGTGATTGAGCGCCGCTGCGCGCAGTCGGACCCGGACGTCGTTATCCGCGCTCAGTGACGGTTCTGCGAGATCATCGCGAAACCGCAACTGTTCGAGGCCGCCGTGCGCGTCGATCGTGAGCGCTCGCACCCATTCTCCCATGGTTATTATTCACCGGCGCCCGATCCGAAGCTTCCCGGACAGCAGCTGCCTGCTCCCAACGCTCTGAAATGATCTCGATCAAGGTTCCACCGCTCGGTGAGTCGATCGTCGAAGCCACCGTTTCCCGTTGGCTCAAGCAGGAAGGGGAGGCTGTGTCGGCCGGCGAAACCCTGGTCGAACTCGAAACGGATAAGGTAACGGTCGAGGTACCAGCGACCACAAGCGGCGTACTCGTCAGGCGCGCGCAGAAAGAAGGCGATGTCGTCGCGCTGGGCGCGGTGTTGGGCGAGTTGGACGAAACGGCCGCAGGCACGGCGCCCGCGCGACCCTCCACTGCACCGCCAGCGCCTCCCGCTCCCCAACCGACGGCGGCGCCGGCGCCAGCTGCGACTTCCGGTGCCGCAACAGTGGAGGCACCGCGTGCTTCGCCTGGCGCACGCCGACTCGCCGGAGACGAAGGAGTGGACCTGGCCGACGTGACAGGCACTGGTCGCGGTGGCGTTGTGAGCAAGCCTGATGTGGTGGAATACGTCGGCAGCGGTCAGCGAGCAGCGACCAGCGGGCAGCAAGCGGTCAGCGAACAGCGACCAGCGAGTATCCCCACGCCGGCAGCATCGCCCGCCCCAGCGGCACCGGCAGCTCCCGTTGCTCCCGTGCCTTCACCGGCAAGGCCACCTGCGGCGGAAAGTCCGCCAAGGCCGGTCGCGCCTCCGACATCCGACATCCGACATCCGGCATCCGCCCGTGAAACGCGCGAGAAGATGTCCACGCGCCGGAAGCGCATTGCCGAACACCTCCTCGAGTCGCAGCACGCCACCGCACACCTGACGACGTTCAACGAGATCGACATGTCCGTCGTCGAGTCGCTGCGCGCGCGCGTCAAGGATCGCATCGAGAAGGAACAGGGCGTGCGGCTTTCGTTCATGCCGTTTTTCGTGCGCGCCGCATGCCTCGCGCTCAAGCAGTTCCCGATGGTGAACGCGCGCATCGATGGCGACTCCATTGTCTACCACCATTACGTGAACCTCGGCATCGCCGTCGCGTCCGATGCGGGACTCGTCGTGCCGAACATCAAGGACGCGGACCGCAAGGGCATGATCCAGGTGGCACGCGATATTGTCGACGTGGCGAAGAAAGCGCGCGACGGCAAGCTGGTGATGGATGACCTGACCGGCGGCACGTTCACGATCACCAACGGTGGCGTGTTCGGTTCGCTGCTCTCCACGCCGATCATCAACTATCCGCAGGTCGGGATCCTTGGCCTTCACAAGATCCAGGACCGGCCGGTGGCCATCGACGGGAAGGTCGAAGTCAGGCCGATGATGTACGTCGCGTTGTCGTACGACCATCGCATCATCGACGGACAGCAGGCCGTCCTGTTTCTCGTTAGGGTGAAGGAGCTGATGGAAGATCCCGCGCTCATGGTCATCGACTGATCCATCAGGAAGCGGCGGGGTCACGAAGGCGTCACGGGCCGGTTCCGAAAGGACCGGCCCGTCTCACACCTCCCAGCAACGCCTTAACATCTCCCTGCGCGCGTCATCCAATCTTGCGGGATCGGTAAACCCTTTCGGGCGATCCGGCATCCAATGGTTCGAAGGCGCCGGGGAGCGCCTCACGAGAATGCTGACACTTTCCCGAGGCGATGCCGTAGTGAACGCCGACGGAGCAGAGACCAATGAACACGACGATTGACCTCACGCCAGTTTCCGGACATCGCGACGAGACCACCAGGCAGGACGTGGTCGCCGCGCTCTCGGGTTCGTGGCGTGGACGGCTGACGGATACCCATGGTTCGGCGGAGTCGTTCAACCTTGAGCGCGAAGCCGTGGATCATTGCGTGCCCGGTCAGGTATTTCTCTTCACCACGCCGACGGGTATCGCGGCCGGTATGCGGCTGCTCGAGGCGAATGAGCACACGTTCGTGGCACTCATCGGTCCCTATTTCGATCCGGGCGAGGGAGCCATGGTTGTGACCGTGCTCGAGGGCGCGTGCGAACCCGGTCGACTCACGGGCGAGTATCACACCCGGCGTTACAGTTGGCGCGACACGTTGCGCAGCGGAAAATTCACCGCGACTCGAGTGGAGCCTATCTCGCGAGCCGCGTAAGGTTGGGGCACCGCGGTTCCTACGCGGTGGGGGAGCGGGTGTGGTCGCCTTCGGCGGTCACACCCGCTATTTTTTTGCCCCCTTCATTGATGACACCCCAGCCCTTGGCCACTCACTGATGCCGCCTGAGCCGCAGTCCTCCGATGTCGTCGTGATCGGAGGTGGTCCGGGTGGCTACGTGGCCGCAATCCGTGCAGCCCAGCTCGGACTCACCACCGTTTGCGTCGAGTCCTGGCCGACACTCGGCGGCACGTGCGTAAACGTGGGGTGCATTCCGTCGAAGGCGTTGCTCCAGTCCTCCGAGAACTACGAGTTCGCGAGGCTTCATTCCCACGAACACGGAATCGGCTTTGACGGCCTGCACCTGGACCTGAGCCAGATGCTCCGTCGCAAGGACGAGGTAGTGGCGCAAAACACGCGCGGCGTTGACTTCCTCTTCCGCAAACACAAGGTGACCTGGCTGAAGGGCCGCGGTACGCTCCAGCCCGGAAACATCGTGGACGTCGCGTTGAACGATGGCGGGACGGCGCAGGTCAAGGCGCGGTACGTCATCATTGCCACAGGGTCGTACCCGGTCGAACTGCCGTTCCTCAAGTTTGACGAAAAACGGGTGCTCTCGAACACGGGAGCTCTGGTGCTTTCGGAGGTCCCGTCGCACCTCGTCGTGATCGGCGGTGGCGTAATCGGCCTGGAGCTTGGTTCCGTGTGGCGCCGGCTGGGCGCGAAGGTTTCGATCGTGGAGCTGATGCCGACGATCCTTCCAGGAACCGACGACGATGTCGTGAAAGAGGCAGATCGCGTATTCCGGCGGCAGGGCCTCGAGTTTCACACCGGGACGCGCGTGACCGGCGCCGAGATCAGCGACGAGAAGATTACCGTTTCACTCGAACGTGACGGCCAGTCACGATCACTCGACGCGAGTCACGTGCTGGTCGCCGTGGGCCGGAAACCGCTACTGTCCGGAATCGATGCAGCCGCGCTTGGTCTCGCGCTGACCGCTCGCGGTGAGATCAAGGTCGATGACCGCATGCATACGAACCTGCCGGACGTCTTCGCCATCGGCGATGTCACGGGCGGCAAGCTGCTGGCGCACAAGGCGGAAGAAGAAGGTGTCGTCGCGGCTGAGGTGATCGCGGGCCACAAGACGCGAATGCACTATCACTCGATTCCGTCGGTGGTGTACACCTGGCCCGAGATTGCCACGGTCGGGCTCAGTGAACGTGAAGTGCGCGAATCCGGTCGCGAATACAAGACAGGACGGTATCCATTCACCGCGAACGCGCGCGCGCGCACGATCGGCGAGACGTCAGGGTTCGTGAAGTTCGTCGCTGACGCTCACACCGATGAATTGCTCGGTTGCCACATGATCGGTGCGAACGTGTCGGAACTGATCAGCGAGATCGTGCTGGCCTTTGAGTACCGCGGCGCTTCAGAGGATATCGGGGTGACTGTTCACGCTCACCCGACGCTGTCCGAGGCGACCAGGGAAGCTGCGCTCGGCGTCCTGGGTCGGGCGATCCACATCTAGGGTGGACGGGTAGACGGGTAAGCGGGCAGACGGGGAGCGTCCTTCTGGCACCAGAGATGTCGTTCCCCTGATTGCCGATCTCAAACCCGACGCGTATTTCAGTTTCGAGTCATTTCCAACAGAGGTCAGCTCGTCATCGCCGTTGCAGTTTGTCTCAAGTCTCCCATCTCCCATCTCATGTCTTCGTTTGGAAAGTTCTTTCTCCCGGGGCCGACAGAAGTAAAGCCCGAGATCCTGGCCACGATGACGCGGCCGATGATCAGCCATCGTGGATCCGAGATCGAGACCATGATGACTCGCATCGACGAGCGCCTGCAGAAGGTCTTCCGGACCACGCAGCCGGTTTTCACCGTGACATCGTCAGCCACCGGCCTGATGGAAGGCGGCGTGCGAAACGCGGTGAAATCGCGCCTGCTCTGCCTCATCAACGGCGCCTTCAGCAAGCGCTTCCACAAGGCAGCCGTGAATTCCGGCATAGCCTGCGACAAGCTCGAGATCGAGTTCGGGCAGGCGCATACGCCGCAGATGCTGGCGGACGCGCTCAAGAAAGCGGATTACGACACCGTGTCCGTCGTGCACTCGGAAACGTCCACCGGCGTCCTGAATCCCATCAAGGAGCTGACCGAAGTCGCCCACGCGTCAGGCGACGTGGTGATGGTGATCGACACCGTGTCCAGCATGGCCGCGGCGCCTATCGAGTGTGGCGCGTGGGACCTGGACTACGTGCTCACCGGGTCGCAGAAAGCGCTGGCGCTGCCACCCGGACTGGCCTTCTGCACGCCCAACGAACGGATCATGGAACGGGCGAAGGCCAGCAAGATGCGTGGGCTGTACTTCGACCTCGTGGAGATTCACTCGTCGTGGACGAAGCACCAGTCGCCTAACACGCCCGGCGTGTCGCTGCTCTACGCGCTCGACGCGCAACTCGAGCACATGATGTCGGAGGGCATGGAGGCGCGCTGGGCACGGCACGCGGCCATGGCGCAGCGCACGTGGCGGTGGGTGGATGAGCAGCGCGCATCCGGTCGCGATATCCGCGTGCTCGCCCCCGAGGGGTATCGCTCACCCGCCGTGACCTGCATTTCGGCGCCCGCGGGGCGCACCGGTCCGCAGATCGTGTCGGCCATGAAGGCAAAGGGTTTCGTCATCACGCCTGGCTACGGTGACGCGAAAGATTCGATGATCCGCATCGGGCACATGGGTGAACACACGGTTGAGGAACTCGATGTACTCCTCGACGCCCTCAACTCGGTATTGTCGTCATGAGCCCCCGGTTCCGCGTGCTGGTAGCCGACGCCATTTCGCTCGACGGGCTGGCGCCGCTGCGCGATGACGCGCGCTTCGAACTGGTGAACAAGCCCGGACTCAAGGGCGACGACCTGATGAACGCGATCGCCGAAGCCGACGCCGTGCTGGTGCGCAGTGCCACGCGCATCACGCGTGAGTCATTGGCTCGCGCTGACCGGTTGAAGGCGATTGGACGTGCGGGCGTCGGCGTGGACACGATCGACGTTGAAGCGGCGACCGAACGTGGCATCCCGGTGCTCACCGCTCCGGAGGGCAACACGATCTCGGCGGCCGAACTCACCATGGCGCTGCTGCTCGCGCTCGCGCGCAAGGTTCCCGGCGCGGATCGCTCCATGAAGGCCGGTGAGTGGGACAAGAAGAGCTTCACCGGCACCGAGCTGCACGGAAAAACGCTCGGGCTCATCGGCGCGGGACGCATCGGCGGCGAGGTGGCCCGTCGCGCGCGTGGTTTCGGCATGCGTGTCCTGGTGCACGACCCGTTCCTGAACGCGGAGCGCGCGCGCACCCTCGACGTGGAGACGGCGACCATCGAAGAGGTCATCGAGGCGGCGGATGTCATCTCGGCGCACGTGCCGCTCACGGATGCCACGAGAAACCTGATCGGTGAGGCCCAACTCGCGCGGATGAAGCGCGGCGTGCTGGTCCTGAACGTCGCACGCGGAGGCGTCGTGGATGAGGCGGCGTTGCTCGCCGCGCTGCAGTCCGGGCACGTGGCTGGGGCGGCGCTCGACGTCTTCGAGATCGAGCCCCTTCCAGCGGACCACCCGTTCCGGTCGCTGCCTAACGTGGTCCTGACACCGCACCTGGGTGCCTCCACATCCGAGGCGCAACACAGCGTGGCCATCGAGATCGCCGAGGCGGTGCGCGCCGCGCTCGCGGATGGGGACCTTTCGCGGGCGGTGAACGCGCCAAGCCTGGGCGGCGTCGATGTCCAGCGCGTTCGTCCCATTCTCGACCTCGCACACCGACTCGGCACCCTTGGCGCGGCCGTTGCCGGTGGCCCGCTCAAGAGCCTGGAAATGCGCTATTCGGGATCGCACCCGAATGGCCTGCGCGTCATCACAGCGGCCGCGGTGGCCGGCGCCCTGACGCACGTATCGGGTGGCGCGGTAAATGTGGTCAACGCGACCCGCCTGGCTCAGTCGCGGGGAATCCGCGTGAACCAGATGCAGCAGGAGAGCCAGGTCCCGTACGGGGAGGTCGTGGAGGTGCGCGTCGCGAGTGATGGAGGTTCAGCGCGTGTCACCGGTGCGCTGCTCGGCGACACCCATGAGCGCATCGTTCGCGTGGACGACTATCCGGTCAGTGTGACGCCCCGCGGAACGTTGCTCGTGATCCGAAGTGCTGATGTGCCGCAGGTCATGGGACTCGTGGGCACCGCACTGGCGCACGCTGGACATTATGTCGACGAGTACCAGCAGGCCCGCCGCGAATCGGGCGGCGATACGCTCGCGCTGGTCCGCATCGACCGGCCGACGAGCGACGAGACGTGCAAGGAATTACGCGGCCTGTCAGGCGTGAAGCTGGTGCAGCAGGTGGTGCTATAAGCTGAGGGTCGAGGGTCGAGGGTCGAGGGTCGAGGACAAGCGAAAGGCTTCAGGTTGCAGGGGGAACACTTCCCTGGTTCCTGAAGCCTTCACACTTTCCTCGACCCCCGACCCTCGACCCTCGACCCCGTACTTGTTACGGATGCTTCGGGGCCACAAGGTGCCGCACCAGGCACCAGTTTGCGCGCTGCTCAGGCGTGAGCACATCCAGAATCGCCTTCTCCAGTCGCTGCTCCGCTGTCCGTACGGCTTCCATCTCATCCTGGACCGTCGCGAGAATGGCGCGGATTTCTTCAGGAGTAGCGCCAGCTTCCTTGGCCGCGCGTGCTTTCTGATGCGCTTCCTTGATCGCGGCCATTTCGTCCGCGACTTCAGCCTGGAAGGCCTGCGTCAGGGCACGGATCTTTGCGATCTGTTCGTCCGTCAGGCGAGGCGGCCCGTTGCGGTCGCAAACCTTTGGCTTGTGTGCCTCGATCCACGCACGTTGCTCAGGCGTGTAGACCGCCCAGATCGCCTCCTGCAGTGCCTCGAAATCATCGGCGAGCTTGTCGCGGATCTTCTTTGCATCGGCCAGCAGCACCCGGATTTCGTCGCGCGAGCCGCCTGAACGACGCAGCTGGCGGATCTGTTGCTCGATATGGCGAAGTTGCGCGACTTCGTCCGCGCTGGCCTGCATGAACGTGTCGTGCAACTCGGCGATCGCGGCCTTCTGCTCTGCGGTGAGCCGCAGGTCGTCAGGCAGGCGCGCCCCGCCGATGCCAGCGCCATCCACTACGGCAGCGCTGCTGATGGCATAGTCCGGCACCAGGTCCGTCTCGTCCGCGTCCGGGAGCAGCAAGTCATTGGGCGCGACCGTCTCACTTGAGCACGCAGCCAGGCCCATGAGCCCGAACGCGGCTACTCGGAGGAATGCTTTCCGTATCATCGTCATCACCATTGCGAGAGTGGGCTCCCTTCTAGCGGTCGCGCTCCGCGTACGGGAAAAATGACATCTGATCGTGCCGGCGGCGAGTCGTGCGCCCCATCCGTCCGCACAGACGGTTCTGACGGGGTTCCTGCCGTCGCCGTTAAGGAGACACAATCCCGGTTGGGATACCCCGACACTGGTCGCTGTGCGGTTGGGTGAGGGATCGGTGCAACAGAGGGTGCGCAGGGTGCCAAGGGTGCGCAGGGTGCCAAGGGTGACCAGAGCGTCCCGCACCCTATGCACCCTATGCACCCTAGGCACCCTAAGCACCCTAAGCATCCAAAGAAAACGCCGCCCCTGTTCGGAGCGGCGCTTCA
>Ga0111539_10012480_pt1 | contig 10650 bp, 9 predicted proteins | sample RhiMethybrSRZTD1_FD_79667 | JGI IMG/M metagenome (GOLD analysis project Ga0111539, IMG submission 79667) | Populus rhizosphere microbial communities from Tennessee, USA - Rhizosphere MetaG P. TD hybrid SRZTD1 (version 2) (version 2) | ecosystem: Host-associated > Plants > Roots > Rhizosphere >... | reverse complement strand
TGGAGCCTGACCGAGCGGAGGCCGGCCTCTTCCGTCCGCTCGGGAAGGAGCGCCGCGCCCTCCACCAGGCCGTAGGACGCGCTCATCCCGCGACCGGCGAGGAGCGGCGAGACCGTCAGGAAGAGGTCGTCCACGAGATCGGCCTCGACGAGGGAGCCGAAGACGTGCGGACCGGCCTCGCTGAGGATGCGGCGGTGGCCGCGTAAGTGGAGCAGCGAGACCGCGGCGCCGACGTCCACCTCGGCATCGCCGGGGAGCACCGCGAGCTCGGCTGCGTCCGGGAGGAGCCCCGCGAGCCGCGCGGCGCCGGTCTCCGTCGTGAGGACGAGCGCACCGTCTGCGAGGACGGGATGCTCGGGCGCAATCGACCCCGAGGCCGTGAGGACCGCGACGCGCGGGCTCGCGTCGTAGCCGAGCTCGTGGCGGAGGGCCCCGAAGCTCTCCGCGGCGGGCGGGTAGACCGTCTCGGGACGCCACCGTCCCTGTGGAGAGGCGCGCAGCGTGCCGCTGCCGATCAGCACCACATCGGCCGCCGCGCGGAGCGTGCCCATCAGGAAGCGGTCGGCCTCGCTGCCGCCGCTGATCACCCGGTTCGAGCCCGGCAGCGAGGGAACGGCGACGACGCCGTCGACGGTGGCCACGAAGTTGGCGTAGAGGCATGGCTCGGGCAGCGCCAGGTCGCCGCCGTAGACGCCGCGAAGCGCCGATGGCAACGGGAGCTCGGGCCCGGGCCCCTCGTGGAGAACCGCGAAAGGCGCGAGCGCGGTCACCGGGTGAGCTCGAGGAACTCGCGGCGCAGCTCCGCGTCGCGGTAAGCGCCGCGCCAGGCCGTCGTCGTCGTGCGCGAGCGCTCCTCCACGCCGCGCATCTGGGTGCAGAGGTGCGATGCCTCGAGCCGCACGGCGACCCCGAGCGGGTCGACGAGGTCGACGAGCGTGTCGGCGATCTGCTCCCCCAGCCGCTCCTGGACGGTGAAACGCCGCGCGAACAGGCGGACCAGGCGTGTCAGCTTCGAGATGCCGATGATCCGCTCACCGGCGATGTACCCGACGTGCGCGTGCCCGAAGAACGGAAGCGCATGGTGCTCGCAGAGCGCGGCGAAGGCGATCGGTCCCTCCACGACCTGCGCGAAGGCCTCCCCGCCCGCGTCGCTCTCGGTCGGGAAGGTCGTCACGAGCTTGGGATCGCCGTCGTACCCGCCGGTCGCGTCGTAGAGCGCCCGCAGGAACCGCTCCGGCGTCTCACGCGTGCCCGCCGTGTCGAGCGGCAACCCGAAAGCAGCGAGGATCTCGGCGACATTGCCCCGGTAGCGGTTCCAGTCGTCCGCGGGAATCTCGCGCGGGTGGGCGAAGGCAGGCGCGGCCGACGGCAGCTCGATCACGGTTTCGGACATCGTTGTGGCTCCTTCCAGGTCAGGTGGTGAGGGCGACGAGAACGAGGGAGGCGGCGATCGCCGTGTGCTGCGTGGCGAGGCCGAGGTTGTGGAGGATCCAGAGCGTGGACAGCCTCGGCGGGCGTCGCACGAGGCGGTCGGCCAGCCGGTCCTGCGGTGCGTAGACGAGCTCGTAGAAGCTGCGCGCGAGACCGCCTCCCTCCGGCATCGCCTGCGTCCCGACGTGAAGCCGCCGCAGATTGAAGTTGAGGCTGAGCACGGAGGTGGATACGAGGAAGCCCGTGAGGGCCAGCAGCGGGCGGCCGGTTGCGTAGCCGATCGCAGCGAAGAGGGCGGCGTTCATGATCAGGTCGCAGTCCGAGTCGAGATAGCGACCGAACGGCGTCACGCGCCCGGACGCTCGTGCGAGCGCGCCGTCGGCGCCGTCGAGGACGGTCTTGAGCACGAGGAGCCCGGCAGCGACGACCAGGCTGCCGAGCGCGAGCTCGAGCGCAGCCGCGATCCCCGCGGCGAAGCCCGCGAGCACGACGGCCGGCGGCGGCACGCGCAGGGGCAGAAGCGCGAGAACGACGAGGTGCGCGAGCGGTCGATAGAGCGCGTCCGCGACGAGCTCGCGCGTCGGGGTTGGTTTCCGCGAGCGGCGGAAGAGGGAATGATGAGGGGCATGAGCGAGAACGGAGCCTGGGTCGAGCGCGACGGCGCCCTCGAACGTGAGCTCGTCTTCGACGGCTTTCGCGAGGCGATTGCGTTCGTCGAACGGCTCGCCGACCTCGCGGAGTCGGAGAACCACCACCCCGACATCGCGATCAGCTACAAGCGCGTCACCGTCCGCTGGACGACGCACTCGGCGGGCGGGATCACCGACCGCGACCGCGAGCTGGCCGCCCGCACCGACGACCTGGTCTGAGCTCACCCGAGCAGCTCCCGGAGCCGCTCGTTTCCGACAGGGGCGGCGGCGCGGATCAGGTCCGTGGCGGCGTCGACCTTGCCCCACACGTCCCAGAGCAGGAATCCGCGTGGGCGCCCTTCGGCGTCCTGGTAGCAAACGACGCCCTTGCGGTGCGGCTCCGCCCACTCCGCGACCGTCTCGAGCCTCGAGTCGAGCTCGCCGACCGCCTCGTAGCCGAGCTCGAACAGGTCGGAGTAGAAGAACGGCAGGTGGTCGTACGGCTCGTCGGCGCCGGCCATGTTCCGGCCGACCTGCCGGCCGTGGCTCTTCGCGTGGTCCTCGTGCTCGACGCGTAGCTCGCGGCCGAGGTCGCGCGCGGGGAAGCGCGCGACGTCGCCGGCGGCGAACACGTCGTCGTGGCCCGCCACGCGGCCACGGTCGTCGACGGGGATGCCGTTGTCCGTCGCCATGCCGGAGTCGGCCGCGAGCTCGTCGCGCGGGACGATCCCGAGCCCGGCCACGACCACGTCCGCGTCGAATGCACCGCCCCCATCGACCGTCACGCGGTAGCCCCCGTCGCGGCGCTCCACGCCGCCCACCAGCCCGCCGGCCACGAGCTCGACGCCCTTTTCGCGGTAGTAGTCGTTCAGGGAGAGCGCGAGCTCGCGCGGGAAGAGCCTCGTCCCGATCGCCTCCTCCGGGAAGATCATCGTCACTGCGCAGCCGTTCGACGCCAGCGCTGCCGCGAGCTCCGAGCCGATGAAGCCGCCGCCGATCACCGCCACGCGCGTGCCTTCAGCGGCTGCCGCTCGGAGTGCGTGGTAGTCGGCCAGCGTGCGGTAGTGCACGACGCCTTCGGGCGCGCCGGGAAGGTGCCGCGGCCGTCCGCCGGTCGCGAGTAGGAGACGGTCGTACCCATAGGTGTCGCCACGGTCGTCGGTCGCGGTATGGGCGTCGAGGTCGAGGTAGACGATCGTCCGACCGAGGTGGAGGTCGACGCCCTCGTCCTCCGTCCCGCGCCAGATCGAGCTTTCTTCCTTGCCGAGCCAGAGGCCCTTGGTCAGCGGTGGTCGGGCATACGGCGGATCCGGCTCGTCGCCGACGAGCGCGATCGAGCCGTCCGGATCGATCGAGCGGATCCCCTTACACGCAGCGTCCCCGGTCATTCCCCCGCCGACGATCAGATACCGGTAACTCGTCACGACTCGACTCCTTCTTTAGACCACTATTGGGTACTATAGAAGAAGAACTCCGATGGATGCGCTGGAAGCGATCGGTGACCCCGGGCTACGCGAGGCCCTCGTTCTCGTTCGCGGCGCGCGGCGTGCGATGAGCATCGGGGAGGTCGCCGCGGCGCAGGGCCTCCACCGCAACGTCGCGCGGCGACGGCTCGAGCAGCTCGCCGCGGCCGGCCTGCTCGTCGCGGGATTCGAGCGACGGACCGGCCGGAGCGGTCCGGGAGCGGGTCGCCCCGCGAAGGTCTACTCGCCCGCGCCGGAGACCGGCGGAGTCGAGTTTCCGGAGCGTCGCTACCCGGAGCTCGTCGGGCTCCTGCTCGACGACGTGCCGACGCAGCGCCGCGAAGACGTGGGCGTCCGGTTCGGGACGATGCTGGCGGCCGCCGCGGGCGTCGAGCCCGGCGCAGAACGGCGCACGGCCCTCGAGGCCCTCTGCGACGCGATGGGACGCCTGGGTTTCCAGACCCGTCTCGAGAGCGTCGGCCACGACCGGGCCGAGCTCGTCACCCCCACCTGCCCGCTCCGCCCGCTCGTCGTCTCGAAGGCCCAAGCGGGCGACGTCGACCGCGGCGTCTGGCGCGGGCTCGTCGCGGCGGCACTCGAAGGCGTCGAGCCCGACGACGTCAGCTGCGAGGCGCACGACTGCCTCGAGCCGTGCGCGTCGTGCAGGGTCGTGGTGAGCCTTGGAACTCGAACCGAAACGACGCCTTGAGTCGTCGGAACGTCATTCCGGTTCGAGTCTTCGAGCCCGTCTCCGCCTGACGCGGGCGGGCGATCAGCCCGCGCTCAGTTCGCCTTGCCGATCAGGTGGTGCCACGGGCGCCACCAGCGCGTCAAGCCCGCGTGGTCGCTCCCGCTCTCGCGCGCGATCGCGAGGATGTCCATGTGGGTCGGCTGCCCGAGCCGCTGGTGCGTCCAGACGATGACCGCGTCGTTGCCCTCGAAGTAGCAGAGGACGTGCCCGCCGGGCTTGTCGGGACCGTGCAGCCACGGACTCTCGCCGCCCCACGAGAAGGCGTTGCACTTCCCCGTGTTGCGCTTGATGTCCGAATGCGCGTTGAGCTGCTCGGTGTACGCCGCCTTCAGCGCGGCCGCGTTCGGGTAATCCGAGATCTCCCAGCGGTCCGGCATGCCCGACGCCGGAAGGCAGACCGCGGTCTGCGTCGCGCCGGGCTCCGCGACGGTCTGCACATGGCAGTCCCGCCAGATCGCCTCGGGCACGATCGCGTCCAGACCTGCGTTCGCCGGCAGGGCAGCCGGCGGCGAGCCGCTCTGAAGCAGCGTCGCCGAGCCGCCGTCCGTGTGGTCGCCCGTCGTGAGGTAGACGACTCCCGCCGCGGTCAGCGCTGCGAGGCCGGCGACGCCGGCCGCGAGCTTCCAGCCGAACTGCCGCGCCGGCTTGCCGAAGAACATGAGCACCCACCGGTTCGGCGCCGCCTCCGCGTCGAACTCGTTGTAGACCTGGAGGACGTGGATCGGGTCGGCGATGTTCTTCAGGTGCACTCGGCCCCGGTCGCTGAACGTGAGGCCCTCCATGCGTCCCGCGAGCCGGTACGTCGCCTCGCTGACGATCACCTCGCCGCCGTGCGCGCGCCCGCAGAGCCGTGCGGCGACGTTGAGCGCGGCACCGCGGAAGCCGCCGTCCTCCAGCGAGACCGCCTCGCCCGAGTCGATCCCCATGCCCACGCGGAGGGGCAAGTCGTGGTCGGTCGCCGCCTCCTCCGAGAAGAGCCCTTGCAGGTAGACAGCGGAGCGGATCGCCTGCCGGGCCGACGTGAACACGGCGAGCGCCTCGTCACCTCGGATCTCGACGACCTCGCCGCCGTGCGTCTCGACTCCCTCGGTTATGAGCTCGACGAAGCGCGCGGCCAGGCGGGCGGCAGCCTCGTCTCCGAACTCGTCCGTGTAGCGCGAATACCCGCGGATATCCGCGATCAGGAACGAGCGGATGCTGGTCTGCCCGTTCATCGCGCCTATCAGTATGGACCCTCGTGACCGGTGCCACGTACGGAAAGCCGAACCTCCGTTTGCGGCTCAGAGCCACTCGAGCAGGTCGGCGATGCCGTCGACGACGGCGTCAGGGCGCCTTCGCGCGGGTAGCTGCTCGACCTGGACCCCGCCGCTGATCCCACTCCGGACGAGGATCGTCCTCGACCCGCCGAGGCGACCGAGCGCGACATCGAGGTCCAGATCGTCCCCGATCACCGCGAGCTCCTGCGTCCCTGCGCCGAGATGTTGCTCGATCGTCCGCAGCGCGGCGCGCGAAGGCTTGCCGACGACGACCGGGCGCGCGCCGGTCGCCTTCGCAAGCGCCGCCGTGAGCATCGCGCCCCTGCTGAAGATCGGGCCGTTCGCGCCCGCGTAGGCGGGCACGAAGCTCCCGGTGAGGAGGCGTGCGCCGCCGAGGATCGCTCGGGCAGCGCGCTCGAGCTCCTCGAAGTCGACCACGTCCGTGTGCGCGACGAAGACGGCGTCGACGTCGTCGCGCTCGTTCCCGTCCGCGACGCGGATCCCGTTCGCGAGGAGATAGCCGCGCGCGTCAGCGGTTCCGAAGAGGAGCAGCGTCGAGCACTGACGCGAGCGAAGGTATGTCTGCACGCTCGAGAGCGGGGTCAAGAGCTCTGCGTCGGAGACGCCGAGGCCCGCTTCGCGCAACCCGGCGGCGAAGCCCTCCGGGGGGATGTGGCTGCCGTTCGTGAAGAGCGCCAGCGGGCGCCCGGAGGCGCGGATCCGGCTGAGCGCCTCCTTCGCTCCGGGCAAGACGTGCACATCGTCACCCGCCCGGTGGACCAGCGTCCCGTCGACGTCGAGGACGAAGCCGCGGACGTCGTCAAGTCGCACGACGCCACTCCACGAGCTCGTCCCCCTTGCGGACGCGGAGCTCCGCGACCGACGGGCGCTTTGCGACCTCGCGCAGGAGCGTCACCACGGGATGTCGGCGCGATGAGAGAGAGCGTGCAGCAACGGGCTTCGAACCAAGCATTGCGTCGACCTGCTCCTCCGGCATCGTCAGACGCAGGAGCAGCTCCTCGTCGGAGATGCGGCGGCCGAAGCGCTCGCGGGCACCCTCGAGGTGGAGCGGCTCCAGGTGGCGGAGGCCCTCCACCCGGGGCAGCGACAGGACCCGCTCGGCGACCTCGGGTGCGATTGGCGCGACCGGCTCGCCGTAGTGCCCGAGGAAGTAGCGGATCGTCTCGTCGGAGACGTTCGACCAGCGCTCGGCGTCGATCACGTTGCGAACCGCCTGCGTCGCGACCAGCTGGGAGACGGGCGTGACGATGATCGGGTACCCCATCTCGGCGCGGACGCGGCCGACCTCCTCGAGCGCGGCGTCGAACAGCTCCGGCCGGCGCAGCTCCTCGAGCATTCTCCGTGTCGTCGAGACCATCCCGCCCGCCAGCTGGTGGTGGTAGTAGGTCGCGTCGAACTCCTGGGGCGTGCCGACAGGAAGGCCCTTCTCGCGCCCGAGCTCGCGGAAGTGCTCAGACATCGCACTCAGGGCGTCGAGATCGAGCCGGTGCGAATACCCCTCCGCCTCGAGGTTCCGCAGCGTCGTCTCGGCCGCAGGGTTCGACGTGCCGCGCGCGAGCGGCGCGACCGCCGTGTGCAGAACCTGGAACCCCCCGCGGAGGCCCTCCACGTAGACGAACGGAGCAAGGCCGATCGTGCAGTGGCTGTGCAGCTCGGCCGGCCGGTCGCCCGCCGCTCGGACGAAGTGCGGCGCGAGCTCCCTGACGGCGTCGGGCGTCAGGAGGCCGCCGGGGTCCTTGAGGTACAGAGCGTCCATCTCGGCGCAGTCGGCGAGCGCCGCCGCCCGCTCGGCGTAGTAGGCGTGCGTGTGCACCTCGCTGACCGAGTACGTCAGGCCAAGGACGACCTGCTCGACGCCCTCCTGCCGCGCCATCGCGGCGACGCGGCGCAGTCGCGGGACCTCGTTCGAAGGGTCGACGACCTGCACGCGGCGGATCCCGTTCCGCGCGACGCAACGGAACGCGAGCCGCATCACGTCCTCGTCGGCGGGCACCCAGGTGATGAAGCGCATGCCCGAGGTGATGAAGCTGAGCGGCGTCTCGGGCATCGCAGCGCGGACGAGCCGGAGCCGCTCCCACGGATCCTCCTGATGGAAGCGGACCGCCACGGCCATGTGGGTGCTGGAGCTGAAGTCCACGGCCCGGAAGCCCACGCGGTCGATCGTCGGAGCGATCGCGAGGATGTCCTGCGTCGTGAGCCCGGTCGCGCTCCAGAGGCTCTGGTTGCCGTCGCGTGTGGTCGTGTCGACGATGTCGACGACCGTGCTCATCCCTCGGGCTCCACGCGGAAGAGCGGCGCCCCGTACTCGACGACCGCCGCGTTCTCGGCGCAGACCTCGACGATCGTCCCGGTGACGCCCGCGGGAACGGCGTTCATCATCTTCATCACCTCGATCAGGCAGACGACCGTCTCCTCCTCGACGCGCGTGCCGACGTCCACGAACGGCGTCGCCCCCGGTGCGGGCGCGCGGTAGAAGGTGCCGAGCATCGGCGCCGGGATCGGGTGCAGACCGTCCGCCTGCCCGCGGTCGACTTCGGGCTCGGAGGCGATCGGAGCGTCCTTCGAGACGTCCCCGCGGCGCACGTAGAGCGACAATCCCTCCGTCTCGACGCGCAGCTCCTCGACGTCGGACTCGTCGATCAGGCGGAGGATCTCGCGGACGTCGTCATCGTCGAGCGCCATGGGAGATCAGGGCTTCTCGCTCGTCCCGGACGGGGCGCCGAACGCCTCCAGCACGAGCGAGAGCGCCGAGCCGGACAGCGTCTGCGTCCGCTCGGGCACCGTCGTCACCGGCCGCGCCTGGAGGACGACGAGCGCGTCCGGCAGCGTCCGGTCGCGCGCGATCGCCCACTCGACGTCCTGGTGGGAGCCGAAGTGGCGCTCGATGCGACGCGCCAGGTCGACGAGCGCGGCCAGGTGCTCCTCGTTCAGACACGCCTCGCCGCGCCGCTTCGCAGGCACCTCGACCCGCACGGTTCCGCGACCGCCGGCGTCCGGGACGTACTCGACCTCCTTCGCGTTGATCGTGCGGCGCACCACCTCGCCCGTCACCTTGCTGACGAGAAAGTCGTCGGGCGTCGTCTCTCCGCCGACGACCGCGAGCCCGAGGCCCCAGCTCGCCTCGATCGCGACCATGCTCGGGTCGCCGCTCACGGGGTTGCAGGTGAAGAGCACGCCCGAGACCTCGGCGTCGACCATCTCCTGCACCGTGACGCCCATCGCGGGTGCCTCCCCCCCGACTCCGCGTGCCGCGCGGTACGAGATCGCGCGCGGCGTGTAGAGGCTCGCCCAGCAGTCGCGCACCGCGTCGCAGACCTGCTCGAGCCCGCGCACCCAGAGGAAGCTCTCCTGCTGGCCGGCGAACGTCGCCTCGTCGCTGTCCTCCCCCAGCGCGCTCGACCGCACCGCGACGGGGGGATCCCCGCCGCTCTCGCGCACGAGCTCGTCGTACCGCACGACGAGCTCTTCACGGACCGCGTCGGGCAGCGGCGCGAAGCGCATCGCCTCGCCGATCGTCTTCGAGGCGGCGGCGCCATCGTCGACGTCGCCGCTCGCGGCGCGCTCCAGCGCGCGTCCGATCGTGCCCTCGAGGCCGGTCTCCGCGACGAAGGACCGGAACGCGCTCGCCGCCACGGCGAACCCGGCCGGGACTCGGAGGCCGATCGAGAGCAGCTCTCCGAGGTTCGCGCTCTTGCCGCCGAACGCGGCACCGTCCGATCGCCGCAGCTCCGCGAGCGCGCGGGTATGGCCTCCGGACACGCCGCTAGGCATCCACCACGGTGACGACGCCGTTCGAGCCGTCGACCCGGATCGTCTGCCCTGTCCGGATCTGCGATGTCGCCCGGCCTGTGCCGACGACGGCGGGCAGGCCGTACTCGCGGCAGACGATCGCCGCGTGCGACATGACGCCGCCGATGTCCGTGACGACGGCCTTGACGTTCGAGAAGATCGGCGCCCAGGCAGGCGAGGTGATCGGGCAGACCAGGATGTCGCCCTCGCGCACGCGCGCGATCTCCTCGACGTCGATCACGACCCGCGCGACCCCCTCCACGACGCCGGGCGAGGCAGCGGCGCCGGTGAGCCTCCCGCTGCCCTCCTCCGAGCTGGCCCACTCCTGGACGCGCTGCGTCGTCACGCCCCAGAGCATGATCACCGCGGGATCGGTGATCGCCTCGGGCGTCGCCCCGATCGCGGGCGGCGGCGTCCACTCCCCCAGCCGCTCGAGCAGCTCCTTGCGGCGCGCGACGATGGGCGGCCAGTGCGCCGGGCCGAGCGGCGCGCCACCCGTCGCCCACGTCAGGACGAGCTCGTCGAGCGCCTGCGCGACCTCGTGGCGGCCGAGCTGGAAGACGTCCTCCGCGTCCTCGAGGAACCCGTGCTTCGCAAGGAGCGCCCCGAACTCGCGCACCTTGTTCCAGAACCGCGTGAGGAACCAGTAGTCGCAGAAGAACTTGTGCTCCTCGACGTAGGGGAACACCGTACGTGAAAGCGCAAGCAGCTCGTCGAACGCCTTGCGCGAGTCCTCGGGGAGCAGCGCGCCGTACTCCTCGGCGAGCCGGTCGCGCTCGCGCTCGAGCGCCTCGGTGGGGCGCTCGACCTCCTCTCCGTCCCGGAGCGCCCGTACGTGACCGACGACGGACGCGTACGCGATGGTCGGGTCGTCGTACCAGCTGCGGTAGAAGTGGTAGAGGCCGTCGCCCGTGGCCATGTTGAACCACGGGTCCTTCGTGCGCCCGAGCTCCTCCAGCCACGCGCGGCCGGCATCGGTCTGCGCGAGCTCGGCGTCGATCTCCGCGGGCGTCCGGCCCTCGACGAAGGCTCCGTCGACGCCGGTCTCGAGCGCGAGCCGCGAGAGGCGGCGCAGCTCTGCGTCCGGGCGGAAGAGGACGACGTCGATGCCCGCGACCATCTGCGCGATGTGCTGGTCGGGGATGTCCGGGAGGTTCTGCTTGCAGAGGTCGGCGAAGGTCAGGTACGCGCCGTACCCGAGGAGCAGGAACTCGAAGTGGTGCTGCCACATCAGGTCGCCGCAGCGGAGCGTGCGCTGGTAGGCGTCGAGCACCTCGACGTACGCCGTGTTCTTGTCGTCGCGCTCCATC
>Ga0111539_10012476_pt1 | contig 10652 bp, 3 predicted proteins | sample RhiMethybrSRZTD1_FD_79667 | JGI IMG/M metagenome (GOLD analysis project Ga0111539, IMG submission 79667) | Populus rhizosphere microbial communities from Tennessee, USA - Rhizosphere MetaG P. TD hybrid SRZTD1 (version 2) (version 2) | ecosystem: Host-associated > Plants > Roots > Rhizosphere >... | reverse complement strand
ATGCCCGAATAGCTCTGAGGAAATGAGGGTGGGGGCGAGCGCGGCACAGTTCACGCTGACGAACGCACGTCCAGCTCTCCGGGATCGCTTGTGGACCGCGCGGGCGATCAGTTCCTTGCCGGTGCCCGTCTCTCCCGAGATGAAGACCGTGGAGTCGGTCGGGGCCACCTTCGCAATCCGGGAAAGCACGGCCTTGAGCGTCGGTGACGTGCCGACGATCTCCTCGAACATCGATGCCCGGTCGACTTCGTCCCGGAGGGCCAGATTTTCCCGGTACAGCTGTTCCTTGAGCGCCCGGATCTCAGCTTCATCGCGCTTGCGCTCGGTCAGATCAATCATGAACCCCAGGCCTTCGTCGGGCACGCCTTCGAACGTCGTGCCGCCCGCGAGCACCGGCACACGGGAACCGTCCTTTTTGAGCAACTCCCGTTCAACCGGCTTCTGATCACCGCCCGCCCTCACCTCCTCCAGCGTGCGAAGAACGAGGGCGCGCTCTTCCGGCGGGGTGAGATCCGCCCAGCGCACACGGCCCGAGACGAGGTCCTCCCGGTCATACCCGATGATGCGAAGAAATTCTTCGTTCGCATCCAGGATCCGGCCGTCGTCATGCCAGATGGAAATGCCGATGATGTTGGCGTCGATGAGCCGGCGAACTCTGGCTTCACGCTCCTGCAGATCGCGGTACAGGCGTGCGTTCTCCAGCGAGATGGCCGCGTCGGAGGCCAGCACTTCGAGGAGCGCCATTCGGGCGGGCGTGAAGGCGTCCGAGGTGAGCGTGTTTTCCAGATACAGGATCCCCGCCAGCCTGGCTTGTTTCAGGAGCGGGATACACAACACGGAACGCGCGCCGTGCCGGCGCAAGTACTCGTCGTCGGCCAGTTCGGTTGGTGCTGACGTCCCTCCGAGGAGGACGCGCTCACGCGTGCGGAGCACGTACTGGAAGACCGAGTATGGCAGCTCACCGGCCTCGACGCGCTGTTGACGCAGATCGACCTTCACGCCGTCGTGACTGCTGGTCGCCTGCGCCTCGATCCGATAGGAGTCGCCGTGCGGAAGGATGAGAAGACCTCGCTCCGCGCCGGCGTGCTCCACCCCCAGGCGCATGATGTCCGCGATCAACTTCTCCACGTGTGTCTCGCCCTGCACCGCCTGCGACACTTTGAGCACGGTTGAGAGGTCCAGGTGTTCAACCGAGGTCATCATCGTGTGCGTTGGATCGGACGCCGGTTGTTCGTGGGTGAGATAGGCATACTGCGCTTCGAGCTGCCGGACCTTGCCGTCGGCGCCCCACTGCCGGTAGCCGTCCCGCGCGTCTCGCAGGTAGGCCCTGGCGATCCGCTCGAAGCCCCGGCGCGCGTAGAAGCGCGCCGCCAGTTCGTTGGCGAGCGCCTCGTCGTGAACCAACTCGTTCTCACGAGCTGATGTGACTGCCGCTTCGTAGAGGCGCTCGGCATCGAGCTCCCGCCCTTCGAGGCGAGCGATCTCCGCGCCGACCAGCGTCGCGCGAGCCGCGAAATTCTCCGGACAACTCGCCGCCAGGCTCCGAAGCTCACGCTCATGCGTTTCCAGCGCTTCTTCGTGTCGGTCGTATGGGTCCGAGCCCGTGGGTTGGCACGATGCCGCATGACACAACGCTGCGTAGAACTGATATTCGCTCTTCTCCACCACCAGAAGCGACAGTGACGCGGCGTTCGCGTACCAGGTGCGGACTCTTTCCGCCGCAGCGAGTGCCGCGACGTAGTCGCCGGCGAAGAAGCGAGCCTGGAGCTTTCGCAGCCAGTAGTAGCACTCCAAAAACATGCGAACGGGTTCACCCGTCGCCTGCTCCTCGAAGGCCTGTTCCGTGAAGCGACCATCGTCGAGAGAGCCGAACGTGGCGGTCTTTCCCCGTAACGTATGGACGAGCGCAAGCGGCGCCGACACGCGGTCGAGATAACTGCCGAACGGCAGCACGAACGCCAATCCCTGTTCGGCCTCGCGCTCGACCTGGTCGAGTGGATGGCCCATGGCCAGCAAAACGGAAACGAGATTGCGGCAGGCGTATGAAGCGAATGCCGGTTCGCCGTGCCGCGCCGCCAACTGAAATCCACGACGCGCCGGATCAACCGCCTCCGCCAGCGGTCGGGTCCAGGGGACGACCACTGCGAAGCGGTTATAGACTCGCCCGGCGAAGTGACTCAAGCCACGACGCTCGACGAGATCGCAGGCCATCCTGGCGATTCGATACCCTCGCTCGTGATGGCCGAAACGCGCGCTCGCGATCATCCCCATTCCCGCGTAGCTGACCGGCGCGACGTCGTTATTCCCGCGCTCCAGGCTCAGGGTCGTTGCCCTGAAGATGCTGAGCGCCACCAGATTCTCGTCGACATACTCGGCAGGAAGACTCAGCTTGGCGAGGATGTCGAGCGTCGCCAGGACCTCGGGATCGTGCGTCAGCGGCAAGTCGATGAGATTCTCGATCGCACGCGTACCAATCAGGGACCAGACACGCTCATACTCGCTCCGGGTTTCAGTGTCGCCGGGATGCGCCGACCAATCGATACCCACATACCGCAAGCACTCCAATGCCACTGTCACAGCCCGCTCGCCCGCGCCGAGCAACGTGTACAGCTCGACACGCCGGCGTGCGCTCGCGCATCGTTGGTCCGTGCCGGCCGCTCGCGGCGCGAGCGCTGCGAGACGCGTCTCGGCGTCCTGCAGGGCGCCAGTGCAGACCTCGCAGTCGGCCGGGTGCAGTTCCAGCTCAAAGGCGACCTCTTGCCGCCGCTCCCATGCGCCTTCCGGCAGCATCGCCGTGCCGGTGGTGAGATATCTCAGCGCGGACGCATAGGCTGACGATGCCTTGGCGCGCTTGCCGGCGACCAGGTTCAGCTGTGCGAGCTGCTCGCGTTCGTCGTCGGACGTGATCAGCGGCGCACCGAGGTTGAGTTGATTGACAATCTCGAAGATGGCTTCGTCTCGCCTTTCGGGTGGGATCTTCGTGACCAACAGCCTCCCAATGGCGAGGTGGGCTGCAGCACGCTGGTCTTCCGGAATCAGCGAGTAGGCGGCTTCGTGAACGCGGTCATGGAGAAAGCGGAAGGACCCTTCTGTGTAGAGAACGAGTTGGGTTCGCACCGCTTCCTGTAGATGACTTCGCAGGTCTTCCTCTGAATCGGTGTGGATCATGGCCAGACGCGAAAACTCTGCGCTGTTGCCCAGGCAGGCGAGCCGCTGCAAGACCGTCCGGGTCTCCAGTGGCAGGCGCGTCAGCTTATCGACCATCAGGTCCACCACGTTGTCCGTGTATCCCTTGGCACGAATGCGAGTCAGGTCCCACGACCAGCGTGCCGCGCTGTGATCGAACGTCAGCAGTCGTTCGTCCGCCAGCGCGGAGACAAACTGAACGACGAAGAATGGATTGCCGGCCGTCTTTTGAAGTACCAGTTCCGCCAGCGGCGCCGCACGCTCGTGGTCACAGTGGAGCGCGTCTGCAAGAAGGTCGCTGACGTGTTCGCCGGCGAGCGGTGCAAGGCCGATGTTCTGCACCGGTACTCCAGCACCGCGTATCCGATCCAGGGTGTGCATGAGTGGATGGGTCGAGGTGACTTCGTTGTTCCGGTATGCGCCGATCAACAGCAGGTGTCGCACATCGGTGTGAGTCAGCAAGTCTTCGAGCAGATCCAGCGTGGCCGCGTCGAGCCATTGCAGATCATCGAGGAACAGGGCCAGCGGATGTTCCGGTCGAGCGAATACCGTGAGGAAGCGGCGGAAGACGAGTTGAAAGCGTCGTTGGGCGTCCTGCGGTGGCAACTCGCGGACCGGCGCCTGCTCGCCGATGATGAGGCTCAACTCCGGAACCAGGTCCAGCATGAGCTGCCCGTTCGGGCCGAGGGCTTCCCGAAGCGCCTCACGGCAGTCGTGGAGTTCGACATCGCTCCTCGCCAGAAGCGGACGGACCAGGCTCTGAAAAGCCTGCGCCAGGGTGGCATAGGGGATATCGCGCTTGTACTGGTCGAACTTGCCGGCCGCAAACAACGCGCGCGGCGGAACGAGCACCGGCTGCAGCTCGTTGACCAACGATGATTTGCCGATGCCGGAATAGCCCGAGACGAGCACCAGCTCCGGCACGCCGCTCTGGACAACGCGATCGAACGCGGCGAGCAGCGTCTCGAGCTGGCGTGCCCGTCCGTACAGCTTCTCCGGGATCAAAAGACGGTCCGGAATGTCGTGTTCGCCGAGCGGAAAGTCGTCGATGCACCGTTCGACCTCCCACTCGGAGAGGCAGCGCTGCAGATCCCGCTCCAGGCCGGCCGCCGTCTGGTACCGTTCCTCGCCGGTTTTCGCGAGCAGTTTCATGATGATCGCCGACACCGGAATCGGAACCTTCCCGACGCGCTCGCGGGGCGCCATCGGCTGCCGCGCAATATGGCAGTGGACCCATTCGATCGGCTCCGTGGCGGTGAATGGCAGCGAGCCCGTCAGCATCTGGTAGAGCGTCACGCCAAGCGCATACAGGTCGCTGCGCCCGTCGGTCGAGCGGTTCATGCGTCCCGTTTGCTCGGGAGCCATATAAGCAAGCGTGCCGGCGAGCGTCTCCGGAGGCTCCGGCGTGTGTCGCTGGCGCGGAAGTCGCGAAGCAATCCCGAAGCCGGTCAACCACGCCTGCCCGGTCGCTGCGTTGACCAGCACATGGGCTGGCTTGATGTTCTTATGGATGATTCCCCGACGGTGCACTTCGCTGAGCGCGCGCGCAAGACCAACGGCGAGCCTGAGGAAGAGGCCGAATTCCATTGCCGGTTCGTCGGACGGCCGATGGTTGCTCTGGTTGCTGGTCGCGGACGCGTCCAGGAGTCGCGCGAGTGGCTCGCCTTGCCGGTCCTCACGAACCAACGCCTGACGCCCTTCGTACTGCGCGAGGGCGATCGGCCGCAACGCCCAGGTCGAGTCGAGATCGTCCCGGAGCGCCAATTCGTGTTCGAGCATCCGGAGGCGAGCGGGCAGCGGATGCTCCGATGCCAGTACCGAGACGAGGACTGACGGTGGATGCGGTGGCGGACTCGCGATGGCGCGGCCGCGGCACAGGACGAACTCGCCGTCCTGATGGAGAGGCGCCAGCGTGTACGCCGACAGATCCATTCCTAGAACCTCAGGCGGACCACTGATTCGTCGCCTGCATGCGGATCGCCTCAGCCACCGAGTCCAACGCCACGCATGCGCCTATCTCTACCGCGAGCCTGACGGTCGTCGCAGTCAGGCTCGGACATGAATGCTGCCTTCGACCTCCTGCACTTCGTAGATGGTGAGTGGCTCGGTCGCCGGCCCGTTGATGACCGCACCAGTGGTGATATCAAAACGAGAGCCGTGGCATTGGCACATGATCGTCGTCCCCGCGAGCAGACCCCAGGAGAGCGGGCACGCCTCCGCGCCACAGGTGCAGAGATCGTCGAACGCATACAGCCGATCCTCGACACGCGCGACCGAGATCCGCACCTTGCGATCGGGCAGGTAGTAGGGAACGACAAAGTCGTTGGGAATGGCATTACCCGGGCCGACCGATCGGAACGCATCAGTGGCGATCACCGTCATGGGCTGCTCCTTCTCATCGCGCCGGCTCAATACGGGTAGTCAGGAATGATGTCGGACTTCTTCGCGTCGAGTCGCAGCTCGCCGGGAGCGCCGGCGGGCACGACTGGACGGTGCGGCATCACCGGGTTGATCCGTTGGTAGCCGGAACCCAGCGGCGGCCTGGGGTCCGCGTCTCCCTTGTTCGGCCAGAGCGACATGGCGCGCTCGGCCAATGATGTGATGAGCAGTGATGGGTTCACGCCCGGGTTGGCCGGCATCACGCTCCCGTCCATGACGTGAAGGCCGGGCTGACCGAACGCGCGCTGGTAGGGATCGACGGCGCCGCTTTCGCTGCTGTCGCCGATCGGGATCCCGCCGATGAAGTGGGCCGAGGCGTTGCGATTGATGACCTCGAAGAGCACCGCCCCCTCGCCGCTGTCCATCTTCTTCGCGACGCGATCGACGAAGTCTTCGACGACCGGGATGTGAACCGGGGGCGGTGTGCCCGCGCTGTGCCGGCTCCGCAGCAGGCCGTTTTGCCAGTACAGGTCGATCGAGGTGTCGGTCGTCTGCATGCACAGCATGATGACCGTCCGCTCGGACCAGTGGCGCGGGTCTTTGATGGTGAGCACATCGGTCGGGTGTTCGACCACGTGTTTGAGGTACGACAAGACGGGGTGCTCCTGCTCGCCATGCTGATGGTAGGTGGTCAGGAACGCGAACACATTGCTCCCTGCTCCATAGATCGTCGGCTCGATGCTCGTCACCGCATCGGGCCACACGCCCGAGGTGATCGCGATTGACCCCGGCGTGATGTGAATCTCCTCCGGGCCGCGCTTCCACTGCCCGTGGGGTCGTGTGACCGTGAGGATCTGTTCGGAGTTTGTCCGCGCCCGTTGGCCGAGCTGACTCGACAGGCCCGTCAGCCGGCCCTCGTGCTGCATGTGGAGGAGGAGCTTCGCCGAGCCGTACGCGTGGGCGGCGACGATCACCTGCTCGGCAGTGTAGGTGTGGCGATGGAGGCCCGCGGCGCGCTGCGCCCAGCCGGGATGACGCGTCTGCACCTCGAACCCGCCGCCCTCGAGCGGGACGAGCTCGTGCACCTCGTGCAGCTCATGAATCACGGCGCCGAGCTTTTCCGCCAGGTACAGGTAGTTCGTGGTCAGCTTGTTCTTCGCATTGAGGCCGCAGCCGATCATGCAGTTGCCGCATGAGATGCAGCCGGTGCGGCGCGGGCCGACCCCGCCGAAGTACGGATCGTCGACCTCGACGCCAGGGGTGCCAAAGTACACACCCACCGGGGCCTTGTTGAACGTTTCCGCTCTTCCCATCTCGACCGCGACCTGCTGTATGTGCCGATCGACGTCGGTACGCATGTACGGGTAGCGAACGACGCCGAGCATCCGGCGCGCCTGATCGATGCACGGCGCCAATTCGTCGGCCCAATCGGTGATGCCCGCCCATTCCTGGGCGTCGAAGAACTGCTTCGGAGGGACATACAAGGTGTTGGCATAGACATGCGAACCGCCGCCCACGCCTGCGCCCGACAGGACGAGTACGTCATCGAGATACTCCATCCTCTGTATCCCATACATCCCGGCCGCGGGCAGCCACGCATAGCGGGGCTGATCCCACATCGTCTTCGGAAGGTCCTCGTCTTTCCAGCGCCTGCCGGACTCCATGACGCCGACCCGGTAGCCCTTCTCCGCCGCCCGGAGCGCAGCAACACTTCCACCGAAGCCGGAGCCGATAATCGCCACGTCGTAGTCGAAGCGCGCCATGGCCGGTCTCCTTATGTTCACGTACGCCCTGACACCTGGCCTGCGATTGCACCACGCGCGTGGGGTCGGATCTATTGGACGATGGTATTCCTGATACTTTGGTATCGGTTGCAATCCCCGACTGCGTCTTCATCTGCGCGTCGGGCCCGCGGGGAGCGTTCGGTGCCGTGACGATGCGGCCATCGTGCGCGCGCCGACCTGGCCCCGCGGTCCAATTCGTTCGGCGTTACAATCGCGCTCGAGGATCGATGGCCGCCGCCACCTCCATCCGGATACTGAGCGTCGAGGACCATCCCATCTTCCGGGAGGGCCTCAGCAAAATCATCGGCTCCCAGTCCGACATGTGCCTTGTTGCCCAGGCGACGACAGCGGAGCAAGGGCTCGCAGAATTTCGGCGCCATCGTCCTGACATCACGCTGATGGATGTGCGGCTGCCGGGCAGCACCGGAACCGATGCGCTCATCGCCATTCGCGGTGAGTTTCCGAACGCCCGGATCATCATGCTCAGCTCATCCGGGAGCGACGGCGACATTCAGCGCGCGCTGCGAGCGGGGGCGGCGGCGTACGTGCTCAAGAGCATGCCGAAGGATGACATCCTCGCCGTCATTCGGTCGGTTCACGCCGGGAAGAAACATGTGCCCGTGGAAGTCGCGGCTCGCCTGGCCGAGCACCTCGGTGACGAAGACCTGACGCCTCGCGAGCTCGAGGTGCTACGGCTGATCCGCGATGGCCATCGCAACAAGCAGATCGCCGACGAATTGAGCATTGCGGAAGCGACAGTGAACTTCCACATCAAGAACCTGGTGGACAAGCTCGGTGCGAACGACCGAACGCACGCCGTGACGATTGCCATTCGTCGCGGCCTGCTGGAAGTCGACTCGTGATCGGCACCTCTAGAAAAGCATAGGACGCCGTCTCCAGATCGTATGAGGTTCTGCGCAGGTCGAATGCGATAGTCTCAGCCAGGGATCATGCTGCGAAAGTGGTGGCGCGTTCTGAGGATCAGCGACTCGGTCGTTGTCGCCATTTGTCTCACGCTCTCTTGCGATCCTCAGTCGGCGTCGGCGCAGGATGGCGGCCTGCCGGGACTGCTGCGCAAACGATTCGGCGCCGCAGAAGGGAGTCCGATCCAGACGAACAGAATTGCGCAGACCCAGGACGGCTTCTTGTGGCTCATCGGCGGTGGCATGAACCTGGTTCGATTTGACGGCAGGACCTTTCACCAGTTTGAGACGCTGGAGCCGGTGCGCGCGCTGGCGGCGGCGCCTGACGGGGCTCTCTGGGTCGCCGAAACGTCACGGCTGGTTCGGATCCCGTCGGCGAACCTCGGTCGGTTCACCCTCTCGGCGCGCGACGTGCACACGTTTGCTGAACAGGGACTGCGGATCACCAGCCTGGAGTTCTCCAAACAGGGCGCGCTGTGGATCGGCACGTCGCTGGGGCTGTTCCGATACGCCCAGAATCGCATGGAAGCTGTCGGCCCGCGCTTCTGGGTCCGGCACATCAATGAAGCGCCCGACGGACGTATGTTGGTCACTACCACTGGCGAACTCCTGGAGATCGTCGGCTCCACAGTTACGCCCGATCCGTTGCTCGCGGGGCGACTCGGAGTCAAGAGAGGGGAAATCATCGAGGCCTTCGAGGACTCGCATGGGACGAGGTGGTACACCACGCCATTGGGCATCGCGCGCGACGCCAGCGGACGACTCGAGCGGATTGCGCCGTACGGATCCAACAGTGCCGCCTCCAATCGTGTTTACGAGGATGCTCACGGACGAATGTGGATCTCGAAAGGCAATGAACTGTTCCGCGTGAGCTCGACCCGACTCGAGTTGGTGGCGTCCGACACGCAGGTGACGGACTTTTTCAACGATCGTGACGGCAACCTCTGGGTCAGCACGTGGGGAGATGGTCTCTATCGATATAAAGAGGCCGCCGTGCGCATGTTCACGACCGCCGACGGCCTGCCGGGCAACACGATCATGAAGGTGATCGAGTCCCAGGATGGAACGATCTGGGTAGGTGCGAACTGCGGCGGCATCGCGCGATTCGATGGCCGGCGCTTTCACACGCTCAGCCGCAAGGAAGGCCTTTCGGCCGACTGCGTCTTCGGCCTCGCAGAAGACGGCAATCACGATCTCTGGGTCGGCACCAGCTTGGGCGGTGCGTTTCGGTATCGAAACGGAGCCTTCGAGCGGTTTTCGAGAAGCGATGGGCTGGCCGATGACTTTGTGACGCACATCCTTCACGCTCGCGACGGTTCCCTCTGGATCAGTACGAACAATGTTGGGCTCAGTCGCCTGAAAGACGGGCGGTTCCGTACCTTTACGGTCGCAGACGGATTGCCAACCAACAGCATCACGCGAACCATTCAGGACGAAGACGGCGTAATCTGGGTCGGCACCCCTCTGGGCATTGCCCGGCTCGTCAACGAGCGGTTCGAAACGGTCTCGTTCACACCCAGGACCGCTGCCTTCCCGGTCGGTGGCGATCGAGACGGTGGCTTCTATGTGACCTACCGGGGTGGACGTGGCTATGTCACCTGCCGCATCGATCGAGCCGGCAAGGTAACCTCCATTGGGCTCGAAATCGCGTCCATGATTCAGACGCAAAGCGGGGAACTGTGGATTGGCGGGCCGACGTTTGCGCGCGTCTGGCCCGGACAGTTGTCGACCCCTCGTCCGCGCGACGAGCCCGTGGATCAAGAGACGTTTTCCGCCGACGATGGGTTTGGTGCTGACGTCGGAAGCAGCTCCATGTACAACATGATCCAGGCGCGGGATGGCACGATCTGGGCGGCGACCCCCCAGGGGGTCGCGATGTTCGATCCGCGTCGCCTCGCCGTGACTCGTGCCAGGCCGCTGGTCTATCTCGCGGCCGTGACCATCGGCCGCAGCACGGTGCATCCTGAGGAGCACATCGTGCTGCCGCCGGGAACCGGGCACGTCGAGATCGACTTTGCCGCGGTCGACATCTCCGCGCCCGAGAAGATTCGGATGCAGTACAGGCTCGACGGTGTCGACGCGGAATGGCTCGACGCTGGATCAGTGCGGAAGGCGGTTTACAGCACACTGCCGCCGGGGACTCACGCCCTGCGCATTCGCGCCTGCAACCGGAGCGGCATCTGGGATCGAGAAGGCGTGGCATTCACCGTGACGCAGCAGCCGTTCTTCTATCAAACCGGTTGGTTCGTTGCCGCGATAGTGGTGAGCACGTTGCTGGCGATCGCGGCTGTGTATCGCCGGCGCGTGCATCAGATTTCTCTGGCGATGAGCATTCGCTTCGACGAGCGGCTGGCAGAACGCACGCGTGTTGCCCGCGAGT
>Ga0111539_10012474_pt1 | contig 10653 bp, 5 predicted proteins | sample RhiMethybrSRZTD1_FD_79667 | JGI IMG/M metagenome (GOLD analysis project Ga0111539, IMG submission 79667) | Populus rhizosphere microbial communities from Tennessee, USA - Rhizosphere MetaG P. TD hybrid SRZTD1 (version 2) (version 2) | ecosystem: Host-associated > Plants > Roots > Rhizosphere >... | reverse complement strand
TTCGATGTGTCAACACCTCATCGGGGAAATATCCAGGTCGGCTTGGGAATCAAATTGCCTACGGGAGATTACAGATATCAGGATTATTTTTACCGTGGCAGCACAACGGTCGTGGCACCTGTCAACCCAACCTTACAGTTGGGTGATGGAGGAACAGGCTTTACCCTTGAAGTTAATGGATTTTACACGATCAATAAGATGATTACCCTGTTCGGGAATGGTTTCTATTTGTTCAACCCCAGGGACCAAAACGGAACTTCAAATTTACTTGGTCGTCCCCCAATGCCGGGCGTGGCACAGGCCGGTGCAGACGTGAATAGTGTTCCGGATGCTTTCCTTGTTCGGGGTGGGGCTAATTTTACTTTTCGCACTTTATCGGCTTGGGCAGGGTTACGGTTTGAGGGCGTGCCAGTCTACGATGCAATCGGCGAGAGTCACGGGCAACGACGAGCAGGATATGGAGTTTCAGTTGAGCCAGGCTTGAGCTACACGTTCCGTAAAACGACACTCTTTACCTTCGTGCCAATTCCAATATACAAAACATTGAAGGTCACTGCCGCCGATAAAGCGGTAGCAGCAATTACCGGAAATCCCGCAGCAAGCCCCGGAGGAATGGTGAACGGTCTGGTATTCCTGGGAGCTTCATTTGCATTCTGAAAAATTAAGCTTGTGTCGGGTCGCCGCTAATGGCCACTCCTGAAATAAGAATACCCGGCTTCTTGTTTTGCCGCAAGCTCGACAATGGCAGAAGGAACGACCACTGCTTCCTTCAGCAGGTCTTCCTTTTTTACGTTTCTCATCTTCATCGTATTATTGCACGCTGCAAATACAATTCCCTTTGAAGACCATTCAGCTACTCCTTTGCCAGCCTTGGTTTTGTTTGTCATTAGAAGATCGAGGCCGCCGGCAAGACAAACAATTTCGATCTCTGCATTTGGCCAGCATCTCAGGACATTTCCGACCTGCTGAGTCACGCGGACTTGTGCAATGGAATCGTTATCTGCAAATTGGATGACGATCTTGTGTTTTTTCATGTCGATCACTTCCGAATTCTGCTGACCAAATGAGAACATAGGTGAAAGGAGCAACGTGATGGCTAAGGCAGTACGTATAGATTTCATTGTCTTTAGTTTTGTTTGGATCAGAAAGTTAAGAGTAAAAATTTACCGGATCAATCTAGCGGGGATTTTGCTTATTCAAAATTCATCTTGCGCAGCACTGCTTTGAACCTGGGCTGACTCCGGAGTGGCTCAAGGCTTGGATTCACTTTTAATGCCATATTATTGAGCGATCGCTCTTGGTATGCCATTTCGACCAAGGTATTCGCCCTATCGTAGTCTTTGATGAGGATGCATAGACGAAGGATAAACGTAGCCGAACCTCCCCGAACCGGTTGCGCGTTGACAGTTTTAAATCGCTCTCTTGCTTTTTCAATTTCGCCCCTTTCTGCATCCGCCAGGGAAATTATGATCTCACGCAAGTACGGTGGTGTTGCTTTGGATTTGTTAATGATGTCGAGCGCTTCATCGTATTTTTTTATTCGAATTAGCGAGTAGGCTATCCAGGTTACCGAGCCCACATTATCGGGGTCAATTGCCATTACTTTTCGATATTGATCAATCGCATTCTCGTGTAAGTCTAAATTTGCATAGCGATTGCCCAGCGCCCAATTAACGGAAGATGACAATGGGTCAAGGTCACGCGCTTTGATGACTTCCTCCAATCCATTTTTGGTGTCACGGCCAGTAAATATCCCGATGTTTCCGTGGTACAATCGAGCTATGGAATAGTTAGGATTTATCTCAAGTGCACGCGCCAGGGTCCTCTCCCCTTTCTCCCAATCAAATTCAATGTGAGATTCGATAAAACCTTTCGTTGTCAGTGCCTCACAAAGATTACCATCGAGAGCCAGTGCTTTTTCCAGGTACAGCTTTGCGATCGGAACTTCTTCTGTCGCCTTCATTCCTTGTTGACCAAGTGTATAGCAATCGGCTAAGCCAGAATATGCGAGAGCATAATTCGGATCGAGTTCAAGGGCCCGCTTATAGTAAGATTCAGCGCTATCGTAGGACTGATCCGTACGAATATGCCAAAAGAAGCGGCCTTTCAGGTAAAGTTCATATGCAACAGGGTTTTTGGTGCTTGTTTTTGCCAGTGATTCTTTCTCCTCTAAGGTCAGGCTTCCTTTAAGTTGTTCTGCGACGTTTGTGGAAACGCTGGACTGTAGAGAAAAAATGTCGTTCAAATCTGTGAAGTCATACTCCTTTGACCAGATGTGTTGGTCATTAATGGCGTCTATCAACTGAACAGTCACCCGAACTCGGGCAGCTGTCTTCCTTATGCTTCCCTCGAGTATGTGAGTTACGCCAAGCTCTTTTGCAATATCCTTTAGGGTGCTCTTCGTGCCCTTGTATTTCATACACGATGTTCTCGAGATGACACGGAGCCCCTTAATGCGCGACAGGTGGCTGAGAATTTCTTCGGTCATCCCATCACAAAAATATTCCTGATCACGTTCCTGGCTGAGATCAGCGAATGGGATAACTGCAATGGACTGGTCTGGTGGCGTCATTGTCGATGCAAAATAGAAGTAGAAAAATCCCGCCAATAGAAGTACCGTGGCGCTGAGAAAAGCAATTTGCCCTCGCTTGCTTCGCCATCTGCCGGGATTGTATGTTAGCTGTTTGCCGGTTTTCACGCGATGTTCGCCCAACGGCTGTTTTAGCGAAGAAATGATTTCCTTTGCCGCATTCGCTACCTTATTTATTTGATCACGGTAGTAAGTATGATTGGCGTTTTCTTTTTTGTCGTCGTTGGGTTTTAGCGGCCGGTTAACGCCAGCGGATTTATATATGAATTCAACCCCTCGCAGTATGCTTCCAAGCTCTGTTTCGATCAACGTCCTGTCATCGTGGTCCAACTCATGAATTTTCACCGGTAATATTCTGCTGGCAACATTGCCATTCGCCAATTTGATATCGCGTCCGAATTCATCTTTTTTAGCTTGCTTGTTGAATTCCTGAAACTCATTGCGCCAGGCAAAACTCTTTGGGTCGCAATAAGTCTGCGAAATTATCGGAATAAAAATGAGACACTTAAGTTTTCCTTCGAGGCTCCTATCCACATCATGAGTTTCAAGCAAACCATCGATAGGATTTTCATCGAAGTAAACAGAGATTTCGTCCTTGAAAGTGGCTTCCAGCTCTTTCTTCAAATGACCAACAAATTCAGTGACCCAGCCGTCATACTTGTTATCCTTATGACGGTAACTAATAAACACATCGTATTCAAACCCGGGAAGAAGGGAGGCCATTGCCTAAAAATAACAAAACTCTCCGGAATATCGGAGCCAGGGCAAGCACACGTCACGTTAGGCTAAAACCAATTTGATGGCCCGTCAGACGAGCTTGTCTAAATGTGATTCGTTTATACTTATTCAAGGTTCATTTTCCTGATAATTGCTTTGAATCTTGGCATGTTTCTTAGCGGGTCAAGCGAGGGTGCAACTTTAATTCGGAGGAGGTTGGGTGATCGATTGTCATATGCCAGTTCGAGCTGCGTGATCGCCGCATCCAAATCATCAAGACTAATATATAAATACGCAAGCATCACGTTTTCCTTAACGATCCTCCTGTCTCCTGACAATATCCTGGCGAGATCCGCCCTTGCCCTTTCCTTGTCTCCCATTTCTGAATGGGCATAACTGACAAGGATATCCCGTTCCACCTCAAAAGATTTCGGGACTTTTTTCAATTCATCCAGAGCCTCCTCATAGCGTTTCGATCTTATTAAGGTAAACGCCATCCACGTCATTGCTTGGACGTATTTGGCATCAATGCCTAACGTTTTCCGGTATTGGGCGATCGCTTCGTCGTTTCTTTCCAACGCCGTGTATCTGGAAGCCAGGGCCCAGTTCACGGTCACCGATAGGGGATCGAGTTCAAGGGCCATCTTTACTTCTTCAATTCCCTTATCAATTTGCTTGCCCGTAAAGATGGAAATATTGCCATGGTACAAAAGTGCCTGGGTATAGTTGGGATTCCGACGAATGGCGGCTTCAAGTGTTTTTCCTCCTTTGATCCAGTTGTGCTCTGTGTGCGATTCGATAAAACCTTTCGTGGTCAGGGCTTCGCAAAGAGTACTGTCCAATGCGAGAGCTTTGCTTAAATAGGCTTTGGCGACCTGAGCTTCGTCTGTGTTGCTCATTCTCTGCAAGCCATAAATATAGCAATCAGCCAACCCTGTATACGCCAGCGCGTAATTTGGGTCCAGATCAACAGCGCGCTTGTAGTAATATTCGGCGCTATCGTAACTTTCGAGAGTTCGCATATTCCAAAAAGTTCTTCCACGCTTATAAAGGCGATAGGCCTCCGGATTTACAGTGTAGTTACTTGCAAGCGAGGCCTTGTCTTGCGTCGTCAATTTACCCTTCAACACCCTCGCTACATCCGTTGAGACGTTGGTTTGTAATGAGAATATGTCCTTCAAATCTTTAAAATCGTAATCATTCGCCCACATGTGATCGTCGGGAATTGCATCGATCAACTGAACGGTTACCCGCACATGATTTCCGACCTTTCTGACACTGCCCTCTAATATGTTAGTGACACCGAGCTCTTCAGCAATTTCTTTGACCGATTTTTTCGTGCCCTTGTATTTCATGCATGACGTTCGCGAAATGACTCGAAGTCCTTCGATCTTTGAAAGATGTGTAAGGATCTCCTCCGTTAATCCATCACAAACATACTCCTGATCTTTCTCTGCACTCAAATCGACAAATGGAATGACTGCAATGGATTTGTCAACAGGTGTACCATACAACGAGTATAGGAAGTAGATGGCGACTATCGTAAGAAGTACAGATGTGCCCGCTATCCCGACCTTTCGTCGATTCTTGAACCACCAATTCTGACTATATGCCTTGGTTCTTGGCACGGCCAGTGCCCCAGAGACTGAAGGGTTTTTCAGTGCAGATATGATCTCCTTTACTGCATTCGCTACCTTGTTGATCTGGTCGCGGTAGTATGTCTGATTGAGATTGCCTTTCCGGTCATCATCCTGCTTGAGCGGTCGATTAACGCCAGCTGATTTATAGATGAACTCGACACCTCGCAATGCGCCTTGTAATTCGGACTCGAGTAATGATTTATCTTCATTATCCAGTTCATGTATCCTCACAGGAAGGATTCTACTTGCAACATTTCCGTTCGCGACCTTGATATCCCGGCCGTATTGATCTTCCTTGGCCAACTCGTTGAACACTTGAAACTCCTGCCGCCATGCAAAGCTCTTTGGATCGCAATAGGTTTGGGATATAATCGGAATAAACAGTAGGCACTTCAGTTTTCCCTCAAGACTTTTATCCACGTCATGTGTTTCCAGAAGGCCATCAACAGGATTCTCGTCAAAGTAAACTGAGATATCTTCCTTAAAAGTCGCGTCTAATTCTTTTTTTAGACAGGCGACAAATTCAGTAACCCAACCGTCATACTTGTTGTCTTTATGACGGTAACTAATGAAGATGTCGTATTCAAACCCGGGGAGCTGGGAGGCCATTAGTTAAATATACTAAACTACCGGAATGCGGACTGTGCTGTAGGGTTACCAAATTGGAAAATGCGTGGAGAATATTTTTTTAATCATGCTAAACCAGTTCAGTCCTTACTTGGCTGGCCAATCATACTCGATAAGGTCTCTCACTTTGGTCTGCATCCGCGTCAATTCAGGATTATTTGGCAACAGGAGAACAACCGAATAGAGACTTCTTGCAAGGAGTGCCGGGGTGCCCGGGTCCTTTATTTCGATAGCTTTTTGGAAATGTTCCATAGCCTTCGCGTGACCACCAACAATTGCATAATCCATTCCCACCCGGAAGTGTGATATATATTCTCCGCGATTTTGCATGTCTAGATAAGCCTCGTTGACGTCTGCAATCAGCTCAGAATTGTCGCCGGTTTTATAGAAACTTGACAATGCCGGGATACCTGCTTGCTCCGCGACCGATGCAGCCTTTTCAGCTTGTCCTGCGTACCGGTAATATTTCGAGAGTGAAAGAAGGAAAAAAAATTTTTGATCCGGATCTCCGAACGTAGAATCGATCAAGGCGGTTGTTTTACGTATCGCTTCCGCCGAATTGATGGAGGCCAGCAGGTTTAACATATTCCCTTTTAACAAGTGAAATGAAGGATTTACTTTAATCCCTCTTTGATAGATTTCGAGTGCTTCCTTTTCTCTCGCCGTTTGTTCCAGGAGCTGACCCAGCCAGTTGTAAACATTGTCCTGGTTAGGATTCATTTCAAGTGACTTTCTGTATCTCGCCTCCGCCTCCCTGAAATTAAAATTCTGATAATACCAGTATCCAGAGGAAGTTTGAATTTCCGCCGAGAGAGGATCCAGTTCTAACGCCCGGTCTATATACTTCTTCGTATCGAGTAAAACTGATTTCGGTTCCACGTGCCCCCTGTTGCAAAGAAGCAGATTTACCTCGGCAAGTCCCGAATAAGCAAGCGCAAATCCGGAATCCAACTTTATCGCCTGTTCAAAATAGGATTTAGCTTTGTACATGTCGGCTTTAGAGCGCTCCTCCATCGCGTACTTTCCGTGTAAATAAGAGTCATACGCCTGAAGGTTGTCAGTTTTCGGCCGGTTTAGTTGGTCAGTTTCATTCGAAGTGAGTGCACCCTTCAGCACGGAAGCGATGGCAGTAGCCACCTCTCTTTGAATAGAAAAAATATCCTTTATGGGCCTGTCATAAGAATCAGCCCAAATGTTTTTATCAGTTGATGCATGAATCAGTTGTGCGGAGATCCTTACCTTATCACCCGACCGCTGTACGCTTCCCACCAAAACGTACGCAACTCCCATTTCGCGACCCACTATTCTTACTGGTTTAGGAAATTCCTTGTAATGCATCACTGACGTCCTCGAAATAACTTTAAGATCATTGATCTTTGCCAGCTGAGTGATGATGTCTTCCGTAAGACCATTGCTGAAGTACTCCTGTTCAGGATCACTGCTCATATTCGCAAATGGCAATACGGCAATTGATTTGTCCTGGACTTCCGGCGTGGTTACTTTCTGTTGAATATTTTTTTCGACAAACCAAGCGACTCCTAATACCATCACCGCCATTAACCAAACAATGGCAGGATTGGTTTTCTTTTTATTCGCAGATTTAACCGCAGCTGCACTTGTAGCCATTGTCACGCCTGTTTCCTCCACTTCCTCACCCCTTACACTACTGATGATTTCCTTTATTGCATTTGCGACTTTATTGAGCTGGTCGCGATAGAATGTCCTGTTAATATTGTCCTGGGGATGGTCCTCGTTGGATCGAAGCGGCCGATTTACTCCCGCCGATCTAAATATGAAGTCAATTGATCGCAAGGATTCTCCAAGCTCCGTTTCAATACATGTTTTGTCTCTTGGGTCAAGGCTGTGGATCTTGATTGACAATATCCTGCTCACAAAATTGCCGTTTCTTAATTTTATGTCGCGACCAATTCCATCTTCCTTAGCCCATTTATTAAAGGCACAAAATTCATATTGCCACGCGAAGCTTTTTGTATCGCAGTAAGTTTGTGAAACTATTGGAATGAAAATAAGGCACTTCAATTTTTGTTGAAGGCTTTTGTCCACGTTGTGCGTTTCCAGTAGCCCATCAGTAGGATTTTCGTCAAAGTAAACAGATACTTCTTCCTTGAAAGTTGCGCCAAGTTCTCTCTTAAGATTGGCCACAAAATCGCTTACCCAGCCGTCATATTTGTTGTCCTTATGGCGGTAGCTTATAAAAATATCGTATTCGAAACCTGGGACTAAGGAGGACATAGCTAAATATACTACAACGTTGTGAAGGTGTAAAGGTGTACGATACAAAGGTGAGGTTGGATTACTAGCGAAAATTCTTCAGAAAATCAGCCCTTAGGTTTCACTAATTCTATAAACGGCGAATAATCGAACAAATCTTTTAGGTCGCTGTCGTACTCAAAAAGGTCTTCGCCAAATTCCATTCCTTTTTTCAGGGATTGCTGCAAATACTCCATGCTTTTGTCTTTGTTTCCCAGGGCAAGTTCGATCTTAGCGATGTAGTAACGGGTAAAGCCGTTATCATGGAGATTTTCGTGAGCCAGCATATCGTCGATTACTTCTTTTGCTTTCTCGGGCCGACCGCTAACTGCATAAAGAATTCCCAGCTGATGAATGCGGCGATTTCGGTTCCCGATTAGCAGGTCTTGGCTTAATATTTTTTCAGCCTCCGAAATATTGTCATTCATTCGGAACATCATAACGGCCCGGACAAAAAGCTGCACGTTGGTTTGCTTGAGCTGTTTTTCATAGCTCATAAACCGATGATAATTAAGTGTGGCAGCTGCCGTGTCATTCTTAATCAGCGCCGCACGAAAAAGTGCCATATGGGGAGCTGAAGTATGCCTGTTATCGAGAAAAAAGTCGGCGACCTCTTTGTCAGCAGTTTCATTTCTATTCAAAAAGTAAAGTGACCTCCATCGGTTCACACGGATTGAAGCAATTATTTTAAAGGGCAGGCTTGATGTTAATTGCACAACTTCTTCGTGGCGCCTTAGCTTGAGCAATGCTGAAGTCTTGACTGAATAAAAAAGCTGGTCGGAAGGTTTATTGTCAAAATCAAAATCAGTTGTATCGCAACGGGCGAGGTAATCCAGGGCGGCTTGCGGTTTGTTTAAACGGAACACAGAATTAACCGCAAGTTGATAGTAAGGTCTGAAGCCAGGCAATTTCACATTCGTTTTTGAAAGGAGAAATTTTTCCAGTCCTAACCAATCCTTGCTCACCATGAACTTTAGAATCGTGTAATTGAGTAGATCACCTTCGAGGAAAAGTGAAGTCTTTCCATCGAGGATCTTCAAAAGGGAATCGAGCTGCGCGCCTTTCCGGTCAATGAGAAACAACTCCATTAATTTAAAATACGGTGGCATGAAGTCCTGGTCGATGGCAATTGCATGCTTGAAATGTTTTTCGACTTCGGAACCATACCTGATGCTAATATTGCCAGGGGCTAGATCATTTTTTACCCAAACTTCCATACCCTTTAAATATTCTTCATAAGCGTCGTACCGCGGCGGACGTGTAGTTGCAGCATTGGATTCATTTTGTGAAAACATAAAGAAACCGACCACAAACTGCTGAATATCGGTGATCGCCTTCATGGGATTTTGAGCAGAACACTTTATGATGGGCGAAGTAAAAAGCACCTTTTGTGCAGCCACATCATTGACAGAAGCTACCAGCATAAGACTATCGCCGGGAATGGGATTGTAATGACCCATAACGATGATATCGACTCCTCCATCGCTGATCATTTTTTTCTCGGCTTGTGGGTTGGAAACAAAGCCTGAGTAAATTGTTCGCCTAAAAACATCCTGAACCGGAACTACTTGGAGGAACTGGTTTTGAATAAGTTTTGTGGAAATGAAATCCGCAGCAATCTGTCCAATAGGGTTCAGGTCAAGGTTATTGGTTTGGTTTTCAAATGGCAAAATCGCTATTGTCGCGTCGCGAAGTTCCCTCCTAACCTTTTGACCTGTTCGGGTCGTAAACCACGCGATTGCAGCGAAACCGATCAATGCTAAAACCGCAATGATGGCGTTGAGTTTCCATTTCCGGGTCTTCTTTTGTAGGGTAGGAATATTAGCATATGAAGATCGAGGCAAAGTCGTTTCCGGATGTTGCTGGTGCAGCATTCCATTGATAATTTCTCGAATGAAATTGGCAACCTTGTTGATCTGGTCGCGGTAAAATGTCTTGTTCAGATTACTGGATGGACTGTCTTCGTTGCTGCGAAGCGGCCTGCAGACGCCAGGCGACTTAAAGATAAAATCCACAGGACGGAGAACACTGGCTAATTCCTTTTCGAATAACGCCTTGTCCTCAACATTCAGGTCATGTATTCGTACTGGGAGGACGCGGCTTGCTACATTGCCGTTGTTCAGTTTAATATCCTTACCGAACTCATCCGACTTTGCAATCTTATTGAATGCCACGAATTCATTCTGCCACGCAAAACTCTTCGGATCACAGTAGGTTTGAGAAATGATCGGAATGAAAACGAGACATTTAAGTTTGCCCTCCAGGCTTTTGTCGACATTGTGTGTTTCAAGGAGTCCATCATGGGGGTTTTCGTCGAAGTAAACGGAGATCTCTTCTTTGAAGGTCGCCTCAAGTTCTCTCTTTAAGTTGGCAACGAAGGCACTAACCCAACCGTCGTATTTGTTGTCTTTCTGACGGTAGCTAATAAAAATGTCGTATTCGAAACCTGGAATGATCGAGGGCATAGCTAAATATAACAGAATGCATCTAGAAAATATCAGAGGCAATTAATCACTCCTGGAAACTGGGATTAAAAGCTTTTGAAATAATAATCACCGATTAGGGCGCCTCACACCCGTGACTCTTTGCAGTCTAGTCCTTTGGCCTGACCAATTCGATAAAAGGAGGGTAATCGAGAAGGGAGCTCAAATCTGCATCATATTCAAATTCGTCAACACCGTATTCCTTTCCTTTGTCGATGGACTCTTTGAGATAGGCAACCGCCTTATCTTTGTTGCCAAGCTGGGCTTCCACTTTTGCGCAGTAATATCGGGTAAGTCCAAAGTCATACTTGTTTTCGTGTGCAAG
>Ga0111539_10012471_pt1 | contig 10653 bp, 6 predicted proteins | sample RhiMethybrSRZTD1_FD_79667 | JGI IMG/M metagenome (GOLD analysis project Ga0111539, IMG submission 79667) | Populus rhizosphere microbial communities from Tennessee, USA - Rhizosphere MetaG P. TD hybrid SRZTD1 (version 2) (version 2) | ecosystem: Host-associated > Plants > Roots > Rhizosphere >... | reverse complement strand
CGGGGGTGTTGGTTTTTCCGAGGATGATGGCTCCGGCACGTTTCAATCTTCCCACCACGGTCGCATCGTCAACTGGAAGATATCGGGTTAGCAGTCGCGAGCCGCTGGTCGACCTGATTCCCGCAGTAGCGATCGTGTCCTTTACCGTTACCGGCACGCCGTGGAGCAGTCCCAACGTGGCTCCAGAAGTAAGTTCGCGCTCACGCGCGCGAGCCTGATCCAGAACATCCGGGGCGAGTGTGACGATCGCATTCAAGGATGGATTAACTTGATCAATGCGCTGCAGGTAGGATTCGATTACTTCAACCGGGGAAACGCCTCGCGATCTAATCAGCTCAGACAGATCGCACGCGGATTTTGAAGTTAGTCCTTTGGGCACAAGATATGATTCCTCAACGTGCCTTTGTGAATCGGATTAGTTGGACACTGCCTGGCTATCGCTCAACGACAGATTTACCGGCACCGCCTCGCCAGAGGCGACCGACCGGCGGGCCGCGAAAATAACTCTCATCGTGGCCACCAACTCGGCGAATGGAATCGGCGCCGCCCCGGCGCTGCGAAAGGCTTCGATTGTGTCGTGAACCTCGCGTTGTTGGCCTTTGTCCTGATTGGCGGATTTGGTTCGAGTCGATTTGTCCGCTTTGACAGTCTCGAGTGCGCGAAAGTCGTCAAGAATCGCCACGCCCCCACCGCCATACACTTCGAGGCGCTCCTTTCCAACTTTGCCGTTGCCAACCGTGTTGTAACAAAGCGTCCCCACAGAGCCGCCGTCAAAAGAGATCACGATTGAGAGATTGTCCTGGTCGGCAGACTTTTGACTGTTGAGCGACAGCGCACTCGCAAAAACCCGCGTGGGCCGCTCGCCGCAGATAAATTGCATCAGGTCCACGAAGTGGGACATCTCGCCGACTAACATGCCGCCTCCTTCATCAGACTCATGCAGCCAGGTCGAAGTGGGAATAGCGCCGCTGTTGACTCGATAGATCATCTGGAGACGATCTTCCGGGGCAAAGTTTCCTTTCAGCGAGATAACCATCGGCGCAAACCGCCGATTCAATCCCACCATTAAGCCGGTCGGTCGTTTCGCGTTCGCCCGATCATACGCATCAATCACCGCCTCGAGTTGTTCTTCGCTGACCACCATCGGCTTTTCGACGAAGACGTGTTTCCCGGCATCCAGTGCCGCAACCGTGAAGTCGGCGTGAGTACTGTGCCGCGTTCCGATAAAAAGCGCGTTAATCGCGGGGTCATCCAGCACGGGCTTGATTTCCGTCGTGCAATAGGCAAAACCAAATTTTTCGGCTTTTAGTTTGGCATTGAGCCCGGTTGCCGAGACGAGGCCCAGAAGTTGGACGTTCGCATGCTTCTTCAGGTGCGGAAGCAAGTGCACTGTTGAATAATTGCCGGCGCCGACGAAACCGATTCCCAATCGGTCCAACTGTTTGGTCTGGATCTCCGGGGCCACCGGGATAGTTTCTTGCTGCGGCTTGTTCAGATCATAATCCAGCAGGATGCCGATGTAAGATTCGCTTCCCTTTTCAATTACCTGGTACGCGTCAGGAGCTTTTTCCAGAGGGAAACGGTGCGTCGTGAGTGAACGCACATTCACCTTTCCGGAACTCACCAAATCCAAAACCGATTCAATATTCCGGCCCTCGGTCCAGCGCACGTAATCATACGGATAATCGAGGCCACCCTCTTCGTACGACCGGTCGTAACGGCCCGGACCGTATGACATTGAAACTTTGACCTCCAGTTCTTTCCGGTAATAGACGTCGCGCGGAATGTTCAGGCCGACCGCTCCGACGACTACGATGCGGCCCTTGCGTCGGGTTATTTCTCCGGCCAGTTCAATTGGCTGATTGCTCGTGGTCGCGGCAGTAATCAGCGTCAAATCCACGCCTCGCCCTCTGGTAAAACGATCGACGGCCCGATGAGCATCGTCGTCCGGCAGCACCACTCCTTCGTCCATTCCCAGACGCAATCCGGCATCGACTTTATCCTTGTTGAAATCGATGCCGAGCACCCGACAGCCGCTGGCCTTCAGCAGTTGGACCGCAATCAAACCGATCAACCCGAGACCGCTGACAACCACTACCTCGCTTAACTCCGGGCGCGCCAGGCGCACACCTTGCATGGCAATCGCCGCCACGGTTGAGTACGCAGCTTCTTCGAATGACACGCTATTCGGAATCAACGCGGCCAGGTTTCGCGGCACAAAATTTATCTCAGCATGACTGGCGTAACCTGCGCCGGCAATCGCCACGCGATCTCCCACCTTCAGATCGAGAACTTCAGGACTGACGGATTCAATAACCCCGGCGGCGCTGTAACCGAGCGGAAGCGGCTTGTCCATCTTGGCCACGACGTTTTGAAATGTAGTGACGACGCCATGGGTGCGCACCTTGGTAATGACCTGACGCACGAGATCTGGTCTTTCCCTGGCTTTTCCGATCAGGGTTTTCTTCGCGAGCTCCATAACCATTTTTTCGGTGCCGGGACTGATGATCGAGGCGGCGGTGCGCACAATTACACCACCGGGCAAAAGCACGGGTGGAGGCACTTCTAACAGTTCCAGGTTTCCACTCCTGACACTTTGAACGACCTGTAACATACGTTGCGAGACTCCAACTTACACTCTAATTGATATTTGATTAATAAGCGGGTTAGCGAACATCGGGCTGATTAGTCGGCAGAGAGTATAGACCAATTGATTGGTTTATCTCGACCACGGTCTGCCGCGGGTCAGTACCATCCGCGTAAGCGGAGGGGATAACGATGCAACTCAAGTCTTCAAGCTGGACTGCTTAACCCATCCGCTTACGCGGATGGTACTGACCGCGCCTGGTGACGGGAGCGAAGCGCACCCGCATACATCCTTGACACTATCCAAACGGCACAATTAGACTCGCCTACTTCAAATAATAATCCACGTTGATAACTTGCGCCGCTTTGGGGGAGTAAGTACGCCGGTTAACAACTCACACGATAGAAGGACCGAAATCATGGGAACACGAAACAAGATTACTGTCGTAGGCGCGGGTAATGTCGGTGCTACTGCGGCACATTGGCTGGCAGCGAAGGAACTGGGCGACGTCGTCCTCGTAGACATCGTCGAAGGCGTGCCGCAGGGCAAGGCCCTGGATCTGGCTGAAGCCGCGCCGGTCGAGGGTTTTGACGTCCGCCTCAAGGGCACAAATGGCTACGAGGAAACCGCTAATTCAGATGTAGTGATTATTACGGCCGGGCTGGCGCGCAAACCCGGAATGAGCCGCGATGATCTTTTGAAGACCAACGCCGACATTGTCGGCAAGGTCGTCGATGAAATCGTCCAACGCTCGCCAAACTCGATTCTCATCATTGTGTCGAATCCGCTGGACGCGATGTGCCAGGTGGCGTTGCGGCGATCAGGCTTTCCCAAGCATCGGGTCATCGGCATGGCCGGCGTCCTGGACTCAGCTCGCATGCGCTGTTTTCTGGCTGAAGCGCTGGACGTGTCAGTTGAGAATGTCACCGCGTTTGTCCTTGGTGGGCACGGCGACACAATGGTGCCGCTACCGCGGTATTCCACCTGCGCCGGAATTCCGATTACCGAACTTCTTTCGCCAGAGCAGATCGAGGCTATCGTCAAACGGACTGCGGGCGGCGGCGCTGAGATTGTGGCGCTGCTGAAAACCGGATCGGCTTACTATGCTCCCTCGGCTGCGGCCGTTGAAATGACTGAATCGATCCTGAAGGACAAGAAAAAGATTCTTCCCTGCGCGGCCTATCTCGAAGGCGAGTACGGCATTAACGGATTGTACGTAGGCGTTCCGTGCAAACTTGGGGCAAAGGGACTGGAACAAGTAATCGAGATTACTTTGACTGCCGAGGAGCGGATCGCTTTGCAGAAGAGCGCGGCCGCGGTGCAGGATCTAATCGATGTGCTGGGAATCTGATCGGTACGCACGCTTCCAGCGTGCTGATTTCCGGAAAGCACGCTGGAAGCGTGCGTACCAAAAAAAAGAGAGCGGCGTAGCCAATGGCTACGCCGCTCGTTTTGTTAAGAGCCGAACTGCACGACCACCTGAGGAGCCGGCCGCGCGACAGCTTCGTTAATTAAGCCCGAACCGTTTGCGGTACTCAATCGACGTGATGAAAGCCTTCACCATCTCTGCCGCCCGGAAGTCTCCATTGAACGTGTTGAGCTTGTTCAGCCAGAAGTTATAGCCGCTGAAGTCCGCGTCCGGAGTATCGTTTGGATTCCTTCTCAGGTAGCCAAAGTACTGCATCAACACGAACGCGCGGTTGAACTCCTTCAACCCGAGCTCTTCTTGCTCAGTGACTTTTCGCAGGACCGTGGCCCGTGTTTCGGTGCCGGCGTTGAGGCCTGCGACCAAAGAGTTACGAAATGCATCTGCTGACGGGAAGTTGCCACGAATTTCCCCGCCGCCAAATTGCACGGTGTGGAAATTGATGTAGGCGCGACCTTCACGCAGGTTGGCCAATTGGGCGGCCAGTGTTGTGCCGTTGCCTTCCGGCGCATCCCACTTGCCGGTGAACGTCCCACCCACGCCGCCTGCAGTGGGCGTGGCGACCGCATCGTTCGGATTGTTGTCATTGAATGGAGCTCCAAAGAACCCCCAGACGACCGGGCCATTGACGCCGGGGGCGACCGTTGGCCCAGCATGAATGTGCGCGTTCACGAGATTGTCGTTGGTGTCAGGTGTCTGTCCATTGCCGACGTCGATATTGCTGATCGTCGCAGTCATGGTTAACGCCGTTTGCGCGTCATTGAAACGAAAACGCGCCGTGCCGAAGGAAGCCGGTCGCGCACCGCCGCCTGATAGCGTTGGGTTGGTGGGCGGAACCTCCTGCCCGTTTGTCAGGTTGACGGCGAACAGCCGGACCTGGCTCGGCGACAATCCGGCGCTGGCCAGCAAGTTGTCCACGTATTGGTCATTGGTCAGCCCGGCTGGGTATTTGGTCACAAATTCAGGGCGGGTCACGAACTGGTTGAAGTAAGCCACCTTGTTGGCTTCCAACTGCGCTTCTGCGCCCGCGTTGCCAATTATTACTCCGCTCCCCAGCTGTTGAGTGTCGGTCAGGAATTCCTGCGCAGTAAGGGGTACCGTGCTGCCTACTCGCGTGGGCCCAAAAGCTGCCGCGTACGTCCTGTAGGAAAGGAAACCCGTCTGCTGGAACTCAATTGAAAGGAAGAACGAAGCCGAAGTGTCGATCCGCCTTACCTCGCGGCACGCCGCGTTGGCGCCGCAGGACTCGATGTTGTTGACCCAGAAGGCCAAACCGGGCGAGTCCGGCTCTCGATTGAGAAAGTCGTGATAATGCTGACGCACGAAATTAGTTGAGTCATCGATCGAATTGGTCGCCGGCTCAGACGCATTGTCGAGAATCGTTACGACTGACAGTGATTGCAGCCCGAGCGCGACACTCGTTCCCTGCGGGTTGGAAAGACTCAGGAAAAAGTTCTCGCTTCCCCCTGCCTCAGCCAGCGAGTCTTCATTAATGAGAACCGGGAAAGTGGCGCTGAACTGGCCCGGCGCAAACTGCAAAGTGCCAAAAGCAGCTTCGTAATCGGAACGATCCGTCGCCGTACCATTGCTGGTGGCATAGTTGACGGATGCCGCGGTGGATAGATCCCCAAAGCGAGAGACAGTCACAAGGACCTCCCCATCACTCTCGCCGACGAAATAAGGAATGGCGCTGAAGTTGAAGGCACTGCCTGCAACGACGTTAATGTTGATTACATCGTTGTCGATCTTGGCGCCGCCCGAGCCGGTGTAGCCCAGATCATTCGTATTCACCGTAAAGCTGGCGGGCCCGACGAAGTTGGTGGTGCTGGGAGAGAATCTCAGTCCCTGCAACGCCGTATTAATCGCCGCGACGGTTCCGGTGAAGGTCATAGTTGAACTATTAATGCCGGTTCCCACCGAGAAGTTCAGACCAGCGGAGGTCGATAAAGTGATCAGGCCATTGGTGGCTGTCAGCGTCTCCTGTATGGGAATTGACCCGGCATCTGGATCTGCAATTGAGATCGCATTGCCGTTAGCCGTGGAAAAGACCAGTTGGCTGTTTTCGATCAAAGACTGCGCGCCGGGCACTGTGTTGACCGGCGCCTGATTGACCGTCGCGACGGCAGCGCAGGGCGGTGGCACCCCGTCAACCTTAAGTGTGTAGGGCACAGGCGTGGCGGTAACGGAACCCGGGTTGAGTTCATGAACCACAATTACGAAGTTAGAGTTCGCGGGCGCCGTGAATGAATAGACTTGCGAGTTGCTACTGAGACCGGGATCACCCAGGAAGTTGCTGGAGGGAGCAAGCGGGTCAAACGTCGGGGCATACGCAGCCGAATAGATGATGGTTGAGCTCGTTGAAGTGAGGGTCACTGTCACGCAAATTGGCAAGCCAGTGTTGTTGGCAAACGTGTAAGCGTCAAAGCGACGATTCGCAGCAGTATCGTTAAGGCCCGGATTGGATTTGATCAATCCACAACCTGTCGTCACACCGTTACGCGTCAGGCGACCGGTCTGTAAACCTGTGGATGAAGTGAAGACCGGTGCGCCGCTCGCGGGTGCCGTCGTGTTATCAAGCGTCTCGTTGATTGTCCGGCTGATTGTTAAGCTCACCGGAAAGACCTTAGGACTGACCCCGCCGGTATAATTGACCGTCAGATTGAAATTGATGATGGTGCAGTTGATGGCGCTGCTAATGGTAAAAGTGAACGGTGTCGTGTTGTTCCCATTTCCGTTAATCGGGACATCCGGATAGGCAGAGCTGCCCTGTGTGACCGCAACTCCGGGGGTAACGGCGGACAGCGTGCTCGAGATCGCCGTCGCTGAGTTGACACCTTCCGGATTCGTCAGCTGAATTGTCAAAGTACCCTGTTCGCCCGGCTCAACGATGCCGTTCCCATTACCGCCTACATCGGTACTGGTAATCGTTCCGGTTTGTAAATTGGCCTGACCGGTGACTCCCGCGGTCTGGAGCGCCTGATAGGCCATGATGATGCCCGCGCCACTGTTGCGGTCAACCCCGGCGGTTGAGACATCAAAGGCCGAAGACGTGAGCGCAGTTCGCAGCTGTGCCGCGGTAATTCCGGGCTTCCCTTGCTTGATCAAGGCTGCTATTGCCGCGGCATGCGGAGCCGCCGCTGAGGTGCCGTAGAACGTGGTGGCGAATCCTCCAACACCGGTCACCGATACACCGTCAGCCGCGGTGATGTCCGGCTTCTGGCGCACCAATCCCCCTGTCGAACTGAAGTTGCCCGGCGTGATGGCAGTTCCGCCCGAATTGAAAAAGATCCTGCGTGGTCCGTCAGACGTGTACGTCTCCAGGGCGCTCGTGCCACTGAAAGGACCTGGATAGGGACCCGCTGGACCCGGGCCCCCGGGAATCGCGGCAGGAGCTGCCGCAACTCCGTAAGCATCCGCGGCCGTGCTATGGCCCTTGGTGGTACCTTCCGTGTTGAAGTTCAGCCGGCCCACGCCGTTGGCATTGATCGTGATATGAAAGAAGCGGTCGGCCGCCCCGGTCTTTTTGAAAACGACGATGCGATTGTTTGTCGCAGGGGCAGCCACCTGCTCGAACGGATCCTGGGTGCCGTTTTGCACGTTGGTCGAAGCTGACACGATAGCTGTGCCCGTAGCGTTCAGCACGAACAGATCGTAATCGTTAGTGGATGCGCCGAGTGGATCGGCCCAATAGAGGTTGGCCGGGTTGCCGGACGATTCGATTACGGCATTGAACAAGGTTCCTCCACCAAAGTTGTTGACCGTGCCACCGGGTCCTACAACAGCATCGGGGCCGCCGTCCACAAAATCACCCTGGAAGCAGCTGGAAGTATTTGCGTCCTTGTTTCCCTGATTGCCGGCTGAAGAAAAATAGAGGGCCCCGGCCGCCGTGACCTCGTTCACCGCTTGCAGAACGGCGCCGCCGTTGGTGTTCGAGACTATGGCCGGCGCCTGGCCATCCTGAAACGGGTTCTCTACGAAATAGAAAATATCGTCCACGATAATGTCACAGCCCGCCGCCCTCAGGTTGCGAATGTTGGTGGCGAAAGTACCGGGGGTCGAGTTGGCGGTGGCAAAGAAAAGCTGCGCACCGGGCGCAAGATCGTGAATGATTTCGAGCATGGCAGTGCCTTCGTCACCGCTGCCTGCCTGTCCGGGAAGGACCGTCACCGGTCCCAGGTCGCCCGACGCTTGAGCTGAGGCGAGGCTGGTAACTCCGTTGGACAAAACCCCGATTTTTATGCCGGTGCCGTCTACGTTGAAGGCCCCGCGGGCCGTGTTTGCGCGATGCGTGACATCCCCTTCCGACTGCCTGGATCCAACGCTGGCCAGGAAGCCGGGGTCGAGCGGCTTATCGTCATCGGCCGGCTTTGCCAGCGCCCTCGTCAATTGAGCTCTAACGCGCTCAGCGCGGGCGTTGAAACTGCTGTCAGTCCGGATCCTGTCTACTGGGCCTGGCGTCGTGGTCACGTCATTCAGCATGTACTCCATCTTCGGCTGGATGAAGTAGACACTGTCGGAACCGGCAATGTCCTCCAGGCGATCAAGCGAGACTTCGGCGCGCACGCTACGGTATTCGGGCGTCGAGACCACCACTACGGCGCCGCTTCGAGCGAGGAACTGAAGGAGCTTGTCATCTACAGAAGCTGAAATATCTACGACGACCCGTCCTTGTTCACTGGCCCCGACATCGACCTGAAGCGAAGAGACCCCCGAAGCGATCGGTTGCGCCCGCTCCATTTTCGTCGCATAAAGTAACTGCGAGTCGATCTTCTTCTGGGCAGGCGTGCGAGATCCCTTTTCATCTTCCAGGGTCTGAATCTGCTGCATCACCGCAGCGTTAATGCTTTGTTGACCCGCGCTGTCAGTTTGATCCGGACGAGAGGCGGAACGACCAGTTGGCAGCAAGCCGCCGGCTACGGCAAGGGTCAACACACTGGCAATCAAGACCAGGGTAAATAAGAACGAGCGTCTGGAAGCCGTGATGAATAATGGGCGCCTTGAAATACCGGGGACCGGACGGGAATTTTTTTTCATTTCTTAGGACTCCTTTTCAAATTGTTGGGAGACCGGACCGGCCGAATGCCTGTGGTCGAGTCCCGCATTCAAAGCAATTCAGCAAACACGTTGCCTGGTGATCGAGACGCCAAGGTCGCCTTTAAGCCCACGTTTTGTGTCGCGTTAATTCGGCCTCACCCGAGTATTGACACGGTTATTCATAGATTGAGCGGCCGGCCCGATAAAGCTAACGTCCTTTCGGCCCGCCAGGGCCTCTAGTTTTTCCAGTGCCAGCCTGGCGCGTATCGAATGGTATTGCGGCTCCTCAGAGATCACGACGCCACCCAGCTTCCGGATCTGGCTACTGACCTGGGGCGAGACCCTGGCCGTGATATCAACCAGCGCCCGCCCTTTCTGGTCGAGTTCAATATTGATGCGTTCAGTGGGAACTCCTCGCGTTTCGCCGCGCTTTTGCTTGAGCGCGTAGAGCAATTGAGAATCAATCTTCTTCTGTGCCGCGGTGCGCGATGATTTTTCGTCCAGCACTGTCTGGCCGTGGCTACCTCGCCAAAAGCCTTCGATATGGACACCCGCCACGCCCACAGCAGCTACAATGGCGATAGTCGTACCAAGAAACCTGGAGAGAATCATAAGAGCTGCTCTGAAAATGGGATTGCGTTCTCGACCTGAACAATAGAGCCGGGGAAATACTGCGAGGTTCGAAACGTTGGTCGGAAGATAGTTTAGTTCTCAATTGAAGTCAATCGAATCTTAAACCGGACATCTGCACTTGCTACGAACATCGAATCTTAAAGAGGGGATCGATTCACGCCTCGAGACAGAACGTCCGGCGCCAGAGTGAAGGGTGAGTTATTTTTGAGCCAGCCGAGAAGTCTATCAAGTATGGGTTCGCGGTTCTCTTCATAGATTGCTTTCGTCAACGGAATATTCCCGGGACCGGCCCTGACGCAATTGGTATATACTGACCGCACAAGAGCGTATCACAACAAAAAAACGCGGCTGTGACGCCGACTTGTCAACATTCTGGGCATCTAAGGTTATGAGGGGTAATACAAATGGACCGCGTCAATTCGCTCGGCATATTTCTGTACCTGCCGCTAATGATTTTCGTGTGGGAAAACTCATCATGTCGTAACTCGATTTCCAACTCCGCAACCAATCCACCGGTGAATGTCAGCACCCGCAGCTCGTCGAACCAAACTACAAGCGTCCTCGGACATTGGGGCGGACAACACATCTCGATGGAGGTTACTGAAGCGGGCGCCGAAATCGATTACGACTGCGCCCACGGTCGGATCACAGAAAAAATTACTCCCAATCGCGATGGGAAATTTATGGTAAAGGGAGTGCACGCGAGGGAACGAGGTGGTCCTAGTCGAATAGATGAACAGAATGAAGAAGCCGCATCGTACGGAGGCTCGATCACCGGTGACACGATGACTTTGACCGTGACCTTGACCAAAAACGACGAGACGGTGGGAACATTCACCCTCAAGCATGGCAGCACGGGACGCATTCGCAAATGTTTGTGACGAGATTGCATTCGCTCCTGGTTGAAGCGGATCGGATTACCAACAGAGGCACTGGCTTCCGCCAGTGCCTCTTTTGTTGAGGGGAGCAGATT
>Ga0111539_10012470_pt1 | contig 10653 bp, 10 predicted proteins | sample RhiMethybrSRZTD1_FD_79667 | JGI IMG/M metagenome (GOLD analysis project Ga0111539, IMG submission 79667) | Populus rhizosphere microbial communities from Tennessee, USA - Rhizosphere MetaG P. TD hybrid SRZTD1 (version 2) (version 2) | ecosystem: Host-associated > Plants > Roots > Rhizosphere >... | reverse complement strand
TGCACTCTCGACTTGATCGGCGATGCGAACGATACTGTCCCAAATTCATCATGAGGCAAAGAGTCCGAAGGCAAAGAGGCCAATGACCGGCAAGGACCATCATCACGACCACGAGCACGAGCATGACCACGGCTCCGAGCTCAGCGAGACGCAGCTGCGCGTACGCGCGCTCGAGACCATCCTGACCGAGAAGGGCTACGTCGATCCGGCCGCGCTCGACGCCATCATCGAGGCCTACGAGACCCGCATCGGGCCGCACAATGGCGCCAGGGTCGTGGCGCGCGCCTGGGTCGATCCCGCCTTCAAGGAGGCGCTGCTCAAGGATGCGACCGCGGCGATCAGCACGCTCGGCATCATGGGAAGGGTCGGCGATCACTTGGTGGCGGTCGAGAACACCGAGCGCGTGCACAACATGATCGTCTGCACGCTCTGCTCCTGCTATCCGTGGGAGGTGCTTGGCCTGCCGCCGACCTGGTACAAGTCGGCGCCATACCGCTCACGCGCAGTCATCGATCCACGCGGCGTGCTAGCCGACTTCGGCGTGGAGCTGCCGGCGACAACCGACATTCGCGTATGGGATTCGACGGCCGAGACGCGCTTCCTGGTGTTACCGATGCGCCCCGCCGGCACCGAGCGTCTCAGCGAGGAGCAACTGGCAAGCCTGGTCACACGCGATTGCATGATAGGGACTGGCGTGGCCAAAGGGCCGGATGCAGCCTGATATGGCCTGAATGCAAGACCGGCCCAAGCGATCGGCCGGCGGCTCGTCAGCCGCCTATTTCAGATAGGCGCGCACCACGTCGATCAGCTCTTCGGCGCCACGCATCCGGTCGTGGTCGTGCCCGTGCTCGGGATCAAGGACGTGCGCGCGAATGTGCTCTTCCATCACCTCCGCCATGAGGCCGTTCATGGCGCCGCGCGCGGAGGCGATGAGCTGCAGCACCTCGGCGCACTCGACCTCTCGCTCCAGAGCGCGCTCGATCGCTTCAATCTGGCCGCGGAGGCGGCTCACGCGATTGAGGAGCTTGCCCTTCTCTCGGACGGTGTGTGACAGCGCGGAACTCCCAAAGACACGTAGGATGCCGGGGTACACTATATTTGAACGCCGCTTCTTGCAACGAACTTGCAACAAGCGGAGGCTGCGTTCAAGCTGCGTCGCGTCGAGCTGCGTGAAGTTTAATAGAGTTAATTGGAGCGTCGACGCGGATAACAAAGGCATCCCTGCACTGCCACTGAAACCCCCGAGACACGGAAAGAGTGTGGTGGCCATTGCAGACTAGCCGCATCGACGCCTACTGTGGGGTGGTGCTTCACGGAAGGTCGACATGAACGGCATCCACGACATGGGCGGTATGCACGGCTTCGGCAAGGTCGAGCCGGAGCCGAACGAGCCGCCATTTCATTCGCGTTGGGAGGGGCGTGCGCTCGCGCTCAACCGCGCGATGAGCTTCGCCAAGGTGTGGAACATCGACCGGTCGCGCGCCGCGATCGAGGAATTGCCGCCGGTCGACTATCTCACGCTGACCTATTACCAGAAATGGGCGCAACGGCTGGAGAAGCTGCTGCTCGAGTTCGGCCTCGTGGGTGCCGACGAGGTCGCGGCCGGCCATTCGCTGCGGCCCGGCAAAGCGCTGCCACGCACGCTCAAGGCCGACGAGGTCGGCAAGGCGCTCACTCGTGGCAGCTATGCGCGGCCGACCAACACGACGCCGCGCTTTGCAGTCGGCGGTCGCGTGCACACACGCAACATCAATCCCGATACCCACACCCGCCTGCCGCGCTACGCACGCGGCCGTACCGGCGTCATTGAATGCGTGCGCGGGTTCCATGTCTTCCCCGACACAGTCGCGATCGGCGAAGGCGAGAAACCGCAATGGCTTTACACCGTGCTGTTCGAGGGCCGCGAGCTCTGGGGCGAGAGCGCCGATCCGACGCTGAAAGTGTCGATCGAGGCCTGGGAGCCGTATTTGGAGCCGGCATGATCGATTCTGTTGCCGCGCGTCGCGCGACCGAGGCCGTGCCAAGTATCCCGCGCGACGCCGAGGGGCCGGTGTTCCGCGAGCCCTGGGAGGCGCAGGCGTTCGCGATGGCGCTCGCGCTGCATGAGCGTGGGCTGTTCACATGGCCCGAATGGGCGGCAACGCTTGGCGAGGAGATCAAGCGCGCGCAGGCCGCAGGTGATCCCGACACCGGCGAGACCTACTATCGGCACTGGCTCAACACGCTCGAGCGCCTCGTCGCTGCCAAGGGCGTGACCGACAGCACCATGCTGGCGCGCTATCGCGACGCCTGGGAGCACGCCGCCGAGCGTACGCCGCACGGCACGCCGATCGAGCTCGAGCCGGATGATTTCGGGCAGTAGGTCGGCCTACGTCACGCAAGCGGCACGCGCGTCACGGACACGTCACCAGGATCTTGCTCGCATAGAGCGCGCCCCAATTGTCCGGATCCGCCGGCACCTCGCTGTTGGCAGGGGCACCACCCGGTCGCGAGGTCGAGACCTTGCACTGCTCCGGTGCACCAACCGCCTTCACCGGGTCTTTCTCGGCGAAGGCAAAGTCGATGAAATAGGACGGATCGTAGACCTCAATAGCGAGTTCGCGCGCCTTCACCGGTGTCTTGAACGGCAGGGTGAAGTGCAGCGTGAACAGCTGATCCTTGAACTCGGCGCGATAATCGGGCGCCGCATCAGCGAAAGCGACGACCTCGCCACTCACCTTGGCGATGGTGAAGTAGTCAAAGTCCTTGAGCGCGTCGATATTGGACTTGGCGAGCGGCGCAAGCTCCTCGCGGGTGAACTCACCACTGGTCTTCTCGTCGATCCCCTTGATCGTGTACGCCGAGAACATGTCGTCGAAGGTCCAGGCGTGCTTGATCGCCGTCACAGTGCCGTCGGGGGCATAGATCAGCTCGCTCACCATGGTCACGTAAACATGCGGGTGCGCGATCGCTGTCGCAACGGTCGCCGACACCATCGCAAGAGTGAGAAATCCGGTCAGAAGCCCGGTTCGGACAGGGAGTGTGCGCATATTTTTAGATATACCGCCGAATAGGGCGAAAAAGCGGGTTAGCTGAAGCACAGCGCCGCTCGGCAGCTCACAGGCCGAGCCGGATGTGACGATACAAAATCAGTCGGCCGCCAATAGGTTCGCCGGTCGGTTCATCACCTCAATGCTGGCCGCCATCCAGGGGACGAAAGGCCCCAACGAACACGGGCCCGATCCACTGGCGAAGTCGCCATCGTGAGGTCCGTCAGCCGCAGTTGACTACACCCCCGCCGCTCCACCATCCGCGCGTGGATCGTGCGCGCCTTCCATGCTGCCGTCAGGGTGCAGCACGACCGCGCCGGCATGACCGATCGCGTCGGTCAGCACCACGTCGTGGCCGGCCGACATGAGCTGGTCAATGAGGTTGCCATCGAGCCGCGCCTCGACCACGAGGTTGCCGATCGGCCTGCCCCATGTCTTGCCGACATACCAGCGCGCGCCTTCGATTGCTTTGTCGAGCGGCTGGCGATGAAAAACGTGGCGGCTGAATACGGCTCCCTGCACCTGCGGCTGCGCGTCGCCGCCCATGCTGCCGTAGGCCATCACGCGACCATCGCGCAGCACTGCCAGCGCAGCACAGAGCGTATGCAGCGGCAGCCGGCCGGGCTCGAGCACATTGAGCGCGTTGCGATCGAGCGAGAAGCTCAAGCCGCGGTTCTGCATCACGATGCCAGTGTTCGGCAGCACCACGCCTGAACCGAACTCCCAATAGAGCGATTGGATATAGGATACGACCAGGCCGGACGCGTCAGCAGCACCCATCCAGATCGTGTCGCCCACCTCCTCGTGCGCCTTCCAGGGCGCGGCCTTGCGGCGATCAATCGCGGCGGCCTCGGCATCGAGTAACGACGAGGTGAGATAGCGGTCGAGCGGATGCGGCAGCCGGGCCGGATCGGTGAGCACGCGATCGCGCACCGCAATCGCGCGTTTGGCCGCCTCGATCAGGCCGTGCAGGTGATCGAAGCTCTCGCCTTCCTTGACACCGAGCCGATCGTAGATCGCGAGAATCATCAGCGCCATCAGACCGGGCGTCGGCGGCGCCGTATTCCACAAGGTGCCGACTGGCAGCGCAACCGAGAGCGGCGCGGCCTCGGTGGCGCGGCAGCGCTCGAGGTCGGCGCGTGTGACCGGGCTGCCGACGCGCTCGAGATCGGCCGCGATCTCGCGCCCGATATCGCCGCGATAAAAATCATCGAGCCCCGCATGGGCGAGGTGGTCGAGGGTTTCGGCGAGCGCCGAAGGATGCAGCCGTGCGCCCTGCGGGGGCGGCTTGCCGTCAATCAGGAACGTCTCGGCAAAGCCCGGCACGTCCTTGAGCTCGCGGCTCGCATCCGCGATGTTGAGCGCGAGATGGCGCGAGACCTCGACGCCATCGCGCGCCTGCTTGATGGCTGCGGCGAGCAGGTCGGCAACCGGCACGCGCCCGCCCTGCGCCTTGGCGGCTTCAAGCGCAAGCATCCAGCCCGAGACCGCCGCCGGCACTGTAAGCGCCGCGAGTGGCCCGCGCGTCGGAACGCGATCATGACCACCATCGCGATAGTGCGCGAGCGTCGCGCGTGCGCCGGCGGCACCCGCCGCCATCAGGGCGCGCACTTTCCCCGATGGCTCATGCACGACCCAGAAGCCATCGCCGCCAAGATGGTTCATGTGCGGATAGACGACCGCAATCATCGCCGCCATCGCCACCATGGCTTCGAGCGCGTTGCCGCCTTCGGCCAGTACCGCACGCCCGGCTTCGGCAGCGGCGAAATGCGGCGCGCAGACAACGCCGCGGCGGTGGCCGGCTGTGTAGCGGTCCATCAGATCAAAGCTCCATCCCCAGGCAGTCGTAGCCCCATAGATCGTCTTTCTTATCGCGGTGAAGCGACGAAAAGCTATCAATCACGACGCGTTAACGCTGGCAACCAGTAGCCGCCCGCACGGGCTAGGCGATACCTGACGATCCGTGTGGATCATTTGCTGCGGGCAAGTTCAGAGACAACGGAGGACATGGGACGCAAGATCGGGACGCATGCCGTGAACACTGTCATGCAGTCCGTGACAACAACAGGCACCCGCTAAGCAACGTTTCCACCGAAATCGCACTAGCGGACCCGGCGGAACGACCCACGCGGCGGCACTGGTTGTTGGTCGCAGGAAACAACTGCACTGCGGAGCCCGCCTATCGATCGGAGATCGGCGGCAATTCCCAGCCCAGCGCTCCAGCCGCAATGACCGCCTCGGTGCGGTTCTCGACCTTGAGCGCCCTGAGAATCACCGTGACGTGATGCTTCACGGTGGGCTCAGCCGCATCGAGGATACGGCTGATCGACTTGTTGCTCTTGCCCTGCATCATCAAGGCCAGCACCTTTATTTGGCGTTCGGTCAGGCCGAGATCGGCGGGCAGGACGCGGCATTCGGGCGCCGGAGCGACGCTCGCCTCGGCGCGAGCCAGTGCTTCGGGCGGGATATAGATGCCGCCCGAAAATACCAGACGCAGTGCATTGGCGATGACCACGCGCGGGACCGACTTGGGAATGAAGCCGAGCGCGCCAAGCTCGAGCACGTGCAGAATGGTCTCACGATCGGGAAAGGCCGACAGCACTACAATGGAAATCGCAGCGTGATGCTGGCGCAGATCGGAGAGTGCGGCCAAGCCGTCGCGATCCCGCAGGTGGAGATCGAGCAAGATCAGATCAAGATCGGGATGCTCCTCGATGAGCCGCATCGCCTGGCAACAATCCGACGCCTCGAAAACAACGGCATCATCCACCAGCTCCCGCAATACGCCGCGCAGCGCATCGCGGATCAGCGCGTGATCATCGACCAGAAGAATCTTCATGGGTGGGCTCTCAGTCGAGCCGCATCGTCGATCAATCAGACAAATAAACTATAACAGAAATTCATTGCGCGATCACGCGCCGAAATCGCTTGATAAGAGACGCCAACGATCACGCCGTGATCAAGACGGGACCGTCTCCAGCCCCCGCCGCTTGAGCAGGGCTTCGGGTGTCGGCAGGCGGCCGCGGAAAGCCTTGTAGAGCGCCTCCGGATCGCGCGCACCGCCGGCCGCATAGACATTGTCGTGCAGGCTTTTGGCGGTCTTGGGATCGAAGATGTTGCCGGTCTCCTCGAAGGCCGCGAACGCATCGGCGTCGAGCACCTCCGACCACATGTAGCTGTAATAGGCCGAGGCGTAGCTGCCGCCAGAGAAGAGATGCCCGAACTGCGTGGGTCGGTGGCGCATCACGATCTCGGCCGGCATGCCGATGCGCGCCAGCGCCTTCTCCTCGAAGGTGTTGACGTCGAAGTGCTCGACGCTCGGGAGGAGATGCAGATCGAGATCGACCAGCGCGCAGGCCACGTATTCGACCGTGGCGAAGCCCTGGTTGAAGGTGCGCGCCGCAATCAGCCGCTGCATCAGATCATCCGGGATCGCCTGCCCGGTGCGGCTATGCACCGCAAAGCGGCTCAGGATCTCGGGCCGCTCCAGCCAATGCTCGTAGAGCTGCGAAGGCAGCTCCACCCAGTCAGTCAGCACGCTCGTGCCCGACACCATCGGATAGGTGACGTCGGAGAGAAGCCCATGCAGCCCGTGGCCGAATTCGTGGAACAGCGTGCGCGCATCGTCGAAGCTGAGCAGCGTCGGCTCGCTGGCGCCGCCCTTCGAGAAGTTCATGACGTTGACGATCAGGGGATGCACATCGCCGGTGAGCCGCTCCTGGTCACGCAGCGCGGTCATCCAGGCGCCGCTATGCTTCGACGAGCGTGCGAAATAATCCCCGAAGAAGAGACCGCGATGCTTGCCATCGGCGTCGCGCACCTCCCAGACCTCGACATCCGGATGCCAGCCCGCAATGTCGCGGCGGCGCTCGAACGAGAGCCCGAACAGCTTGTAAGCCGTGTAGAACGCGGCCTCGACGATGTGGTGCAGCTGGAAGTACGGCTTGACCTCGCTCTCGTCGATGTCGCACTGCCGCTTGCGCAGCTTCTCGGCGTAGTAGCGCCAGTCCCAGGGCGCGAGCTTGAAATTGCCACCCTCCTCCTGAATGAGCGCCTGCATGGCGTCGCGGTCCACGAGCGCGCGCGAGCGCGCGGGCTTCCACACCCGCTCGAGCAGGTCGCGCACCGCCTGCGGCGTCTTCGCCATCGCGTCGTCGAGCTTGTAATGCGAGAAGCTCTGGTAGCCGAGCAGCCGCGCGCGCTCGGCGCGCAGCGAGAGAATCTCGGCAATGATCGCCTTGTTGTCGGTCTTGCCGCCACCATCGCCGCGCGCGATCCAGGCCCGGAACATCTTCTCGCGCAGCTCACGGCGCGCGGAGAACTGCAGGAAGGGCTCGACGCTGGAGCGCGACAGCGTGATCACATGCTTGCCGGCAAGCCCGCGCTCGGTCGCCGCCGCGCGCGCCGCCTGGCGGACAAAATCAGGGAGCCCCGCCAGGTCGTCCTCGCTCTCGAGCACCAGCGTGTATTCCTGCTCGTCGGCGAGCACATTCTGGCTGAAGGTGGTGCCGAGCGTCGCCAGCCGTTCGCTGATCTCAGCCAGCCGCTTGCGCGCCTCGGCGTCGAGCGCCGCGCCGGCGCGCTTGAACATCAGGTAGTAACGCTCCAGCACGCGCGCCTGCTCGGCATTGAGGCCGAGCGTATCGCGGCGCTGCCAGAGCGCGTCGATGCGGCGGAACAGCGGCTCGTTCAGCAGGATGCCGTTCCAGTGGCGGGCCTCGCGCGGCGCGACCTCGCGCTCGACCGCGAGCAGCGCGTCGTTGGTGTGGGCGCCAGACAGCACGCCGAAGACCCGGCCGACCCGATCAAGCGTGCGGCCGGCTCGTTCCATCGCCTCGATGGAGTTCTGGAATGTGGGCGCCGACGCATCACTGGCGATCGCGGCAATTTCGCTGTCGTGCTCCGCAAAGGCGCCGTCGAATGCCGGCATGAAATGCTCCGGCGCGATGCGCTCGAAGGGCGGAACCCCGAAGGGGCCGCGCCATTGCTCAAGCAGGGGATTTTCGGTGGTCGTGGGCTGATCGTACATCGGGAATATCTGGTGTGGCGAGTGCGGGGGCGCAACCTAGCTGGATAGGCGCCACGGTGCAAAGCTGGTGAGCGTGCGCCTCACCTCGACCCATCCGTCGTCATGGCCGGGCTCGTCCCGGCCATCCACGTCTTTGTCTTACCGAAGAAAGCAAGACGTGGATGCCCGCGACGTCAGCGCGTTCACGCGCGTCTTCAACGCGCTATGCGCGGGCATGACGATCGAGAGGCCTGAGCAAACCGGGAAGCGTTCTCTACACCTTCAGCCGGTACACCCTGCGCGCATTGTCGGCGAAGATCTTCTGCCGGTCGCCCTCGCTCAGGAACGTCATGGCGTCGATGTGACGCTTGGTGTCGTCGTAGTGATATCCGGTCTCCGGATCGACACCGCGCACCGCGCCGACGATCTCCGAGGCAAACAGAATGTTGTCGATCGGAATGGTCTTGAGCAGAAGCTCGATACCCGGGCGATGGTACACGCAGGTGTCGAAGTAGACATTTTTGAGGAGCTCCGTGAGCGGCGGGCGTTTCATGTCTTGCGCGAGCCCGCGGTAGCGGCCCCAGTGGAACGGGATCGCGCCACCGCCATGCGGAATGATCATCCGCAGCGCGGGGAAGTCCTTGAACAGATCGGACATCAGGAGCTGCATGAACACGGTGGTGTCGCCCGCGATGTAGTGACCGCCGGTGCCCTGGAAATTCGGATTGGCCGACGCGCTCACGTGCAGCATCGCCGGCACGTTGAGCTCGACCAGCTTCTCGTAGAGCGGATACCAAGATCGATCCGTGATCGGCGGGTCGCGCCAATGCGCACCCGACGGATCGGGATTGACGTTAACGCCGACGAAGCCGAGCTGATTGACGATTCGCTCGAGCTCGGCGATGCAATTCTTCGGCGACACGCCCGGCGACTGCGGCAGCTGTCCGACGCCGATGAAGTTATTCGGAAAGAGCGTGCAGACGCGGTGGATCAGATCGTTGCAGATCTGCGACCATTCGAGACTGATCGCCTCGTTGCCGAGATGGTGGCCCATGCCGCCCGCGGTCGGCGAGAACAGGGTCACGTCGGTGCCGCGCTCGCGCTGGAAATCGAGCTGCTGCTGCACACTCTCGCGGATCTGATCGTCGCTGAAGTTGAGCATCGCGCGCGCCGGCGCCTGCGACGGATCGCGGACGGCGGCGAGCTGCCGCTGGCGAAACTCGGTCAATCCCCGCGGCGCCGTGGTGTAGTGCCCGTGGATGTCGATCACTTTGACGCGCCCGACGCCGGGCAGCTGCGCCCGCGCGCGGGTGCCCGTCATCGCCAGGGCTGCGCTGGCGCCGATGCCCTTGATCAACTCGCGCCGTGACGTTGTCATGGCTGCTCCTCCCTGAAGTCTCCCGCCCAGGGGAGTTGCGGTAGACATTAGCAATCCCGCGTGCTCATTGCATCGCATTGTTGCGCGAGCCGCAAGCCGAAGAAGTGCCAGGGGAATTGTTAGGAGAAGTGCCATGAGCGCCATCACGCTGGATCAAGCCAACCGCATCATTGCCGCTATTCTCAAGCGCGGCGCCGAGATCAACTGCCGGCCGCTCTCGGTGCTGGTGGTCGAGCCCGGCTGCATCTTGAAGGCGTTCCAGAAGGAGGATGGCTCCTCCATGATCCGGTTCGAGATGGCCTTTGGCAAAGCCTATGCGGCGCTCGCCATGGGCCGCCCCTCCAAGCTCGTGCGCGTGCGCGCCGAGGAGAAGCCGATCTTCATGCGCTATCTGATCAGCGCCAGCGGCGATCAGATCTTTCCGGAGGGCGGCGGCCTGCAGATCCGCAACGAGGTCGGCGAGGTGATCGGCGCAGTCGGGGTCACCGGCGACACCGAGGATTGCGATGAGGAGCTCGCCGCCCACGGCATCCACGCGGCCGGCCTCAAGACCGACGATGACTGCAAGGAGCTGGGCCGCAATGCGGGCATACGATTGACCAACAAATAAGTGTGAGCGGTGCCAGAACGCCCCGGCTTGCCGAGAGAGGCGCTCGGGCGCACACTGCCGCCCAACACGAAAGCCAACTACCAAACTTCGGGAGGAAGACTATGACGCCATTCACGCAAGCAAGATTTGTGCAGGTACGCGCAGCCGGCTTTGCGGCGGCCCTGAGCGTCCTGATGCTGGGCAGCGCCGCGTCCGCCCAAACGATCCTGCAGGCCACGATCGGCGAGCCGAACCAGAAAACCGCCGAGGTGAGCACCGCGGACGTGCGGCGTATCCTCGCCGATGGCAGCGCCATCCTGCTCGACACCCGCAAGCGCGCCGAATATGTCGCCGGCCATATCGCGGGCGCCAAGAACGTCGCGCCGCCACAGGGAGCACCGGAGTCCGCCTATGTCAAAGCAGTCGAGGATCTCCTCGGCGGCGACAAAAACAAGGCGCTGGTGCTCTATTGCAACGGTCCAAACTGCCAGGCCAGCAAGCAGCTCAGCGAGCAGCTCGTCGGCGCTGGCTTCACCAATGTCCGGCGTTATCAGCTCGGACTGCCGATGTGGCGCACCATGAGCGGGCCGGTCGAGATCGAGCTCGAGGGCGTGCTGCGCATCTACAAGGTCGACCAGACCGCGGTGTT
>Ga0111539_10012467_pt1 | contig 10654 bp, 7 predicted proteins | sample RhiMethybrSRZTD1_FD_79667 | JGI IMG/M metagenome (GOLD analysis project Ga0111539, IMG submission 79667) | Populus rhizosphere microbial communities from Tennessee, USA - Rhizosphere MetaG P. TD hybrid SRZTD1 (version 2) (version 2) | ecosystem: Host-associated > Plants > Roots > Rhizosphere >... | reverse complement strand
CGACATCACGCTCCGGGTCCCGTCGCTGCGCGAGCGGCGCGAGGACATCCCGGTGCTCGCCCAGCACTTCCTCGCCACCTTCTCGCGCCAGATGGAGAAGCCGATGAAGGGCTTCTCGCCCGAAGTGGTGCGGGCGTTCCTGCAGCACGAATGGCGGGGCAACGTGCGTGAGCTGGAGAAGGCGGTGAAGCGGATGGTGGTGCTGGCCGACGAGGGCGACTCGCTCGGTCTCGACCTGCTGCCGACCGAGATGCGCGAGAACGCTCCGGCCGCTACCGACCTCCGGGGCAACGGGCGGACGCTGCGCTCGAACATCGCGGTGCTCGAGAAGCGGATGATCGCCGAGGCGCTCGAGCGCCATCGCTGGAACAAGGCGCGCGCCGCGCGCGATCTCGGTCTCAGCTATCCGACTCTGCTGTCGAAGATCCGCCTGCTCCACCTGGATCGCGATCGGAGGAAGAACAGCGTCACGTAGTTTTCCAAATCGCGGAGAACTACCTATAAAACGATTTGATACCGAACCCCGTGTCACGGAATCGCTTAGCGACCGAGACGCGGGGTTCGAAGTTTGTTTTCGATTCCCTGTCCCCTCGCGCGCGCGCACTGCATGCGCATCGATTCACATGAGTGCTCGCTGATCGTTGCAGCGCAATGCGTTTCGAGAAAGATTGCAAAACGCAAAGTGATGGCATGGCGGGTGCCTATACATGATCTCCGGAGGGGGGGACCTCCAGAACAAGCAGCGCCAACGGCAACAAAGGAAGTCGCAGCACCGCAGTCGCAGAGCAGTTGCAGTGTCTGGGCTAGCCGGTATCGCACGAACCCGGACGAGGGTACGAGCCCCGGTCATCTCGACTACGCACCAGTTCGAGCGGCCGGCTAGCCTGGAGCTTCACCGCCTCACCCAAGTTTGAAGCAGGAGAGCGGACTCAGGTCAGAGCGAGTCCGTCGCACATCCCGAGACGTGGCAGGGAGAAGGTTCGACGTCCCGGCTCGTGGCTTCACCCGGTCCAAGCGTGCCGGATGCGCCGAGCCAACTCCCACCCGTCGCGGGACGCGGGACACCGGTCAAGTGCCACGTCGGCCAACACTGGGGGATGTCCGGCGGATGTGGTGCGCTGCAGGGCCGGTGTCCTCTTTATTTTGTGGCGCCGCCGCACACCTGCGTCACTCCCGCACGGCTGACACGCCCTTCCGAGCCCTCCGGGCGTCCTGCACTCAGCCTCTAACCCAATGAATCAAAGCCAGTTGTAACGCAGCGCCTGAGCTCGCGATGCGTGGCATGTCCATTGCGGTTCTCCGGACAAACGAGACGGGCGAAGTGGCCCGCCAGTATCGGAGGAGGACCCCATGTTTCGACGTGCTCTCGTGCTCCTGGCGACCGCGATCGCGATCGGTGGATGCTACGATGACGATTCTGTCCGGGTGGTCGATTCCACGCCGCCTGCCGCCCCGCGCGGCTTCTACAGCGTGACCGGCGACCACACCGTCTACCTGAACTGGCTGCCCAACACCGAGTCGGACGTCGCCGGCTACCAGATCCGGATCTCCGACTGCGCGAACGGGCCGGGCTGCCCCTACACGCTGATCGCCACCACCGCCGGCACCTCGTTCACGGTGACGAGCCTCCCGAACGGCGTGCGGAAGTACTACGCGATCGAGGCGTTCGACCTCGCCGGCAACATCAGCGATCTGACCTACGAGGAAGTCCAGGACACGCCGCGTCCGGAGGGATTCGCCCAGACGCTCGCCAACTACCTCGAGGCTCCCGCGTCCAGCGGGTGGGACTTCTCGGCCTTCTCGGTCCGGGCGTCCGACGATCCGGCCACCGACATGTTCTTCGGCGACAACGGCGACGTGACCATCATGTTCGTGCCTGACATCGCCACCGACATCCAGGACGCCGGCTACACCACCACCCTCGACGACGTCGATTTCTCGCCGACCGACGGCTGGTCGCCGTCCGGCTCGGTCGAGCTGATCGTGGGTCACAGCTACATCGTGTGGACCCGTGACGACCACTACGCGAAGTTCCGGGTGACCGACATCGTCCCGGCGGGTGCGAGCACTCCGAAGCGGGTGATCTTCGACTGGGCGTACCAGGTGGCGACCGGAAGCCGCGAGCTGCGGAACCGTCCGGTCAAGCAATCCGGGAAGCGGCCGATCGTGTGGCCGGATCCCGCCTGAGCAGTGAAAAAACGGGGAAAACCTTCGCGCGCCGCACAGGAAGGTTGAGCGACCGGGAGGCCCAGGAAGTATCATGATGACGGTTGCCGGGATCGGTGGACTCCCCGCCTCGATCCGGCGCCGGGGAAGGAAGGGTGACAAATGACTCGCGCAAGGTTCGTCCCCATCCTCGGGTTCCTCGCGCTCGCGTCGCTGTTGGCCGCCGGCCCGTCGCTCGCCCGTGGCCTCGATGTCGAGATCTCCACCGATCGCGGTGCCGATGCCGTGTACAAGCCCGGCGATGTGCTCCAGATCAGCGCGCGGACGTCCGACGACGCCTACCTGCTGGTCTACGAGATCGACACCGAGGGCTATGTCCGCGTGCTGTTCCCGTTCCGCGGCAGCTCCGGCTCGGTCGAGGGTCGCCAATCCAACAAGATTCCCTCCGAGAATTCGGGCCTCGACCTGGTGGTCGAAGAGACCACCGGCATGGGCTACATCGTCGCGATCGCCTCTCAGGAACCGCTGCGCCGGTTGCCGTGGTACCTGCGTCCCTACGACGAGCAGGCCGACGCGATGGGCTACCAGGACACCACGGTGGCGCTCGATCAGGATCCCGCGGACATCAACGAAGAGGGTGTGACGAAGGACGGCCAGATCGTCGGCGATCCATTCGTGGCGATGGAGCGCATCCGACGCGAGCTGTTCGATCAGCCGGACGACACCGATGGCTTCGCCACCGCGTACACCACCTACTACGTGCACGAGCGCGTCAAGTATCCGCGCTACCTGTGCAACGACTGTCATCGCCCCGGGCACTACTCGTGGTGGGACGGCTGGGATCCGTACTACGCGACCTGCTCGGCGTTCACCTTCCGCGTGAATTGGAACTGGTACTGGGGCGCACCGTACTGGTGCGGCTACGTTCCCTACTACGTCTACACCTACCTGCCGAGCTGCCCGCCCAAGTACTACGTGGGTGGGACGGTCTACTACTCGTCGTGGGACGGCTGGAGCAAGTGGAACTCGATGTGGGGCGGACCGCTGGTGCGCTACAAGTCGCCGGCGCCGGCCGGCTACGAGCCGCCGTCGAAGTATCGCGAAGGCGGCGCGACTGCCAATCGCACTCCGCCGGGATTCCTCGCCGGTGGCGAGGGCCTGCGCGATCGCGTGGTGCGCCCGACGCCGGTCAGCAGCCGTCGCGGTGGCGGCAACCAGGTGATGCAGCGGTCGCGGACGATGACCGGATCGACGGGACGAATGATCCGCCGCAGCTTCCCGGACGGACGTCCGACCCGCGAAGTCGTGGATCCGGATCGTCTCCAGCGCCGCTTCTCCCGTTCGTCCGACGAGCCGGGACGGGTCTCGCGCGAGGGGCGCAGTCGCGGCGACGGCGGTGATCGTGGTGAGGGAAGGATGGAGCGACCGAATCGGCCGGCTCCGGAGCGCGATTCGGCGCCACCTCCCAGCCGTGGCTCCGATTCTCCGCCTCCGCGTGTCGAGTCGTCGCACGGTCACAGCGCGCCTCAGGCGCCTCCATCCAGCCCCGGCCGCAGCGGCGGTGGGGGCGGCGGTGGGGGTGGATTCAGCGGCGGCGGACGCGGTGGCTTCAGCGGCGGGGGCCGGCGCTGATCGATCCAAGCTGTTAAACTGCTGACCCTTTCGACGGGGCCGGAACCACCGGTCCCGTCGACGTGTAATGTGGATGCCCCATGTTCCCTCGCCATCTCGCGACTCGATCCCTGTTCCTGCTGACGGTGCTGCTCGGCGTCCGGACCGCTCCGGCGTCCGCCGACCCGCCCGGCTTCGCCTTCCTCGAAGTGCCGTCCGGCGCCCGCGCCGCGGCCCTGGGCGGCGCCTATGCCGCACTCGGGCAGGGGGTCGAGTCGATGTTCTGGAATCCGGCGGGACTCGCCTCGGTCGAGCGGATCGAGGTCGCCGGCACCCACACCGAGTATTTGCAGTCCCTGCGGCACGAGGGATTCGCGGGCGCCCTGCCGCTGGGGCGCGGCGCGCTGGGCGCGTCGGTACGTGCGCTCTACAGCGAGCCGATCGCGCAGCGGGACGACCTCGGCAACGAAGTGGGCACGTTCGGGGCGCACGATCTCGAGTTCAAGCTCGGCTGGGGCATGCGCAGCGGTGAGCGGCTGCGCTGGGGCGTGTCGGCCCAGGTGATCGAGGAGCGAATCGCCAGCGCCGCAGCCACCACGTTCGCGTTCGGCGCCGGCGCGACCTGGGATCCGGCATTCCTCACCGGGCTCCGCCTGGCGGTCTCGGCCGAGAACCTCGGGCCGAGCCCGGCGTTCACGATCGAGGGAACCAAGGGCGCCGATGTCCCGCTGCCGATGGCGGTTCAGACCGGCGGATCGTATGCGCACGGCGTGGGCGGCTCGTGGCAGCTGCGCGGCGCGCTCGAAGCGCGCATGACGACCGGTCGCAGCGCGCTCGGCCTGATCGGGGCCGAGGTCGAGCACTCGAGCGGCGTCGCGTTGCGAGGCGGCTACCGCATCAACGACGACACTGCGTCCTACAGCGCGGGGATCGGCTGGCGGATCGGATCGGTGCGCCTCGACTACGCGTTCGTGCCGTTCGATCTCGATCTCGGCAACACCCATCGGATCGGATTCGTCGCCGGCTTCTAGTCGCCGCCTTCGGAGCGGTTCGAGAGTCCGCTAGTCGCCTTGAACAGGAAGAGGCCGAGCGGGGTCCGTTCCTGGAGCATCAACGGCCGCGGCGGTTGAGCCAGGGATGGCGGGCGCGGCCGTTGGTAGGCGAGGCGCGCTCGGAGCGCGCCGAGCCGTGCTCCTGGAACGGACCCCGCTCGGCCTCTTCCGGGCCACGCGGGTGGTACGGACCCCGTTCGGCCTCTTCCTGCTCAGGGGCGCTGACTGCGACGCAGCTCGCTACGTACGAGGTCCCACTAGTCCCAGCGTTCGAGCGTGAGTTTGGCGTCTTCGAGCTTTGCGTAGGTGAAGTGCTCGATCCAGTCGCCGAGGACCAGCAGCTCCCGAGTGCCTTCGCGGCGCTCGAGGACCTGGTGGAAGTGGCCGATCAGGACGGCGTCGTAGCCTTCCGCGAACCTGGGCATCGCCACCTCGCGCCACAGGCGGTCGGAATCGAAGCGGCGGCTGGGGCGCGAGCGACGTGAGCCGTGCGAGACCCAGCGTGCGAGCGGGATGCCGAGATCGGGATGGAGCAGGCGGTAGAGCGCAATGCTGACCGGATGGCGGATCACGGCCTTCAGCATCCGGTATCCGAGGTCGCCGCCGACCAGGCCATCGCCGTGATGGAGCCACAGGCGGCGTCCCTGGGTCGCCAGCGTCACCGCCCGGTCGTGCGTGACCAGGCCGAGCTCGCGGGACAGGAACGGACCGAGCCAGAAGTCATGGTTTCCGTTCATGTAGTGGATCTCGACCCCGGCGCGGCGCAGCTGATCGAGTGCCGCCAGGGTCGCGAACGGACGGCGCGGGATCGCCTGGCCGTATTCGAACCAGAAGTCGAACAGGTCGCCGATGATGTAGAGCGCCGAGGCCCGGCCCGGGAGACTTCTCAGGAAATCGTGAAATCGTTCGCGGCGGGACGTTTCCGATTCGCTGGAGTCGGCGCCGAGGTGGGCATCGGAGACGAAAAAGACCGCGGCGCCGGAGGGCATGAGGGCGCAGTCTAGTCAGCGTGTCCGGCCGGTCACAAGCCGCACCGCGCCGGTCGTTCGCTGGCGTGCGCCCGGCAGAACCCGGGTGTCGCTTCGGTTACGATCGCGTCCAAGCCAACCATCCGACCCGTCGGGACGACTGGAAAGCACACGAGGGCAGCAGCAAAACGGCTTTGACGCCCCTGTGACAGACGCGACCCGACGCGACCGATAACCTAGGGAGCGCGTCTCACCAGTATCGCCGGGGGATTGGCGTTTCGCACCAGCGGTTCCCCCGGCGCCACGTTCCAACGGAGGTTTCCTTTCATGGCATCCGATCCGGTCCGCCCCATCCCCCCGCGCCGCTACCTCGTCGCCGGCGGCATCCTGCTGCTGGTCGGCCTGGTGATCGGGCTCGGCCTCAGCGCCGGGCTTGGTGTCCAGGTGTCGAGTCGCGCGGCCAAGGCGTCGCTCGACGCGGTCACGTCGACCGACCCGGTTCCCGCAAGCCCGTTCGTGTCGGTGGTGGAAAAGGCACTTCCCGCAGTGGTGTTCCTCGACGTGAAGAAGAAGGTCGGCCAGTCCACCGGTGACCCGCAGGAGGAGATGTTCCGCCGCTTCTTCGGCGAAGACGGTCAGCGTCAGCGCCAGAACGTGCCGAGCTCGGGTTCCGGCTTCATCGTCGACGGCTCCGGTCACATCCTGACCAACAACCACGTCGTGCGTGACGCCAGCGACATCACGGTCACGCTCAACGACAAGCGCACCTTCAAGGCGACGGTGGTGGGCACCGATCCCGAGACCGATGTCGCCGTGATCAAGATCGAAGGCGACAACCTTCCGGTCATCAAGCTCGGCGACTCCGAGAAGATTCACGTCGGCGACTGGGCGGTCGCGATGGGCAACCCGCTCGGCATGCTGCGCGGATCGGTGACGGTCGGGATCATCAGCGCGCGCGGCCGGTCGAGCCTCAACATCTTCGGTGGCACGCCGATGTTCCAGGACTTCATCCAGACCGATGCGTCGATCAACTTCGGCAACTCGGGCGGCCCGCTGTGCAACATCCGCGGCGAGGTGATCGGCATCAACACCGCGATCAACCCGAGCGGCCAGGGCATCGGCTTCGCGATCCCGATCAATCTCGCGAAGCACGTCGCCGACCAGCTGGTCGCACACGGCTCCGTGTCGCGTGCGTGGCTGGGCGTCAACCTCGCCGAGATGACCCCGGAGATCGCAGACGGATTCGGCCTGCGGAGCAACGACGGCGTGATCATCCAGACCGTCATCAAGGACCAGCCGGCCGACCGCGCGGGCCTGCGGCGCAACGACATCATCATCGAGTTCGACGGCGCTCCGGTGACCGAGCTGCAGAAGTTCCGGCTCAAAGTCGCCGACGCCGAAGTCGGCCGCACGGTGCCGGTGGTGGTGCTGCGCGACGGCAAGCGGATGACGCTCAACGTCAAGCTGGGACCGCGCGACACCGAAGTGGTTGCGAACAACGCGCGTCCGGCCGAGCCGGGTCGTGAGGCGCTGGGCGGTCTCACGGTGCGCGACCTGACGCCGGGCGAGCGCCAGGCGGCGGGCGTCGACCAGGGCGTGATGATCACCGATGTCCGCGAAGGCAGCCCGGCGGACGAGGAGAATCTCGCCGCCGAGATGGTGATCGAGGAGGTGGGAGGCAAGCCGGTTCCGAATGTCGCCACCTTCACCCGCCTGCTCCAGGAAGCGAAGTCCCGCGGCAAGCACGCGGTGCTGCTGGTCCGCAGCGGAGATGACACGCAGTTCGTCCCCCTGCGGTTGAACAACTGACGCCGAACCGAATCAGGAGACGCTTGACGAACCGACCGGTTCCGGTGGATACGTCATCGCACGAGTGCCCGGGCCATCGCCTGGTCCGGGCACTTGCGTCGGGTTCGCGAACCCCCGATGCGAACGGAATCGCGGTCGTGCGAGTGGATCGATCCCCGGTCCCAGGGAGGGACCTTCGGATGAAGAAGATGATGACCCCCGCCATCATCCTGCTGGCGACCGCCCTCGCCGGCTCCGCGATGGCCCAGACCGGGCCTCCGCAGGTCACCGGCGTACGCTCCTTCACCGGTCCCACCACCACCCGGATCGTGTTCGAGTTCTCGAAGGCGGTTGCGCACGTCGCGCCCGACTCCGGAATCGGCCGCCGGGTGCGGATCACCGTGCCCGGCGAAGCGGTCACGCGGGCGAACGGCGTTCCCGACCGGCTGAGTCCCGCCGACGGTGTGGTCGACTCGGTGTTCACCGCGGTCGGCGTCGACGGTGCCCGGTTCGAGGTCTGGCTGCGCGACTCGACCCGGTTCCGCGTGTTCGGCCTGCCGGCGCAGACCGACAAGCCGTACCGGATCGTGCTCGACGTCACGCGGCTCGGCGGCGAGGCCGCACAGAACACCAAGCTCCAGTCGGTCGCGAGCGCCAAGAAGGACCGCCTGCGGCTGGTGGCGGTCGACGCCGGTCATGGCGGCGAGGACACCGGCGCTCGCGGCGCCAAGAACGTGCTCGAGAAGGCCGTGACGCTGGCGGTCGCGCGCGGTGTGGTCACCGAGCTGAACAAGATCCCCGGCGTGCGCGGAGTGCTGGTGCGGGACGGCGACTATTTCATTCCGCTGCGCACGCGGTACACGAACGCCGAGAAGATGAAGGCCGATCTGTTCGTCAGCATTCACTGCAACTCGTCGAAGCGGCGCGGGAAGGGGAGCGGCACCGAGGTCTACTTCCTGTCCCTGCGCGGCGCGGCCGACCAGGCGAGCAAGGACCTCGCCGACCTCGAAAACGCGGCCGACCGCGTGGGCGGTGTTCCGGCCCAGGCCGAGGACGAGCTGGTGAACATTCTCTACGACGTGAAACGAACCGGCGCGCTCCAACAGAGCCAGCTGCTCGCCGAGAGCATTCTCGACCATGTTGCCTCGGATGATCGGATCGAGTCGCGCGGGATCAAGCAGGCCGGGTTCGTGGTGTTGAAGTCGGTCGAGTTTCCCTCGGTGCTGGTCGAGACCGCGTTCATCAACAACCCGCGCGAGGCCAAGCTGCTCGCGAGCCCTGATTTCCAGCGCGAGATCAGCCGCCAGATCGCGAGCGGGGTGAAGACCTACTTCGAGCGCGCCGGCATCCAGCTCGCCGAGCCCGCGAAGGCGGGCGGCAGCTAGCACCAGGATTCCGCGCCGGACGTCCTCCGGCCGCGCTGGTGGGATCAATGTCCGCGGCAGTTCCGGCGGGCTCCCGCACCGCCGGATCGCCTGCGATCCTCGCGGCATGCGATTCCGGATCGCGCCGCTCCTGCTCGCTCCATTGCTCGCGCTGCTGGTCGTCCCGTGGGCTTCCTGTCGTGCGCCGGCCTCCGACGACCTGCTCGCCGCCGACATCGCCCGCTGGTCCGCCGCGGCGCGCGACACCGCCGGCAAGGGCGAGACGTTTGCCCAGGTCGCACCCGCCGCTTCCCAGGCCCTGACCGCCGCCGATGCGGCGCTGCGCCAGGGACGCCGGCTCTACGCGCTGCAGCGCGACGGACGAGCCCGGACGCTGCTCGCGGCGGCGCTCTACGCGCGCGATCACGCGGCAGCCGCCGGCACCATCGAGTCACTCGAGGCCGAATGGAAGCGGATCGGAGCGGTCCTCGCACGCGAACCGTTCCCGCCCCTTTCCCAGCCGCCCCAGCCCGCCGCCGTCCGCGCACTCGCCGAGGCGGCCGATCACCAGGCGCGCGTCCATCACGCGGCGAGCCTCGAGTACGGCCGGAACACCGAGCCTGCCTATGGCCTCTACTACCTCGGGCTGACCGAGGCGGGGCGCGACCACGTCGCGCTGCTGCGGAGGCTGTCCCGGCCGGCGTCCGGCCGGGCGCCCGCGCTGCGGTCGATCGCTCCCGAGATCGATGCCCTCGAATCCGAGCTGCTGGCTGCCTATCGCCCGCCGGCGTCGATCGACCGGCATCCCGAGTTCATCCGTGCGAGCGCCGACGTGAAGGAGGCGCGCGAACTGGACGCGGCGGGCCTCCGGTACGGCGCCCTGATGCGCTATCTGGAGGGCGTGCAGAAGGTGACGCTGCTGCGGACCGCGAATCCCGCCGACTCGAACGCGACGCGTGCGGAGCTCGACCGGATCGAGACCGCGCTCGACCGCGAAAAGGTCGATCACACGATCGGGAGGATGTTCATCGAGGCGGCGCGCTTCGATCCGGCCGCTCCGGCCGCCGGCGTCATCGCGTCCCACGTGCTGCCGCGCTATCGCGCGGCGCTCGCACCCGCGGCGCCGCTCGCGGCGCGGCCGGCCCCGTCGGTCACCGTCACGCTGGTGCGCTGGCCGTTCACCTGAAACGTGTCCGATCCAGCAGGTCTGCTGGCCCGCAGCGTGGTGAACGAGTACGACGGACGGGTGGCGATGGTGGTGGAGAACTACGGCGCGTCGGAGATCGCGAAGCGGTTCGGTGTGCGGCGTTATCCCGCGATCTTCGTCGGCGATGTGCTGGTCGCGACGCCCAAGGACTTCGGTTTCTACGGCACCGGCGAGGGAACCGGGGAGGGTCGGTACGCGCCGTGGAAGAGCGCGGCCAGTCACGAGCGCTTCCGCGCCGACCTCGCGCGCATGGTCGAACTGACGCTCGCCGGCCGCACCGATCTCGCCCGCTCGCACGCCGCGCAGCCGGGCTCCGAAGGCGTGGCCACGCTGCCCGAGTTTGCTCTCCCGGATGTCTACGGTGCGCCGGTGTCACACGCGCATCTGGCGGACCGGGCGGTGATCGTGGAGTTCTGGGCGACCTGGTGTCCGCCGTGCCGCAGCACCCTGCAGTGGCTCGGCAAGCTCAAGGCGCGCCACGGCGACCGGCTCGAGGTG
>Ga0111539_10012466_pt1 | contig 10655 bp, 6 predicted proteins | sample RhiMethybrSRZTD1_FD_79667 | JGI IMG/M metagenome (GOLD analysis project Ga0111539, IMG submission 79667) | Populus rhizosphere microbial communities from Tennessee, USA - Rhizosphere MetaG P. TD hybrid SRZTD1 (version 2) (version 2) | ecosystem: Host-associated > Plants > Roots > Rhizosphere >... | reverse complement strand
GAGGTCATGACCACTATGCGTCGTTTGCGCCACCAGTAAGTGGTTAGAAAAATGCGATCGTGCCAGAAGACGTAGATTGGAAGACCGCCGTCCTTTTCTGCCCGTTCGTGATTTTCCCAGCCGATCACTTCAAAACGCGCGGTCAGACCGATCAGATTTATGAGAACGTAAAACACGAGATCCGCGGCGCGAATGAGGAAACGATCTTTCAGTGAGTATTCCGACAGATCAGCGAACTCGTAAGCACGACTGACGCGCGCCTCCGAGTAGTTCTGTTCCACTGAAACCTGCATGAGTTAGCAAATGTACCTTTTGTGCTTCCTTGTGGCTAGTAAACGCTCCGTTCGCCGGGCGGGCGCGTTTTCCAGCGTTTATGAACCCACAGCCATTGGCCCGGATAACAGCGGATCTGGTTTTCGACTCTCTGCGTGATCGCGATCGTCAGGCGACGCACGTTCTCCTCTTCATCGTTCGTGCGATCGAACGTGACGGGCGTTTCGACCTCGATCAGGTACTTCCCTTTCTCCGCACTCCACGGCGAAAAGACCGGGATTATCGGCGTGTTTGTTCGCAACGCAAGTTTCGCCATCATGAACGTCGTTGCGGCCGGAACGCCCATAAAGTCGATGAAGATCGCCTCATCGTGGAGCGTGTTCAGGTCAGGCAGAAGCCCAATAGACATCTCGCCGGAGCGCAGCACCTTGAACATTGACCGCGCCGCCGAGAGCTTGTCGATCGTTTGATTTCCAAACCTCGTGCGCACGCGATCGACCATCTGCTCGATCTGCGGATTGTCGATTCTTCGCACCAGGAACATGAACGGGTGTCCAAAGAGTGAAAACCCGAAACTGGTCAACTCCCAGGCTCCGAGATGACCCGTGTACAGAAATAATTTTTGACCGGAGATTTCCTTCGCGGCTTCGAGGTTTTCCCATCCCCGCACCTCGACGAGTTGCTTGAGTTCTGCTTCCGATCTCGAGCCCATTTGACTGAAAAACCCAAGCAAACGCCCAAGACTGTCGAAACATTCACGTACCAGCGCGGCGCGTTCCTCGTCGCTCTTTTCGGGAAATGCGAGGCGCAGGTTGGTGGCCGCGGTCCGGCGGAGATCGGCCGCGAGCACGTAAGCGAGCTTGCCCATTGCACGGCCAATTCGCATGGCCGCCGGGGCGGGCAGTCTTCCAAGCGTCGTAAGGACCGACTTGGCTGCCGCGTACTCGACGAACGTCTGAAGCTTTCCTGCCTTGGCCATTTTTCGCGCGTTACATGATTAGCAGGATTCGGAGCATCCTGTAAATGCTGCCGTTCCTGTAAAACTTGGAGTGGTTTCTGATATATTTCGAACGTAGGGCGATAGATTTTCGTACAGCCAATCGAAATCTCTCCTCAACGATCCGATAAAGATTGGAGTTTGATGGAAAAACGGCGGATTCTCATCGTGGATAATAACGATGAGTTGCGTGTTCTGCTCGAACAGGCTCTCGGACGACTCGGTCACGAAGTTATCGTGACTGGCGAACGTTCGAAAGCGCTCCGTCGTGACGACCTCGATAGCTTCGACCTCATCATCAGCGACCTCTCGGAAGCGGAAGTTAACGGAGAACCCATCAGCGAGCTTCACCGCAAGCATCTCGTAACCAATCTCAGCGAAGAGTTCAAGACGCCGGGCGTGATCAAGGCGTTCAAAATGGTAGCCGCGAACTATCTCCGGTTGCCCTACAACCGCGAGGAGCTTCGCGATATCGTCGAGCAGACCCTCGCACACAAACTTCACGACGTTGACGACCCCAGCCTTCACGTTCACGAAAAGATCGAGTTTGAACTTCCAAGCGACCTTGGATTGATGAATGGCGTTCTCGATTACCTTCAGGAACGCGTCGCGAAGCTCGGTCTGATTCAACCTGAGCGGTCGAATCTTTTCATCGCGCTTGACGAAGCGTTTGTAAACGCGGTCAAGCATGGAAACAAAAACGATCCCGCCAAGCTGGTGAAGATCACTGCTGAACTGTCTCCCACAGAAGCGTCGTTTACGGTCGAAGACGAAGGTGAAGGTTTCGATATTCGTGAGATTCCCGATCCGTGCGACCCCGCCAACCTGTTCAGAGCGTCGGGCCGTGGCGTGCTCCTCATCTACAACATCATGGACGAAGTTGAGTACAATGCGCAGGGTAATCGCGTAAAAATGGTAAAACGACCGGATGCGCCGGTTGACTCAACTCGTTGACCCAAATACCCCTGACGACAAACACGTCTGACACCGAAAGCCAGGCAGCACGAGCAGAAAGCAGAAGCAGGGTGAGCGTGCCCCTGATTACTGCCCCTGCCACCATTTGGCGTGCATGGCGGTGGTGGTTACCGATCGCGTTATTCGCGCTGGCGCTCGTCCTCTATTTCGTCGATCCGTTTATTGGCGATTGGGATGGCATGGACTACACGATGCTCTCCCTCGTGGGATATCCATCGTCGATGGCGCTCGGCCGCAACCTCTTCATCTTCACGAATCATGGGCTATTCGTAATCGCTCGCACGCTGTTTGGTCTCGAACCTGAAAGCGCTTACCTGCTTTTCAAGTACGCGGTGGTCGCGCAGGCGCCGCTGGCTGTGATTGCGTGCTGGATACTCGCGCGCGATCTCAGTGGCTCGCTCTACACGGCGACGACGGCTGCGATGCTGATCGCTTTTTCTCCGGTGTTTGTTCTTTACGGCGGGCAGGTAATGACTGACGTGCCTTCGGTCTTGCTGCTTGCGACCGCGTTGATTATTCACCTGCGCGGCGTTCAGGAGAAAAAGTTCTGGATGGTGTTGGTTGGCGCAGGACTGATGGGTTTGGGTGTCAACCTGCGCGAGACGATTGGGTTGTACGCGCCGTGGTTGATCCTGGCGCCGTTTGCGATGGGTTGGAAGTTTCAGCGACGCGAAGTTTTGTACGTGGTTGCGTCGTGCGTTGTGTTTGTGTTGCTGGCGTTGGGGTGGTTCGCGTACTGGTTCGTCACGGATGAGAATTATCGATTTATCTGGCATGGCTGGCGGGAGTCGATGCGCGACGAGTCGGCGCGGCATCCGGTCACAATCGCGAATATCGTTCCGTACGTTATGTACTACTTCATCAGCGCGCCGCTGGTGTTTTTGACGGTTCTGTTTGCGCCGGTGCTCGAGTGGCGAAAGCATCGCATGACGCCGATGCTGCTGTTGTGGCTGGTTGCGTTCGGCGCGAACCTGCTGCTGTTTTTCAACTACAGCACAACGGTTAACTGGCGTTATTTTTTGACTGGACTGCCGGGGCTCGTGCCCCTCGGTGCTTACTGGCTGCTTCGGATTGCGAAGGCGCGACTGGGAAATGAGCGTCGTGCGTTCGCTGCGTGTGTGGTGGCGATGCTTGTTTTGGCGGTGACTTTTATTCTCCTGGTCAGGCCGGTCAATTATGAATTCATTCAGCGGCGCGCGATGAGTAAGGAATACAGGCATCGACTCGAAGCCGTGCCGTTGGACGCGATCATGCTCTCGGGAGCGCAGACAATTGCTGTGAACTACTGGGCGTCGATCGGGTCCGGGCGATGGAAGACGATTGGCACGGGTGGCGGGTGGCCTGGTGATAAGTTGTATCCGATTATTGAGAATCATCTGGAGCATCGACGGCGTGTGTTTATCGACACCGATCCACGGTGGTGGGTGCCGTGCGGCTGGCAGCGTGATGAGATTCCGATGATTGTCGATCTGGAAAAGCACTTCAGTTTCCGGCACGTGGAAGACACGATTTACGAGATAAGCTGGCACGGAGATCCGAACGCTCAGGATCATCCGAACTTGAGCCGGCTGTTGCCTGATAACCGGCCTGAAGACATGAAGAAGTGCCCGCCTGGAAGGAAGTAGAAAGTTCAGAGTTCAAGCTTTAGCTTGCGCTTGGCGGAAACAACCTAAAGGTTGAACTCTGAACATCAGTCGTAATGCCGTACGAAGTTTTTCTCGCGTTTCGTTACCTGCGGTCGCGGCACAAGCGGCGGCTTGCTCGCGTGACTTCGATCGCTGCGATACTCGGGATTTGTATGGGTGTTGGCGCGTTGATCGTAGCGTTCGCGTTGTCGAACGGGTTTCGCGATGAGATGCGCGAGAAGATTCTTCAGGGCACGTCGCATATCAGTATTCTGCGCACGGACGGACGGCCAATCGAGAACTACTCCGAACTAGCGAATAGATTGAAACAGGTTGACGGCGTCGTGAGTGCGTCGCCGACAACTTACGACGCCGCGCTTGCGCGAGGATCGAAAGATTCCGGGTATGCCGTGATTCGCGGCATCGAGAACGAGAGCGGCCAGTCAGCGCAAGTGAATCAATGGTTGATCGAAGGTTCGAGCGGCGCGTTGTTTGGAATGACGAACGAACCGAACGCTCTCGTGGGTTCAGATCTCGCATCCAGGATCGGAGTATCGCTTGGCGACCTGGTCCAGATCGTCCCTGCGAGCGATGTTTCCAGCAATCGAACACACCGCTGGCGCGTGGCGGGAATCTTTCGCTCCGGGTTGTTTGAATACGACTCCACCTGGATTTACGTCGGACTCGATAACGCAACCGCACTCGCCGGAAACAACCATGTCGCGTCGGTGATGAGTGTTCAGGTGCGTGACGCTGACAATGTGAAGCAAGTCGTCGCAAACCTCGCAAAAGTCCTGGGAGAGGATTACGAGCTGGTGGATTGGCAACAAGCAAATCAACCTCTGTTCTCCGCACTCGCGCTCGAACGTCGCATGGGCCTATTCATCATTGGTCTAATCATTGCGGTTGCAGCGCTGAACATTACGACGATGCTCATTCTCGTCGTTGTAGAACGCAGGCGCGACATCGCGATCCTCAACGCGCTCGGCGCGACGCGCAGGGGAGTGATGTTGCTTTTCGTGATCGAGGGTGCCGTTGTTGGTGCGGTGGGTGCGGTCGCTGGAGTGGTGCTTGGTCTAATCGCCTGCTTCATCGCGAACCACTACAAGCTCGTTAGCTTGCCCGCGGATGTTTACTCGATCAGCAACGTGCCGCTCATCAGCAAGCCACTCGAAATATTGTTAGCTGCACTGATCGCATTCGCGTTGAGCGTGCTGGCGACGATCTATCCCGCACGTGCGGCGTCGCGCATGCGACCGGTCGAGGCCCTGCGTGACTCATGATCAGCGTTGTCGATCTGCGTAAGAGTTTCACGGCGCCGAATGGAGAGCGACTCGACGTTCTGCGTGGAGTCACGTTTGCCGCGAACGCTGGTGAGAGCATCGCGATCACTGGAGCGTCGGGTTCGGGCAAATCAACTTTGCTTCACCTGTTGGGAGGTTTGGAAACAGCGGACCACGGGACGATTACTTTAGAGAGCAGGAACGGCCGGCAAGAGATCGGATTCGTTTTCCAATTTCATTACTTGTTGTCAGACCTCTCGGCAGTAGAGAACGTCGCGCTGCCACTGCTGATCGCTCGTCACAAGCGCGCTCAGGCTTTTGAACGCGCGCTGGCACTCTTGAAACACGCAGGGCTCGAAGCGCGAGCAGATCATCCGGTCCTGCATCTTTCGGGCGGGGAGCAACAGCGCGTTGCGGTCGCGCGAGCGCTGGTTACAGAGCCAAAACTGTTGTTAGCCGACGAGCCCACCGGAAATCTGGACGCAGCCATCGGTGAAGATATCGCCCAATCCCTCGTGAATTATGCTCACAACAACTCGGCCGTCCTCATAATCGCAACTCACAGCACGCATGTGGCGGGGATGTGTGATCGCTCACTGGTCCTCGCAGACGGAAGAACATATTAGACAGGATTTACACGATTTTTCAGGATATTCGAGATTCCATCCTGTAAATCCTGAACAATCCTGTAATCCTGTCTATCACATCTGAAATAGCAGCGCCGTTACGACTTTTATTCACATCAACAGAGACAATGCTTCTTGAGTCCTCATTCATAGGGTATAATGCCGCCAACTTGCCGCATCTAACTTGACGGCAAGCGCAATAATAAGGACGTTTTACAGGGACTAAGATGTTCGAACGCTACACTGAAAAAGCGCGCAGAGTTATCTTCTTCGCGCGCTACGAAGCGTCACAATTTGGAGCCCCGGCTATCGAGCCGGAGCATCTCTTGCTGGGTCTGATGCGCGAAGACAAGACCCTCACCGGACGCTTTTTTCCACGCGCGCAGGTCTCGATCGAGTCGATTCGCAAGGAGATTGAGGGTCGCACACTCCTCCGCGAGAAGATTTCCACCTCCGTCGAACTCCCGCTCGCACCCGAAACCAAACACGTCCTCGCTTACGCACACGAGGAAAGCGACCGCTTACAACATCGCCACATCGGAACTGAACATCTCCTGCTCGGCCTGCTCCGCGAAGAGCGTTCGATGGCCGCGGAGATTCTTTACGAACGCGGTTTGCGGTTGAATGCAGTGCGCGACGAGATTGCACGCCAGTCCGGCGCCGATGCGCGCACGTCCCAGAAAAAAGACACACCACACCTCGTCGAGTTTTCACGCGATCTGACTGAAGACGCTGCTAACGACAAGCTGGATCCGCTGATCGGTCGCGAAGCCGAGATCGAACGCGTCGTTCAGATCCTTTGCCGGCGCACGAAGAACAATCCCGTGTTGATCGGCGAGCCAGGTGTCGGCAAGACCGCGATCGTCGAAGGTCTCGCACAAAGAATCGTACGCGGCGATGTTCCGTCGTTCCTCGAACACAAACGCATCCTGTCACTCGATCTCTCGCTGATAGTCGCCGGTACGAAGTATCGCGGTCAGTTTGAAGAGCGACTGAAACAGATCATGCGCGAGCTCGTCGAGAACCCGCAGTACATCGTGTTCATCGACGAATTACACACGCTCGTCGGCGCTGGATCGGCCGAAGGTTCACTCGACGCAGCAAACATTCTGAAACCGGCACTCTCGCGTGGTGAGATTCAGTGCATCGGTGCAACGACGCCCGCCGAGTTCCGCAAGTCAATCGAAAAGGATCGCTCGCTCGAACGTCGCTTTCAGGCCGTGAAAGTGCCGCCGCCCTCTGAAGCTGAAGCCGTCAGCATCCTCGATGGCGTGCGCGAGCGTTATGAGAGTTTTCACCAGGTTCGTTACACAGACGACGCGCTGCAAGCCGCTGTTTACCAATCGCACCGCTACATTCCAGATCGTTTCCTGCCCGACAAAGCAATCGACGTAATCGACGAAGCAGGCGCGCGTGTGAAGCTCCGCGTCAGACGCGAACAGGGCAATCTCGCTGACTGGAACGAGCTGAATGAATGGTCGAGATCTTACGGCGAGAGTTCGAACCTGCGCGTTCACAATGAAGACGCGCTCGTCGCAGCAGAAGTCACACGCGACGACGTTGAAGACGTGATCGCACGTTGGACCGGTATTCCAGTCAACTCGCTGAAAGAAGAAGAGACACAGAAGCTTCTGCGTATCGAAGTCGAGCTTCATAAGCGCGTTATCTCGCAGCGGCCTGCAATCTCAGCGCTGGCTCGCGCGATTCGACGTTCGCGCGCCGGTTTGAAGAACCCGCTGCGTCCGGTTGGTTCGTTCCTGTTCCTCGGTCCGACGGGCGTGGGCAAAACTGAAGTGGCGCGCTCGCTGGCACAGTTCCTGTTCAGCAGTGAACGTGCGCTCATTCGCTTCGACATGTCGGAATTCATGGAGAAGCACTCCGTCTCCAAGTTGATCGGCTCACCTCCGGGATACGTGGGCCACGAAGAGGGTGGTCAACTAACCGAACGCATCAAGCGTTCACCCTACTCAGTTCTGCTGTTTGACGAGATCGAGAAAGCGCACCCTGACATCTTCAACATCCTCCTACAGGTGTTTGAAGACGGAATCCTGACCGACGCGCTCGGCAACACTGTCGATTTCAAAAACACCATCATCATCATGACCTCCAACATCGGCGCCCGCTTCATCCAGAAGAAGGGCACGCTCGGCTTCCAGGCTAACACCGACGCCACGCGTGAAAAGATGGAAGAGATGGTGATGTCGTCAGTGCGCCAGACCTTCAACCCGGAATTCATCAACCGTCTCGACGAGATCATCATCTTTGATCAGTTGCTCGACGACGAGCTGCTCGAAGTCGTTCAGTTGCAACTCGATCAGATCAACAAGACGATGAACCGGCACGGGTTCGAGATCAAGTTGACGGATGAGGCGAAGCGCTGGATTGTCGACAAGACCTGTGCGGACCGCTTGTACGGCGCGCGCCCAATCCGGCGTGCCTTGCAGAAGTACGTCGAGGATCCGCTTTCTGAAGCCCTGATCCAGGGCCAACTCGAAGGAGCGACGCTGGTCGAGGTCTATCTCGACGGCAATGAACTCAACTTCCGGCCAGCAGGCGTGGAGACGGCCGACGACGCCGCGCTCCTGATTCATTAATCAGCCACAAAAAAGCACAAAAAGCACAAAACAACTGAACTCAATTTGAGTGTCTATTGGATCGACCAGTATTTGTGACTTTTGTGCCTTTTTGTGGCTGAGTTTCTTGTTTGACCGTGTGTGGCACTTTCAACTTTTTTCGCTTATAATGCGCCACTTTGCTACTCAAAAGCTGGCAACTGGCCCGTATGACTGTGAATCAAAGCTGCTGTCTTCGCGCCAGTACAGCATTCAAAAGCTCCCCGAAGTTTCTGAGGCCCGGTAAGAACTACTGAGGGAATTGGTGCCTATGCACTCATATCGCGCGTTCTGGCTCTTATTTTTCGGACTACTGTCAGGAATCTACGTAACTTTCGCGACGCCCCGACGCGTCACAGCCCAGCAACCCCAAACACAACAGCGACTCGTAGAAAACGTCGACATCATCGGTAATCGCCGTCTGCGTAAGGACGACATTCTCTATTACATTCAGACGCGACCGGGCGACGTCTACGACGTCAACATGGTTCAGCGTGACTATCAGACGCTCCTGTCGCTCGCCTTCTTCGATAAAACCGCGACTCGCGTCTTCACGGAAAACGGCGCACGAGGCGGCGTGAACATCATTTTCGAGGTCAAAGAGCTTCCGATCATTCGTGACCTGACGTTTGAAGGTCTCAGCAGTATTCAGGAATCGGACGTGCTCAAGGCATTTCGCGAGCGCCGCGTCGGCGTGTCGAAAGAGAGCATTTACGATCCGGTGAAGGTTCGCGCCGCGATGCGCGTTATCAAGGAACTGCTCTCGGAGGGAGGCCATCCGAACGCTACTGTCGAAGAGCGCACGGAAGAAGTTTCAGCGACGTCTCTCGCGATCACTTTCGATATCAATGAAGGCGATCGCGTTCGTGTCATGGACATCCAGTTCGAGGGAAATACAGTCTTCAGTGATGGCCAACTGCGCGGCGCGATGAAGTACGTCAAAGAAGCGGGCTTTATAACGCGCTTTAAGAGCTCCGACATACTCCATCGTGAGAAGCTCGAATACGACCTGCGGCTGGTCGACAACTACATGCGTTCGAAGGGTTACCTGCAAGCGCGCCACGGTGAGCCGCGCGTCGAGGGTATCGGACGTCACCGGACAGGTTTTCCAATCTTACCTTTGCCGTTTTTATCTTCTGTCGACGAGGGACTGCGTATCACCGTGCCGATTGTCGAAGGAAAGGTTTATCGTCTCGGCGAGTTCAAAGTAGAAGGCAACTCGATCTTCTCCGAGGACCAGATCAAAGCAGTAATCGGTCTCAACAAAGGCGACATCGCCAACGGCGAAAGAGTCAGCAAAGGCCTCTTTGAAAACCTCAAGAAGTTTTACGGCCAACAGGGCTTTATCGAATACACCGCCGAGCCGGTTCCATCCTTCAAAGACAATCCGCAAAATCCGAACGAAGGCATCGTCGACTTCACCGTAACGATCGAAGAAGGAAAACAATTCACGTTGCGTCGTTTGGAGTTTATTGGCAACACGTTCACGCGCGACAACGTACTGCGCCGCGAAGTGCTCGTCAACGAAGGCGACATCTACAACGATGCTTACTGGGAATACTCGGTCGTCAAGCTCAACCAGCTCGGTTACTTCGAACCCATCGATAAAGATAAAGACGTCGACCGGCGCACGAACGATGAAGAGGCGAGTGTCGATCTAACGTTGAAAGTGAATGAGCGAGGCCGCCAGCAGATCTCATTCAACGGTGGTATTTCCGGTATCGGCGGTTCGTTCTTCGGACTCGAATACTCAACGAACAACCTGCTCGGCCGTGGTGAGGTGCTTTCGTTCAACGTTGCGGCCGGCAATCGCCAACGCTCCTTCCAATTTTCGTTCACGGAGCCGTATATCCGGGATAGACCGATCAGCGCGGGCTTTTCAATATTTGCGTTCTCGCAGAAGTTCTTTGGCGAGGGAACATTCCTTTCGCAGAACCTCCAGGCGCAGCAGGATGTTTTTAATTTCAACTTCAACGACGTAAACGAAGAGAACCTGTTCACGAGGGACTCGTACGGTGGATCGCTCTTCGTCAGCGCACCGTTGTCGGAGTTTTATCGCAAGCGACGGTTCACGCAGTTTTCACGCGTCGGCGCTTCGTATCAGCTCTCTCTTTCCAGCGTGAAAGACCCGCAGGGGAACGATCCCAATAATCCTGAGTCGTTCATTCCGGTCGTCTACGATCAGCCGAACATTTTAACGAGTCGCGGCACGTTGACCTTCTCTTACGACACGCGTAACGCGAGCGTCGACCCTACGAAGGGTC
>Ga0111539_10012465_pt1 | contig 10655 bp, 10 predicted proteins | sample RhiMethybrSRZTD1_FD_79667 | JGI IMG/M metagenome (GOLD analysis project Ga0111539, IMG submission 79667) | Populus rhizosphere microbial communities from Tennessee, USA - Rhizosphere MetaG P. TD hybrid SRZTD1 (version 2) (version 2) | ecosystem: Host-associated > Plants > Roots > Rhizosphere >... | reverse complement strand
GGCCCTCGGCGAGGTTCAACGTGACGTCGCCGACCATCATCGAGAGGTTCAGGAAGTACTGCTTGAACAGATCGCCCCGATAGCCGAGGCACAGCACGAACTCGCGAAAGCCCCAGTGCGCGAACCCGCGCATGATGTGCCACACGATTGGCCTGCCGCCGACCGCCACCATCGGCTTTGGCAGATCGCCGCCCGCCGCACCGAGACGCGATCCGTATCCGCCACAGAGGATGAGCACCTTCATGAAGGCTTCCGACAGACGATCGTCGTGAGCAGCGGATAGCGGGCGTCGTGCACGTCCAGTTCGGCGGCAGTCAACTCTTCGGCCGCGAGCCCCAGTTGCGCGGCAGCGACGGAGAGACAGTTGCCGTGGCCGCCGACCTCCACGTCCGCTCCGCGCCAGGCGTGCGCCAGCCGCTCGCGCCAACCGTCGGGCGACAGCCGCCAGTAGTCGGGCGTATCGCCCGTCAACGGCAGCAATCCCGCCGTTGACGCCAGAATCACGCCGCCAGGGGCAACGACCCTGAGAGCGTGTCCGAGGCAGCGGTCGAGATCGCGAAAGTGCTGGAGCGTGTTCGGCAGGAGCACACAGTCGTAGATCGCGTCATGAATCAGCGACTCGCAGTGCGCGAAGTCGCACAGGTAGGTCGGCGCGAAGTCGGGCACGATGTCGAACGTGTCGGCGCGGCGCACCTGATGACCGAAGCGCTTCGTATACGAGTCGGTCTGTGCTTCCAGGACACGGCCCGTGATCGCATGGCGATGCGCGTCCAGAAATCGATGCAGGTAGTGCCGATCGATCGGCGTGCCCCGTTCGAATCCAAAGGTGGACGAAAACGGCGTCGTCCGCCGCAGATTGCCCCACCGCGGACGGCCGTAACCCCGGAGCAGGCGTCGCAATCGAACGGTGGCGCGAGGGCCCGCGAGGCGTTTGGCGGTCTCGATCACCGGCGGGACATCGTCGATCGAATCAGCCGCACCGCGAGGTTGGGAATCCACGGCTTGTCCAGCCGGCTGCCATAGTGCAGCTTCGGATTCTTCGGCCGGGGCCGTTTCAGTTCGCGCCACCGGCCGAACAACCGCTGATAGTCGGCGGTCCGTTGAATCGCATCGAAGCGGGTCGCGACGACGTCGCGCACCGCCCCGCTCATCGCTTCGAGGCGCGCGCGATCGCGGTCGAGCGCCGCGATGGCGTCGGCAAACTCGCCGATCTGGCCGACCGCCGGACGGTACCCTGAGACGCCGGATTCGACGACCTCGGGAATGCCGCTCGCCAGATCGCTGACCACGGGCACGACGCCGGCGGCGCCCGCCTCGAGCAGCGTCACCGGCAGCCCTTCCTTGCGACTCGGCATCACCAGGACGTCGTGGTGCTCGTACAGCCGTAACACGTCGGCCTTGTCGCGCTGGCCGGACCAGCGGACGTCGAGGCGATCGGACCACGCCGTTCGAAGCTCTGCCTCGTCCGGTCCGCCGCCCTGAACCGTCCAGACCGGATTCACCCCGAGGTCACGGAGACGACGATCGATCAACGGCAGGTCGAAGACGCCTTTGTCCCGCGACAACCGGCCGACGTACAACACGCGCAGCGGTCCCGGCTTCGGCTGCCGGACCGTCCGGGGAATGTCGACGCCGTACGGCAGGAGAAAGATCGACTCCTCGCGATCGGGCAGCAGCTCGCGCAGCCGCCGGGCCATCTGCTCGGTGTAGGTGACGAACGCGTCGATCGTCTCCTGATGGCGGACGGCGAGGTCGTAGTAGAAATCCATGTCGCCGTGGTTGATGGCGAACACGGCGCGTCCGGTGTCGTGAATCGAGGTCAGCGCCAGCTCGATCCAGTCGTTCGCCACGATGACACCCGGCCCGACCGGGATCGTCAGCGCCAGGCGCCGCAGCACCGAGTGGACGTTCTCCGGCGGCAGGCTGTATTCGAACCGCACATCGCGATCGGCCGGCAGCGGCTCGAAGATGTTGTGATCGCGGTCGCGCGCATTCTGGGTCCGGACGGCGGCGTACGAGAAGCCGTCGGGGCGGCGGTGCGCCAGCAGCTGGTGGACGTAGCTGAAGACGCCACCGAGCTTGTTCGGCAGGACGTAGACGACCTCGGGGCGCGCCGGCATCGTCACGAAGACACCGTAGCGGGGAGCGGCCGCGCGGCCAGCCACGCAATCGTCTGCAGCAGACCGCTGCGCAGATCTACGCGCGGCTCGAATCCGAGCGCGCGGACCTTTGTGATGTCGGCGTACCAGCGCGCGGTGTCGCCGGCAAACGATCGGCCGGTTGTCCGGATGCGAATCTGGGGGTGGCCCATCAACTCGGCGATCAATCGCGCGAGGTCGAGCAGCTGGACCGGAATGCCCGAGGCGACGTTGTACTCCTCGCCGGCTGCTCCCTCTGTCGCGACCATCGTCAAGCCGCGCACCGCGTCGTCGATGAAGAGGTAGTCACGCACCTGCAGGCCGTCTCCGAGGATCGTCACCTCCTCGTCGTTCTGTTGGATCTTGCGGATGATGTCGTGGATCGCGAAGCGGAACATGCCGACGCCGTAGACGCTGAACAACCGCGCAATCCGCACGTCGACGCCGAACGAGCGGTGGTACGCGTGGCAATACGCCTCGCCGCCGAGCTTGCCAGCCGCGTAAGGCGAGGTCGGCCGCGCGAAGGCGCGTTCGGCGAGCGGTAGCGGGTTCGACGCGTCGAAGATCGACGCGGTCGAAGGAAACACCACGCGGCTGCCCGCATGACGCGCCGCCTCGAGCACCTCGAAGACCCCGCGGAACGTGTTGTCGAAGTCGTGGCGAGGATTCGCGACGGAACCGGCGACGTCCGCCGATGCCGCCATGTGGAAAATCACCGTGCGGTCGTCGAGCAGGCCATCGAGTGCGCCGGCTTGCGCGACATCGAGCTGCCGCACCGACTGTTCCGGATCGGGAGAAGCCCTTCGATCGACGGCCACGACCGTCCACCCACCGGCTCGCAGATGGCGCAGCAGCGCCGAGCCGATGAAGCCACTGGCACCGGTCACGACGGCACGCCGGGGCGCGTCACTCATGGCGGATCGCAAAGCCAACGCCGTAGCCCAGTTCGCGGAAGGTGAACGCCGAGAAGTTCGGTTTCGTCGCGATTTCCTGCCACACGCCCGCCAGCTCCGGATGCACGACATGGGCGATGTCGTCGAACACCACGGCGCCGCCAACCTTCAGCCGCGGCAGCACCGTCGCCAGGTCCGCGCGCGCGCCCGCTTCGCTGTGATCGCCGTCCACGGTTATCAGGTCGAAATAGGCGTCCGGGTGTTCGCGGAAATAGGCCGGCAGGACCTTGTGCGAGTCGCCGAGGACGAATTCCAGGCCGCCGCGGAAGTTCACGCGAGCGAGCTCCGATCGGACCAGCGCCGGTCCGGGATTGTCCATCCCGGCATAGCCTTCGATGAACATGTCGCAGGCGACGATGTCGCACTCGGGACAGACCGACGCGACCATCGCGAGGCTGCGCCCGCGCCGCACGCCGATTTCGAGATAGCGCTGCGGCCGGAGACCCGACGCCAGCGCGAGGAGCGCCGTGTTGATGTCCGCGTACCGCCACTCGGGATAACGCTCGAGGCCGCTGCGATAGAACGTCGAGAGGTACTCGGCGTACTTGTCGGGCGTCAGCCGCTGGAGGACGTCCAGCGCGCGTCGCACCGTGTCGGGAGCGACGGCCGCCACCGCAAACGTCGAGGCTCCCGCCAGGGCGGGGCCGTACCACTGGTTGTCCGGCACGACCAGCGCGTTGCTGACGGCCACGGGCGCAGCGGGACCCGGCCCCCATCCGAGCCGGCGCCGGACATGGTTGACGATGCGTCGCGGGAGACTCATGGTTTCGCGCAGGGCGCGGGACTGACGCACGCCCACTGCGCCTTCCGGCAGACCATTCCCCGGGTGATGTGCAGCTCGTAAGGCCGCCACGGCCGTTCGGGCGCCACGATCTCGAACTCGAACGCATCGGGGATTTCATCGACGTGCTCGAGGTAGGGGATGCCGACGAAGACGTTCACCCGGTAGCGTCCGGGAATGAAGGTCGGCCCCGGAAGCCGCGCGGTGATCGTGCATGTCGTCGCCGACGGCAGTTCCACGCCGTCGTCGTCCACGTTCATCAGCGAGAGCAGCGGCTGGCCCTGATCGGAGCAGACGACGAGCTCGATCACCAGACCGCGCAGGCTGGTGCCACTGGTCGAGACCCCTGCCAACTCGAGATCGATCTGAAACGCCAGATCGCTTTCGGGCGGCACGCCGCGTACGCTGCGGCCACGATCGTCGACGAGACGGATGCCGCTGACCCTCGCCCACCCGGTTCCACTCCGGCCGCGCGTGTTGAACCGGCCGACCTCGACCATCGATTATTCAGCCGCGCGATACTGCGCGACGACCTCGCCGACCGAGCCGCTCATGACCAGACGACCGCGATCCATGAGCAGGCCTCGTGTGCACAGCCGCTGAATCGCTTCCATGTTGTGGCTGATGAACAGAACGGTTCGGCCGTGGCGCGCGATGTCGTCCATCTTGCCGAGACACTTCTTCTGGAAGTGCACGTCGCCGACGGCCAGCACTTCGTCGACGACCAGAATCTCGGTTTCGAGATGCGCCGCCACCGCGAACGCCAGGCGCATATACATGCCGCTCGAATAGTGTTTGACCGGCGTGTCGACGAAGCGGTCGATTTCGGCGAAGGCGACGATCTCGTCGAACTTCCGGTCGATCTCGGCCCTGGTCATGCCGAGAATCGCGCCGTTCAGGTAGGTGTTCTCGCGGCCGCTGAGGTCCTCGTGAAATCCGGTGCCGACCTCGAGGAGCGATCCGATGCGTCCCGTGACGTCCACGAAGCCGGTCGTCGGTTCGGTGATCTGCGAGAGCACCTTCAGCAGCGTGGACTTCCCCGCTCCGTTGCGACCGATGATGCCGACGACCTCGCCCGGCGCGACGTCAAACGACACGTCGTCAATCGCCCAGAGCGTATCGTCCGTCTTGGCGGCCTTCGCGCCCGAGCGCAATCGCTCGTAGAAGCGCGACGCGGCGCCGGCCATGGCATCGCGCGCCGTTCGCGATCGCACGCGATGGGCGATGGTGTAGCGCTTGCCGAGGTGCTCGGCGTGGATGGCGGCGTGGGTCATCAAATCACGTCGGCGAACGTGCCTTCCAGCCTTCGGAAGTACATCGTGCCGCCGGCAATCAGCACGACGACAACGGCGGCCGAGACCAGTGTGATGACGCCCGGCGCCGGTCCGCCGGCGAGCGCCCAGCGGAAGCCTTCGATCACCCCGGCCATCGGGTTGAGGCCGTAGACCGCCCGCCATCGAGCCGGGACGAGGGACGCCGGATACGCGACCGGCGTCGCGAACATCCACAACTGCACGACGAACGGCACGACGTAGCGCACGTCGCGATACCGCACGTTGAGGGCGGCGAGCCAGACGCCGACGCCGGCGGCGGTTGCCAGCGCCAGAAGCATCAGCGCCGGCAGCCACACGATCGACGGCCCCGGCACGATGCGATACCAGGCCATGAAGCCGATGAGGATGGCGAAGCCGATCGCGAAATCGACGAGCGGCGCCACCACCGCGCCGATTGGAATGATCAATCGCGGAAAGTACACCTTCGAGATGATGTGCTGATAGCCGCTGAGCGACGTGCTGCAGCCCGCGAGCGCAGAGGCGAAATAGGTCCAGGGCACGAGCGCCATCAGCGAGAAGACCGGATAGGGCAATCCGTCCGACGGCACCTTCGCCAGGTGGCCGAAGAAGATCGTGAACACCACCATCGTCATCAGCGGCTGGATGATGGCCCACCCCGCGCCAAGCAGCGTCTGCTTGTAGCGCACCTTGATATCGCGCCAGATGAAGAAATACAGCAGCTCGCGATACGCCCAGATGTCCGAGAACGTGCGGCCGTTCCAGCCCTGCGATGCCTGCAGGCGGCGGGTGACGACGACGTCGGCAGTGGGCATCACGTCTGCCTCAGGAACTCGCCGAGCACACCGAGCGCCCACGGCCGGCTCCAGTGCATCGTGCCGCGCTGCCAGGCGTTCCACGTGTCGTCGGGCGCGCCTTCGGCGATCCACCCGGACCGGGCCAGAAACGCCATCCCCGATCGCACGAACGGTTCGAGCTCGCCGCTCATCCACTTGGCAAATGGCAGCGTGAATCCCTGCTTCGGCCGATTCACCGCCGCGTGCGGAAGCGGCAGGACCAGCGTTTCGTGCAACAGGCGCTTGTTGCGCATCAGGCCGGGGTACTGACCGAGATCGGGCCACACCTCGCCGAGCAGCTCGTGATCGACGAAGGGCACACGCACTTCGAGCGAATGCGCCATCGACATCGCATCCAGATCGCGCAGCAGCTGCGAGCCGAGATAGACGCGCGTCTCCAGCCGCGCGACGTCACCCTCGACGGTGACGGCACGTCCGTCGAACATCACGCGCTCGGCGGCAGACAGTCGTGCGGCCACGGGAGCCCAGCGGTCGCGCAGCGCGGGACCAGCCAGCTGCTCGACCTCCAGCGGCATATATAAGCCGCGCTGTGCGCGGTAGGCATTGTCCACGCCGCCGTTGCCGGCGATGAAATGGCGCCAGCGCTGCGTCAGACGCTGCGGCAGGACCGCAGACACCGCCGAACCGACGGCCGGCGCAACCGGCTGAAGGCGCCGCTTCGAGCGGACCGCCGGCGGCAGGCGCCGGAACGATGGATACCCTCCGAACAGCTCGTCGCCGCCGGTGCCCGACAGCACCGCCTTGATTCCGGTTTTCGCCACGGCTTCGGAGACGTAAAACGAGTTCACCGCGTCGAGCGTCGGCTGATCGAGATGCCGGAGGATCCGCGGCAGGTCGTCGACGATGCGCGACGAGTCGAGCACGAGCTCGTGGTGCGTCGAGCCGAACGTCGACGCGACCAGGCCCGCGTACTCGTGCTCCGACGACGAATCGTCGAAGCGCACGTTGTAGGTGTTGAGCCCGCGCGCACCGGCATTGACGGCAGCGGACAGAATCGCCGATGAGTCGATGCCGCCCGACAGGAACACGCCGACGGGGACATCGGCCACCAGGTGCGCCGCCACGCTGTCCTGCACCGCGCCGCGCACCCGATCCTTCAACTCCTGTTCGCCGCAGCCTGAAGCGGGCCGTGCGTACACGGCTGCCACGTCGGCGAACGGCCGCTGCACGGTCAGGCCATCGACCGTGCGACGCATCCATGTCCCCGGCGTCAGGCTTTCGACGCCTTCCATCCAGGTGAGCGACGCCGGCACGGTCCCCCACGACAGGTAGGCCATGACGCCGGCCGGATCGATGCGGCGCTGAACGAGTCCCGAGGCGGTGAGCGCGCGGATTTCCGAAGCGAACGCCAGCGTGTCGGCGGTGGCGGCGACATACAGCGGCTTGATGCCGAATCGATCGCGCGCCAGGAGCAGCGCGCGTTCGCGATCGTCCCACCAGGCGAGCGCAAACATGCCGCGCACGCGCGACAGCGCGTCGGGACCATCGCGGGCCAGGAGACGCAGCAGCACTTCGGTGTCGCTGCCGGTCGTGAAGAGCTCGCCGCGGTCCGACAGCGAACGGCGCAGCGCGAGGTAGTTGTAGACCTCCCCGTTGAACACGATGTGATGCCGGCCGTCTGGCGTGCGCATCGGCTGTGCGGCGCGCGGACCGGGATCGATAATCGCGAGCCGCCGGTGGACCAGCGCCACGTGTCCGTCGGCCGAGTGCCAGACACCCGCTCCGTCCGGACCTCGGTGCGCGAGCGCCTCGCTCAACAGCGCGGACGGATCGCGCTCAATCGCGCCGGACTGGCGCACCACGCCTGCGATGCCGCACATGAAGGCTTAGAAGATCCGCGACGGAATCTTGATTTCGTCGTTGGCCAGGACTTTGTCGGTCAGCTCTGCGGAAATGTCGACCATCTTGCCGTTGACCAGCCGGCCGATCTTGATGCGCCGGTCCGATCCCCGATCGGTCAGGCCGCCGGCGAGGACGATGGCCTGCGAGACGGTTGTTCCCAAGTCGAGCACGTAGTAGCCGGTGTTCTTCACGAAGCCGGAGATGAAGAACCGCTGCGCGACTGGCACGTTGACGATGTCGCCGTCCTGCAGCGTGATGTCGGCGCGTCCGAGCTCCAGTTCCTTGCGGTTGACCGTGATCGGCTCGTTGGGCTTCTCTCCCGGTTTCGAGGGGTGTACGACCTTGATGTCGTTGCTGGCGTTCTGCGTCGGCGAGCCGGCGAGCGCCAACGCCTCGAGCAGCGTCATCGTCGTACCCGCCATCGTGACGTAACCCGGCGTGCGAACTTCGCCGCTGACGAAGACGCGCCTCGACTTGAACTGATCCACTTCGACGCGCACCTGGGGGTTCCGGAGATAGCCCGCCTGCAGCATCTGCGCGATCTTGACCTGCGCTTCCGCCAGCGTGAGCCCCGCGACCGGTACTCGATTGAGGTACGGCATCGTGATCGTGCCGTCGGTGTCCACGCGGTACTTGTTCGTCAGATCGGCCTCGTCCGTCACGATGACGGACAGCGAGTCCTGCGGGCCGATGACGTAGACCTCGCCGGTCTGCGGCGGCGTTGGCCGCGTGCTGCTCCGGCCGTCCTGCTTCGGGATTTCGGACTCCGGTTGGTACGGCCGTGCGGGTGTCTGCGGTGATGACGCCGGCGGTTGCGCCGGCTGGGCAGACAGGGACGCGCCGAGGGTGAGGGTGAAAGCGACTGAGAAAAGAATGTTCATGACCATCATGACCGTTCTCAATTACTCCGACAGCCGCGCGAGCGGAATGCCCAGCTGCCGTGCCTTTCGATACAGATTGGGACGCTGAATGCCGAGCGTTTGTGCCGCCTCGGCCATGCGCCAGCCGTGATGCTGCAGCACCGCCGCGATGTACTCGCGCTCGAACCGCAGCCGCGCCTCCCGCAGATTGCCGGAAGGCACGAACGGCGCCGGAGCGCGCAGCAGCCGTAAGGCCGGGAGCACGTGTTCCACCTGGATGACCGCGACGTCAGTTTCAGCGACGACGCGGTGGATGGCGTCGCGGAGCTCGGCGAAGTTGCCGGGCCATGTCAGCGCGCCGAGAAGCGCGAGCGCGGTCTGCGTGAAGCTTCGCGCGGGCGATCCCGCTTCCGCGCAGTCGTCCAGCAGCCGCTGCGCGAGCAGCGGAACGTCCTCGGCGCGATCGCGCAGCGGCGGCAGATCGATACGCGTCGCCGACAGGCGCCGGTAGAGATCGCCGCGGAATCGGTGCGCGTGTACGTCGGCGTCGAGGCCGGGGGACGCGCTGGCGATCAGGCGGCACATGGTGGCGACCGCCGCGCCGTCGATGCGAACCTCGCCGTCGCGCGCGATCCGCGCCAGCCTGGCTTGCGTGCTGGCGGGCAGCTCGCTGACGTCCTGGAGAAAGAGGGTCCCGCCGATGGCCGCGGCCATGCAGCTGTCCCTCGTCACGGGTTCGAGATCGGCCGCCTCGTTTCGCGGCCCCGAGCCTGCCGACAGGTCGGGCGCCGAGCCAAACAACAGCCGATCGATGCTGCCCGTATCAGCCGCGCCGCAGTCGACCAGGACGAACGGCGTGTCCGAACGGCGGCTGCGCGCATGCAGCTCCCGCGCAACCGACTCGACCGCCGATCCGGGCTCGCCGGTAATGAGGGTGCAGAGGTCGCTGCCGGCCGCGCGCCGCAGCAGTTCCTGAACGCGCGAGATGGCGTGGGATCGGCCGACGAGCTCGACCGGCCCGGACCCGACGGAGGCCTGGCGGGCCGAGCGCGCGTCTGCGAAGGTCAGAGTATCTGGGGTCACGGGTTTTTCTCTTGTGGCTGGGGGCAGGTAGCGCTTCGCCCCGTCAGTTACACTGACAAGGCAGCTGGAGCGACAGGAGATGACTCGAAGGACCGATCTGTATCAGCGGAGATACATCAGGACGCCGCCGTCGACACACTCGGGTTCGACGGACATTATCGGCAGGACGGGCTGTATCAGTAAGGATTAAGCGGCGTATCGGCGGGGAACCTGGCGATTATCAATCCTGGCGGCGGGGCTCCACGGGACCGGGTCGGGGACCGGCCGGCATCGGGGGATCGTTCCGGTCGAAGAGACTGTTCAGGAAGAACGCGAGTCCGATGACCACGAGGAACCCCCCCACCCCAAGGGCGGAGGAAGGGCTTTCGCCGGCAAACGCGATGAGCACCATGAGACCGAAGCCGACGCCCATCAGCGTGACGCCCGCGCTGCGGTGGCGCCGGGGCGCGCGAACGCTATACCGATCGTAGCGGTCCATCGCCCGGTCGAAGCCGTGGGGATCCACCTCGGGCGGCGGCACCAGCCCCTTTTCGATCATCGCGATCCGCTCGCGGATTTCGAGCTCACGCACGCGCGCTCTGGACAGCGTCGCGACAATGGCCGTGGTGAACGCCCCGACAATGGCAATGATCGGAATGAGAAACGGCCAAGCCATGAAGGGGAAATCGTCCATGTGTTGATTAGACTGGCCGAGTTACCCAATTGTTTCACCGCGAAACAATTTCGATGATCGCGTGTTCTAATACGGTGTCCGATGGAGGCCGGCAACGAGCGCGAGCTCGTCGAGCGCTGCCGTCGAGGCGATGAGGGCGCGTTTCAGGAGCTGGTCGACCGGTACAAGGATCTGGT
>Ga0111539_10012462_pt1 | contig 10657 bp, 10 predicted proteins | sample RhiMethybrSRZTD1_FD_79667 | JGI IMG/M metagenome (GOLD analysis project Ga0111539, IMG submission 79667) | Populus rhizosphere microbial communities from Tennessee, USA - Rhizosphere MetaG P. TD hybrid SRZTD1 (version 2) (version 2) | ecosystem: Host-associated > Plants > Roots > Rhizosphere >... | reverse complement strand
GTCAGCGAGTACGACAAGCTGGCCAAGCGCGGCAAGCGGGCGCTCAACGGGCGCAGCAGCCATACCAAGGGCGCGCTCAACGGCAGGCAGAGCGGCCAGAGCCGTTCCCGGTCCACCAAGTCCTGACCACGGCCAACCCCTGGGGGATCGGCCGGCCGATCCCCCAGGGAAGGGACGGTCCCTTCGGCCGCCAGCCGGGCCCATACACCGCCGAGACCGGATACTCTAGAGGCGTGTTCAGTGGCGGGGCTATGACCCCACTCTTCTGGTTCTTTGAAGTGCTCATGCTCGCGGCGCTCGTCGTCGAGGCGTGGGCCTTCATTGATGCCTTGCGTCGGCCGGCCGCCGCGTTCCCCGCGGCAGGCAAGCAGACCAAGCCAATCTGGCTGATCATCCTTGGCGTGGCGACCGTCATCGGCCTGGGAAGTCTCGCGTACAGCGTGCAGCTGGTCTCGCTCTTCCCGATCATCGCTTTCGTGGCTGCGGCCATTTACCTGGCCGACGTACGGCCCAAGGTCAAGGAGTTCCGCAGCGACGGGAGGAGTTCCGGGCCCTACGGTCCCTGGTAAGGGGCACCGACCCGCCCGGGCGGCCCGCCGGACCGCTGGCAGTAGGCTGCCATAATGAGCGAGGACTCCTGGCGGACACACCGGCTCGAACTCGACGACCAGACCCTACGGGACTGGGACGCGGCCGTCCTCGACGCCGGCCCTGAAGGCATCGTCCTGGACAGGTCTGCGTTCTACCCAGGTGGCGGCGGCCAGCCTCCCGACCACGGCGTTCTGCTCTGGGGCGGGGTCCAGACCCGCATCGCCGACGTCAGGAAGGGCGACGACCTGTACCTCATCCCGGCCGAAGGAGACCCGCTTCCGCCGGTGGGGACGGCAGTGCGCGGAGCCATCGAGGACGAGCGCCGCACTGCGCTGATGCGCACGCACTCGGGCCTGCACGTCCTGTGCGGGGTGGTGTTCCGGGACTTCGGCGCCCTGGTCACGGGCGGGAACATGGAGCCGCTTTCGGCGCGGATGGATTTCAACCTGCCCGAGGTGCCGCCGGGCTTCCGGGAGGCGGTCGAGGCGGCGTGCAACGCCGAGGTGACGGCGGACCGCAGGATCGACGTCCGGGTCCTGCCCAGGGACGAGGCGTTCGCGCTGCCCGACATCATCCGCACGGCCACCAACCTGATCCCGCCCGAGGTCAAGGACGTCCGCATCATCGACATCGTCGGCCTGGACCAGCAGGCCGATGGTGGCACGCACGTGGCCTCCACGCGCCAGGTGGGCAGGATCGAGGTCGTCAAGATCGAGAACAAGGGCAAGGGCTTCCGGCGCCTGCGCATCCGCGTCGCCGACGCGTGACGGCGTGCCAGGGCACCGGCCGGCCGATGCGCTCACACCGCAGGGTCGGGCGGCACCGCAGGCAGCGCCGTCACACGGGCAGGAACAGCAGAACGATCGGGACCGCGACCAGCACCCCGGCGGCGGAGCAGATCAGTGCGGATGTCAGGGCCGGCAGCCGCGGGGATGGCGCGAGCAGCCGGGCGACCCGGGCCGCGGTCTCCCCGTCCGGCACCGGGACGGCGGCGAGCGCGCCGGACGGCGTCTGGCCCGCCGATACCCCGACCCGCAGCAGCGCGGTAGCCAGTTCCCTGGCCGGCCGGTGACGCAGCGCGCAGTCGTCGGCGAGCATCTCGACCAGCAGCGCCACCGCGGCGTGCGCCTGCCGGACGAGCCGTGAACGCGGGAAAGCGCGGCCCAGAGCGCAGAACGGAAGCACCACCAGATCGTGCCGCGCGCGGAGGTGGGCCCGCTCGTGGGCCAGGACCGCCGCGAGTTCCGCGGCGTCGAGCAGGGCGAGGGTTCCCGCGCTGACGACGATCCGGGAGCGGAGCCCGGGCACGCAGTACGCGGCGGCCGCGGGGCTGTCCACCACGAGCGCCCCGGGCACCTTCGGATCACCGTGCGCGAGCAGGCTGAGCAGCGTACGGTGGCGCCGCCGGGCGAGCAGGACGGTGGCGGAGGCGGCCAGCAGCACCCAGCAGAGCAGGGCCAGCAGGGCCGCGCCCGCCGCCAGGAAGGCGAGCCGGGCAACAGCGATCATGGCGTCGGCGGTGGGCTCGAGCGCGGCATGGCGCAGCGCGTGAATCGCCCCGCTCAGCGCCCCTCCGGCGACGCCCCACCGCGCGTGCACCGCCCCCAGCCCGGCCAGTGCCCCCACCGCGGCCAGGCCCCAGCTGAGCCCGAGCGCCTGCCAGAGCAGGATCGCCGCCGCTGGGGAGCGGGAGGGCCAGCGGGCGGACGCCAGCGCGGCCGCCGCGGGAACGGTCCCAACGGCGACAACGGCGAGGAGCAGGACGGGCGGAAACACAGGCGCTCAGTCCCGGGGGATTTCTCCGAGTGACTCCAGCGCCCGGCGCAGCACCTGTGCCTCGGAGTCAGACACGCGGCGGGCGAAGCTGGTGAGCGCGGCGGACCTGTCACCCGTTTGGTCGAGTGCGTACATCATGAGCTCGGTGACGTAGGTTTCCTGGTCTTCCGCAGCACAATAACGCCAGGCCCGGCCGTCGCGCTGGCGCCGGGCGAAGCCCTTCTTCGCCAGCCGGTCGAGAACCGTCATCACCGTGGTGTGAGCAAGATCCCGGTCGGTCAGGCTCGCTCCTACCTGCCGCACGGTCAGCGGCTCGGCGCTCTCCCATAGCACATCCATGACGGCCCGTTCGAGTTCGCCGAGTCGCTTCACGGCGCCACTCTATCCCGGGGCCCAGACGCGGGCAGAAGGGCGGTCGGCATGCCAGGGGAGGAGAAGCCAGTCGCCATCCCGGGGAGGGGACAGTGGGCGGCGCCCCGATGAGACGGCGGCCAGCATCCCGTGGGACCGTCGGCATCCCGTCGGGCCGAGGTCGCCCTCTATCCGGAGCAGGAATGCGGCGCGGCCCCCCCGCAGCAATGCCGCGAATCCCCCGCGCAGCAATACCGGTGACCAGCGCCGCAGCAACGCCGCGGATCGGCGTCCCGGCAGCATGGCAGCAGGACGGGGCCGACGCCCGGGATCGCCTGGGCCTGCGCCTCGGCGAGCACGGCCGCGGCGGCCTGGCGGGCGTTCTCGCCGGTGCGGGACATCCGGGAGGCGATGAGCCCGGTCACGATCGGCGTCGAGAACGACGTGCCGCTCCACTTCGCCATGCCGTAGAACTTCCTCACCTCACCCTTGTACGGAGCGACATGGCATTTGTATTCGCCCGTCGCGTAGGCGTTGATGAGATCCCTGCCGGGCGCGTACACATCGACCCACGGGCCGAAATTGCTGAACGACGCGCGGCCGCGCCAGTCGCCGCCGAGTGCGCCAACGGCGACCACGTCGGAAAAGGCGGCCGGCCAGCTCAGCCGCCGCATGCCACTGTTGCCCGCCGCCGCGACGCACACGCCGCCCCCGTACTGGCGAAGCTGCCCGAGCCACTCCCGGAAGGCGATCAGCGGGAAATCATGCCTGGACATGCACGAAATGCACAGGTGGAAGATGTCCACTCCGCGGCCCAGCGCCGCTTCGAGCCCCGGTATCAGGTCCGCTTCCAGGACGCTGCCCGCGGTGATGGCAACATTGCTCACGAAGATCTCTGCGCCGGGCGCCATGCAGCGAGCCACGCCGGCGGCGAACGTGCCGTGTCCGGCGTAGGGCCGGATCGTGCCGGTCAGCACCTCGGCTTCATGAGGATCCGGAATCCCTCTGACCCCGGTCAGCCACGGGTGGGAATCCACCACACCCTGCAGGATGCCGGTGTCGGCCATGTAAATATGCACGCCCGCGCCGCCGTTGTCGTGGCACACCGAGGGATAGGGCTCGATATCGTCGTAGACCTCCTCGGGCTCGGTGGCCGGGCAGTGACTGGCCGTTCCGGGTGTCACGGTCAAGACATGATTCGGCGTCGCGATCCCCACGCCGAGCCGCGCGTCGATCTCCTCGAGCGCTGCGGGCACCGTCTCGAAGTTGCCCAGGTCGGTGAGATGGGTAACGCCCGCGATAACACGCGGGAGGGGCCTACCCCGGGTCTGCTCCAGTTCGTATCGCGGCCGGTGGCCCAGGATCTCCAGGACTCGCTCGAGGTAGTCGTCGCGGACCAGGATCTCACCTTTGGCGTACATGTAGCCGATCCCGCCGTGGCCGTCGGGAACGACTTTGATTACCTTTCCTCGGCAGGGAGGCTCGCGGCGGCGCTTGTATTTAGGATCCGGGTCGCAAAAGGCGTTGACTATGAACTCGGCCTCATCGGCGATCTTGGATTGTAGCTCGTCTTTCCAATTGTCTGTTTCGGCCATGTCGCCCTCCACGGGTTTTGAGCGATAGGGAATTATCTGTGCCCGGACCCGAGGCAGTCCGGTGAGGTAGGAACGGGCCGAGTGGTGCGGGCTCGGCCCGATGCTCTAACGGAGCCATCACACAACCGGGTGATACCTCTCGCGCGGCACTTTGTGCAAGCTTGGGCCGCCGTACGAGGCGATTACTTTCCGTATCTGCTTGTGACTTAAAGTAACCGGGCTGGACGATTCAATGGCGCGTAAAATAGAACACACTTTCGCGAAATATTACATGGACCGCGAGAATACGGACGTCTAACATTGCTTTCGTGGCGGAGGGGGCGCTTGCAGCCAGATCCGGCCAGCGTGATGTAGACGATTTGCTGCCGCTGGCCTTGTCCCGTCCGCATGAGGCATTGGCCAGGGCGCGTGTGGTCCTGAAGGGGCGCCCCGGCCCGTATGAAGCCTCGGTTGCTCATCAGGCCGCCGGGATCGTCCTGCGCGACACCGGTGATGTCAACGCAGGTGTCCGTGAGCTGCGGGACGCGTTGCGGCTGGCCCGCCGGACCGGCGCAGCGGAGCGCGAGGCCGACGTGCTGGGGTCCCTGGGGGGAGCGTTCGTCTACGCGGGCCGGACGGCGGACGGGCTCGCCGCCCTTGACCGTGCCGTCAAGCTGTCCAGCGGCGTGCTGCTGGGAAGGGTGCTGCACCGGCGCGGCGTGACGCTATGGACCCTCGGCCGGTATGCGTCCGCCCTGGACGACCTGCGCCGTGCGGTCGACGTGCTGCGGCGCGCGGGTGATCGGCTCTGGACGGCTCGGGCGCTGAGCGGCCGGGGGGTGGTCTACCTGGCCATCGGGTCCCCCGCCCGCGCGGATGCAGATTTCGTGGCCGCTGAACGCTTGTTCGCCGGAACCGGCCAGGAACTGGAGGCGGTCCAAACGGTGCTCAACCGTGCGTATGCCGCCTTTCGGTCGGGAGATCTTCCGGTTGCGCTTTCCCTCCTTGATGAAGCTGCCTCCCGCTACCGGCCGCTGAACGTGCCGACGCCGGTCCTCAGCCTTGACCGATGCCACGTGCTGCTGGCGGCCGGACTGGTCAGCGACGCGCTGGCCGAGGCGGACCGCGCGATAAGGGATATCGAGCAGGCGCATGGCTGGCCCAAAAGAAAGGCGGAGTTGCTGCTCGCGGCGGCCAACTGCGCGCTGGCCGCGGCGCAGCCGCGGGGGGCCCTTGACCGGGCGCAGGCCGCGTACCGCTTGTTCCGGTCCCAGCAGAGCGCCTGGTGGCAGGTCCACGCCGGGCTCGTGCTCGCGCAGGCACAGTATGCGGCCGGCCTGGCGTCGGGCCCGCTCCTCCGCCAGGCGAACCGAACCGCCGCCCGGCTCGAGGCGCTCGGCTCCAGCGAGGCGACGCAGGCGCATCTGCTGGCCGGGCGGATGGCGCTGGAACTGGGGCGCCGAGAGGACGCCGACCGTCATCTCGGCGCGGCCGCGCGGAGCCGGCGGCGCGGTCCCGCGATGTCCCGCGCCAACGGCTGGCTCAGCGAAGCGCTGCGGGCCGAGGCCGCCGGCCAGCCACGCCGCCTGTTCGCCGCCTGCCGCCGCGGGCTTGAGGTTCTGGACGAGCACCGGTACACGCTCGGCGCGTCGGAGCTGCGGGCACAGGCCACCGCGCACGGCACCGAGCTGGCCGCGATCGCACAGCGCCATGCCGCCCGGGCCCGCCGGCCCCGGGTCCTGCTGACATGGACCGAACGCTGGCGGGCCACGGCGCTGACGGTCCCGGCGGTCCGGCCGTCCGGCGACGCGGAGCTCAACACCGGCCTTGCCGCGCTGCGCGAGGTGACCAGCCAGCTGGAGCAGGCGCGGTCCGAGGGCCGGCCAACCGTGACGCTGGAGCGGGAACAGCGGCGGCTCGAGAGCGCGGTGCGGGCCAGCGCGCTGCGGGCGCGCGGAACCGCCGGTCCCGGCCGTGCCGCCGTCGGCATCGCGGAGCTGCTCGACGAGCTTGGCCACGCCCGGCTCATCGAGATCGTCGACGTCGACGGCACCCTGCACGTGCTGACCTGCGGGGCGGGGCAGGTGCGGCAGTCCACGGCGGGCCGCACCGAGGATGCCGTCCGCGTGGCCGACTTCGCCCGGTTCGCGCTGCGCCGCGTGGCCCGCAGCCGGCCCGGGGACGACCTGGACAGCGCGCTCGCCGTCCTCAAGGCCGCCGGGCCGAAACTCCAGGCCGCGCTCCTTGGCCCGGCCACCCGGAACCTCGGCGACGGGCCGGTCGTGATCGTCCCGCCCGGCAGGCTTCACGCGATCCCGTGGGCCCTGCTTCCCGCGCTGGCAGACCGCATGTTCAGCGTCGCCCCCTCGGCGGGCGCCTGGCTGCGCGCGCACACCGCCCCACCTCCGCGCCGCCGGCATGTCACGCTCGTCCGCGGGCCGGGCCTGGTCACCGAGGGCGCCGAGGTGCCCCAGATAGCGCCGTTGTACGACGACGCCACGGTGCTGGCGGGCGGTGAGGCCACCACGGAGCAGGTGCTGTCCGCTATCGATGGGTCCTGGCTGGCCCATGTGGCTGCCCACGGCACCTTCCGCGCCGACAGCCCGCTGTTCTCCTCGTTGCGCATGCACGACGGGCTGCTCTCCGTCTATGACTTCGAACGGCTGAAGCGGGCGCCCTACCGGCTGGTCCTGTCGAGCTGCGACTCCGCCGTCCTGGCACCGGCCGGGGCGGATGAACTGCTCGGGCTGGTCAGCAGCCTGCTACCGCTCGGCACGGCGGGGATCATCGCCAGCGTCGTCCAGCTGAACGACTACGCCGCCGTGCCCATGATGGTGGACCTGCACCGGTACTTGCACGCGGGGCACACCCTCGCCGAGGCGATGTGCAGCGTCCGGGGCGGCCTCAGCGATGATCCGCTCCAGCAGGCAACCGCGATGTCGCTGGTGGCGCTGGGCGCGGGCTGACGCGTGGCTCACAGGGTGATCCATCCGGTGAGGACGTCGACGCCGGCGTCGGTCCGGCAATACATCCGGAACGGGCCGGGCGGGATGGGGCGGATCGAGAAGAGGCCGATCTCGTCGGCGGGAACCACCGTCTCTGCCCCGGAGCGGGGCTGGACGGTGACCACCGCCGACTGAGCCGGGATCACTTGGCCGACCAGCGAGTCCGGGGTGACCTCGAGCTCGATGGTCAGGTGCGCGGAGCTGAAGGTGAGAGCGCGAATGGACGCGGACTCAGCCCGCACGCTCGTGGCGAGTTCGGAGTCGCGGCTGGAGTCGTAGGTGAGCTGCGCGAGCTCGGCGTCGATGTTGTGCCACGCGAAGGCGCTCTTCCCGGCCTCGACGAATTCGGGCGGGACGTCCCGCCGGGCATGCACGGCCTGCTTGAGCGCGGCGAGGAGTGTGTCGTCGTCGTCCCAGCTCTTAGCCACGATGCTCACCCCTCGGCTCCCTGACCTCGATGTCCTCGGCCTGGTTGCCGAGAACGGCGACGAGATGCTGCGAATGGCGCAGCCGGTCCAGGCAGCGGGCCCGCATCGGGCCGATGCTGCCCACCGGCATACCCAGTGTCGCGCTCACGTCTACGTAGGCGGGCGGCGGATCACTCATGAGCATCGAGAGCAGCTCATGGCAGGTCCGCGGCAACTCGGCGAACGCGGCCCGGAGCGCGGCATTGCGTTCCGCTGTGATGATCTCCTGCTCGATCGTGGTGGCGGCAGGATCTGGTGGCATCTGGTCCTCCGGCGGCAGACCCGCGTGTTCATGTCGGCGTACTGCCCGCAGCACCCGCAGGCATTCGCGTTTGGTCGTTGTCGCCAGCCAGCCGGGCAGTGCCGCCGGCTCGCGCAGCTTCCCGATCTGCTCTACCAGCAGCAGCCAGACGTTCTGGCCGACGTCAGCAACGTCTTGACGGCTCAGCTGGTAGCGGGCGCAGATGGACCACACCAGCGGGGAGTACCGCTCGATGAGCTCATCCCACGCATCCTGGTCGCCGTCGCTCACACGGGCGACCAAGGCAATGACCGACGGGTCGTCGCGCATGGCGTGTCCTTTCCAAGGCCGGCGGATCCCGCAGCATCACGCCGGTCACGCCGTCTCCGTTTGGCACCCGCTGACTACTCCCTCATTCCCGGTATCTCGCGCTGCGGCACTCCGTCGACTAAGGGAGAGCTCGCTGCCGTCCTGATACACCTTGGTAACGACGAATTTGCGTTCAGGGCGCGGCCGTCGTCAGCGACGGCGCACGACCAGGACGACGGAATCGACCCGAGGCGGCGGCCGGAAGGCGCGGCGCGGCAGCGAGCGCCCCGCGCTCATCCGCCACTGCTGCCGGAAGCGCCCCGGGCCAGCGGCCCGCCCGCTGGCATACCGCCGGACGACGGCCCGCTGGAACACCAGCTCGGCGGCCGGTTCCGGCCTGCCTCACCGCCGTTGGCCGCTGGCGGGAGCCGCGCTGATGGCGGCCGGGGTCGCCGCCGTCGACGTCGGCGCGCACTACATCGGCACGGGCACCAGCCCCTGGCCGCTCGTGCCCGGCCTGGTCGTCGCCGGCGCCGGCCTCGCGCTGCTGGTCATCCCGCTGGTCAATGTGGTGCTCGCCGCCGTGCCCGCGGAGGCGGCCGGAGGGGCGTCCGGCGTCTTCACCACCGCGCAGCAGGTCGGCGGCGCGATCGGGATCGCCGCCGTCGGCACCGTGTTCTTCGGTTACCTCGGCACGCACTCGCTCGTGGCCGCCTTCACCCACACGGCCCCGTTCACCGCGGCATGGTTCCTCGCCTGCGCCGTGCTGTCGTTCCTGCTGCCGCGGACGGCGGTAACAGGCGAGCCCGGCTAACCGGGTCGGCCTGGGTGCCGGTGACGGGTGACGCCGTCACCGGCACCTGTCTGCCCAGCGCGGTCCGGCGGTGCGGCCCTCGCTCACTTCGGCTCGGCCGCTCGGCGCCGGTTGTAGAGGCGGATGGCCCAGAGGTAGGCCACGATGGCGATGCCGATGCTCCAGGCGATGGCGGCGATGGCGTGGTCGCCAATGGCGGCGCCGCTGAGCAATCCCCGCACGGTGTCGGCGACGGGGGTGAGGGGCTGGTACTCAGCGAACTGGCGCAGGCCCGTTGGCATAGTGGCCGTGGCCACGAAGCCGCTGCTGAGGAACAGCAGCAAGAACAGGATCATCGGGGTGTTGCTGGCGGTCTCGACACTCTTGGCGGCAAGCCCGAGCGCGACGGCCAGCCAGATCAGCGCGAAGGCGAACAGGGCCAGTATCCCGATCGCGGCCAGCCACTGGAGCGGTCCGGCAGCAGAGCGGAATCCGAGTCCGAAGGCGACTGCGATGAGGACGGCGATGGCTACGAGGGTTTGGATCAGGCTGCCGAGAACGTGGCCGGTGAGGACCGAGGCACGGGCGATAGCCATAGTGCGGAACCGGTCGATGATGCCGCCGGTCATGTCCATGGCGACCATGATTGAGGTGCCCTGGATGGCTGAGGCCACGGTGAGGAGCAGCAGCCCTGGCACCACGTAGTTGAGGTAGGCGCCGCGCCCCTCGTGGGCGCCGAGCCCGGCGCCGAGCTGGCCGCCGAAGACGTAGACGAACAGCAGCAAGAGCACGATGGGTAGGCCGATGAGCATCACGGTCATGGACGGGTAGCGGAGCTGGTGCTTGAGGTTGCGGCGCAGCATCACCCGTGAGTCGCTGAGCGTGTAGGCGAGCGTGGTCATGACAGCAGTACTCCTTGTGGTGCGTGGTCTCCGTTGAGCTGCGCGGTGACGTGGCTGCCGGTGACGGCGAAGAACACGTCGTCGAGGTCCGGGGTATGGACCGACAGCCGTTCGACGGAGATACGGGCTTCGTGCAGCTCGTCGAGCAGGCCCCGGAGCGAGTCGACGGTGCCGTCGGCGGGGACCTGGAGGACGAGCTCGTCCTGGTCGGGTGCGGCTGCCGGAAGGAGCTCGCTCGCCGAGTGCAGCAGCTGGGGATCGGCGAAGTGGAGTCGGACGTGGCCGCCAGGGATGCGGCTCTTCAGTTCGGCGGGGGTTCCTTCGGCGACGATCCGGCCCTGGTCGAGCACCGCGATCCGGTCGGCCAGCTGGTCTGCCTCGTCGAGGTACTGGGTGGTGAGCAGGATGGTGACCCCGGCGGAGGCCAGCTCGCGGATGATCTGCCACATGGTGCGACGGCTGCGCGGGTCCAAGCCGGTGGTGGGCTCGTCGAGGAAGATCACCCCGGGCTTGCCGACGAGGGTCATCGCCAGGTCGAGCCGTCGCCGCATCCCGCCTGAGTAGGGCGAAAGCAGCTTGCGAGCGGCGTCGGTGAGCTCGAACTGCTCCAGCAACTCGGCCACCCGCTGCCGCCCAGCCTCGCGGCCG
>Ga0111539_10012455_pt1 | contig 10660 bp, 7 predicted proteins | sample RhiMethybrSRZTD1_FD_79667 | JGI IMG/M metagenome (GOLD analysis project Ga0111539, IMG submission 79667) | Populus rhizosphere microbial communities from Tennessee, USA - Rhizosphere MetaG P. TD hybrid SRZTD1 (version 2) (version 2) | ecosystem: Host-associated > Plants > Roots > Rhizosphere >... | reverse complement strand
CGGCGATGAGGCGATAAACCTCCGCTTTGGCGCCGACGTCGACGCCCCGCGTCGGATCGTGCAGGAGGAGGACTCTCGGCTTCGCTGCGAGCCACTTCGCGAGGACTACTTTCTGCTGGTTGCCGCCGCTCAGGAGCGCGACCGATTTTTCGATGCTGTCGGTTGTCACGCCGAAGCGCTGCACGAGCTCGGCCGCGGCAGCCCGCTCCCGGCCGCGGTCCAGGAGGCCGAAGCGGCTCCTCAAGTCGTCGAGGATGTTGAGCGTTGCGTTTTTCCGGATCGGCCATGCCATGACGAGGCCATCCTCGCGGCGGCTGCGGGGGATGAGGCCGATCCCTATCTCAGTCGCCCTCGGGGGGGAGAGGGAGCGAGGGCTCCCCCGAAAGCGCACTTCGCCGCTCGAGGGTCGCTCGAGCCCGAAGAGCAGCTGGAAAAGCGTGTCGACGCCCGAACCCTCGAGCCCCGCCACGCCGAGAACTTCCCCCGCGCGCAGCGAAAAAGTGACGGGCCCGAAACGCGCGCCGCGTGCGAGCGTCTGGACTTCCATCAACGGTTCGCCGGGGGTGGCGTTCTGCCGGCGCTCTGGAAAAGACTCCTCGAGCGTACGCCCGATCATCGCTTTCACCACCTGGGACACGTCCGTCGCGGCGGTCTTCCACGTCCCCTGATGCTTTCCGTCGCGAAGGACCGTGATCCGGTCGGCCAGCGCGAACACCTCGTCGAGTCGGTGCGAAACGTAAAGGATCGTCGTCCCCTGCTCCCGCAGGCGGCCGAGCAGCTCGAAAAGCCTCCCGGACTCGGCCGCGTTCAGGGCGGAGTTGGGCTCGTCGAGGATCACCACGCGCGCCTCGGCCGCGAGCGCTCGCGCAATCTCGACCATCTGCCGCTGGCCGACGCTGAGGCTCGCGACGCGCGCGCCGGGGGAGACGCCCGCGCCCATGGAAGCCAGCACGCCGCGGCTCGCCTCCGCCATGGCGGGCTCGTCGAGGAGGCCGAGCCGCCCGCGGCGCTCGCGCCCCATGCAGATATTGGCGGCGACCGTCAAGTCCGGGAAAAGGCTGAGCTCTTGAAACACGATGGCCACGCCGTGGCGCCGAGCGGCATCCGGGCTCGAGATCTCCACGACTTTGCCGCCGAGCAGGACGCGCCCCGCGTCGGCGCGTTCCACGCCGGCCAGAATTTTCATCAGCGTGGACTTCCCGGCGCCGTTCTCGCCCACGATCGCGTGCACCTCCCCGCGCCGGACTGAGAAAGTGACGTCGTCGAGCGCCCGAAGGCCTCCGAAGTGCTTGGAGATGCCCTGGAGGCGCAGAATGTCGGCGTCCGCCGCGGCGGAGGTGGTAGGGTCCGGCGGCTGCGTCACCACGCGGCTATTTCTTCTGCCAGGGGAATTCTTTGGCGACGGCTTGGAGATCCGCGAAGTGCTCGGCGATGTACTTGCGATACCACGCGGTCTCCGCGGCATCGTCCGACTCTCGCGAGTAGACGGTGTCGATGTTTTCCCGCGTGACGACCTCCGTGCCGACGTCCACCCATCCCTGGACCAGGGGCTTCTTGTCGCGGAGGTACTGCACGAGGGCGAGGACGGGCAGATATCCCTGCAAGTAGGGGTGCTGGCCCACGGCGACTTGCGCGACGCCTTCTCGGACGGCGTTCAGGCTTTCCACGTTCAGGTCGTAGCCCGCGATCAGCCAGGAGGCGCCGGAGCGGGCTTTGATCCTGGCGAGGTTGGGAATGTCGAGTGAGCAGAGGCCGACCGCGGCCACCATGTCGGCGTTCGCTCCGGCCAGGTTTTCCCAGGCGGAATAGTTGCTCGTGTTCTCCGTCGTCACGTCGTACGGCTGCGTGAGGCTGTAGCGCGAGCCTTCCAGCGCTTTCTTCAGCCCCTCGAAGCGAGCGGTGAGGACGGCGAGCCCCGGCGCGCAGATGCCGACCGCCACTTTACCCTCGACTTTGCCGGCGAGCTCGAGGAGCCGCCGCAGCTCTTTGCCGAGCAACACTCCGGAGTTGAACTCGTCTTGCCCAAACCACGCCGCGGCCGGCGAATTGGCGCTCGTCACGTTGGCCGTGAGCACGGGAATGCGTCGCTCCGCCGCCTCGCGGATCGGCCTCGCCCAGAGGTCACCGGGCTGCGGAACGACGATCACGCCGTTTTTTTGCTTCTGCACCATCGCCTCGAACATGCCGATCGCTTCCGTGGGCACGAAGCCCGCGGGTCCCACGACCTCCACGTCGGCGCCGAGCTCGCTCGCGGCGTCCTGGGCGCCTTTCTGGATCACCTGCGTGAAATCGTTGAGGCCGTGCAGCACGAAGCCGATTTTCGGGCCTTTCGAGTCAGTTCTTTTGGTGCAGCCCAGCGTCGCTACGGCAAGGAGACACGCGGCGGCGCCTACGGACGTGAAAAAGCTTTTGCGAGCTCTCGGTCGCGAAGCCGTGCGGCTCCTCGGGCGGCTCTCTGCGCTGATCGCTCGCACCATGGCTCTCCGTCCCGTATTCATTGTCGCGCTCGCATTCCGGCTCGGCTTCGCTCTCGGTCCCGCGCGCCGCCGAAGCACTCAGGCTCCTCCCGCGGCTTTCCTCCGTTTGACGAAGGAGTCGACGGCCACTGCCGTGATGATCATCCCCCCGATCACGGTCTGGTTCCAGTAGGCCGTAAAACCCAGCTGGATGAGGCCGTTCCGGATCGAGGCGATGATGAGGGCGCCCAGGATGGCGCCAAGGATCGTGCCCGACCCGCCGCTCAGAGCGGTCCCTCCAATGACGGCGGAGGCGATTACGAGCAGCTCCGAGCCCTCTCCGGTTTTGGGATCCGCGGATTGCAGGAAAGCGAGCGCGAGGATTCCTGCCAGGCCGGCGAGCGTGCCGCTCAGCGTCATGACCGCGAGGCGATAGCGGGCGATGGGGATTCCGGAGTAACGCGCCGCCTGGCGGCTCGAGCCGATGGCTTGCACTCTGCGTCCGAACACCGACCGTTGTAGGAGCACGTGGCAGGCGCAGCCGATCGCGATCATGGCGACCACGCTGGCGGGGATGCGCCCAGCCGCTCCGCCCAGCACGTCGAAAATGAAGTTGTCTTTCGAGAACTGGCTTACGGGAGTCGCTTTCGAGATGACGAGAGCGAGGCCTCGGTAGACGCTCATCGTGCCGAGCGTGACCAGGATCGTGGGAATGCGCAGGAGCACGCTCGCGAGCCCATTCGCGAAGCCGCAGGCGGCGCCGCAAAGAAGCCCCAGGGCGAGAGCCACGGGAGGTGGAGCTCCTTCTCGGAGCGCGACCGCCGTCAGGACGTTGACGAGCGTCAGGATGGACCCCACGGACAGATCCACTTCGCCGAGCGTCAGCACGAAGACCATCCCCGCTGCCATGATGCCGTAGTCCGAGGACTGCCGGACCACCTTGATCAGGTTGTCGAGGCTGAGGAATGTGTCCGTCGTCAGCGCGAAGAAGACGAACAGGGCCGCGAGCGCCGCGGCGACGCCGAGCTCCTCCACGCCGCGCAGCGCCTGCCGGACGCTTTCCCTCGAGCCCGCCATGGTCATGCGTCCCCTCGGCTCTCCATCGCGCTCATGCCGGGGGGATCGCGACGACCTGATTCGTTGCGGCGGAATCGTAGGCGCCGAAGACGAGCCGCAGCGTCTTCACGTTGTCCTCGCCGGTAGTCTCGGCGGCGCCCTCGCCGCGCACCGCGCGCGCTACGTTCTCGTGGCAAGCGGGCATGCTGGCATGGACGACGTCGTAAGCGGGGTCGGCCCAGGCGTAACGCGGCGGGGGGCAACGGCGCGCGACCGTGCCCCCCGCGGTCGTGACGCGGATCCAGAAGTCGGGGGCAAGCTCCGCCGAGCCTTGGGCGCCCTCGACGAAGACATAGGTCTCGGGAAACCGATCGCGCTCGAGCGCATTGCCTGCGTAGCCCATCTCGCAGACGACCGTCGCGCCGGCGCGCGTGCGCAAGAGGACCGTGGCCACGTCCTCGCCCCGGATGTCTTCGTGCACGCGGCAGGTCTGGCTGTAGACGCTCTCCGCCTCGCCGAAAAGGAGCCGGGCGACGTCCAGGATATGAACGCCCATGTCCGCGAGAAGGAACTGCGGGAGATCTTTCAGGTAGGGCTGGTTCGCGAAAACGGGGAAGCCGGAGACCATCGTGATCCTGGCGCGGAAAATCTGCCCGATCTCGCCCTGCGCGAGGACGCGCTGCAGCTCGCGCAGCGGCCTCTGCCAGCGCCAGTTCTCGTGCACGAAAAAGGGCACGCCAGCGCTGCGGCACGTCGCGACGAGCTCTTCCGCCTCGCGGAGCGACAATGCCATCGGCTTCTGGACGACCACCGGCACGCGCTGCGACGCGGCCAGGCGGACCATGTCCGCGTGGGTGGACGGGCTCGTGATCACGTCGACGAGCTGGGGGCGGACCTGCTGCAGCATCTCGAGGGGATCGGAGAATACACGCGGGATTCCGAGGTTGTGCGCCATCTTCTCCGCCTTGGCGCGCTCCACGTCGCACAGCGCGGCGATCTCGACCCCCGGCACCTCCCGCCACGCGGAAAGCTGAAAGCGCGCCCAGAATCCGGCGCCCATCGCCGCGATCCGAAGCGGCGCGGGCCGTGAGCCTGAGCTCATGTGCGCCCCCGCGTGCCTCCGATGAGCTCGCGCAAGGCGCTGGCGCCGTCCTCGAGCGCTTTCCGGTAGATCCAGATGTCGCCCCAGTAGGCGAGGATTCCGAATCCCTCGCGGACGAACGCAGCGCCCTCTTCGGCGCTCTTCACCATGAAGCCCGTCACCTTGTAGTGACTGCGCGAGGCTTCGAGGACGCGCCGTACCGCCTCGCGGTACCGCGGGTGCTCGAACTGGGCGGGGATCCCCAGGGAGTTCGTGAGGTCGAAGTGGCCGATCCAGAGGACGTCGATGCCGGGAACCGCCGCGATCTTTTCGACGTTGTCGAGCCCACGCGCCGTCTCGATCTGCGCGATGAGGATGCCTTCAGAGTTCGCATCCCGCATCTTCGCGACGATATCGCCGTCGAAGTAATCGTCATGCGCCACGCCGAAAGCCGCCCCTCGCCGGCCGGCCGGCGGATACTTGGCCGATTCGACGATGTGCTGCGCCTGCTCCGCCGTCTCCACCATGGGAACCATGATTCCCCGCGCTCCAACGTCGAGCGCGTGCGCGATGAAGTGGTACTCGGTCGCCGGCACTCGGACCATGGGCTCGACGTCGAGCCCTCGCGAGGTCGCCATGAGCCCCCGGATCGTCTCCAAGGACCAACCCGTGTGCTCCATGTCGTACATCACGAAGTCGAGTCCGGCCGCAGCGGCGATGCGGCCGAGGCCGGTCGTGTTGAACTCGAACACCATGGTGCCGAGGGGCACTCCGCCCGCGCGGAGGATTCTCCGGACTTTGTTCTCTCTCACGCGGCGCTCCTCTTTCATGCCCTCGCCGCGCAGCGCGCCAGCTTCTGCCGGAACGCGGGAGCGTCGAGGACCTCTCGGTTGACGACATTGGAAGGCGCACGGCCCGCGGCCACATCAATGATGCTCCGGCACGCGCTCAGCCCGTTGCCGTGGAAACACTCGTCCGTCCAGCAGATCGCGTGGGGGGTCAGGATCACGTTGTCGAGCTGCAGAATCGGATCCGCGGGATCGACCGGCTCTTCCTCGAACACGTCGAGGGCGGCGCCCTGGATGCGCCGCTCACGAAGAGCACGCGTCAATGCCGCCTGATCGACGATCGGCCCCCGCGCGACGTTCACGAGGTAGGCACTCGGCTTCATGATCGCCAGCCTCTTCTCGTCGATGAGGTGCCGCGTTTCCTCCGTCAGCGCGCAAGTGATGCAGACGAAATCCGCCGAGCGGAGCAGCTCGTCCAATTCCAAGAGCTCGACGCCGAGGCGCGCCGCGTCCGCGGGCGCCGCGAAGGGATCGTGCGCCACCACTTTCATCTCGAACGGCTTCGCGAGGAGAGCGACCTCGCGCCCGATATTCCCGAGGCCGATGAGCCCCAGCGTGCGTCCGGTCACTCCCATCCCCATGTGCCCGAGCTTCTCGGCCCACTTTCCAGTGCGCGTCAGGCGGTCCTTGATGAGCAGCTTGAGGCTCGCTGCGAGGAGCAGGGTCATGGCCGACACCGCGACGGGCCGGCGCACGCCGTCCGGCGTGATGCTGAGCGCCACGCCGTGGCGAGTGCACGCGGGCACGTCCACGTTGTCGTAACCGACGCCGAACCGCGCGACGATGGCGAGGCGGTCTACGCCTTCGAGCGAAGTGGATGAGAGCCGGGCGCCGAGCAAGAGCAGCGCGTCGTAGCCGCGCAGCTGATCGGGCCGCAGCTCGGGGGTATTTTCGGCGAGGAATTCGTGGGCGATGCCTGGGGTCTCATCGAGGAGACCCAGGCCGATGTCGCCGAAGGCGATCTCGCCTCGCGGCGTCAGGAAGTCGCGGCTGAGGCCAACCCGGAAGCTCTCGCCCATGGGGCGCATTCTCATCGGGAAGCTCGGCTCCGACAAGCGGCTGGATCGGCGGCGGCGGGGCCCTGCGGCAGGAGCTTTTCGAGCTCCTCCGGCATTCCGTGTCACACCCCCGCGCCCCCCGGTGTTCTGGTCTCTCGAAGGGATCGGCCTCGAAGCGCTCGAAGCCGGCCTTTCGGTGTCGCAGACGGAACCGAGACAACCCTTTTCGATCGGAGAAAGCCATGTCCCCCAGGAAGCCCATTCTCGCCCTCTCGTTCGTCCTTTTCGCGTCCCTCACGGCCCTTCCCGCGCGCTCCTCGGCGCAGGTCGGCGATTTCTTCGACGATAGCTCCGAGCTCGTGTTGAGCAACTATCGCGTCGTAGCGGAGCGCCCCTCGGACGGCGGCCTGAGCGAGGTTGACGTCGCCGCGGACCTCACGAACGTCGGATCCGCCGCGTGGCTCAACGCGGGGGCCACGATCCTTTTCGTCCCGCCCGAAATGCAGATCCTGCAGATGATCCTCCGCTTCGACTCGGTGCCAGCGTCGGGCCCGGTGGCGTCGAGCAACGTCTGGACCCTTCTCGTCCCCTCGGATCAAGTCGCAGGGATCCCTGCGGACTTCGCTGAGAAGCGGATCCTCGTCAAAGTGCTGGGGATCGAGATCCCCACGTACATTGGCCCCGTTTTCTTCCTCGACGAGGCTACGGACTCCGTTTTCACGAATTGGCAGCCCGTCGGCCCGAACGACGTGCTCGTGTTCTCGGAGAGCACGTCGCTCCTCGACGCGATCTCGACCGGCGACATCCTGCTCGAGGACCCGCTGCCCGCAGGGTACAGGTCGCAGAACGGCCTGCATTCGCGCCTGCCTCGGAAAGTCGTGTCCAAGACGGTGACCGACAACGACATCGTGCAGCTCGAAGGCGCTCCGCTCCTTCCCGGCGACATCCTCAACGGCACTTTCTCCGGAAGCGTCGGCTACTCCGTCTCCACGGGCGAGACGCTCGATGTCTCGAACTTCCAAATTGGCGTCAAGAACTGTGAAGACGAGACGCACTTGCCGGATGACGGAACACCGAAGCACGAGTGTGTCTTCCGCGGGATCCCCTTCCGTTTCAACGACCTGGAGATCTCGGCCGGCGTGAAAGCCAGCGGTGAGGTTCGATTCTCCGCGGGCGTCTCCTCGGTCGAAGTGCGCTTCCGCGGCCTCGTGCCCGACCGGATCGTCGCCGACTTGCAGCTCGAGTACACCGCCTCCTTCGAGATCGTGGCCGAGGCGGAAGCCGAGTTCGACCCGAAAGAGAAGACGCTCTGGAGCGTGCCGCTCCCCATCTTCACCGTGCCGATCGGCGGTGTGCCCGTCTCCGTCAGCCTCAATCTCGATTTTATCGCAGGCGCCCAGTGCGACTTGCGCGGCCGAGGACGGGCGAGCGTCAGCCAGAGCGTGAAAACGGGAGTCAAAATCGGTTTTAGCGGAGACGAGGTCGTGTTCGATCCGTACCTCGAAGCCGACCCCTTCCATTTCACGCCGCCCCAGGTCCAGGACTCGAGCGGACTGCACCTCAAAGGATGGGCCGGCCTCGACGCGACTCTCATCGTGAACGAGATCAAAGGCCCGTTCGTCAAGACGACGGGCTACAGCGTCGTCAAAGTGGAGCCCTTCGGCGACCCCTGGTGGTCTTTCGAGAGCGGCGTGGACGTCACGGCGGGAGTGCACGCTGGATTCCAGGTCCCGGTATTCGGCCTCGAGCTCGGCTTCAAGGACGCGGTGAGCCGCGATTGGAACTATCCGATCGCGAGCTTCTCGTCCGAGACTTCGCTCGGCGAGGGTGAAGGATCCGGCGGCGGCATCGGCGATCCTCGGCAGGAAGGCAGCAACGTGCGCTGGGCCACGACGCTTTCGGCACGGTCCGGCGTCTACGGCTCAACGCGCGTGCATGCGCTCGCCAACGGCGACGGCCTCATGATTTCGGCGGGCGGCGTTGGCGTGCTGGCTCGCACGAGCCCTCGGGGCGAAGTCATCTGGCAGAAGTCGCTCGGGCTCTCCCGCCTGCTCAACGCCGAGGAGACTCCTTGGGGGACAATCGTGGTCGCCGGCACGTATATCAAGTACGTGTACTTGGCGGAGCTTTCCGCGGACGGTTCAACGCTCTGGCAGCGAACGTACGAAATGGACGCCGAGACGTCCGCCACGACGTTCACGTCGTCGGTCGACCCGACGGGCGAGCTCTCACTCTACGTCGCGGGGTTCTCCACGTACGGAGCGATTTCCCAGCGCGACCCGTGCATCTTCCGATTTGACTCCACGGGCCGGATGATTTGGTCGAAAACCTACGTCTCGCCGGGCGCCGACATTGTCTCCTGCGCTCACGGCGCTCCCGACGGAGGCATCGTGCTGGCCGGCGTGACGAACGCAGCGGTGGCCGACGATGCGAGCACGAACGGGCTCGTGTTCCGCGTCGACGAGGACGGGGAGGTCGTTTGGGGCACCGCGCTGGCCTCGTTCTGGGGCGGCAACTTCGAATCGATCAGCGTCAGTCCGGAAGGTCAGGTCTGGGCTTCGGGGAACGCGTCGAGGACGCTGCGGCAGAGCTATCCCGACATCTGGGTGGCGCGCCTCAGCCTCGAGGACGGCACGGGCATGCACACGCTGGTGGCTTCGGACCCCGACTGGGAGGAGTACCTGGACGTCGACGCGTCCCTCGAGCTCCCGCCGACGGAGCCCACTGCGGGGGGCGCAACGGCCTACGACACGGGCTTCGCGATCGAGCCGTTCGAGTCGGGCGCGATCGTCGCGGGCAGCTCCGGCCTGGGCGCGTCGAAGTCGGCGCTCGCTTTCCGTCTCGACAAGAACCTCGGGGTCCAGTGGATCACGCTTTTCGACGGACCCGCGGAGGACGTCCTGACGGGCGTGGCTCCCACGGGCGACGGGATCTTCCTGGCCGGCTACTCGACGTCGTTCGTGCTGGACGGCAAGAGCGGCCTTCGCGCGGCTCTCCTCCAGAAAGTGCCGTTCGAGGGGCTGCTCGACTACGACGCGTCGGTCGGTTTCATCACGCGCTACGCGCAGCCGCAGCTGAAAGACGCGCCGGGAATCGCCGAGTTCGCCCCCGGCGGGACCACGCGCTCCGACGTCACCTACGAGATCGAGACGCTCGCCCTCGTCCCGAAGACGAGCGACTTCGACATCACCGAGGCGAGCCTCGTGACCGGCCGCGTCGGCGCGCCTTTTGGCGACGTCGAGACGCCAAGCGAGGGCCCTAGGTTCGTGCGCGGAGACTGCAACTCGGACGGCAACGTGAACGGGATCACCGACGCGACGACGATCCTCAGCTACTCCTTCCTCGGCGGCGCGGAGCCTCACTGCCTGGCGGCGTGCGACGCGTCGGGGGACGGCTCGATCGGCGGCGTTGGCGACGCGATCTATCTGCTCACGTACTTCTTCCTGGGCGGGGCCCCGCCGGCGGCGCCTTTCCCCGAGTGTGGAGTGGGAGCCCTGCCCGGAGACGAGCTCCTGGGCTGCTCGACGCCGCCCGCGATCTGCGCGGAGTGAGCCCGAGAGTGATCTCCGCGCAATGAAGCGGTGGAGATGAGTCCCTGAAGCTGGCTGCGCCCCCTTCCTGCTGAGAGAAGTATCCTCAGCGGGGAGGGGGCGCTTTCTTGGGCTGGCTTGCTGAAGCAATCCTTGGGGGCGCAGCTCGACGCGGCCGGCCGCGAGCGCGTGCGCGCAGCGAACCTGGCGCAAATTCGACAGTGGGGTATCGTTGCGGTGGAAGCCAGCGGCGTGCACGCCTTGGCAAGGAAAGCCGTTTCCTTCGGCCAGGAGAAGGCGATGCCAAAGGCCTGCTTCCTGAAGACCAACTGGATGAATGCTTCCGCGAGAAGCCTCCGCTTCGTCCCGCCCTGGAACTATGCTGCGGGTTCCCTTGCCTGCTCCTTGCCGGCCCAATGGCTCTGCTTGAACTGCATGTGTCGCATGGGGCCGGCAAAAGTTGCTGCGGGGATGGTATCGAGCCTCATCATTGCGCTCGGCTTAGCCCAACGCGCGAAACAGAAGAAAGGCTGGGGCTTCGCCGTCTTTTACGGGCTCCTGCCGTGGCTTCTGATTCCCGGAATTCTGTGGGCGGAGGATCTGCTTCTCCCTCGAGCCGGGACGCTCCGTAGTTTGCTTGGATGGCGTTGAGAGTGAAGTCTCTCTTGCAGAGCTGTCGCAGCATCCTACT
>Ga0111539_10012454_pt1 | contig 10661 bp, 17 predicted proteins | sample RhiMethybrSRZTD1_FD_79667 | JGI IMG/M metagenome (GOLD analysis project Ga0111539, IMG submission 79667) | Populus rhizosphere microbial communities from Tennessee, USA - Rhizosphere MetaG P. TD hybrid SRZTD1 (version 2) (version 2) | ecosystem: Host-associated > Plants > Roots > Rhizosphere >... | reverse complement strand
CGTGACGCACGACCAGCTCGACGGCTCGCCCAAGACCGCCGAGTCGGTCAGCGGCCCCGGCTGGATGATGGTGCTGAGCGGCCTCAAGACGCTGCTCGAAGTAGGGCAACCACTGGTGGACTACTCCTAACGGCGGAGTCGGCCTCTAGACGCGGGGGCTCATCCGGGCCCCCGCCCCGCGTCGTCATATCCCGACTCATGCGGGAGTAGGCCGAGTGCGCCAGCTCACCGGCCGACGCCGTTCCGTCCTAGTTCGCCTCTAGGCTCGCCCGAACGATGTTCCGAGGCCGCGGCGCCATCTGGATTCTCGTGGTGCTGGTCGCCGTGACGTTCGTATCTGCCTACCTAGTCGGGGAGCACGCAGACCGCGGCAGCGAGTTCGACTGGGAGCTCGCGGGCATCGTCGGTACCGCGATCGGCACGACGCTTCTCGCAGGCGTGACCGCTTCCCTGGCATGGGGGACGGTCACGGAAGCCCGAGCCGACCGCGAGGAGCGACTTCGGCCCACGGTCATAGCGACGGTCGAAGACATCGACGCAACCAAGGCCGAGGCGCGTGTGCGGCTCCACAACCTTGGCCCTGGCCCTGCGATGTCGGTGACCGTCGACCCCGCGTTCGAGTTCGGCGATATCGAGGCGTTCCATGTTCCGGGGCTCGCTGCCGGCGAATGGACTGTGCGAACTGTCCCGGTGAACATCACTGACGCCGCAGAGTTCGCTCGCCAAAAGGGTTGGGGGCAGTTGAACCGGCACTGGCGCGTCCGCGGCTGGTACCACGACCGCCGCGGACGGATCGCAGGCGACATCTTCGATTACGGGATCTTCGAGATTTCGGGCATTCGTCGCACCCCCTGGTCGCAAGGTGGGCGCGCCGGCGGCTTTAGCGGCTCGGCCCGCGGAAACCGACCGAACGCTCGGGTAAGGCTCATGCGCTGGTACCGGCGCACGCGCCGGCGGTGGACCGAGTGGCGACGGGGGTCGGACGCCTGACCTCCCCAACGGACGCCGGGCGGCCCGGGAGTACCCACGGCATCAGTCTCGCGCCTCGGGCCCCGCACGGGCCATTCGTTCATTCGTCCCCGAGGCCACGGCCGGCCTCATCCCGGCCACTTTCCCAAGGAGGAACTCATTGGCACCTGGAACCCCGCCAGGCTTTCACCTGTCATCTTCGCCGCGTGAGCAGAATCGGGGCGCGCTCGACGGGAGTCCTGCGACGGCCGATCGCTACATCGCGATGGCCGACGGTGAAGTCGCGGGCGGTCAGATGTTCCGGTTCGGCCCACGCCGCTGCGACGGGTTCCGCCGGGTACGCTTCTGCTGTCCCCGGGTCACGACGCTCGTGACGTGCTTCCCATCGATGTTGAGGGTCGTGTGTGACTCGACGACGAACGACCCCGTGGCGGGAGCATTGCCGCCGGCGATCTGCCGCCCGGCCGAGTTCAGGCCGGCCAGTCGGCCACGGAGCTCCCTCACCTGGTCGGGCGGTAGCTCCAGGCCCGCCAGGAACCTCTTCGTGTTGAGCCCGGACGTCACCGTCAGCGGCCCCTTCTTGTCCTGGTTCGAGAACTCGCCCCGGATCGCCGAGAAGAGGGCGGCGATCGCGGAGCGCGAATCCTCCGTCAGTCCCTTGAAGCTCTTCGAGAGCAGCCTCCTGGCACCGGCCAGACGGTTCGTCAGCTTCGAGCTGACATCACCGGGCGAGTCGGCCAGGCGATCCGTCAGCTGGGCGAACTGCTTCCGGAGGTTCTCGACGCCGGGGACCTTCTCACCGCCCGTGTCGCTCAGACCGAGCGTCCTGAACTGCTTCACCTGGGCCCTGGCGAGGGCCTTCTGGGCGGACTCCTGGGCGAGCTGGGCCCGCCTCTGTCGGATGTCCTTCCGGGATTGCTCGATTTGGAAGAGCTGGCGCTCCAGGTCGGTCGTCTTGCCGACGGCCGCGATCTGGGCCCGGACCGCCTTTTCCTCGTCCCGGAGGACGGAGAGCTGCTGAGCGAAGTTGTTCTTCGCCTCGGCCCGGTCGAACTTGAGCGAGAGCTTGTCCGAGAGCGAGGCGAACGCCTTGTCCCTCTCGTCGGCCGCCTTGGCTGCTGCCGCCGCTGCCGCCTTCGTCGCCTTCGCCTGGGCCGCCGCGGCGCTCTTCGCCTTCGCGAGGGCCTTCAAGAGCGCCTTCTGGGCGGACGTCACGGAGTTCGAGATGGCGTCCGCGATCGTCGCTCCCGAGCTCGCCCCCGAGCTCGCTTTCGGGAGCTCGGACCGGAACTCCTCGATCTTCGAGGCGGCGGCGCCGGCCTGGCTCGCCTCCGTCCCGACCTCCCGGAGCCGATCGGCGACCTTCTTGAGCTACCGCTCGCCGAGGTCGCCCGCCTGGCCCATATTGATCAGAGCCTGGCGGGCCTTGTCGAGGTCGGTCACATCGACGCCGATAGGGATCTTCTTGGCCTGGGCGGTCAGGAAGCCGGCGTGGTGCGCCTGAAGGAACGCGTTGACCTTTTTGTCGATCGCGTCCTTATTGAGGAGGACCTCGACGCCGATCGTGATGACGCCGATGGCTCCGAGCCGGAGAAGCGCTGTCCGGAGCAGCTTCACCCGGCCGGCGCTCGTGACCGCCGCATCGCCGAGCTTCAAGAGCGACGTCGTGTAGCCCGTCACCTTGCTAGCGACGAACGCGGCGAGGAGGAGCCTGGCGGCGTTCTGTAGCCCGCCGAGGGCGCCGACGGTCGGCCTGAGCACACCGAGCAGGCTGTCGATCGCGCCCTTCAGGGACTTGACCACCCCGACGGCGGCCTCGGTCGCCTGTGTGACTGCCCTCTGGATTCGCTCCTGATTCCGGGAGTTCCCGACGAAGGCCTCGATCGACCGGGTGACGCCCTGGAGCTCCCGGGCGATGACTGGGGCGACCGAGCCGGCGATCCCGCCGAGGGCGTTGTTCAGGCTCTGCTTGAGGCGCGCCAGGGCGCCAGGGAGCGTCCGGCCGAAGGCGTTGGCGGAGCCGCCGAACTCTTTGTTCAGCTCGCGGAGGATGAGCTTCTGGGCCTCCAGCGAACGGCCCGACTCCGTCAGAGCCTTGATCTGGGCCTTCTGCTGCGTGGTGAACGAAACACCAACCCTCTGGAGGGCGGTCACGCCCTTGATCGGGTCGTTGAGCGCCTTCCCGACCTGGAGGGCGCTGGACTTCATGTCCTGGCCGAGGGCGACGCTCATGTCGGTGATGACCTTCGTCGCCTGGGTGAAGACGTCGTTCCCCTTGCCGACGCCGTTCCTGATGTTCGTGAAGGTCAGGAGGAGGTTCTCTCCGGACTGGATGACCTCGTCGTCGATCCCGCTCAGGCTCGAAATCGAGCTCGCCAGGGCCGAGACCTCCTTGGCGGAAACCTTGGCCGCCGCACCCGTCGACTTCAGGACGGCGTTCGTCTGGGTCGCGACCTTGACGCTCTCCTGCCATTCGCCGACGGCCGTCCCGATCGCCTTGCCCGCCAGGCTGGCGGCCGCGCTCAGCCCGCCGAACACCGCGGCGCCCTTGGCGATCGTCCCGAGGCCGACGTTGAACTTCTTCGCGGACGCGCTTGACCGCGCGAACGCCTTCTCCAGGGACTTGCTGTCCCCGAGGATTTCCACTGTCACCTTCCGGGCCATATCTCATCTCTTCTGGTCTGATGGCCGGCGGGCCGGGGCTATCCCCGACCCACCGACGGCGCGACCGCCGTGCTCCGGACGTCGCGTTCTTAGGGCCCCGGATGCGGCGCGAGTGCTCGAAGTTCGCGCCATCGCACCCGAGGGGTCGCCGCGGCCCTGAGCCGACACCCCCGCCTCAACGAGGATGGCCCGGCCCGGGTGGTTCCGCGGCGAAGGTGCTAGCTCGGGTCGCCCCGGAGCTCCGCTCGTATGGCCTCGTTCTGCTCGGCCGAACGCGCCGAGACCGGCCCTTGGGACGCCGCCCGCCAGACGTCGAGCTGCCGCTCGTACTCCGGCCGGACGAGGTCGTCGAGGGTGAACCGCCCCTCGATGAACCGGGAGACGCCGGCCCTCCGACGCTCGCGAGCCTCTGCCGTCCACGCCTGGCGCGCCACCATCTCGCGGTACCGTCCGAGGAGCCAGTCACGCCGTCCGGTGAGCAGGGCGTGGAGATACCTGACGCTCCCGTCGCCGCCCTCGGGGTAGTCTCCCCGGTCGACATCGACTCCGCCGGAGCGGTAGTCCGTCCGTGGGTCGAGCTCCCGAAGAGAACGCTCAAGCTCTCGCGCCTCGACGAAGGCCCGGTCCATCTCCTCGGCGAGCCCGTCGACGGAGGGCCCGTCGGGCTCGCTCACCCGACGATCCCGCGGACGTACAGCCGCGCTGCCGTCCGGGCGCCTCCGAGCTTGCCGACCTTGAGCAGCGCGGCCCCGGCCATCTTCTGCCGGTCCGTCTCGCCCAGCTCGGGCGCCATCCGGGCCGCGATGACGCGGGCCGTCGAGAGCGCCTCGGCGATTTCGCGGGCGTTCGCCCCCTTGCTCGCCAGGAGGGTCTGGCCGTAGCCGGTGAAGAGGACGGCGACGACCTCGCGAGAGCCGTTCTGGGCGATGTTCGTCAGGCGCGAGAAGACCGTCTTGCCGTCCGCGCCGTCGAACGCGGCCCGGAGCTCCTCCCTGGCGAGCGATTCCCGGTTCGGGTCCAGCTTGGGGAGCGCGTCGACCGTGAGCGCCTCCATCAGTCTTGCCTCGGCCGTCTCGGCGCGGCGCAGGGCGGCGTCCGAGAGCTTCGCGGCATCGGCGACGACCTCGCCGTGGAGACGCTCGAAGCCGTGGGCCGGGATGAGGTCTTTCTTGGCCGCCAGCTCGGCCAGGTCAGAGGACGCCTGGTCGCCGACGGCCAGGGCGTCCCCGATGGCGACGTTGTAGTCCGTCAGGGCGTCACGGACTGCCTGGCTGTAACCGGACGTACCGCCGAGTGCGGCGGCCGTCTCGGTGATGATGCTCGTCGCCGTCTCGGCCTGGTTCGGGATATCGGTGGCGCTCAACTGTCCTCCTCGTTCGTCCCGCCCTGGGCGAGCCAGAGGCGGAGATTCTTCTCGTCGTCCCCTGCCAGGAGCGCGGGCTCCGGGCGAGGCTCTGCCGCCCTGGCGCGGGACGCCTCGCGACGTCGTTCCAGCGCGGCTTCCTGCTCCGCCACGAAGCGCCGGCGGCGTTCGATCCGAGCGGCCCAGCGGGCTTGCTCGATGTTCCGGTCTTGCTCAGGCATTGCCCTTACGCCGCGCCGCTCGTTCGGCCGCGCGTCGGCGTTTCGTCTCTTCGTGCTGGGCCTTCCAGTCGAACGCCTCCCAGGTCGGGACGGGTTCGTACGCCGCTCCACGCGTCCGCACTACCGCTCCGGGCGGTGGCCACGGCGGCGGGGCTGCGTTCGGCCGATACCGCTCGCTCATCGCTTCCTCCGTTGTCTCATCGGGCGTGCCGGCTTGGCCGACTCGCTCTCGGTCTTCCGGCCCTTCGAGGGCCTGTGCGTCTTGCGGGGCGTCTCGGCCTCCTCCATCTCGTGACGGACGCCGTACCAATCGAGGGCGTCAGGCAGATACGGCGCCGGGTTCCGCATCGAACATCGCCTCCACTTCTCGGAGGGCCCACGCGGGGAGGTCAGGCAGGGCGCGGACGGCGCTGACCGTCGGGCAGGCCTCGACTTCGGCCGCGAGCTCCCTCTGGGCGAGGTCGTGGCGGGCGGAATCTGTGGTCGGGACTCTCAGGAAGCGCGCCACGCGGTCGATCCATCGGAGGGCCGCCTCGACGTCGAGCTCGGGCTCGACCATGGAGCGGATGCGGCGAGCCATCAGGCGCCCCTCCGCAGCTGAGTTGTCCGGCCCTGCTGCCAGCGGGCGTTGGCCGCGTGACGAGCCCTGCCGCGCGTCGGTGCCTCGACCGCTTCCTCCTCCGGGAGGTCGACCGCGGTCAGCAATCTGAGGAGTACGACGCGTTGCATGCGCGCCTCCTGGATGGCGGGGTGGACGACCGTCTGGCCGGTGCTCCCGGTCGTGGTCGGCCCGTCCCGTGCCACGACCTCGTCCAGCGCCGCGATCGTGTCCGCGCAGACCGCGGCCTGCACCAGGAGCTCCATCTCGCGCGGGTCGTACTCCACCCCGTGCGGTAGCTCGGCCAGAATCTTCTCGTAGAGCGCGGTGCCGGCCGCTCCGAGTCCCTCGGGCGTACTGGGGTCCATGCTCCTCCTTTAGTTGCTGCCACCGCCGACGTGCGGGGCCTGCGGACCCGTGTGGCGCGCCATCTTCTGCTTCGTCCTGGCGACAAGCTCGCGGGCGCTGAGCGGGGTCAGCTGGGTTGGCGGGACGTCGGCAAGAACCTCGGCCATCAGCCTCGCGGCCTTTCGCTCCTCGCCCTTGAACTCGCGACGGGCCAGGCGTCGCATCTCCAGCTCGTCCATGCTGTCCTCCTCGAAACTGGGCCTCAATCGGCCGTCGAAAAATGCGCGCGCAACGTTGCCCGCAGTTCTAGAACGGCGCGGACACAGATGGGGAGCGTCCGGGCTGCTGGGTGTACCCCTGGTATTCCATCGGAAATATCAGCCGCCAATGCGAGAGCGATTGCACCGCCTGCATTCTGGCCTGATATTGTCGACGGCATTCGACCCTCCAGCCTCTAAGGCGATGATGTGCCCACGTTCCCGAGGGTTGTCCTTCGAGAAAGCGCCACCGCACAACGCACACCGGGTCGCCGTCAAGACGTGGGCGCTGTTCCGGATGTAGTCAGCGCCACGGCCCGCCATCCGATGGGCAGGGCAGCGGGTGGTCGACGTCAGCTCGGGACAGCCGACGTGGCCACACACTCTGAGGCGTGCCATGTTCCTCCTTCGAGGAAGATGCGGCCCGGGGCCGGAACGGTGACCCCGGGCCTTCGCGTCGCGAGGTTGCCGCCCGCGCGCGGTGTCAAAGAGCGGGTCGGCACAGAGGAGGGCCGACCCGGCCGGCGCTGCCGAGGAGGAGAACGGCGCGCCAGCTCTTCAATCCTCGCGCTCGTCGCGCTCGTCCTCGATATCGTCGGCCATGAGGACGACGGGCGGCGCCTTCCGCCTCCACGGCCGCGGGTGCCACGGTTGCTTATGGAGAATGCGGCCGTTCTCCTCGTAGTAGTCGTCGACCTGGGCACTCGCCTCAGGTGCGACCGTCACGCGGGCTCCCCGTCGACAGGCGCCGAACCGATGCGCTTCGCCGAGTACGTCCTCCCGGCGACGGGGCTCCCCTCGGCGAGGTAAGCCTCGATGGCGTCCTCCTTCGAGCGTGCCACCCGTATCGAGGCGATCCTTCGCCTGCCGTTCGGGTCGATGGACCGCACCTCGTAGACCGCGTGTTCCACGGCGTTCTCCCGCGTCGTCTGCGGCGGCTGGGCGCCGCTAGCCGCGTCTGCGCCGGTGGCGCATCTGCCAAGCCTCGGTGTCTGTTACGGCGGAGGGTTCGGGCTCGCCGAAGCGGAGGATCGTCTCGGAGACCGGCTCGGCCTCGGGGGCGCGCCCGTACAGCTCGTCGAGACATGTCCAACAACGCCCGTCCTCTCCGAGAGGGCAGCCGTGCTTCGGGCAGAGGTCGAGCGCGCGTGTATCTCCTGGGCGGGCCAGTCTCTCGGCGTGCCAGTCCTCAGACCTCTCGGCTCTGTCTGGAGCGCCTATCCCCCCTGCCCGAAGACTCTCGACCCGAGGAGGCTCCAGCGTCCCAGTCGTATCTGGCGGACCAGGAACACGAGTAATGCCATTGAGCTTTGTTTCTCTATCTATGTTTGGTAGGGCACCCTGGGCGGTTGATGACGAGGCCCCCTCATCCACCCTGGGCGGTTGATGAGGAGCTCTGTCATCCACCCTGGAAGGTGGATGAGGAGTCGTCATCCACCGTGGGGGGTTGATGAGCTCCGGGAGCGCGATCTCGCTGATCCGGTGGCTACCGCGCGGTGCCGCCTTCCAGTCGAACACCCCGAGCTCGTCGAACCGCTCCATCAGCGGGCCGGCCTTGCTCGGGTGGACGCCCGACTCCCGGGCCAGGACCGAGACGTACGTCTGGTCTGCCCCCTTGAGCATGTCGGCCGTGAGCGCGATACAGGCGCTCCAGAGGCGCCACGCCTGACCGAGCCGGCCGAGCTCGCTCTCGGCGAGCCGCTCCCGTGAGAGGAGCACCCGATCGAGCGTCTCGGCGGGGTTGTCCTTGAGATGGCCCGCCCGGAACCTTGCCGGGCGGCGGGTCTTCTTCGCCATGTTCGTCCTTCCAGGAAACGACGCCACCCCCGGCGGGCCTGGTCCCCCGGGGGTTGCGTCTGGGTGGGCCCCTGCGGGTAGCCCCGTAGCTGGCGCCTCTAGTGCGGCGCGAGCCGGTTGAAGCGGCGGTGGAGGGACGAGTCTCCACCTATGACGTCAATCGGAGATAGGACGACGACGACGTCAATCTCATTTGTGGTCTCCTATCTCTGGACTCCGCGCGGTGGTCATCCGGCGGAACGTGTCCCTGCTGTCGGTGCGCGCCGACGATCGAAGCGATTGCGGTGCCTACGTACTAGCGCGGGCGTTCTTATCGTCTACTTAGCGCAGGCACCGGGGTCACTACGACCGGCCTGGCTGGCATGCCTGGCCCTGCCCAGTGCCCCGCCGATCACCTTCTTCCGGTCGATGCCGATGACGCGCGCCAGGAGCTCCAGATTGCCTCCCGCGCGCCGGATGTCGTAGAACCGTGCATCGATACGGGCGCGGAGCGCCATCTGGGCCGCCGTCCTGCGACCTCTGCCTCGGTAGACCGAGCGGGCCTGCTCGTACGTGAAGCCGAGCTCGTGCTCGACCAGGGCCCGAAGGACATCCTGGTCGACGTAGTCGTCGGGGTGCAGGACGCCGCGGTGCGCCACGAGGCCGCAGCGATCCCCATAGCTGCCGTTTCGTGGCCCGACTATGCGCCAGCTGTCGGGGTTGTCGAGCATGAAGTCGCGCCCCTCGGGTGAAGTCCGCGTCGCCGCGCGGCGCCCTTCGCGTGTCTCTAGATACCGACCGCCTTGAAGCACGAGCCGAGCATGAACGAGCCGCTCGCGGCCGTGTAAGGAGGCCGTACCCCTAGATTTGCAAGGCTTTCGTAAGGATCAGAGGAAGTCCGTACCCGCGTACTAGGGGCTCGGTACCCACAGACTCGCGGCGCCTCGGTCACGGCAGCATCAGCACCCAGTCGGCCGGCTTCGGCCCGTTCACGACGACCCGCTCGATGGCGTACTTACCCAGTCGCTCCCGGCGCTCGGTCGTCCCCAGCTCGTCCCACCGCTCCCGGAGGTCGATGATTGCGGCCTCGACGTCGTCGCCTGCGGACGCCCGCGCCGCGCCGAGGGCGGTCTCGGCCTCCTCAAGCTCGGTGCGCCGGGCCCTTACGTCCGCCGACCAGAGCGGGCCAAGGTCGTCGCGGGCCTCGGGCGCCATCACCTGGTCGAGCCGGCGCTGGGCGGTCGAGACGGCCTCGACGAGCGGAGCGAGGTCGATCGTCTCGTGCGGCTCGACCACCCGCGACCCGAGGAGCATCCAGAGGGTCGAGACCGTCCACGCCTCGATATCGGGCGCGTTGACGCTCTGGCGCGCCGGGCACGCTCTGTGCGTGCAGCGATACCGGCGACTGACGGCCTGGGGGCGGCCGTTCCGGGTCGTGGCGCCCCGCCAGACGATCAAGGAATGCTCGCATGACCCGCACGCCAGGAGACCGCTCAGGAGCCACTTGTCGGTCTTCCGGCCACTCCGCGCCGGGGCCTTGCCCTTGCGTTGTGCTGCATGCCAGAGCGGCGCATCAACTAGGGCCTCGTGCGCCTTCTCCTTGACGAACTCCCCGTAGACGAGATCTCCTAGGTAGGCCCGGTTCCGGATGATGCCGGCGACGCCCGGCTGGGTCCACTTGCGGCCGGTCCGGGCGTCGATGTGCTTGAGGAGCGCGCCCCAGGTTGAACCGCCCGCCCGGAGCTCGAAGAGTTCGCGCACGACCGGCGCCATGTCCGGATCGGGCGTCAGCCCGCGGGTCGGGCCCTTCTTGTAGCCGGTCGGAGCCGGCCCGATAAAGATGCCGGCCTCGATGCGGTCGGCCTTCACGGCGTCCGAGCGGCGCTTGAACTCGCGCCACTGCTTCCGGGCGATGAGGGCCTGGAGACCGTAGTTGAACTCGTCATCGGCGGACTGGCTCGCGGTGTCGAGACCGCTGGCCACGACGACGAGGCGGGCATCGGCGCGTTCCAGGGCTGACCAGATTTCGGCCTGCTGGAGCAGCGTGCCGCGGCTGAGTCGGTTCTGTTCCTCGACGATAAGGCCCTGCGCCTGGCCGGCCTCGATAGCGGACACGGCATCACCGAGCGCGCGGGCTCTCCAGTCCTTGGAGCCGCTGACGTGCGGCTCGCGGACGGGCTCGGCCAGCGGTACGTCGTGAACCGCCGCCCATGCCTGGCATGCCTTCAGCTGGCGGTCGAACGAGAGCGCCTCGTCCTCACCGGAGCTCTTCCGGAGGTACGGGATCAAAGGGAGCTGCGTGTTCATGTCCGGAGAGTAGCATGCTGAATAGAAACCGTCTACAAGACGCTGCTCGAGACCGGCGACGTCCTCGATCCGGACCGAGCGTGAGAGTCTCGCGGGGACCCTGCGCCCGCAGGGTCCCCGCGACGTTGGTCGTCAGAAGATCGCGACCGCGAACGGCG
>Ga0111539_10012453_pt1 | contig 10661 bp, 10 predicted proteins | sample RhiMethybrSRZTD1_FD_79667 | JGI IMG/M metagenome (GOLD analysis project Ga0111539, IMG submission 79667) | Populus rhizosphere microbial communities from Tennessee, USA - Rhizosphere MetaG P. TD hybrid SRZTD1 (version 2) (version 2) | ecosystem: Host-associated > Plants > Roots > Rhizosphere >... | reverse complement strand
GCGCGAGACCGCGCCTCTGATCGATCTCTACACGAAGCGTGGGCTGCTGAAGACCGTCGGCGCCACGGGGGAAGTCGAAGCCGTTTATGCTCGCCTCAAGTCCGCTCTTGGCCTGAAGTAGCGGTACCCTCGATTCGAGTTCAGCGCGACACTACCGGTGTCGGCTCTGCTTGAAGAGTGGCGTACTGTAACACGCTTGCCACTTGTTGTGATCTGCAGCCGGTGCGTAGGTGGAGGGGCGGGTCGTTGAGGGCGACGCCGATTAGGTCGCGCTTGGTGGCGAGGATTTCGGGTTCGATGCCGAGTGCGGCCGCGTGCTGGCGGACGCGTTCTTGCAGCGACTTCACCAGGGTCTTGTCCGGCATCGGCTGCATGGCGTTCGCGCGCACTTCCGCCTGCAGCTCCGCGTCGTTGCGCGATTCGATGGCCGCGAGAATCGCCGGCGTGCTGCGCGCGATGAACTTCGACTCCGCGAGCGCCGCGAGCGCATTCGCGTCGCGCGGCAGCGTCGCTGCGATCGCCAGCAGCGCTTCGTCGGCCAGCAGCCAGCGTCGCGGCCGGTCGCTGCGCTGCGCCGCCGCTTCGCGCCAGCGAACGAGCGCGAGCGCCGCGCATTGCGAGGCGAACGGCAGCCCGTGCGCGCCTTTGAGGCGCGACCATATCGCCGTCGCATCCGCGACCGGATGTTCCGCGAGCATGCGCTCGGACTCCTGGCGCAGCCATTCGCGGCGCCCGAGCCTATTTAGCTCCGCATCGAGCCGGTCCCACGCTCCGAGCAAGTGGCGAACGTCGTCGAGCGCGTAGCTCAGTGCGGCTGCGGGCAGCGGGCGACGGCTCCAGTCCGTGCGCGCGAAGCTTTCGCCGAGCTCGACGCCGAGCGTGCGCTTTAGCAAGGCTTCGAGCCCGGCCTGCGGCGGATAGCCCGTCAGCGCGGCCGCGACTTGCGTATCGATGAGCTGCGGCGGCATCCGTCCCGCAAGCCGAAAGACGACCTCGAGATCCTGCCGCGCGCTGTGCAACACCCAGGTGAATCCCGGCGCGAACAGCCGGTCGTGGAGCGGAGTCAGGTCGAGCTCCGCCAAGCAGTCGACGCAGGCGACTTGGTCGCCCGTGGCGACTTGGATCAGGCAGAGCTGCGGGTAGTACGTTTTCTCGCGCACGAACTCCGTGTCGATGGCAGCGATCGACGTGTGCTCGAGCGCCGCGACGAGCCGCGCGAGCGCCGCCTCGTTGTCGATCCAGCCTATTTCCTGCGCTGTGGTCACCGTCGAACCTCGCTTCCGAGGCGCTTACGCTATCATCCCTGGCACGTGGAAGCGGAACCGTTCTAAGTGCTGCGCCTGATCCTTGCCTTCGTCGACATCATGCTGCATCGGCGTGGGCCCGAGAGCTTGCCGTCCTCGCCATTCCTGCTGTGGTCGCTCCTCGCGACCTACCTCGCAATGGTGTTCGTAGTCGATTGGTTGGCCGGTCCGGAGCCGCGTTGGTTCGCAATCGACGTCCTCGTCTTGGGGTTCCACGTTTGGTTCGTCTGGGCTCTGCTCAGAACGTTCGATCGGCTTCCCCGGTTTCGGCAGACGCTGACGGCGCTGCTTGGCGCCGGCGTGCTCTTGACCGTGCTCGAGGCTCCGCTCGCCGTATCGCTCGCGCACCAGCCGCCGCCGACTGCGCAAAACCAAACACTGACGTTGCCGACCTTGCTCAGTCTCATCGTCGTCGTCTGGGCAATCGACATCACCGCCTTCGTGTTCTCGCGGGCGCTCGAGCGGCCGTATGTGCTGTGCGCGGCGGTTGTGATCGGCTATTCGTTCTTGATCCTGAGTCTGCAGGCGACGCTCCTTCGGCCGGTCGCCTGATGCGCGTTCACATTCTCGGCGTCTGCGGAACCTTCATGGGCGGCGTCGCCGCCATCGCGAAGGAAGCCGGGCACGCGGTATCGGGCGCCGATCAAAACGTCTACCCGCCGATGAGCACGCAGCTCGAGGCCTTGGGTATCAAGCTCGTCGACGGCTACGAGGCACCGATAGACGCCGACGTCGAAAGCGTCGTCGTCGGCAACGCGCTGTCGCGCGGCAAGCCCGTCGTCGAGGCGCTGCTGAATTCCGGCCGCGCCTACACGTCGGGGCCGGAATGGCTCGCGGATCACGTGCTGCGCGACAAGTGGGTGCTCGCGGTATCGGGCACGCACGGCAAGACGACGACGACGAGCATGCTCGTGTGGATCCTCGAGTACGCGGGGCTCAAGCCCGGTTTCCTGATCGGCGGCGTGCCCGCCAACTTCGGCATTTCCGCGCGCCTCGGCGGCTCGAAGTATTTCGTCGTGGAGGCCGACGAGTACGACACGGCGTTCTTCGACAAGCGCTCGAAGTTCGTGCATTACCGGCCGCGCACGCTGATCGTCAACAACATAGAGTACGACCACGCCGATATCTTCAGCGACGTCGACGCGATCATTTGGCAATTCCACCAGTTACTGCGCACCGTGCCTGGTAACGGGCTCGTGGTCGCGAACGGCAAGGACGCGAACATCGAGAAGCTGTTGAAGCGCGGAATCTGGACGCCGCTCGCGACGTTCAGCGCGAATGACCGCACCGCGCGTTGGTTCGGCGCTTACGACTCGGTCGGCGCGGAGTCGCGCTTCAGCGTCTTCGAGCAAGGTGCTGCGCGCGGCAGCGGACGATGGTCGCAGCTTGGGTTGCACAACCTCGAGAACGCGCTCGCGGCAATCGCCGCGGCAGGTCACGTCGGCGTCTCGCTCGACACGGCGCTCGAGGCGCTCGCGCAGTTCAAAGGCGTCAAGCGCCGGCTCGAGCTGCGCGGCTCGTTCGCCGGCATCAGCTTGTACGAGGACTTCGCACATCATCCGACGGCGATCGCGACGACGCTGCAAGGTTTGCGGAGCCTCGCGCCGCGCAACCGCATCGTCGCCGTCATGGAGCCGCGCTCGAACACGATGCGCATGGGCGTGCACCGCGACACGCTGCACGGCTCGTTCGCCGCCGCGGATCGAGTATTCGTGCTCGCCGGCGCGGACTTGGGCTTCGATCCCGTCGAAGCGTTGGCGCCGCTCGGCGAGCGGCTCGTCGTCGCCGCCGACGTGCAGACGCTGCTGAAGCGGCTGCTCGACGAGCTGACGGCCGGCGATCACGTCGTGCTGATGTCGAACGGCAGCTTCCACGGTTTGCCGGTCCTGCTCCAGCAAGCGCTCGCCGCGCGCGCCGCGAGCTGAGTGCAAGGCAACCTCAATGGGTTGCCAATGAGCGAGCTGCCGCTGTTCCCACTGCAGACGGTGCTGATGCCGGACGGCTTGCTCGCGCTGCGCGTGTTCGAGCCGCGCTACGTCGACATGGTTGCGCGCTGTATGCGCGGCGCGAATCGCTTCGGTGTCGTCGCGATCCGAGAGGGTGCGGAAGTCGGCGCCGCGACGACCTACGACTACGGCACGAGCGCCGAGATCGTCGACTGGCATCAGGAACCCGGCAGCCTGCTCGGCATTCTGGCCGTGGGCCGCGAGCCGTTTCACTTGCTCACGACGCGCCGCGAGCAGGATGGCCTGTACGTCGGCAGCGTCGAGTGGCTCGAACACGTGCCTTCGCCGAAGCTTGCGCCCGCGCACGAGCCGCTCGCCGCGCTATTGAAGCGGCTCGTCGAGTCGGTGCCGATGTATCAAAACGTAGCCGCGCCGCTCGACGACGCAGCCTGGGTCGCCGGCCGCCTCGTCGAGCTCCTGCCGTTCAGTCTCGAGCTCAAGCAGTCTCTGCTCGAAACGCGGGATCCGCTCGCGCGGCTCGAGCGCATTGCCGCGGCTCTCGAGCCGCGCCAGACCGGGTGAGGCGCGGGCTTCGTGATACGCTTGCCCGCGCAAAGACTGAGCGCACCGGATAGCAATCGTGAAGAAATATATGTGTCTGATCTGCGGCTTCATCTACGACGAAGCCGAAGGCCGGCCCGACGAAGGGATCCCTCCGGGCACGAAATGGGCCGACATTCCCCTGTCGTGGCGCTGCCCGGATTGCGGTTCGGGCAAGGAAGACTTCGAGATGGTCGAGGTCTGAGGTGCCGGTGTTACGGTTTCGGTTCGCGCCGAGCCTGGCACTTCACCTCGCGTTGCGCGAACCGAAACCGTAACACCGGCACCTCTTACAGCCGCTCGGCCTTAAGGCCGCGTTCCTCTAGCAGCTCGATGACGTTGTCGGGGCCGACGAGATGCAGGGCCCCTACGACGACCAGGTGGTGTTGACCGTCGGTCAGCAGCCGCTCGAGCTTCGGCACCCACGCGTTGTTGCGGTCGGTCACGAGCTTCTCGTACAGCCCGGGAAAATCGCCGAAGTCTTCGAGCAACTCGGATCTCAAGCTCTCGAGCTCGCCGGCTCGCCACGCCGCGACCATCTTGCTGAGAACCTCGGCGCCTTCGTCGATCTCGTCGAGCGTTTGCTCGAGCATCGCTTGTTGCTGCTCGGGCGGCAGCGCATCGAAGAGCCCGATCTGAAACTCGAGCGTCTCGAGGCCGACGATTTCCTTGCCGGCGCCGCGCGCGCGAGCGAGCACGTACTGCTCGACACCGCGGTCCGGCTGAAAGCCGAGCTTGCGCATGCCGATGTCGAGCACGGTGAGCGCGAGAAACCACGGCTCGAAATGCTCGAGCGCCTTCACGTCGACGCCGAGCGCGCTCATGTGCTGCGTGACGAGTCGGTAGACGTCCGCGTCGATGACATCCGCGAGCACTTTGCCCTGCGGCAGCATCGCTTTTTGCACGATCAATTGCTGCTGAGCTCCGTCGACGTCGTCGAGGTCGATCTCCATGACGATGTTGTCGGCGCCGTCGATGAGCGCATTGACCGTCGGCGGCAGCGGGTAATCGCTCGGGCGGAGCACGTGCATCGAGCCGAGCAGCGTGAGCTCGCCGCCGCTCTTGCCCTGCACGCGCCACGCCGCGGGATCCGCTGCGGCCAGCGCCGCCGGCAGCGCCGCCGCGAGCAATGTGAGCCAGACTCTCAGATTCATGAGCGGGAGTTCAGGAGCCCGGATTCATGAGCCCGGATTTTCATGAGCGAGCAGCGCCCGTGACCCAGCTGACTTCGGTTTCCATGCGGCCGTCGTCGTAGAGCTCGAGCCAGCGCATGCCGGGCGGGCGGTCGTCGAGCGCGAAGAACTCGTTGCCGGGCAGGAACTGCGCGCAAGTCGACGGCGTGCTCAAGAACCGCACATTGTTGCGCGTTCGGTCGCTCGCTTGGTGCACATGGCCGCACACGACGACACTGACTTGCGGATGGGCGTCGATGATTTGCCAGAACGCTTGCGCGTCGCGCAGCGCGACGCCATCGAGCCACGTGCTGCCCATCGGCAGCGGGTGATGGTGCATCGCGACCAAAATGTGCTGGCCCGCGTGCGCGGCGAGCGCTTTGCGCAAGCCCGTGAGGCGTGCTTGGCCGAGGCCGCCGGCGTCCTCACCGGCGAGGAACGTGCTGAGCAGCACGACCGACCACTTGCTGTGGCGCAGCTCGCCGCCCAAGTGGAACGAGCCGCTCGTGAGGATCTCGCTCATCAGCGCCGGGTCGTCGTGATTGCCGGGAATCGAGTAGACGGGCACGCCGAGCGGCTCGAGCGTGGCACGGAAGCGTTCGTATCCGGCGCGGCTCTCGTCCTGCACGATGTCGCCCGTTGCGAGGATCGCGTCGACGGGCCAGCGCCGGTCGCGCTGGGCCTGCTCGAGCACGGCGCGGAACGTCGCGTACGTCGTGACGCCGCGCATGCGGCTATCCGCGGCCGCGTGCAGATGCGTATCGCTGATCTGCAGGAGCTTGAGGGGCGAGTCTTTGCGAGTCATGACCTCGACGTGCCGCTCGGCGCGCTGGAAGGAAATTCGATGATACGCAATTACCTCGTCCGGTGCGGGCAATGGCTCACATCCCGCGCCCCGCCTCGGTTGCGCCGCCTGTATCCACTAGGCGACAATTCGTGCACATCGCTCATTTTTCCACGCTCGACGGCCCATTCCCGGCCCGCAGCGATTACTTAGGCCGGCATTTCCATGGCATTGCGCAGTGATAACCCAACCGTCGCACCTCGGCCCCCGCGCCGCCGGCTTGCGAACGCGATTCGCATGCTGTCGATGGACGCCGTCGAGGCTGCGAAGTCGGGTCACCCGGGTATGCCGATGGGCATGGCCGACATCGCCGAGGTCCTCTGGAACGACTACCTGAAGTTCAACCCGGCGAACGGCCACTGGCATAACCGCGATCGGTTCGTGCTCTCGAACGGCCACGGCTCGATGCTGCTGTACTCCGTCGCGTATCTCACGGGCTACGACCTCAGGCTCGACGAGATCAAGAAGTTCCGGCAGCTCGGCTCACGCGCGGCCGGCCATCCCGAGCGCGAGCTTGGGCTAGGAATCGAGACGACGACGGGGCCGCTCGGCCAAGGTCTCGCGAATGCCGTCGGCATGGCGCTCGCCGAGAAGCACCTCGCCGCCGAGTTCAATCGCCCGGGCCACGAGATCGTCGATCACCACACGTACGTGTTCCTCGGCGACGGCTGCTTGATGGAAGGCATCTCGCACGAGGCGTGCTCGTTCGCCGGCACGCACAAGCTCGGCAAGCTGATCGCGCTGTACGACGACAACGGCATTTCGATCGACGGCGAAACGCGCGGCTGGTTCACCGACGACACGCCGCAGCGCTTCACGGCGTACGGCTGGCACGTCGTGCCGAACGTCGACGGCCACGATCCCGACGCCGTGCGGCGCGCGCTCGACGCGGCGCGCGCTGAAACGACGAAGCCGTCGCTGATCTGCTGCAAAACAATAATCGGTTACGGCGCGCCGAACGTGCAGGGCACGTCGGCGACGCACGGCGCGGCGCTCGGCCCCGCGGAAGCCGCGGCGGCGCGCAAGAACTTGGGCTGGGACGAGCCGCCGTTCGTGATACCCGCCGACGTGAAGGCCGCGTGGGACGCGCGCGAGCGCGGCGCGCGAGTCGAAGGCGAGTGGCGCACTCGGTTTGCGGCTTACTGCAAGCAACATCCCGAGCTCGCCGCCGAGCTCGAACGGCGCATGAACGGCGAGCTGCCCGCGAAGTGGAGCGAGCACGCATCGTATGCCATCGACACGCTCGCCGCGTCGGGAAAAACTCTCGCCACGCGCAAGGCGTCGCAGTTGGCGCTCGAGGCGTTCGCGCCGGCGCTACCCGAGCTCGTCGGCGGCTCCGCCGATCTCACGGGCTCGAACAACACGCAGCACAAATACTCGAAGACGCTGACTCCGAGCGATGCGTCCGGCAACTACCTCTTCTACGGCGTGCGCGAGTTCGGCATGGCGGCGATGATGAACGGCCAGGCCGCGCACGGCGGTGTCATTCCGTACGGCGGCACGTTCCTCGTCTTCTCCGATTACGCGCGCAACGCGCTGCGCATGTCCGCTCTGATCGGTCTCCGCAGCATTTTCGTGCTGACGCACGACTCGATTGGCCTCGGCGAGGACGGGCCCACGCACCAGCCTATCGAGCATCTCGCGAGCTTGCGGCTCATCCCGAACATGGACCTCTGGCGGCCGTGCGACACCGTCGAGACGGCCGTTGCGTGGCGCGCGGCGATCGAGCGAGTGGACGGCCCGACGTGCCTCGTGCTGACGCGCCAGGACCTGCCGCACGTGCCGCGCACGCCCGAACAGATCGCGATGATCGCGCGCGGGGCGTACTTCGTCTCGAGCGGCAGCGAAGCGCCGGCGCTGACGCTAATCGCGACGGGCTCCGAAGTGCAGCTCGCCGTCGGCGCGGCGCGCGAGCTCGAGAAGTCGGGCACGCAAGTGCGCGTCGTCTCGATGCCGAGCACGCAGGCGTTCGATCGGCAGCCCGCCGAATACCGCGATCACGTCCTGCCGCCGAACGGCGCGCGGCTCGTAATCGAAGCGGGCGCGACGGGCGGCTGGTGGCGCTACGTCGGCGCGCGCGGCGCCGTCATCGGCCTCGACCGCTTCGGCCACTCGGCGCCCGCCAAACCCCTATTCGAGCATTTCGGCTTCACTGTGGAAGCCGTCATCGCGGCCGCCAAACGGCTCCTGTAATTTTCGAACTTTTCCGACTGGCTTCTTAGGGAGGCATCAATGCCCGTCAAAGTCGCAATCAACGGTTATGGTCGCATCGGCCGCAACGTCCTGCGCGCGCTCTACGAGAGCAAGCGCACGAACGAGATCCAGGTCGTCGCCGTCAACGATCTCGGTGACGCCAAGACCAACGCCCATCTGACGAAATACGACACTGCGCACGGGCCGTTCCCGTTGCCGGTTTCAGTCGACGGCGACTCGCTCGTCGTCGGTGGCGATCGCATCAAGGTTTGCGCCGAGCGCGACCCGTCGAAGCTGCCGTGGGGGCAGCTCGGCGTCGACATCGTCCTCGAGTGCACGGGCCTCTTTACGACGAAGGAAAAGGCCGGCTTGCATCTGAAGGCCGGCGCCAAGAAGGTCATCATCTCCGCGCCGGGCGGCAAAGACGTCGACGCGACCGTCGTCTACGGCGTCAACCACAAGGTGCTGAAGGCGAGCGACACGGTCATCTCGAACGCGTCGTGCACTACGAACTGCTTGGCGCCGCTCGCGAAGGTGCTGCATGAGACCGTCGGCATCGAGCGCGGCATCATGACGACGATCCACGCCTACACGAACGACCAGGTGCTGACGGACGTCTATCACAGCGACCTGCGCCGCGCGCGCTCGGCGACGCAGAACATGATCCCGACGAAAACGGGTGCGGCCGCCGCGGTGGGCCTCGTGCTGCCCGAGCTCGACGGCAAGCTCGACGGTTTCGCGGTGCGCGTACCGACGATCAACGTCTCGCTCGTCGACCTCACGTTCGACGCGGGCCGCGCGACGAGCGCGAAGGAGATCGACGAGGCCGTCAAGAAAGCGAGCCAAGGCGCACTGAAGGGTGTGCTCGCGTACGTCGATGAGCCGCTCGTCTCGAGCGACTTCAATCACAACCCGGCATCGTCGCTGTACGACTCGAGCTTGACGAAGGTCATCGAAGGCAAGCTCGTCAAGGTCTGCTCGTGGTACGACAACGAGTGGGGTTTCTCGAACCGCATGCTCGACACGACGCTGGCCTTCGCCGCCGCGAAGTAAAAGCGGCCATGGGCGGCATAAGGGTCGAACGCATGGCGGACCTCGCGCTCAAGGGCAAGCGCGTGCTGATCCGCGAGGATCTGAACGTCCCGGTCAAGGACGGCAGGGTCACGAGCACGGCGCGCCTCGACGCGTCTTTGCCGACGCTGAAGCAGGCGCTCGCCGCCGGCGCGCGCGTCATGGTGATGTCGCACCTGGGAAGGCCGAAAGAGGGCAAGCCCGATCCCGCCGCGTCGCTCGCGCCTGTCGCCGCGAAGCTCGGCGAGCTGCTCGGGCGCAAGGTGCCGCTCGCGTCGAAGTGGTTGGACGGCGTCGACGTCGCCCCGGGCGAGCTCGTGCTCTGCGAGAACGTGCGGTTCAACGTCGGTGAGGAAGCCGACGACGACGGTCTCGCGAAACGCATGGCCGCGCTCTGCGACGTGTTCGTCATGGACGCGTTCGGCACGGCGCACCGCGCGCAGGCGAGCACGAACGGCGTCGCACGCCACGCGCCCGTCGCGTGCGCGGGGCCGCTGCTCGTCGCAGAGCTCGACGCGCTTGGCAAGGCGCTCGAGAGTCCGAAGCGCCCGCTGACGGCGATCATCGCCGGGTCGAAGGTCTCGACGAAGATCGAGATCCTGCAAGCGCTGTCGACGAAGGTCGACGAGCTGATCCTGGGCGGCGGCATCGCAAATACAATCCTTGCGGCGTCGGGCGTCCCGGTCGGCAAGTCGCTGCACGAGAAGGACATGATCGATTTCGCTGCGAAGCTGCTGCGCGGCGAGTTCGGCAAAGCCAAGATTCCGCTGCCAGTCGACGCCGTCGTCGCGAAGAGTCTCGACGCCGGCGCCAAAGGGCGCGTCGTGAAGGTCGGCGACGTCGCGAGCGACGAGATGATTCTCGATATCGGCCCCGAAACCGCGAAGCTCTACGCCGAGCGCTTGAAGAGCGCCGGGACGATCGTCTGGAACGGCCCGCTCGGCGTATTCGAGAACCCGGAGTTCGCGGCCGGCACGCGCCGTGTTGCCGAAGCGATCGCCGCGAGCGACGCGTTCTCGATCGCGGGCGGCGGCGATACGCTCGCGGCCATCGAGCAATTCGGCGTGGGCGATCGCATTTCATACATCTCGACGGGCGGCGGCGCGTTCCTCGAGTTCCTCGAGGGCAAGAAGTTGCCCGCGGTCGCGACGCTGGAGCAGCGGGCGGCCGGAGGCTGACGGTGCCGCAAGTCTCCGACGCGCGCGCGTTGCTCGAGCAAGCGTTCGCAAAAGCATCGCAGGCCGCCGCGCCGGCCGTATGTCTGCCGCCCGCGCTCGCAGGATTGCCGCGCCGTCCCGCGCTCGTGCTCGGCGCCGGCAAGGCCGCCGCGTCGATGGCGGCCGCATTCCACGCGCACTGGGGTGCGCCGGCGCGCGGCATGGTCGTCACTCGTTACGGTCACGGTCTCAAAGCGGGCGAGCAGGCCGGCGACATCGAGGTCGTCGAGGCGGGCCATCCGTCGCCGGATAGTGCGAGCCTCGCGGCCGGCGCCAAGCTGCTCGAGCTCGCGGGGGAGCTTCGTGCCGGCGAG
>Ga0111539_10012452_pt1 | contig 10662 bp, 12 predicted proteins | sample RhiMethybrSRZTD1_FD_79667 | JGI IMG/M metagenome (GOLD analysis project Ga0111539, IMG submission 79667) | Populus rhizosphere microbial communities from Tennessee, USA - Rhizosphere MetaG P. TD hybrid SRZTD1 (version 2) (version 2) | ecosystem: Host-associated > Plants > Roots > Rhizosphere >... | reverse complement strand
GTCGAGGAAATCAGGATGTATTGGCAGAACGCCGCTCCGGTTACCGACTAGCCGCTTTTCCATTTGTATGGAAAATAGATTTCACTTTGCTGATCAAAGCATCCTTATTCTTCTTCAACATATTTGCAGAAAAATTCTTTAGGAGAATGGGGCCTACCATCTTGGTGATCCATCCCGTCTTCGCAAAGAATATTTTCCTGATTAATAACTCCAGTGAGAGCCCAACTCCCGTACCAACCAGCGTGTTAGTCTCAGGCGCAGAGGTGAAATTGGAAAAGAAGCGAATTACATTCTTTACCGGATTCAATTTCTTTTTGATGTCAGCCACATGCATTTTTACGGCTGACTTATGCACTTCAAGTTGTAGTTGAAGCCTTTCTCTTTCTCTTAATAGCTCTTCGTAAGTAGTGATTTTATTCATATATTTTCTTTACTACCTTATTACGAATGAACGGGTATATCAACTGTTCCTTGAATGCGGCGAGTAGAGCTCCAGCTAATCCAAAGAGTCCTGCAACTAAAAGGAAACCGCCTACAATACTCGACATTAAGTTTCCAAACCACCAAGCTAAAGCGAACCCAGCAAAGAATACAAAAAGAAAAGCAAGCACAGCTATTAGTATGCCTGCAACACTAACGGAGGCCGCATTCGCGGCTTTCTTAGTGACATTTGCTTTTGCCAGCGCAATGTAGGTGTCAACAAGATCATTGACGTCTTTGCTCATGCTGCGCGAGCTAGGGTTATCCTGGCTCGCGCTGCCTGAGCTTTTATGAATGACTTCTTCCATAAGTGAATGTTTCAAGAAAAAGCATGCAAAGCTGCTTTGATTAAGAATTCATTCCTTCTTTAACTCTTCTTGTGGTACTTCCAACTTGTGAGCTGTAGTCATTGGCTACATCTGTGGCTTTTGAAGTCAGGTTTTTTAATTCTTCTTGTCCGGAAGCAATTAGATCTGCAAGACTAGATGCCCAATCACTTGCAGATTTTTGAATTTTCTTCCTGAGATCAGATCCTTTTTCAGGAGCTAGCAACATGCCTATAGCAGCACCTGCTGCGGCGGCGCCGATAATGCCAAGAACAATTTTAGTTTTTGTGTTCATAAAGAATAAGTTTTTTATAATTTCAATGTTTGTATCTACTCCCGAAAAAATTATGCCTTATCGCGCAGAACAAGAGCAGTCTGAAGTGCGTAATTAACTGTGTAAATACGTACCCAATTAATTAGCATGTTTTATGATAAGATATCTAGAACTCATTCCCACCACTTCTTTGCATTCTAATACCGTATGAAAAAGGTCTTGATTATTGATGACGAAATTGATTTCTGCTTATTGCTGAAGGCGTACCTCGGCAAATTGAGATATGAAGTATTTTATTCAAATTCCCTGGCCGATGGCGTTGCACAAGCGAAAAAGATAAATCCCTCGATTATTTTTCTAGACAACAATTTGCCCGACGGACTAGGGTGGGAAATGGCTATGCATTTCCTAAGTGAATACCCCAATGCGCAATTGAATCTTATTAGCGCGTACCATCCTGAATTGCCAAACGTGAAAGTAACACCTGCGCTTAAGATTTGGGAAAAGCCAATCTCACTCACGGAGCTTGAAAACTACTTGAAGGAGACGGAGTGGTGAATGGTGAGTGGTGAGTAGTGAATGGGCTTAATGGCCACTCATAACATTTTACCAATCAATTTTCCCAGCATCATCAATGCATATTCTACATCTTCATTCCATGGCTTGCCATAACTGATCCGAAGGCAGTTGGAATAATTGCATTTTGCTGAGAAGATCTGTCCGGGCGCAACTGAAATGCCATGTTTCAATGCTTCGGTACACACCTTATAAGCATTTATCTTTTTATTTAGTTCAACCCAAAGTACAAAGCCGCCTTGTGGTCTCGATATTTTGGTGTCTTCAGGAAAATATTCCATGATGCCTTGTATGTATTTGAGACATTGGGTATGCAAGGATTTCCGAAGATTTTTCAAATGATATTCATAACGTCCGATGCTTAGAAAATGTGCCATCGCCACCTGCGTGAGTGTTGGGCTGGTAACGGTGTACATCATTTTTAACTGCTTCATCTTTTCGGTAAACTTACCAGGGATCACCCAACCCACCCGATAACCGGGCGCCAGGGATTTGGATACTGAAGAACAATGGATCACCAATCCCTTTGTATCAAAAAATTTGCAGGTCTTGGGGCGATGCTTTCCAAAATACATCTCTCCATAAATATCATCTTCAATTAACGGGATGTTGTGCTTTGTGATCAATTCCACCAATTGCTTCTTCTTCTCATCTGGCATACAACTACCAAGTGGATTGTTGAAATTGGGAACAAAGAGACAAGCGCTAATATTAAATTGATCGATTGATTTTTGAAGACAATTCAAGTCCGGACCCGTCATCGGATCAGAAGCAATTTCAACCACTTTCAATCCCAGGCTTTCCATTGCCTGGTAAATGCCGAAATAACCGGGAGATTCTACCGCTACCGTATCCCCGTGTTTTGTTACGGTGCGCAATGAAAGAATGAGGGCTTCCATACAACCCGCTGTGACGATGATGTCGTCAGCGGTGAATTTTCCACCCCAGTTGAATGACAATTTCGCGATCTGTTTTCTTAGCTCTTCGTTTCCCTGCGTATGCTCATAGTTAATGCCATGATCTTTTGCATTGCGTATTGCATGTACTACCGACTTATTCAATTTAGCAGCAGGCAGTAGGCTAAAATCAGGAATAGCCACGGCGAAATTCATCAGCATCTTGGCATTCAAGTCGCGGTAAACTGTGGCGATCATTTCCTTCACACTAACCTCTGTACTTACTGGGTCGGTTATGCGCATTTTAGGAAGATCACGAAAACGCTTGTGACTGAAGCGTACGTAGTAGCCCGACTTAGGCCTTGATTCTACCAGTCCCTTTCCTTCCAGGTGATAGTATGCCTGGAATGCCGTACCCATGCTGATGCCATATTCTTCACTGAGTACTCTAACAGATGGCAGTTTGTCGCCAATCTTTAGAATTTCATCAGCAATCATTTTTTCTATTCCCTCGGCCACCTGCAGGTAGAGGTGGTCATCGGTTGTGAATTTTGATTTTCTCATTGTTAAAAAATCTGATATAGTCAAAATTAATAAAACTGAATCTGTTTTTCCAACTGTTTTTGATGAAAATTTGTAACTAGGATGACTAGGATTAAAGGATGGATGGAGGTAGGGAGGGCTGATTAATTCTTGGATCCTATAATCCTTTGAATTCCTTAATTATAGTGATATGAAAAAACAGATACAAGGTGGATATATAGCATTAGGGCTTGTTAGTTTTTTATGGGGTACTACCTATATTGCTTCACGTATTGGCGTTCAACATATGCCGGGATTATTTATCGCTGGGTTGAGACAGTTTTCAGCCGGATTGATCCTGGTGACTTTCTTTTTGGCGAAGGGATACAAGATTCCAGACTGGCGTTCCCTCAAAACAATTTCCATCCAGGGAATATTTTTGTTGTGTCTCGCAAACGGGATGCTTACCTGGTCACTTGAATACATCAGCGGTGGATTGGCAGCTATAATAGCCGCGCTTGTCCCCATCTTAATAACCGTATTCAGCATTCTCCTTTTAAAACATGCAAAATTCACCAAGTTGATGATCGCTGGATTGTTGGTTGGATTTGCGGGAATCGTCGTAATATTTTCTGATTATCTGAATCAGTTTTCCAATTCTTCGTTTGCGTTTGGTGTAGGTCTGGCGATTTTATCTACCATCTGCTGGGCCTTTGGGTCAGTTTATGGTTCAAACAAAAAATTACCGGTTGATATATTATTCAATGTTGGATTGCAAATGCTTATCGCAGGTGTAATCATGTTGGTGATCTGCGGTTTCTCGGGCAAGTATATAAATCCTGTCCACGCTGGCATCTCGTCATTGTATGCATTATTATACCTCGTGGTCTTTGGATCGTTGATCGCGTATTCAGCTTATGTTTTCGCCATTTCAAAATTGCCTCCAACCTTGGTTTCAGTCTATGCTTATATCAATCCCATAGTGGCAGTAGGATTAGGTTGGCTCTTATTAAATGAAAGGATGAACGGCAGCATGTTATTGGGTACACTCATCACTTTGGGAGGAGTAATCCTTGTGAACAGAGAATTCAAAAAACAGATAGCATGAAAAACAACACAACCGCTATAGCATATGAAAGCCGGCATCAGCCATACTCTGAAAAAGTAAATAGAGCACCCTCAAACGCTGCGAGGATTGAAATCATCACCGGGAAAATCGATCACGCGCCTGCGATTGCCTATATTGGAAGAACCGCGTTTCGAAAAGCATTTGCACTATTATTCAATTCATGCGCTGACTTGGAAGAATATTTAGACTACACCTACAGTGTAGATAAATTAGCAAGCAGTCTTCGGAAGGAAAACAACGTGTACTTTTTGGCAACAGTGGATGGACTGCCAGTTGGATTTGCCAAAGTAAAACGTCACTCTTTGAATGATCAACTTGATTCAGTGTTCCAGGCGGAGTTACAAAAATTATATGTGTTGAAGGAATACCAGGGTAGCGGAGTGGGGCAAGCGCTTATGAATACTGTTGCGATGTTTGTATCCTCTTTTGAGCCGGATTGCTTGTGGTTAGACACTTATGTTGGGAATGAAAGGGCCATTCGTTTTTATGAACGCAATGGATTTCAGAAAGCAGGAACACATCAATTCACCATCGGCTCGCAAACGTTTGAGTATTTCCTGATGGCGTTGCCAATTACTATTAATCAAACTTGTCAATAGAATAGATATGGAAGCAATTTCAAATTTTATCGTTCGCAGGACTCGCCACTCTCGACTGGCCACCGTAGACTTCAACCAGTTGGAGTTTGGAAAATATGTATCGGATCACATGTTGGTTAGCGACTATTCAAATGGAGAGTGGGATGTTCCTCAACTTCTTCCTTTTGCTAATCTCTCAATAAGTCCGGCCAGCCTTGCGTTGCACTATGGGCAAACTGTTTTTGAAGGAATGAAAGCCTTTAGAATGCCGGACGGGCGTACCAATATTTTCAGGATCGATAAACATTATGACCGGTTGGTCAAGTCACTGGAAAGAATGTGCATGCCCGTTGTGCCCAGGGAAGTTTTCTTTGAAGGGCTCCAACAATTGGTGGAGTTAGACAGGGAATGGATTCCTGCACAGGAAGGCTGTGCCTTGTATTTGCGGCCATTCATGTATGCCAGTGAGGCAAGGTTTGGGATCAAGATTTCAGAACAATATAGGTTCATCATTTTCACTGGACCGGTTTCAGAATTTTATCTAAGACCCATCAAGGTGAAAGTAGAAAGAAAATATACAAGGGCCGCGGCTGGAGGAACCGGTTACGCTAAATGTGGAGGAAACTATGGAGCGGCTTATTATCCAACTAAGCTCGCACGTGAAGAAGGATTTGACCAGGTATTGTGGACCGATGGAAGAGATCACGAATTCATAGAAGAATCAGGAATGATGAATGCGATGTTTGTAATAGACCGAAAACTGGTCACTCCACCTTTGAGTGAAAGCATTCTTGATGGCGTTACCCGCGATTCTTTATTACAAATTGCAAAAGATCTGGGGCAGGATTATGTTGAGCGTCCCATTTCTGTTGATGAACTGGCGCATGCATTTCGTAACAATACCATCACAGAAGCATTTGGCGTTGGCACCGCTGCGGTAGTTGCGCCTATCGAGACCATACAAATTGATGGAATAAATTTTCATCTTCCGGCGTATAGCCATGAAAATGTCATGTTCAAACTAAAAGGTACACTTGAAGCTATCAGGATGGGAAGATCAGCGGACGTGCACGGCTGGAACTTTGTTTTTTAAGACTCATGCAGAGTGAGTTTTCAGTTGATGGGCCGGTTTCTACCGGTCCTTTTTTTGCTCATACCACATGTAAGATGCTGTTCCAGCCAATGACACCATCTGGTTCGCGGTATGGGTTTTCTACATCTTCAACCCACATCCGGTCATCAATAAAAAACTTATAATAGTATTTGCCCTTCGGCAACATGGGAATTTTGATCTTCCACATTCCATTCCTGCCCTGCCTCAACACCAACGCATCTTTGGCCCAATGGTTAAAAGAACCTGATAAATAAATTTGTGTTGCACAGTCGTGGTGGATGTGGAACTCGATAGTCTTTTTCCGACTACTTACAAAGGGAGCGAGTGGCTGGCTCATGGGAAACCTCCATTTTTTTATGGCTAGATCAGCACTTAGAAAAGTTACAGCATTTTATTTCATACACCGTTAAGCGAAAATTGTTTTTCGAAAAAAGTTTTGCACAAACTATTTGTCCTTGCCAAAAGCCTTCAATATTTTATTCACCTTCTGGTTCCCTTCAAGAGTGGTAATGAGATTGCCTTTCTTATCATACAATGCCAGGTAAGGAAGGTTGGCCATGCGGTAAAAAGGAGGCAGTATGAACTTTGTATCACGACCCACATGGATGCTGTTATAATCGGCTAACTTATACTTCTGGTAAAACTCCTTCATTGAATCAAACGGCTGGTAGGTTGCCATTACGATTTGAATCTTTTTGAATGAGTGTATATCACGTAAGAGGTCCTCGGTCTGATGGCGACAATGATCGCAATCAGGACTGAAATACATCAAAAGGGTCTGCTGATTTTTTTTGAGGTCGGCTTTCGAGAATGTTGTACTACTATCTACTTCCAAAAGCTCAAAAGGAGGAACTGTTGGATATCTCAGGTACGCTGGTTTCAATGAATCTGCCTGACCAAGGCTCATAGTGCTGTAAAACAGGGCCAATGCAAAAAGGACTTTTCTCACGATTTGAATTTTCTCCAAAATAATAATAATTCGGAATCATTACCAGCTATATGTTGGTGACTTCTATGGCAGGAACTTGTTAAATCTTATGTGGAAGAGAGATACTTCCTTTGAAATGCCGTAAGTGACTGAAAAGGAAACTTTATTAAAGGGCGCAAGGAGAATGCCACCGCCGTAACCAGAATGCCATGTTTCAGACTTCTCTCCGGGCATCCAAACTCTTCCTATGTCGTAAAAAGCAAGTAAGCCAGCCTTTCCATTACAGATCTTACTTCTTACATCTTTGACAAACTGCAATTCATTGTTGTTGTTAACGGCACTCTTTCCATTGAACCGATTTCTCTTATAGCCTCTCAATCGCTGACTACCGCCAATCCAATTATACTGGTAGAATTCAGGATGACCTGATAAGGTTGCAGCTCCTCCTCTCACAACGAATATGAAACTGTGTGAGAGGGGTAGGTATACATTAAACGTTGCATTCAGATTTACGAACGAACTGTCTGGCTGATCAGTATTATATATATAGGCAACGTGCGAAGCAAAGTCTGCTCCCTTTCTCGGAACGATCTGATCACTGGTTAATGAATAATTATACTCTGCCTGCAAACCAATGAATCCTTTGGATTCATAACTGTTTTCGGGAGGATGAAAACCTTTTGCAATGAACCGATCCTGGTCGTTAATTATTTTTACATTCTGATAAAACGAGCTAAAACTCAAGAAATCATATTTCCCAAGATTGCGAAACAAACCAACTCCTGCACTATACTCACGAGTACGCATTCTGTAGTAATCAGTATTAGTAGTTTCAAAAAGTGTTTCATTACCCAGGCCATAGAAGTTCGTCCACCGTATCTGGTCCCAGTTCGCGTTCACCGCAAGGTTCCATTTTCCCAGTACCTGGTTTACCACTCCTTCATAGGTTACACTGAAGGCTTTTTCAGAGATCGAGTAATGAACATATAATCCATGATCTGATGCAAAGGGATATTTACGCCATTGATTTTTGCGAATGCGGTAGCCCAGACTAACATAAAATCTATCTTCATTACTATACAGGAAGGATGGCTTGAATCCACGCTTGTCTGGTGTATAGGAATCATAATGGTATTTGAACGTAGAAGTGTCCTTGGTGATATGGGTTTGCGTTCCCCTGGATTTGTAAATGAAGTTGAACGGATCGTCATATACCTCTACTCTGTGCCTTCCTGATCTCACAAGTGATCTATCGATTATTGAATCCGCACCCGGGCCACCAATCACCCTGATCTTCGAGCCCTCGCCAACGGTGCCATCCAATTTAAAAACATCTTCGCCTTGTAATCCATATAGCCTGATTTCTTTTGTTTCAGCAGTTTTAAAAATTCTGCTATAGATCGGGTCGGGTTTTACTTCGCCCTCCTTCGTGATCTTATAAACATTGATGGAGGTTTCATCACTATTCAGTCTTTTTATATCGAAGTACTCCCGCTTGTCAGAGCCAACAACGTCAACTTTCTTTGCCAGGAATTTGTAATACTCTGTGGCATAATCAACCAGGTGATCGCGCCTTGATTTTAACTTTGAAATGATTTCTTCTCCCGATATGTGAAAGACTTCAGGCGGTAATTTTTTGATTGAAGTCTCGATAACGTTATCCGTTATGCGGTTTTGCAGATCCTTCGCGATGCTTACCCAATCTTCCATACTAGGCTCACTGGCAAATTTCCTGTCGAGATTTCTCGCAGGGTAATTGAAATTCCTGGTGTTCTTAATATCGCCGGTGAAAGATTTCAAATGTCTCAGGCCCGCTACTTTCTTCATTACTCCTATGAGTGCGCCATCAAATTTTGTATAAGCCTGGTCCCTGTCGCGCGGAATGGCCTCGTATATGTTTGTTTTTCCATTTTCCTTTTCTGCCCAGCGCCATTGGTCTTCGTGCCTGCCCCAGTCGCCAATCAACATATCAAATAATCTTGCACGAATAAAAGTTTTTTGATTCACGATATTATCATTATCCTCAAGAATCTTCTCTAGAACTTTTTCTGTTCCGATGATTTTTTTTGAGTTGGCGAAATTGGGAGCTTCTTCCCAGTTCTCATCAGGCCGTTCTTCAAAAAGATAAAGTTCATTCCGATATTCTCGGTTGAAAGAATCGAGTCTCCCCTGGTAGGGGACATATACAATAGTTGGATTGGTGTGATTAACTCCTCCGGCCTGGGCCATGGGAGTTATGGTGACTGCGGAATAAGGATGCCCGATTGAAACCTGGTCGTTCAGCAATGATGATATGAATGTGCCCTGGTAGATTTCTGGAATTGCTCTTCCAAACGATTTGTCGATGCTACGCAAGACATATTCTTTCTGTTGCGGATTTCTCAACCGAAGCGTTTTGCTTTGTCTGCCTCCGCCGGCTTCATACGGAGTCAGTCCGCCTGCCGCTGTATCCAAATAAAAGTAAGGAACAAGCACCGGAGTTGCCCATTCCTTGCGGTAATGTTTGCCCCACATCCATTGATGAAGCTTACTGCGATCATATTGTGGTCCGGCTTTTACGGTAATCGAATCGCGCGACTGGCCATTAGTTAGTAACGGACAGATCAGCAATAAGCAACAGAAAAATTTAATCATTGAATTGACTCCCTTCATATTAGACATATCCAAATGCGCACTACAAAGGAAAGGGTAAAAAACCTTGCCAAGTACGTTTAGGGCTCACTGTTGTAACGCTCAACCGCAAAATGGGTAATCTATCGTTCATTCTTAAATATTTCTTAAAGACTTGTATTGTTACGAAATTCTCGTAGATTTACGAAAATTTCGTAGACATGGATAAATTAAGTCCGGCAGAAGAACAGGCCATGCGAGTGGTTTGGCAAGTAGGGGAGGGTAATATCAAATCTTTTCTTGAAGCGATGGATGAAGCTCCTCCTTACACCACACTTGCTTCTACTATTCGAAATCTAGAGAAGAAAGGGTACCTGGAGAGCAAATTGGTTGGCAATGTTTACTTATTTAAGCCTGCTATTACAGAAGAAGAATACATGAAATCATTTATGAGCGGAGTGGTGAAAAATTATTTCGCCAACTCTTATAAAGACATGGTGAATTTCTTCGTCGAGCAAAAAAAATTGAGTCCGAAAGAATTGAAAGAGATCATTGACCTGATCGAAAAAGGAAAAAGCTGATGTTTCTGACCTGAAAAATGTATTGCATGTCTGTTTTATTTCAATACTTACTAAAACTTTCTATCAGCCTGGGAGTGGTATACCTGTTCTATTACTTCCTGCTGCGCAAGCTCACCTTTTATAATGCGAACAGGTGGTACCTGCTGTTATATTCTTTTTCCTCTTTCCTGATACCAATAATTAATATCTATCCCGTACTGCAAAAAAATCAATTGGAAGTTTCGGGCATTGTGAATTATATACCTGCAGTTTCAAGCAGGATAACCATGAGTGATCCTGGCCTTTCAAAAGCGATTCCCTATGAAGATGCAAGAATGGCTGCACAATGGGTGATCATAATTATAGTGCTCGGCATATTGGTGATGTTGATCCGCCTATTGATTCAATATATTTCATTTTTGCGCGTGAAGCGATCCAGCACGCTGGTTGTTGCCTCTCCAATCAGGATATTCCAGGTGAATGATTCCATTATTCCATTTTCAATTGGCAATTCCATTTTCATTAATCAACAGCTTCACAACGAAGAAGAGTTGAGAGAGATCATTCGCCACGAATTCATTCATGTAAAACAAAAACACAGCATTGATATTTTCCTAAGCGAGTTATTGTGCGTCTTGAATTGGTACAATCCCTTTGCGTGGATGATTC
>Ga0111539_10012451_pt1 | contig 10662 bp, 12 predicted proteins | sample RhiMethybrSRZTD1_FD_79667 | JGI IMG/M metagenome (GOLD analysis project Ga0111539, IMG submission 79667) | Populus rhizosphere microbial communities from Tennessee, USA - Rhizosphere MetaG P. TD hybrid SRZTD1 (version 2) (version 2) | ecosystem: Host-associated > Plants > Roots > Rhizosphere >... | reverse complement strand
CGCACGAGCGCCTGCTCGCCGCGTCACCCGCGTACGCCGCCCGCCAGGCCCTGGCGCGATAATTCACACCGCCACAAAGGCCATCGTCACGCTGTCCCAGGCGCGCGCCGCCGCGTCAGCGGACGAAGCAGTCGCCCAGCTGGGGTGCGCTCATCAGCGCGCCACGGCCGACGCACAACAGGGAGACGGGCCGGCCCTTGATCACGCCGACCATGGTCGGGTCGTCGCGCGTCGCGAGCTTCGCGTTCACCGTCTCGAACGCGTCGCCCGTGGACAGCCGCGCGACCATGCTGCCCTCGTAGTCTCGCTCGACGGAGCGCACGATTCCGTTCACGACGACCGATCGGTCCCGGTAAAGACGGTCCGCCTGGGCGGCGTTGCGCGCGTAGGCGGCCCAGAGCTCGGGCGCGGTCACCTGGGCGGATGCCTTGGGCATCGGCGGCGCGGCGGCCGTCTTCGGCCACGCCGGCGCGACGTCGGGCGGATTCGGTACCGTCAGCAACGCGCTTGCGCTCGCGACCGCGAACATCGCCGCCACGAGGCAGCCCGACAAGACCAGGAGCATGGTCCGCGGCCGCATGCGCTGCTTCTTGCCGCAGCGACGGCATACGAACGCGTCCCGCGACACCAGCTTGCCGCACTTCGCGCACTGCTTGTGGTTGCCGCCCAGAGGAGATGGAGCGCGGCGAACGGACGCCGTGTTCATGCCCATGCCCGGTGCATCGGCCGCCCACGCCCAACCCTTGACGTAGGCGTTTTAACTACATGTAGGACCCGGGGAAATCCCCTGTGGCCGCCCTTGACAATTTCACGCCAGAGAAAAAGTTGTACAAACCCCGCCATGAGCTCCGGAGTTCTGATCGTCGACGACGACAACGACGTTCGCAGCGCATTGGCTGAGCTGCTCGAGGAGGAAGGCTTCTCCGTCGAGGGCGCCCCCAACGGGCGCGAGGCGCTCGCGTTGCTGAGGGGCGGCACCGTGCACCCCGCGGTCATCCTGCTGGACCTCATGATGCCGGGGATGGACGGGTGGGACTTTCGCCACGAGCAGATGCGCGATCCGAAGCTGGCCGCGGTGCCGGTGGTGATCGTCAGTGCGTCGGGCTTCAGCCGCGAATCGATCCGTACGCAATTCCGGCCGGCCGCCTACGTCGAAAAGCCGATCGAACGGAACGCGTTGCTCGAGGTGATCCGCAAGCTGATCCGCTCAGGCGCGCCAGGTCAGCTCGACGCGACCGATGGGACAGCTGAACCGTAGCGTGATCGCACCTGACGGGATGCCGGCGAACTCGCCGGTCGTCGGGACGACGAAGCGCACGCTGTAGGTCCTCGAAAACGGCGTCTTGGCCGGGAAGAACTCCATCTCGTAGGCGTCGGGCAGCTTCTCGACCTGGATCTTGACGGGCGGTAGCTCGTGGCCGAGCGCATCCAGCAGCGTCAGCCGCCAGGGCGAGCTCGATTTCTCGAGGTCGTTCCACTTGTAGTTCGCGCTCTGCGCGGTCACGTGAAACTCATAGGCCTTGTGCAGTGAGTCCCGCTGTGCGTTCCGCAGCGTCGCGCGCTCGGCGTCGGGCAGGCTGTAGACCGCGGCGTAGCGCTCGACGTAGGCCTCGCGGAAGTCCCAGCTCTTGAAGGTCGCCCACACCTCGAGCGCCTTTTCGACGTCGTGCATGACGAAGTCGTGCCGGGTCCACCGATCGTAGACGTCGCGGTAGTCCTTGGCGACATAGGCGCGCGGCGTCTCCGAGAAATCGACGCGCAACGCCTTGTCGCCCTGGCAAGCGGCGAACGCCACCGCAGCAACCACCAACAGCGCGGTCCGGCCCGGCACCATGATGGAGCCCATTATAAGAAATCGCTGTGGGGGAACAGCGTGACGCCCTTCCCACGCTCGTCGGCCAGGGACATTTACATGCCTGCGCGAACGAGCCCGGCCGTCACTTCAGATCGAGGCCTTCGAGCGGATTGTCGCTGATCTCGCGCTTGCCCTTGCTCTTGGGCAACTGCACCGGCTTGTCTTCGGTCTTCGTCGTCGAGTGCCGCGCCGACTGACGGTTGCCCTGGGCCACTGCCTTCGCCTCCGCGGCCGCGATGCGAATCTTCTGCCGTTCCTCTTCGGTTTTGGCCTTGGCGAGCTGATCGTTCATGTTCTTTTCGATGCCGACCAGCTTGGCCTCCAGCTCGGCGCGGTCCTTGCGCGCCTGCGCCTCGACCCGGGCGCGCTCGGCACGTTCTGATGCCAGCTCGGCCTGGTGCTGCGAATACATCTTGTAGCCGACGCCAGCGGCGACGAGCACGATCAAGCCGCCGACGGTCAGCACCGCCTTGACGGGCGAGTGCTTCTTCTTGTGCTGCATCTCGAGGCGCATGCGCTCCTCGTTGATGCGCATCTCGCCCTCGACGCGCGCGCGCCGCTCGGCCTCCTGCACGCGCAGATGGCCCTCACGCTCGCGCTGCTCTTCCTCTTCCCTGGCCGCGCGGGAGCGGTCGGCCTCGTCGCGGATCCGGCGCTCCTCCGCCTCCCGGGTGGCGCGGTCCGCGGCTTCCTTGGCCTGGCGCTCCGCCTCAGCTTTGGCGCGGGCGGCCTCTTGTTCCTTCTTGACCCGATCGTCCTCGATCCGACGCAGCTCGCGCAGCGAAAACAGGACCGAGTTCTCACGTGGACGTTCGCTCATAGACACGGCCTCACAATTTCCGTAACACGATTTTCCGTCGACTTCAACGCGGCCTCATTTTCGGAACGCTCGCCCGAAGTCACAGGCAGCGCGACCGCTGGAGACACACAACGGGTGGGAAACGATCTGTTCAGGGCTACTTGAACGACGCGAGCAACTTGTCGACGACGTCGTCCCCCTTCTTACCGCCCGACTTCGCAGCGGGCTTCTTGTCGTCACCGCCGGCCTTGGTGGCGACGGTGGTCTTCGAACCGCTCTTCGAGCTGTGACGACCGCTGTGCTTGCGGGCCGTCCCCTTCGCATCGCCCGCCGCCGGAGAGGGCGCCGCCTTGGCGGCGAGCTTCGCCTCCGCCTCGGCCTTGGCGACCGCGACCTTCATCTTGGCTTCTTCCGACCGCGCCTTCGCCTTCTCGATCTCGGCGTTGGCCTGCGCCGTCTTCGCGGCGATCTCGGCCTGCTTGCGCGTCTCCTCGGCCTGCTCCATCGAGTGGTGCCGCCAGAGCGCGCCGCCGAGGGCCAACACGGCCAGCGCCATCAAACCGCCGACCATCCACAGCAGCTTCACCGCGGGGTGCATCTGCTTTCCGGGCAGGTCGAACTTTGGGAGGACTACTTTCTCACTCATTTTTTGAACTCGCTCCTTCGGGAACGGAGATCAGCAAAATGTATTCCACAACGGGCTCTGTAGTCTAAGTCGCTGGAAACTCATATGCAATCCATTCTGTCGCCGGTTCCCACGCCACCTTGGCCTGGTGACAGTCCCCCCCATTTCGTCCCTCAGCGCCCCAGGTAAAAACAAAGTTCTTTCGCGCGCCTGCAACGCGCTATCTTGGCGCCAGCTTTCCGGCGCGCGTCGTGACCCACTTCGTCGACCTCCACGCCCACTATCTCCCGGCTCTCGACGACGGGGCGACCAGCCTGCAGATGTCCATGCAGATGGTACGAGCCGTGGCGGAGCTTGGATTCGTCGAACTTTTTGCGACGCCCCATCAGCGCAACGGAATGTTCCTGCCCGCCCGCGAAGCGATCGCGTCGGCCTTCGCGGCGGTGTCCGCCGATGTCGCGGCGCACGGGCCGGAGGTGCGGCTGGGCCTGGGAGCGGAGAATTTCTGGGATGATGTGCTCCACGGCAGACTGCGCGAGCGAACTGTGCCCGCGTACGGCGGCGGCCCGGCATTCCTGTTCGAGGTGAACCCGCAGCTCATGCCGCCCGGGCTCGAAAACGAACTGTTCCAGCTGCGCGTCTCCGGGATCTTGCCGGTCATGGCGCACCCCGAGCGCTACGTGGCGATCCAGCGCGACGTGGATCTGGCCGAACGCATCGGCCGCCACGCCGTCCTGATGGTCGATCTCGGCGCCCTCGACGGCGCGCACGGGCGCACGGAGATGAAGACGGCGCGCAAGCTCGTGGAAGAAGGGCTCGCGCATGCGGCCGCAACGGACATCCATCGTCCCGACGATGGCAAAGGAATCGCCGGTGGGATGGCGTGGATTCGCAAGCAGTTCGGACCGGCGGTGTTGCAGCAGCTGCTGGAAGAGAACACGCGGCGGCTGCTGACGGGCGAGATGCCCGACGCGCCCCTCGCCTGACCGGCTACTTCAACTCGACGACCGGGGCGCCCTCCTCGACGGAGTCGCCTTCCTTGACCAGGACCGCCGACACCGTGCCCGCGGCGGGCGACTCCACGGGCATCTCCATCTTCATCGATTCGAGCACGACGACTGTCTGCCCTTCCGCGACGGCGTCGCCGACCTTGACCTCGATCTTCCACACCGTTCCCGTGATGTGCGCCTTGACCTGAGCCATGGCGAGCGAGAGTAGTGGGCGGTCAGGCGCGCTTCAAGGATTTAGGCATCGACGCCCCCATGTGGAAGGCGAGCTCCGCGTCCGCATAGCGATGCTCCGGGCCACGAACGCACGCGATGCGCGCCGCGCACGACAGCCGGCAGGGCTCGGCAACCAGCCGGCGCGCGTGACAGGGGACGACCGCGAAACCCGCGCGGGCGACGGCGTGGGCGGGACAGGCGCCCACGCAGGGCGCATCGCAGCCGGCGCACCCGTCGCCGATCGGGTCGCGCGCCGGCAGCTCGCGATCCACGACGACCAACGCGCGGTATGCCCACCACGGGCCGAAGACGGGGTGGATCTGCAGGCCCAGCGGGCCCGGGCCGCCGAGCCCGGCCGCGCGCCCGAGCCGCTGGAACGGAATCAACGGCTCCGCCCCGTCGAACGGGAAGTAGACAGCGTGGGCGGCGGCAAGCGGCGCCAGCGCCTCGCCCACGATTGCGTCGGCGACGCGCTTCGTGAATCGGTCCAGTGGGTTCGGCGCGCCGTCGAGGGATTCCGGACTGCCGCTCGCAAAGCGATCGAAAAACGCGGGACCGCCCGAGCCGACCACGGCCGCCGCGCGCGCGCCCGCCAGCAGGCTGTCGAGCGTCAGCGTCGAGACGGGGGCGCACGCCGCATCGAACGCAGCGGCGGTCAGCGGGGCGATGACGTTGAGCCCCCAGGCGCCAAGCGCGCGCTCCAGCGCCGCGAGCACGACCGTGCCGCCCGTCGTCGTCGCCGTCCTGGACGTCGTGCGCCTACTTCAACTGGAACGGGTACGGCGTCGTGAACCCGTCGGACGGCGGGAAGGAAGCGGTCTTGACCGCTGCCTCCACGCAGGTGCCGGTCGGCGTGCCCGCAAACTTTCCGGTCACGGTCGACGAGGTGACCTTGCCGCTCTTGCCGATGACGACGGTGACCATCGCGGTGCCGGGCACCTTGAACTGGTTGTAGCAAGCCTGGACCTTGGGCCGAACGCCGTTCAGGCCCGCGACGAGCGCGTTCTTCGCGAGCGGTCCGGCGCCCTCGCCGCCCCCGCCCCCGCCCTTCTTGTCCTCGTCCACCTTGGGACGGCCGCCGCCGCCGCCGGTCTTCGTGGCACCGGCCAGGAGGTCGTCGAGCGATCCCTTCGCCGGACGAGGGGGCTCGGCGATCGGGGCGACCGCCGCGGCGGCCTTCTTGTCGTCGCCACCACCACCCGCAACAGCCTTCTTGGTGTCCTTGCTGCCGCGGCTGCTGCGATGGCCCCGATCCTTGCCCTCTTTGCCGTCCTTGGCGTCCTTCGCCTCTTTGCCGTCTTTGCCGCCCTCGCGCGGCGGCAGATCCTTGTCGTCGATCGTGGGCGCCTTCTTGTCTTCCGCACCGGGCGTCTTCGCGGCGACCGTGGTCGGCGCGGGCGCGGGCGCCGGCACCTGGACCTCTTTCACGACCACGACCTGCTTGGGGCTGATCACCCGCCACGCCAGGAAGCCGATACCGCCGACCAGACCGAGCATGCCGACGATGACCAGGTAGATCCACCACGGTGGTCCGCTCGACGACGGCATCGGCAGCAGCACCGGAGCCGCGGGCGAAAACGCGCCGAAGGCCGGCAAATCGTCGTCCATCGTCGTGGTCGGGCCATCGGCGGGCGCGCCACGCGTGCTGGCCGCCATCGCGCGAATGTCGATCAGACCTGAACCCTCGGTCGTGGGCGCGCTGGACGGACCCAGCGAAGCCGCCGACGACGGCTTGGCGCTCGGCATCGCGAGCGATTGGAGATTCGACAGCGAAAACAGCACCGAGTTCTCGTGGCGCTGACCGGTCAGGTTATCGACGCGGCCACCGTCGTGGCCGGCCATGGATGCGCTGCCACCAACGCCGCCCGAAGACGGCCAGCGCGGCTCGCTCGAGGCGGTGGAATGCACGCTAGCCGATCCGAACAGATCGCCGCCCGAAGACGGCGCCGACGCCGCGGGGGCTGCGAAGACGTCTGCGTCGCCGCCGCCGTCGCCAAACAGCGGGCGGTTCGCGCCCGAGCGCCTGCGGCCGCCGCTGCGATCACTGCTGCCGTTGGACGGCTGCACGGCGCCGTCCGAAGCGAACACGTCGCCGATGTTGACCGAGCCGCTGTCGGCCGCCGCGAGATCGGCGAACTCGGGCACAGCCGAGAGCTTCAGCCAGTCGGCAAAGCCTTCCTTCCAGATGTATGTATCGGCGCGAATCTCGCCACGCTCGACACGCGCGCGGACGTCAGCCTCCGAAATCGGTCCGACCTGCTCGCCCTCGACGACGATGTGCCAGCCGCCTTCCGCGGCGGCCGGTGCCGCTGCTTCTTCCTGGGTTTCGCCGCCGCGCACCACGATGATGTGGCTGCACTTCTTGCAACGGATCTTGAAGACCTTGCCCCGAACCTTATCGTCGGAAATCGAGTATTTGGTCCCGCAAGAATCACAGATGATCTTCATCAACGCCTCGATTGGAGATCGCGCCGGGACGACGGCGCGAACGCACAGCCGCTTTGCCGGAACGGACAGCCCATTATATTGAGGCGGCTGCGGCGTGCAAGCGTGGCGGCGCAGATTTCCCCGGAATTCCGCAGCTTAAGCGAGCGTGAGCCGGTCTGCGTCGGACGTGCGCCGCACAGGCCTCAGACCATGGCGTCGGGGGCAAACGGGTCGTAGGTCAGGATGGTCTCGGAGCGCCCTGCCCCCCACGACGTCGCCCATACCGGCCGGTCGAGCAATTCCCCGACGCGGGCCACGAACCGGGTCGCCGCCTTGGTCGCGGAGGGGGGCGTATCCGACGACGCGGCCGCCGGCCAGCCTTCGAGATCCTCGTAGATGGGCTCGGCCGCCGCCAGATCGTCGATGTCGAGCGGCATCTCGTCCACGGTCGCGCCACCCAGGCGGTAGCCGGTGCAGATCCGCACCCGTTCGAGGCCCGCGAGCACGTCGAGCTTGGTCAGCGCCAGCCCCTCGATCCCCGACGTGCGAACCGCGAGCCGAAGGGCGGGAAGGTCCAGCCAGCCACAGCGGCGCGGCCGGCCCGTGACCGAGCCGAATTCGTTGCCGCGCTTGCGCAACAGGTCGCCGGTCGCGTCGGTCAGCTCGGTGGGAAACGGACCGCCCCCCACTCGGGTCGCGTAGCCCTTCGCAATTCCCAGCACCGTGTCGATCTTTGTCGGGCCGATGCCCAGGCCCGCGCACGCGCCGCCCGCCGTCGAGGACGAGGACGTCACGAACGGATACGTCCCGTGGTCGATGTCGAGCAGCACGCCCTGCGCGCCCTCGAACATCACGTTGTCACCGCGAACGATCGCGTCGTGCACCAGCTTGGACGCATCGGCGATGTAGGGACGCAGCTCATCCGCGAGCGCGAGATAGTGCGCGGCGATCTCGGTCGCGTCGGGCACGGCGCCGCCCAGCGCCGTCAGCAGCGGCATCAGGTGCTCGATCTGGCGGGCAAGCTGGCCCCGGAAGCGTTCGGGGTGCAGCAGATCGCCCATCCGCACGCCGGTGCGCGCGGCCTTGCTTTCGTAGGTCGGGCCGATTCCCTTGCGGGTGGTGCCGATGCTGTTCTCGGGGCGTTCGTCGCGCAGCCGATCAATCTCGCGGTGATACGGCATCGTCAGGTGCGCGCGCGCGGCGACCACCAGATCCTGATGGCGCGCGAGGAAGCCCTGCGCCCGGAAGCCCCGCACCTCGTCCACCAGCACCGTCGGATCGACGACCATGCCTTCACCCAGCACGCAGGTGACGCCGGCGCGCAGCACGCCCGACGGGATCAACCGCGTCACGTGCTTCTTGCCGTCGACGACCAGCGTGTGCCCGGCGTTGGCGCCCCCCGCCCAGCGGACCACCATCTGGGCCCGCTCGGTCAACAGGTCGACGATCTTGCCCTTCCCTTCGTCGCCCCATTGCGCTCCGACGACGATTACGACGGCCATCTGGTCATTCCTTGCTCCGCGCGCGCCGCGGTTTCTCGTTCGAACGCAGCGGCGCGGCCCGCGGCGGCGTATCGGTCGACTCCAGCACTCCGGCGACGGCGTCGACGTCCACCGCGAAACCGACCGCCGGGCTCGGACGCCCGTAGCGGGCGAGCAGATCGTCGTAACGACCACCCTGCAGCACGGCGTTGGCGGCGCCGGGGACGAATGCCTGAAAGCGAACGCCGGTGTAGTAGTCGAAGCCACGCACCTCGCCCAGGTCGACATGCAGGCGCACATCGAGCTTGCGGTTGGTGACCGCCGCGACGATGGCGGCGAGATCGGCCAGCGCGCGCTTGATGCCGCCGTTCGGCGCCTGCGCGCGGGCGTCGTCGAGGACGGCGGGCGCACCCGACAGCTCGGGGAGCAGGCGCGCGAACTCGACCGCGGCCCGCGAACCGCGGGCGCTCTTGAGCACGACCGCCAGGCCGGCACCGTCGTGCTTCGCGATGCAGCGGCGCGCGTCGTCCATGGCCGCGTCCGGAAGCGCGAGCGCGGCCAGCACCTCGCGGGCGAGCCCGAGGTGGCCGAGATCGACGGTGGGTCGCTGCAGCCCAACCGCGGCCAGCGCCTCGACCGCCAGCGCGATCGCCTCGGCGTCACCGTCGGCGCCGGGGACGCCCGCCAGCTCGACGCCCGCCTGCATCAGCTCGCGCTGCCCGCGCGCCGCGCGCTCCAGGCGCACGACCGTCCCCTCGTAGCACAGCCGCACCGGGCCCGCCTCATCGCGGTACCGTGTCGCGATCAGGCGCGCGATCTGCGGTGTGATGTCGGGCCGCAGCGCGACGACCTCGCCCGAGCTCGGCTCGACGAAGCGGAACGTCACCGCGCGCGCCGCGTCCCCGAGGCCGAGCGCCAGCACCTCCTCGTATTCGAAGGCGGGCGTGATGACGCGCGCGAACCCGCGCCGCTCGAACGTCGCCAGCAGGCCGTCGACGATGCGCCGGCGCGCGGACGCCGCCTCGGGCGCGTGATCGCGCATCCCGGTCGGCAATCTCAATATCGGAGTCTCGGCCATGGCCGAGCCAGCCACTTTCTGTTTGGACGCGGCCCTTACTTGACCGCGTTGCGGACGATGCCGTCCTTGAGGAAGCCGACGAAAACCTCCGCCAGCTCGATCGCCACCTTCTCCTGCGCCTCGCGCGTCGACGCACCGAGGTGCGGGCTCGCGATCAGGTTTTCGTGCTGAAACAGCGGCGCCGGCTCGGGCGGCTCCTTGCCGAACACGTCCAGCGCCGCGCCCGCCAGCTGTCCTGACGTCAGCGCCTCCAGCACCGCGCCCTCGTCGACGACGCCGCCGCGCGCGCAGTTGATCAGGTACCCACCCTTCTTCATCTTCGCGAACGTCGCCGCGCCGAACAGGTTCTTGGTCTCGGGCACCAGCGGGATGTGCAGCGTGATGAAGTCCGACTTCGCCACCAGCTCGTCGAAGGTCACCACCTTCACGCCCGCCGGGAGCTGCTTGGGTGGGAAGGGGTCGAAGCCGATGACATTCATCTTGAGGCCAACGCCGCGCTCGGCCGCCTGGCGGCCGATGTTGCCCAGGCCGACCACGCCCAGCGTCTTGCCGGCGATCTCGGCGCCCATGAACTTCTTCTTCTCCCACACGCCCTGCCGCATGCTCTCCGCGGCCTGCGGGATCTTGCGCGCGAGCGCGAACATCAGCCCGATGGCCAGCTCGGCCGCCGCCGCCGCGTTCCCCTGCGGCGTGTTGATGACCAGGATCCCTTTTTCGGTGGCGGCCTTGACGTCGATGTTGTCGACGCCGACGCCCGCGCGGCCGATGATCTTCAGGTTCCCGGAGTTGGCCAGCGTGTCCGCCTTGATCTTGCTGGCCGAGCGAATTCCCACGCCGTGGTACTGGCCGATCACCGCCGCCAGCTCCTCCGGCTTCATCCCCGTCTTCACATCCACCGTGAACCCCGCGCCGCTCAGGATCTCGACGGCCTTCTTGGACATCTCATCTGCGATGAGAACGCGTACCGCGTCGGACATTTGATTTCTCCTGTTTCTGCCTTTTGCTGCGTTGCTGATCCGGCTCGCTACGCCCGCCGCGTCTCCGCGAAGGTCGCCTGCGCCGCCGCCACCCCCGCGCCCGGCCGAATGCCGAAGCCCAGATCGGACAGGGTCATCTCGAGCCCCGAGATGGCGGTGATGATGTCGAACTCGCTCATGTAGCCGATGTGCGCGAT
>Ga0111539_10012450_pt1 | contig 10663 bp, 12 predicted proteins | sample RhiMethybrSRZTD1_FD_79667 | JGI IMG/M metagenome (GOLD analysis project Ga0111539, IMG submission 79667) | Populus rhizosphere microbial communities from Tennessee, USA - Rhizosphere MetaG P. TD hybrid SRZTD1 (version 2) (version 2) | ecosystem: Host-associated > Plants > Roots > Rhizosphere >... | reverse complement strand
GGCGAAGCACCACTCACCGTTTTTCCCTTCCACGGCTGTGTTAACAGACTCTTAATATTGATATCTAACTGATTCATAGGCAATCATTCCCTTAACCATCCTAAACCGTAAACTGCAAACTGAAAACTGTTCTGTATTTTTGGGCCGTATGAAGTTCGAGAAGATATACAATAAGGGGCAGGCACAGCTGTTTAGAAATGAATACCTGGAGATGTTGACCAAGACGCATCCCCTCGTGATCTGGGCAATGTACACTCCGGCTTTTTTAGGTTTACCATTTTTTGCAGCATCTCGATTTGGTTTTGATGGATTGAGAATAGCCATCGGCTTTATCACGGGCATGCTGTTCTGGACATTTTTCGAATATATCATGCACCGCTTTGTTTTTCATTGGGTGGCAGAAAGCGAGCGCGCACAAAAGATCGTGTATGTAATGCATGGTAATCACCATCATTTCCCACGCGATAAGGAAAGACTATTCATGCCTCCAGTTCCAAGCCTCATCCTTGCGTCAATTATTTTCGCAATTATGTATGCAGTGATGGGCAAATTTGTTTTTGTATTCTTCCCCGGCTTTATATTGGGTTATCTTATGTACGGAACCATGCATTATGCTATTCACGCGTGGAATCCACCTTTCAGATGGATGAAGCCATTGTGGCGAAATCATCATCTGCATCACTATAAGGATGAACATAAGGGTTTCGGTGTGAGTACCACTATCTGGGACCGCGCTTTTGGAACTATGTTCGATTTGAACAAAGAAAAAGAGGATAAAGAGAAAGTCAAAGAACTGATGTTCTAAGAGTCCCCAACTATTAAGCATTAACCTTTAATCTTACTATCGAACTTTGTGCTACAGCTATTGGATTATAGAGAAGTTGTGGAAGATTAAGAAACTCCTCCCGTGTTTTCATATTGTCGACATCAACAATAGGCATTTCCATTTAATTTCCAATGACTCTCACTTGCAGTTACCATTTCTCCTCATCAGAAATATTCTCTCTATTACCTTGTTGCCATCTTGTCTTCAATTTTTCCAGTTGTCGCTCTATGATAAGTTTTGAAATCAATTCAGCCGCATCTGTTGCAGGTCTGTTATTGATTCGGGTTTTTAGTTTTTCCTCATCCACATCCAACCGGTAGAGGATGTTTATCAGGCGCGGAAAATCTTTCTGCAACAACTCCTCAACCCTTACGCGCAATTTTTTTTCGAATCCTTCGATCTTAAAATCCGACTGGTCAATTTCAAAGACTGAACCCACGGATCTTATCATTTGTTGTGATTGGTCGTTCATTGTTACAAAAGTACCAACAGTTACCTACTTAGAATTTTTCAATTACTCCCAAACCAAACAACGCAAAATCATATTTAACAGGATCTTGAGAATCAAGTGATCGCAGATATGATGTTAAACTGACGGCTGCTACCCAATCCGTCTGCTTTCGAGCGAGCAGCTTGAATCGGCGGGCGACCCTGGCAACATGAACGTCGATAGGACAAATCAACTGCGCTGGTGAAATATTTTTCCAAATACCGAAATCAACTCCCTGTTCATCACTCCTCACCATCCATCGAAGAAACATGTTCAATCGTTTGCAGGTAGATCCCTTGGCCGGTGACGCGATATGTTTCATGGTTCTCTTGGGAACATGCTTTAGAGAAAAAAAATAATTGTAAAATCCATTCAGCGCATTTTCGGTGGTTTCATCACTTTTTGTCATCCAATTTGAGAATGCTGCTTCCAGTGAATTGAATTGGCTGTAGTGCGCTTTGAAAAATTCAATGAAATAATACAGATCGGTTGTATTGAAAGTTCGATGCTTGAATCGTTCGAGGTCTTTTAATTCTTTCGCGCCAGCGTTTAGCACAAATGCGTAGGGCGACATCTGCATTAATTGCATCAGCTCTCTCGATTTTTGAATGATTGTTGTTCTATTGCCCCACGCAAAGATGGCAGCAAAAAAAGCTGAGATCTCAATATCTTCTTTCTTCTTGAAAAGTTTCGGAATGCTTATTGGATCATACTTTATAAAATCAGGTCTGTTATACTCTTCAACTTTTTTATCAAGAAAAGCCTTGAAATTCTCCATCCGCAAAATTAAGTAGCGCCTACCCACATATCGCCGACACGCACTAAGAAATGCGTATCAGTCTTTAAACTCTTCGTTCTTCTATCCTGGGTCTTCCTTGTGCCTTCCGCCTTCGCCAAGCCTGCCCGACTGAGTCATTCAGGCGGGGCTACGGCGGACGCGGTGTGCCTTTTATCTATCTTCTATAAATCATCCCGCCTCCGGAAATCTCTGAAGTCAGTGCCGGGTTGCCTTTGTAAAAAACACTGCCCTTGCCATCAATGTTTACAGTCAAATCATTGAAACAGGTTAACTCCACATTTCCATTGCCGGTAAGATTGACTTCTGCTTTCTTACTTTTCATCCCGAAGGCCTCTACAAAGGAATTCATTCCCATTCGAGAAAGCAGGTTTACTCCCGAAACAGTAACAAAAAAATTGTCAGCCTGTTGATCGTCTAAGTGTATATATCCACTACCAGAAATTGAGACTTCCATATTAGTTGCTGTAAATTTCCCGTATACTGCAACACCTGAGAGGCTGGATACTTTTACACTCTTTAAATCCGGAAGTTTGACATGCACCGCGAGGTTATTGCCTTGTATCTCCATGTTATTTTTCCAGTGAACTTCCAGCACTCCATTATTGACTTTGGCTTCCAGATGTGGCAAAAGATTTTCAAATGCACTTACCTCTACAGAAAATTGCGGATTCTTTTCAACGAACACCAGCAAAGGTCCCGAGGCCTGGATTGCAGTGAAGTTTTTCAGAGGCAGCGTCTCTACCATTGTATCTCCGGATCCGGAGATTTTGTCTTTTTTACAAGCTACGAGGAGAATGAAGGAAGCAAATGAAATTAAGTATAGGTGTTTCATATGCTAAGGTTTAAGTGGCGAGTAGTAGTAACAGCAAGGTATAGTCATGCCTCAGTTAAAAAAAAGACAACATGAGTATCCTAGACCTTAGAACATGTGAATTAACACGGCTTTCTAAATAGCACAGGTGCGAATGGTAGTGAACTTCCAGATTATTTGCTTCCATGCTATCTTCATTAAAGGCAAGTTATAAGTTGCATAGGGGCACCTTGAAATGCAAGACATCCTAATGAAATCGAAGAGTCGGAATTCAATTTACATAAGTAGTATAAAGATCGAATCCGTAGTGATCTTCGAAAATGAGACTGTCCCTTGCACCCTGCAACCTGCAACCTGCAACGAGGAACCTGCACCTCGTTACCCGATCGCTTGCTTCAAATCCTCTATTAAATCCTCCGCATCTTCAATACCTACACTGAGTCTGATGAGTGAATCCGAAAGTCCATTTTTAATTCTCTCTTCTCGAGGAATAGAAGCATGAGTCATGCTTGCAGGATGATTGATGAGTGACTCCACACCTCCCAGGCTTTCGGCTAATGCAAATAATTTCGTTGAGGAAAGAACTCTTTTCGCTTCTTCAACTGCATCGTTCTTCAAAGAGAAGCTGAGCATACTACCAAAGTCTCTCATTTGTTTTTTGGCAACTTTATATCCAGGATGGTCTTCAAACCCGCACCAATAAACTTTTCCAACTTTAGGATTTGATCTTAAATATTGGGCAATCGCAGCTCCATTCTCACAATGACGTTGCATGCGCACATGAAGAGTTTTTAATCCACGCATCACCAGGAAGCAATCCATTGGACCTGGAACTGCGCCTGAACTTTTTTGAATGAAGTAAAGTTTTTCCCTGAGATCCTTATCATTCATCACCAGGCATCCCTGTATCACATCACTATGCCCGCCCAAATATTTGGTGGCCGAGTGCATGACGATATCAGCGCCGAGGTCGAGCGGATTTTGAAGATATGGCGTTGCAAAAGTATTATCCACCGCCAGCAACAATTTATGTTGCTTGGCAATAGCGGCAACAGCACCAATGTCAACAATATTGATAAGTGGATTGGTTGGTGTTTCGGTCCATATCAATTTAGTATTCTTGTTGATCAATGGACGAATGTTATTCGCATCCTGCATGTTCACATAATGAAACTTCAATCCAAACTTCTCAAACACTTTCATGAACAACCGATATGTACCACCATACATATCATTGGCGGCAATAACTTCATCACCCGGTTCTAGTAATTTAATTACGGCATCTGTTGCTGCAACACCGCTGCTAAACGCAAGTCCAAATTTTCCATTCTCAATTACTGCAAATGCATCCTCCAATGCCTTCCGTGTTGGATTCTGCGATCTTGCATATTCATACCCTTTATGTTTTCCAGGAGCCTCCTGTACATAAGTAGAAGTTTGATAAATGGGAGTCATGATTGCACCGGTTGAAGGATCTGGTTCAACGCCTGCATGAACAAACTTTGTTGCCTGTTTCATTTGTGAATAAATAATTAAATGATCAATAAAGAACGCAAATATGGGAAATCTTGACCACGTTCGCGGCACATGGTTACATTTCAGCAGCGATATATCACGGTTCAGTTGCAATGGCGCGCACTTGAGTACATCCTCCAGTTTAACAAAAGCTTAACCGCGCACCTATAACATTATGCAACTTCGCTCAAACCCTTGTCCAGACTACATTTGAGAGGATTTTCCTGTGCTGGGAAAACCACTTATCTCCGAATTGCTTCGTAGACCATACAGGCATTTCACCACCTATACCAATTTGATTGATTTGACTGTTTAAGTCATATACATTTATATCGTTAACAGGATTTCAACTAATTAAAAGTATAGCCATGAAAAAAGTAATTCTTCTAGCAACCAGTGCATTTCTATTTCTAAGTACAACATTCGCGAATGTTGATCCGGACAGAGAAGACGTAAATGAAAAAGTACTAAAGGTGTTTGAAACAACTTTCCCAGTAGTCACAGATGTTAAGTGGAAGGAATATGCTGAGTACTATTCTGCTTCGTTCAAACAAAACGGAATCCAAACTGAAGTTCGTTATGATAAAGAAGGGAACTTCATCAGTTCACTTCGCTATTACAAAGAAGAAAGATTGCCTCTTTCAGTACTTTCCCAAGTCAAGAAGAGATATGCAAGCAAAACCATCTTCGGCGTAACAGAATTGACAGTAGGATCAGATGTAGCTTATTTTGTGACATTAGAAGATGAAAAAACCTGGTTAGTGGTTAAAGCTGACCAATCTGGCAATATCCAGGTGCAGGATAAATTCAAGAAAGGTTAATCATCGGTTTTGCAGCCATTTCGCTGCCGACAGATATCGCCAGTCAAAACTATCAGCCGCGTGTGATCCATGCGGCTGAATTTTTTTATTGAGCACCGAATCATTTAATATTTTCTCTTGCACCAGGAAACTTCTCGCCTCTTTAATGAGCTCCTGCATTCTTTTCTCTCCCATCCATTTTTCCTGAGGCGGCTCAAAGCCAACTTTATCTTTTCTCCAGGTGATTTCTGCCGGAAGATTTTTTTCCATTGATTTTCTTAGTATCCATTTAGAATAACCATCACGTATTTTCAATGTAGAAGGGAGAGAAAAAGTGAATTCCACTAATTCGTGATTTAGGAAGGGTAGGCGAACCTCACATCCATGGGCCATCGAATTTCGATCTGCATAGCGAAGCAGTTCCTGTAACCCGCCCTGGCAAGCATTGAAATAAAGCACATCATTCAGCTTGGCCACAAAAGGTTTGTAGATGAGATCATGATCATGATTCTTCCTGATGAAATCAGGATTGAAATGATCGCTGCTCCTGATTTTTCTCAACGCTCTTTTTTCCAATTGCACTGCTGTTTGCGCAGGCAGCACTGCAGCCACATAGTTCTTCCATCCCCAGGTGAACGACTGCCCGTTGGCTTTCAACGCTGATTTTTCTTTTCTGAAAACCCTCTTATTACTCATCCACATCTCCTGCAAAAACCAATGAATGTATTTGGAATAACCAGCGAGTATTTCATCGGCACCTTGTCCGTCCAACAATACACGAATGCCATTATTCCTGGCCAATTCAAATACTTTGTATTGTGCATACACGCCTGCCGAGGCAACCGGTTCATCCTGGTGATATAAAAAAGAATCGAATTCATCGGCCAGGTTCATCACATTCACCGAAAATTGTTCCAGGTTGAATTGCTTTGCAACGATGCCTGAATACTTTGATTCATCTTTTTCAAAACTTGGGAAAACGGCGCTGAAGACTTTATAGCTGTTGCGTTTGTCACCCAACGTATTTGATATTGCCACTATTGAAGAACTATCCAAACCACCACTTAAACAAGTACCTACGGGAATATCGGATCGAAATGCTCTGTTCACTGATTGTTGAAAGAGTTCCCTGAATTTTTCAATCGCCTCCTCGTCTTTAATATTGTCATGTCGTTCCTTGTCAAGGTCCCACCACGATTTAATCTGTAAAGTTTCATTTGGATGCTCAGTGCTAAACCACAAAAAATGCGCGGGCGGCAACTGAAAAATAGATTTGTAAAACGTATTGATCGGTTCCGCAGGATCATTGGTAAATCCGTTGGAAAGGAATAACAGCAATTGTCGTTCATTGTAGTCCGACAGCCAACCCATTCCCTTAAATGCCTTTATTTCTGAAGCGAAGGCAAATGCTTTATCATGCTCTTGTAGCGTGTAGTAAAAAGGCTTCTGGCCAAAACGATCCCTTGCAGCAAACAATCTTTTCTCTCTTTCGTCCCAAATGGCGAATGCAAACATGCCATCAAATTGCTTGAGACAATCTGATCCCCAACATTCAAAAGCTGCTAAAATAACTTCTGTGTCGGACCCAGTTTGAAATTGGTAACCTTTCTGTTGAAGGATCGATTTTAATTCGAGGTAATTGTAGATTTCTCCATTGTGAACAATCGTGAAACGATCACGGAAGTGCATCGGCTGCGCCGCAGCAGAGGAGAGATCAATCACAGACAGTCGGCTATGACCAAGGTGAGCTGTTTCCCCGGAATTGGTCCAGGTATGAACACCGTCAGGACCCCTGTGCATCAAACTACCAATCATTCCTTCCAGTTGGTTCCTGGAAAAATGTTTGGGGTGAGAAATAAGTCCAGCAATGCCACACATGTTGTAAATATCGAATTATTCAAAACAAAAAACCTCCCACAATGTGGGAGGTCGAAATGATTTTTGAATTTCTTATAGAGTTACTGGCAATTTAACCAATATATCGTCCCAGGCCACTACCAGGTTAAAGCCCGCACCCTCTTTTTCGAATTGAATAGCGAGTGCTTCCACTAGCTCGGTATTTTTGGTAACAGGCACTTCTACCCTGGAAATATCCTTCTTCATATCATATTTGAATGCACCCCAGGTATCCGTCTCTGAATTAAGGATGATAGTCCATTTGTCAGGGTTCACCAATGCATAAAGCGTATATCTTCCCTTCTTTATCTTCTTGCCATTAATCTTGACGTCTTTGTAAAAATCTATTTCCGTGGCTTCATTGGCGCCCATGCGCCATACCTTCCCATATTCCACCAGCTCGCCAAAAACTACGCGACCGTTCTTTTGAGGGCGGCTATAAATCACTCTGGCGACCAGCGGATCAGTGGCTTTGTCCTGGATCTTAAGTATCGGGTAATTCACCGGATAATAACTGGCATCCATTGGGGATTTATCAATCGCACTGTATTTGCTTTGGGCGTGCAGCGAAAATGTAATTACTGTGAACAGCACAAGGGCTAGAGTTCTACGAATACGTGTCATCGGCGGGATTTTTAATTCTTTTTTTAAAGGCGCAAAAATATAGACAATATTTAATCCTCACCGGTTTGCTGTTGCGAAAGAAAAATAAATATTTGGGAACTGCTTGACAATTTGCAATGCACAAGCTCGATATACCGCGATTCGCCGAATCACGGAACTGCCCGAAACGGAGCAGATAGACTGTGCATATAATGAGTGTACCGCGATTCTCTGAATCGCGCAATTGCCCCGAAACGGAGTTTTCAGGGTACACTAATCTAACTGAAACCGGATTCCAGCTCTAATGGTGAGCATGCTGGTAATGGTATTATACACCCTTCCTATAGCATGGTCATGCACCTCTCCGGTTGGAATATGCTGGAATTCCACATAATAAAGATCCCCTTTCGGGTCAACGCCGTCCCCTGTCTTCTTCATCTTCAGATAGTCAGCATTGCCTCCCAGCGTATATAAAACACCAAGGTCCACCTGTAAACGGGAGTTCGACTTAGGATTGAAGAATTGCCAATCAAGCGTGGTTCCGCCTCCGGCAGACGCCATCCACGTATAATCTTTGACCAACACTTTTTTCTCCAGTGCCTTGCAGCCCATAGGATCATCAGGGTCATCGATGGTCATATTGCTATGATAATTCAATAAACCCGTGCGTACGATCCCATAAGGTTTTACGTGCTTCTTGGTTTCAGGCTGCAACTTCAGGTTAATTGTAAAAGTGTTATAACTGGTGGCGTAATGAACATCAGTTTTGGTAACATACCCGTTATGAAACGGAAGTTCTTGTTCTACGGTTTTCAAACCATAATAATTCAGTCCTAACTCACCGCCTAATAAAAATGGAGATCCTTTTAGTCGGTGTTCATACCCAAAACTGAATCCGTGTGCAGTTGAAATGTTTTGACCCTGTTCTCCTAGCGGCAGGGTGAAATCATAGTTCATGGCAAACTGGCTAAAGCTAGCCAGATAGGTTAAATTAAGCAGCAGCAACAGTGTAGATTTTCTCATAACCCATCTTTTCTATTAAGTTACGAATTCCGATTGCCAGTATCTAAAAATTTATTTTTTTAACGCAGTTTTTAAAGCTTCCACAGTTTTCTTTTCGCTTCCAACAAATATTTTGTCGGCAATAAACACAACCGGTCTTTTTAAGAAAGTATATTCTTCAAGTATTAAATTCTTATAATCCTTTTCATCCAGTTTCTTATCCTTCAATCCGAGTTCCTTATACTTTAATGCTCTTCGGCTAAATAAAGCCTCATAACTACCCGCCATATTTTTCATTTCCTCAAGTTGTGCGGGAGTCAGTTTTTCAAATTTGATGTCTTGTTTTTCAAAACCTTTCTTGTCGATTCCGGTTTTTTTTATAATAGCCTGGCAGGTGGTACAATTTCCCAGGTGATATATTTTTTTCATGATGTAACTTTTCCGTTTGTTTACCGACTATTAATAAGATTGCAAAGTAACAAACAACAACATGAGTTTGTTCAGCTGCTCAATCAACATCAGCCGCTGATCCACAAGGTTTGCAACCTTTACGAACATGGTCCTTCGGACAGGGAGGATCTATTCCAGGAAATAGTGGTTCAGCTTTGGAAAGCATATCCAAAATTCAGGGGAGAATCAAAATTCAGCACCTGGCTTTATAGGATTGCTTTGAATACCGCCATTTCAGGTTTACGAAAACGCAAAAATCACATCGCAAGCTTCGAACCCGACAACTTACCAACAGACATACAGGACGAGATTTATAGTAAAGAAAAAGAACTGCAGCTGGATCAGCTGTACTCAGCCATCAGGCAATTGTCGGAAATAGAAAGGGCCCTGGTAATGCTTTATTTGGAAGATAAATCTTATGATGAAATGGAGGAGATCCTGGGTATCAATCAAAATAACCTTCGGGTGAAGATGAATCGTATCAAAGAAAAATTACGCAAACTCATTAAGTCAGAGGTATGGAATTAGATCAGTTAAAAAGTATTTGGCAGAATGACGCTGCCCAGTCAAAGGAAGACGCACAATTGATATCAATCATGTCGCGCCGATCTAACAACCCTATCGCGCGAATGAAAAGAAATCTACTGTTTGAATTGAAAGCGATTGTGCTTTTGTACGGATTTACGATTGCCTACTATGCCTATGCATTCCAGGGGAAAATGAGCGAAGTGTCGTGGTTCATGATTGCAATTGCCCTATGCTTCTTCATTTATTATTATAGAAAGAATAAGTTATTGAATAAAATGGAATGTCTTTCCTGCCAGGTGAAGTCCAACTTACAACGACAAGTCAACACCCTGGAGAAATATGTGAAATTTTATCTCCTTGCAGGCACTGCCCTTGTTCCACTCACCATAGTTTTCTTTACCTGGTTATTATATGTAAAATCTCCGCTCAAGCCTAAATCTATCCTCTTTTTTTCAGATGCCTTTGCCTGGTGGCAAACTGTGTTGGCATGGATAGTAGTAATAGGTGTGTCCACTTTCTTTGTTTACTATGCCAATAAATGGTATGTGAAAAAGCTGTATGGGAACAATATCATCAAGTTGAAACAACTACTTGCTGAGATGAATGAAGATTAGAGTTGACGGTTCACGGTTTGCAGTTTACAGTTTACCGTTGAAGAGCCTGCTTTTTTTTTACAACTTCCCTCAGTAGTCAACGGTAAAACTGTCAACTAATTAGTAATTTACCGAACACAACTTTTTTATGAAACCAACTACACGCCGCCAATTTATTCAGCAAACCGGACTTCTATCCGCAGGCTTTATGTTTTCTTATGAAGAGTTATTCAAACTCAATAAGAATGTGGGAGTTCAGTTGTACACTTTGCGAGACCAGATTTTTAAAGACCCCAAAGGTGTTCTCCAGAAAGTAGCCAGCATCGGCTTTAAGGAAGTGGAGTCATTTG
>Ga0111539_10012449_pt1 | contig 10664 bp, 8 predicted proteins | sample RhiMethybrSRZTD1_FD_79667 | JGI IMG/M metagenome (GOLD analysis project Ga0111539, IMG submission 79667) | Populus rhizosphere microbial communities from Tennessee, USA - Rhizosphere MetaG P. TD hybrid SRZTD1 (version 2) (version 2) | ecosystem: Host-associated > Plants > Roots > Rhizosphere >... | reverse complement strand
CGACGAGGCGAACGAGCTCCTGGCACAGGTGCGTCCGCTCGTCGAGCAGATGGTTGCGCACAGGCGCTCGCTCGCGCTGGCGACGGTGCGGCACGCCCGAATCGCTGCGACGATCGCGACCAACGGCGGCGGTGTCCGCCCGCACGAGGTCGACCGCCTGCAGGCGACGATCGACGCCGAAGCGGCCGAGGTCGTGCGCTGCGTCGAGAAGCTGCAGGCGCTGGGGGTCCTCGTCAAGGACCTCGACGAGGGACTCGTCGACTTCCCCGCGCTGCGCGGCGGCGAGGAGGTGCTCCTTTGCTGGCGGCTCGGCGAGGGAGAGGTGGCGTTCTGGCACTCGGTCGAGGACGGATTCGCAGGACGAAAGCCCCTACCGTAGGCGCGGAGAGTGCTGCGCATTTTCCGCGGGACCGGCTTGTCCGATCGCTTCGCTCGGGATTGAGGAAGAAATTGTTCCCTGTCGAATGACAGGAAATGCCGTCCTGGCAGCGGTTCGCCATCGTTCTCGCGGTCCTCGTGTTGACCGCGATCGTCGCGCGGCTGATCGACCGCCGCATGGCGAAGCGCGAGCTCGCGCCGGAGGTCGCGACGCGCTACCGGGTGCTGCGCCGCAGCGTCACCGTGGCGGTCTTCTTCGTGGGCATCCTCTCGGCGCTGTTGGTCATCCCTCAGGTGCGTGCGGTCGCCGGCGGCCTGCTCGCATCCTCGGCCGTGGTGGGGATCGTGATCGGCTTCGCCTCGCAGCGCACGATCGGGAACTTCGTCGCCGGCCTGCTGATCGCATTCACGCAGCCGATCCGGCTCGGCGACCGGGTCGAGATCGACGACCTGGCCGGCAACGTCGAGGAGATCGGTCTGACCTACACCTTCATCCGCACCGACGAGGGCTCGCGGCTGGTCATCCCGAACGAGAAGCTGGCCTCGGATACGATCATCAACTCGACGATCGTCAGTCGCGAGAAGGTTGCCGAAATCACTCTTCAGGTTCCTCTCGACAAGGATCTCCGGACGGTCGTCGGCCTGTTGCGCGAGAGCGTCGCGGACGAGCGCGCGCCTGACGTCGTCGTGACGGCCCTGAACGGGAATGCAACGATCGTCGTCCGTGTTGCGGCCGACGGGCCGCGAGAGGCCGAGCGCCTCGAGAGTGAGCTCCGGCTTCGCGCGCACGAGCGCCTGCGCGCGGCCGGAGTCTTCTGATGAGCCCGCCTCGGCGCCGGCGCCCCGACGACCTCGAAGTCATCATCCGCCGGGCTCACAAGCGCCGGCTGAAGCTGCAGAAGAAGCGCCGCCGCCGAGCGGCCATCGTTGCGGCCGCGCTCGTGCTGATCGTGCTCGCGATCGTCGCCACCGGCTTCGGCGGCGCCGCAGCCTTCGAGGCGAGCTGCAGCCTCTCCGAGCTGCGTCCGGTCTCGACCGGACCGCAGGGTGGCCCGGCGAACTCGTTCGTCTACGCGGCCAACGGCGCGTTCCTCGGCTCGATCCCCGCGGAGAAGAATCGCCAGCCGATCGCTCTTGCTCAGATGGGCCCCTGGATGGCGAAGGCGACCGTGGCGATCGAGGACCGGCGCTTCTACAAGCACGGCGGCGTCGACTACAAGGGGATCCTCCGCGCGGCGGCGAAGGACCTCGGCGCCGGCCGAATCGTCCAGGGCGGCTCGACGATCACACAGCAGCTCGTCCGCAACCTCTACATCTCGCGGCAGCGGACCTTCAAGCGCAAGATCAAGGAGGCGTGCCTGGCGATCAAGCTCGCGCGCCACCGGTCGAAGAACTGGATCCTGGGCTCGTACATGAACGCCGTCTACTACGGCAACCACGCGTACGGGATCGAGGCCGCCGCACAGACCTACTTCTCGCGCCGCGCGAGCACGCTGACGCTCGACCAGTCGGCCCTGCTCGCCGGGCTGCCGCAGGCGCCGTCCGTCTTCGACCCGCTCCACCGGCCGCTCGACGCGCTCGACCGCCGAGACCAGGTCTTGCGCGCCATGTTCGAGAACGGTGGGATCACGAGACGGGAGTTCGCCTCGGCTATCGGCGACCGGAAGCTCCATCTCGTGCCGGGCAAGCTCTATTCGCGCATCCGCGAGCCGTATTTCTTCTCCTACGTGCGAGACCAGTTGATCGCCGAGTACGGGGCGAACACGGTCCGGACGGGGGGCTTGAAGGTCTATACGACCATCGACCCGCGGCTCCAGGTCGCCGCGCGGAACGCGATCGTCGGGACCCTCTACTCGCGCACCGACCCGGCGTCGGCCCTCGTCTCGATCGATCCGCGCACCGGCGCGATCAGGGCGATGACGGCGGTGACGCCGGGGCGCAGCGGCAATCAGTTCAACCTCGTCGCGCAGGCCAAGCGCCAGGCCGGCTCCACGTTCAAGATGTTCGTGCTCGCCGCGGCGGTCAACGAGGGCATCAACCCCCAGACGACCTACTACACGTCGGCGCCGTTCCACTACCAGCCCGATCCGCTGACCCCGGCGTGGAATGTCAGCACGTACGACCACACCTACCTCGGGTCGACCTCGATCGAGAACGCGACGCTCCACTCCGACAACACGGTCTACGCGCAGCTCACCCTGGACGTAGGCCCGGCCAAAGTCGCCGCGATGGCGCACCGGCTCGGCGTCCGCTCGCCGCTGACGACGAAGGAGGGCGCCTACGTGCCCTCGCTCGGGCTTGGCGCGATCCCGGTCTCGCCGCTCGACCTCGCCTCCGCGTACGCGACCCTCGCGTCCGGCGGCATCTACTCGAAGCCGATGGCGATTCGGAAGGTCGTGCTCGGGAACGGCAAGGAGGACACCGACGCGGGCTGGGGCAATCCCGATCGCAAGCGTGTGATCAGCGCCGGAGTCGCCTACACGGTCACGCAGATCCTCGAGCAGAACATGCAGTCCGGAACGGGCACCGGCGCCTACTTCGGCCGCCCGTCGGCCGGCAAGACGGGAACGACCGACAACTTCGCGGACGCGTGGTTCTGTGGCTACACGCCGAATCTCGAGGCGACGGTCTGGATCGGCTACCCGCGCGGCGAGATCCCGATGCTCGACGTGCACGGCATCGCCGTCTCGGGGCCCACCTTCCCGGCGACGATCTGGAAGTCGTACATGCTCAAGGCGGTCCGTGGGACCTACGCGGCCGACTTCAAACAGCCGTCCGTGCTGCCGACCTGGCATTCCTTCACGCGCGGCCAGTATGCGATCGGCGGCTACAGCCCGCCTCCGCCGAGCTACTACAGCGGCGGCACCAGTCCTTAGTGGCCCATCCAGCAATAGTCAGGGCACTTCTGACGCCGCCTGGCGTCCCCAGTCACTCGCCAGAAACGCGAGACCATTACTGGACGCGCCACTAACGGCGCCGTCCTCGGCGCCGGGGCGCTGACGCTCGCCGGAGTCGGGCTCTGCATCGCCTCGGCGTGGCCGGACGACTCGCCGCTCGTGCCGCGGAACGGCGGGCTGCTCGAAGGCGACGCGAAGTGGGCATGGCTCTACCTGGCCGGGGAGATCGCCGCGTTCGTCGGCTACATCGGAGCGCTGCTCCTGCTGCGGCGTTTTGCGGCACGGCTGCTCCTGGTGGGTGCTCTGGCCGCGGCAATCCAGCTCGCGCCGCTCGGCGCGCCCTTGCTCATCTCGAGCGACGCCTGGACCTACTGGAGCTACGGCCGGATCGCGACCGTGCACGATGCCAATCCGTATAAGCAGACACCGAGCGACTTCCCGGACGATCCTTCCTATCCGTACGTCGGCGGTGCCTGGCGCGACGCGACATCCGTGTACGGGCCGCTCTTCACGCTTGCCTCGGAGCCGGTCGCCCTCACCGCCGGCTCGTCGGCAGACGCGGCCGCCTGGCTCTACAAGTCGCTCGCCGCGCTAGCGATGCTCGGCATCGTCGCGCTCACTGGAATGCTCGCGCAGCGCCGTGCCTTTGCGGTTGCGCTGGTCGGCTGGAACCCCTTGCTGGCGCTGCACTTCGCGGGCGGAGGCCACAACGATGCCTGGATGGCCGTCCTCGTGATGGCGGCGCTCGCGCTTGCGGTCGTCGGTCGGCGCCAGTGGGCGGGCGCGGCCTGGGCCGGCGCGATCTTGATCAAGTGGATCGCCCTCATCTTCCTGCCGCTACGGGCGCTCGAGGCGCGCGCGCAGGGACGTCGGGTCGGGCATCTCGGCTTCGCCGCGGCTGCACTCGTTGTCGTGGTGGTCGCGAGCGCGCAGTTCGGCTGGCACTGGCTCGGAGCCTTCGGCCCGTTGGCTCGAAACGCGAACAAGGAGACGCAGTTCGCGTTACCCCATCGGCTCAAGGAGCTCGGCGTTTCGCACGATGTCTCGCTCGGGCTCTTCGCCGCCGCCTTCGCCCTCGCCTACCTCTGGCTTGCGCGCCAGGCCTGGCGAGGCCGGGCGCGGCTCGGGCTCGCGGCCGGTTTCCTCCTGTGCGCTTCGCCCTACCTTGTTCCGTGGTACGCGGTCTGGGCGCTGCCGCTCGCCGCGGCGGAAGATGACCCGCCCGCGCAATGGCTCGCGGTGGCGATCTCCGTCTATCTGCTCCGGCAGCGCGTTCCCATCTAGCGCGATCGGAAGACGAGGACGCCGTCGTCGGCGGAAACGAGGCGGAAGCGCTTGTCTTGCCGAAACTGCCTGATCCTCGCCAGCCCGCCCTTCTTGTCGTAGTGATCGCCGAGCGACGGCCTGCGTTCGTCGACGACAACCCACTCCGCGCCGCGGAGGTAGGGGAAGCTGAAGATGCGCTTGCGCGCAGACAGGTGCGCGCCGAGTGAGTTCGTCGCGCTGACCACCGCGTCCGGAGGGATCAGGCCGAGCTCGTGCGAGGCGATCCGGTCGTGCCGCGACACGTGGGAGCTCCTCGCCTGGAAGGTCGCTCCGCCGGGGACGAATCGCCAGAGCGGAATCGGTCCGAGCGCGTAGTTGGCGACCAGTGTGCCGAGCACAGCGGCCGTCGCAGCGGTCCCGGCCCAACGTCCGAGCCTGCCGAGCCCGATCGCTGCCGCCGCGAACAGGATCGGAATCTCGCCGGCGACGTAGTGGAAGTGGATCGACTTCTGCGCGTCGACGGACGAGAGCAGGTTGAGCGCGAGCTCCGGGAGGAGCGCGACGAGCATGAGCGGCTCGAGCGCCGCGAGGACGATGATCGGCAGCAGCAGATCGAGCAGGTAGTGCGCGCCCCGGTGGTCGAATGCAACCGACAGGAGCTTCCCGGGATCGGAGAACGCCTTGTGCACGATTCCTCCTGCCGAGCCGCCGACGGCGTCGTAGCGGCCGAAGAAGCTGGACCCGGCTCCGTGCCTGAAGTGGGGGATGACGACGTGGATCGCGACGATCGTCGCGGCGAGGCCCGCGACCGCGATCGACCCGCCGCTCGCCCAGCGGCGGCGCGCAAGTGCGTACCAGATCCCCAGCCCCGCGACGACGAGGCCGATCTCCTCGCGGGTGAGCACGGCGAGCAGCGCGAGCACCGCGAAGGCCCCCAGCCGGTCCTCGTCGAGGTACCAGATTGCGAAGAGGAGCAGCGGGCACGCGAGCGCGACCGGGTGGAACTCGTTCAGCGTCATCCATTCGGCCGCCGGAAAGAGCAGGTAGCTGAGCGACAACCCGAGCGCGGCGCGCTCGGAGCCGGTGTGCTTGTCCGCGAGCCAGAACAGCGGCAGCGCGCCGACCGCGACGACGATTGCCTGAGTGGTCAGCAGCAGGCTCGGGCTCGGCCAGAGCCACCAGAGTGGAGCGAAGACGACGAGGATCGGATCGACGTGAGCTCCGAGCCGGGAGACCTCGGCTCCGTGCAGGTTCGTCACCTGAAGCACGTGGCCGTGGGCTGTCGACCAGACGGCCTGGACCATGTTGCCGAGGTCGAAGCGGCCGGTCTCGAACGAGTCGTGGCGAAGCACCGAGAGCGCTGCGAACGCGGCTGCGTACGCGGCCATCGCAGTCCAGAGCAGCGGGCGGGGACGGAGGAGCCTCAACGAACCAGGGACTCGATCAGGCTTCGCCACCGCTCGCCGAGGACCCGCTCCGAGGCCCGGGAGCGGTAAGCGGCCAGGCCTCCGTCCGCGACGCGCCGGGCGAGGGAGGGATCCTCCGCAAGCCGCCTGACGGCCGCCGCCAGTGCCGCGGCGTCCCCGGGCTGGATGAGCAGCGCGCTCGCGCGGTCAGCTAGGAGCTCGCGCGCCGCGGAGGTGTCTGCGGTGACGACCGGCGTGCCGCAGGCCAGCGCTTGGAAGACCTTGTTGGGAATCACCCGCGACGCCTTCTCGGAGCTGCCGAAGATCCCGAGGGCGCACCCGGCCCGGTGAAGCTCGCCGGGTAGATCCTCGTACTGGAGCCACGGCACGTGCTCCACGTTGGGCGGCCGGTCCTGCAACAGCGGCTCGAGCTGGCCCGAGCCCACGACCCTGAAACGCAGCCCAGGTGCCAGGCGGGCTGCCTCGAGGACGGTCTCGACCCCGTGTAGCGGGATCAGCTTGCCGACGAAGAGCGCTTCGAACGGGTCAGCCGGCGCCCAGCCCGGCGAGAAGACGCGCTCTTCGGCGCCGACCAGGCAAACCTCGACCCGGCTCCGCGGGATTTCCGCGAGGGAGGCGAGAAAGTCGGCATCCGCTTCGGTGTCGGCGACGACGAGATCGGCTGCGCGAAGCGCCCGCCGGTCGATCGAGCGGAGCGCGCGGGCCACGGCCGAGGTCGGTGTGAAGCGCCCGCGGTCGGCGACGAACGTGTCGTAGAGGGAGACGAGCGGGTTGAAGACGACCGGCCTGCCGGCGGCGACTCGGCGCGCAGCCGTGAGGTCGACGTGGCCCGGGTAGCCGACCACGAGGGCGTCGAAATCATCGTGCGGCCGCCGGAAGAGCCGAAGCTCTGCGATCGCAAGCCGCACCGCGGCGGTCGGTCCGGCCCGCCAGTTGTCCCTGCGGCCCTCCCAGACGGAGACGTGGTGCTCGATGATTTCGACGCCCGCCCCGCGCAGTGCCGAGATGACCTGGGCATTGCGCGGATAGTCGCGCTCGTAGGTGCCGAAGTAGAGGACGCGCAACGGGCTCGGGATCGCCTCGCCGCGGCCGTCGTTCAGGAGAGGATCTCGTCGACGTGGAGCTCCGCCTGCTCGCGCCCGCCGGCGCTCTCCTCGTACTGGCTCGTGAGCATCTCGCTGATCAGCCCGAGCGAGAAGAACTGCAGTCCGACTACGACGAGAAGGACGCCGAGGGTCAGCAGCGGCCGGTCGCCGATCGCGTGGCCGAGTGCCTTGAGCACCGTCAGGTACACGAGCACCACGAAGCCGATCGTTCCCAGCACGAGACCTAACCCGCCGAACAGGTGCAGCGGCCGGTGCCGATAGCGGCCGATGAACGAGACCGTCAGCAGGTCGAGGAAGCCGCGAACGTACCGCTCGACGCCGTAGCGCGAGCGACCGTGCTCGCGCGGTCGATGGTTGACGGGGAGCTCGGTCGCGCGAAAGCCGCGGTTGTGCGCAAGGACCGGGATGAAGCGGTGAAGCTCGCCGTAGAGGCGCATCCCGTGCACGACCTCGGCGCGGTACGCCTTGAGGCCGCAATTCATGTCGTGGAGACGCAGCCCCGAGACGCGGCCGGTCACCCAGTTGAAGATGCGAGAGAGGATTCGCCTGCGGAGCGGGTCCCGACGCTGCGTCTTCCAGCCGGAGACGAGGTCATATCCCTCGTCGAGCTTGGCGAGCAGGCGGGGGATCTCGGCCGGGTCGTCCTGGAGGTCGCCATCGATCGTGACGATTGTCTCGCCGCGCGCGTTGTCGAAGCCCGTCGCGAGCGCGGTCGCCTTCCCGAAGTTGCGGCGGAGCCGGATCACGCGGACGTTGCCGTGACCGGCGTGCAGGCGCGTCAGGGCCGCGAAGGAGCCGTCTGTGGAGCCGTCGTCGACGAAGACCGCCTCCCACTCCTCGGCGAGCGGCTGAAGGGCCGCGTCGAGCTCGTCGTAGAGGAGGGCGATCGAGCGCTCCTCGTTGTGCAGGGGAATGACGATCGAGATCACGGCAGCGGTTGAGGGAGAGGCGGTGGCGGTGAGGTCGTGACCGGAATCGTGACGGTTGTGGGGATGGTCGTGGGCACCGAGGGCGTCGGCGGCGGCGTCGGCGGAGGGGGTGGCGGCGTCGGCGGCGGCGTGGGTGGGGGCGGCGGTTTCACCGTGGTGGTCTTTCCTGTGGTGCTTCCGCCATGCGTCGGCTGCGACGCGGTCCGCGCTGTCGTCGCCGTTCCGCCTGCTGCGTGAGTCTGCTGCGTCGCCGAACTGACCGCGGGTTTTGCAGTGTTCGAGCCGCCGATCAACACCGCCACCAGAGCGCCGGCGACGGCGATTGCGGCCAAGACAACCGCCGCAACGGCGAGCGGCAGCGGGATCGGACCGAGCCTCCGCTCAGGCCGGTGTGGCCCCGCGACAAGCGTCGGCGCCTCCAGCGCGGTCGCGTCAGCCGCGAGCGCCTCGACCAGCGCCGCTCCGTCCGGTGGCCGGTCCGCCGGATCCTTCGCGAGCGCTGCATCGGCGAGCGCCGCGAGACTTGGCGGGGCGTCGGGCCGGACTTCGCGCACCGGCGAGGGCCGCTCGTGGATGTGCATCCGGGCGAGCTCGACCGGGCTTTCGGCTTCGAACGGAAGCCGGCCGGAGAGCAGGCGGTAGAGGATGACGCCGAAGGCGTAGACGTCGCTCGCCGGGGTCGCCGGCTGTGCTTGTGCCTGCTCCGGCGAGATGTACGCGGCCGTGCCAAGGAGCGTGCCCGTCTCCGTCAGCGTCCGCGCGCCGCCAAGGCGGGCGATCCCGAAATCCGCGATCTTGGCACGCCCCTCCTCGTCGAAGAGAACGTTCGCCGGCTTCAGGTCGCGGTGGACGAGCCCGCGCGCGTGGGCGTGCGCGAGGCCCGAGGCCAGCTCGCGCGCGAGTCGCTCCGTCTCCTCGTCCGGGTACGGCTCGCCCGGACGGAGCCGCTCCTCGAGCGTGCCTCCCGGGAGGAACTCGAGCACCATGAACGGTCTCCCGTCTGCCTCGCCGTAGTCGTAGAGACGGCAGATGTTCGGGTCGGCGAGCGCCGCGACCGCATGTGCCTCGCGCTCGAAGCGAGCCGGGTCGGCGCCGCGGCCGAGAAACTTCAGTGCGACGCGACGGCCGAGTTGGGTGTCCTCGGCGAGCCAGACCTCCGACATGCCGCCGCCACCGAGGAGCGTGTCGAGCCGGTAGCGGCCCGCCACCAGTTCGTCTGCCACGCGGCTAGCTTATGTGGCCCGTGGCGGGTCTCCTGTCGATCGGCGAGGCGCAGCAGCTGATCCTTGCCCATGCGCGGCCCCTGCCTGCGGAACCCGTCCCGATCGAGGCCGCCGCGGGGCGTGTGCTCGCCCAGGGCGCTCGCGCCGCCGTCGACCTGCCGCCGTTTCCCAGCTCGGCGATGGACGGCTTTGCGGTCCGGGCGGCCGACACCCCTGGTCGGCTGCCGGTTGTGGCACGGATTCCGGCCGGAGCTCCTGCCGCCGGCTTGCTCGAGCCCGGGCAGGCGATGGGGATCGCGACGGGCGGCGTCGTTCCGGACGGCGCGGATGCCGTCATCCCTATCGAGTATGTTGTCGAGAGTGGCAACGAGATCGAGATCCAGCGCGCTGCCGAGACGGGGGATCACGTCCGCCCGCGGGGCGGGGACATCCGGGCCGGCGAGGTCGTTGCAGAGGCCGGAACGGCGCTCACGCCTGCGCGGCTCGGGGCGCTTGCCGCGGCCGGCATCGCCGAAGTCCACTGCGTGCGCCGCCCGCGCGCCGCCGTCGTGCCCACGGGAACCGAGCTCCGGCGCCCCGGAGAGGCTTTGGGCCCTGGGCAGATCTACGAGTCCAACGGGCTGATCCTCACGGCGCAGCTCCAGGCTGAGGGCGCCGACGTGGACGTGGATCCCGCCGTCGGCGACAACGAGGAGGCGCACCGAGCCGCGCTCGAGCGAGCGCTCGAGGCTGATCTCGTCGTGACGTCGGGCGGCGTCTCCGTGGGACCCCACGACCTCGTCCGGCGGGTCGAGGCGGAGCTCGGGGTCGAGGAGGTCTTCTGGCGGGTCGCGGTCAAGCCCGGTAAGCCGATCGCCTTCGGCGTGCGCGAGGGAACGCTCGTCTTCGGCCTGCCCGGCAACCCGGTCTCGGCGCTCGTCGGCTTCGAACTGTTCGTCGCGCCGGCGGTCCGCGCCTTGCTCGGCGTGCCTGATCCGCTGCCGTCCTTCGAACGAGGCCGGCTCGCGGGCACGCGCCGCAGGAACGCAGAGCGTGACGAGCTGCTGCGTGCGCGGCTTCGCGGATCCGAGGACGGCGCCGTCTTGGAGCCGCTAGGCGGACAGGAGTCGCACATGATTGCGCGGGCGGCCGATGCCGACGCGCTCGTGTTCGTCCCACGCGGCGAAGGCGAGCTGGCAGACGGCGCTGCGGTCGAGTACCTCCGCCTCGGCTGAGGGTCAGCCGCCTGTGGCCCGCTGGCGCTGCTCGGCGACCGCTCGCTTACGGGCGCGCTGTGCGAGGACCAGCGATCGCAGCGAACTGCGGATCGGACCGCGCCCGCGCTCGGAGGCGTCCGGGTAGGGCGCGTAGCGCTTGACGGTCAGCGCGCCGAACTGCCCTGCCGCGGCGAGCCATGCCAGGCCGATCACGAACGTCGGAATCGAGATGAAACGGACGG
>Ga0111539_10012448_pt1 | contig 10664 bp, 6 predicted proteins | sample RhiMethybrSRZTD1_FD_79667 | JGI IMG/M metagenome (GOLD analysis project Ga0111539, IMG submission 79667) | Populus rhizosphere microbial communities from Tennessee, USA - Rhizosphere MetaG P. TD hybrid SRZTD1 (version 2) (version 2) | ecosystem: Host-associated > Plants > Roots > Rhizosphere >... | reverse complement strand
GACCATCGCCATCATCAGCGGCGTCTTGCCGACGTTCGCGTTGGCACCACGGCCACCGCCTCCGCCGCCGCCACTCCCGCTGTCGCCTTCCTTCTTCACTTCCCTGGGCGACCACTCCACCTGCGCGCCGCGCGCGAGCATCAGTTTGATGACCTCGACGTCCGATGCGATCGCCGCGCGGTAGAACGGCGACGCGTTCACATCGTCACCGCAGCAGAGCGACGTCGAGTGCAGCTGGCCGACGAACGTCTTGTTCGGATCGGCGCCGCGATCGATCAGCAGCTTGACCAGGTCGAGCGACGTCAGCGTGTTGTCGTGGATCGCTCGCAGTCGCGACCCGTCGCGCGCGCGCATGTCGGTCGTGGCGTCGTGCATGTCGACGGCGAAGTACAGCGAACCGTCGTTGGGATCGGCACCGAGATCGAGGAGCGCCTTCGCGAGGTCGAACCGATCGTTGACGATCGCAATGATCGTCGCCGTGGCGTTGTCGCCGTTCGTCGCTTTCGGATCGGCCCCGGCCTTGATCAGCGCCCGCGCGATGTCCTCATGGCCATTGCGGACGGCAAACATCAACGCGGTGAGGCCTCCGGTCGGATGGTCCGCATGCTCGCGCTTCTTGATGGAGGTCACATGGGCGAGCGTGTTCGGGTCGGCTCCCGCCGCCAGCAGTGCCGCCACGATGTCGGCGTGCCCTTCCGACGCCGCCCACATGAGCGCCGTCTCTTCCTGGAACCTGTCCGCGGCATTGACGTCGGCACCAGCTTCGACAAGAAGCTTGACGGCATCGAGGTGGCCGGAACGCGAGGCACCCATCAGCGCGGTCTCGCCGTCCGGATGCGTGAGCGACACGCTGGCGCCCGCCTTCAGGAGCGCCGCAATGACGGCCGCGTCGCCGGTACGGCTGGCCTGGAGCAGCGGTGTGACGCCGAAGCGGTTCGCAACGTCGACCTTGGCCTGCGCCGCAACGAGCGCGCGGACCATCTCGAGGTTGTCGTTGTAAACGGCCCACAGCAACGCGGTTGAACCGTCCCTGGACGGAGTGTTGACGTCGCCCTGCTTCGCCAGCAGCGCTCGCACGCCGGGAAGGTCACCCTCGCGTGCGGCCGTGACCAGCGGATTGTCGCCCGCCGCCTGACCGCGACTACCGGCAACCACCATTACCGCCAGCATGGTGACGCTGGCCGCCAGGCTCGAAAGACGTCGGCGTGTCATCTCCGTGCTACCTCTTTCACGAGAACTGTCGACCGATTGGGGAACCGGCAGTGAAATATAAATCTTCTCCCGGGTGACAGTCCGGAATCAGAACCTGAATACCGCTTTCAGACCCTGAAATATGCCACTGCCGTCGCCGGTCTACACACGTCGAAGGAAAAGTTCAGCCCGATCTAAGAAACAAGATCAGGACATTCAGCCGCGGTCGCGCTAATCTCCAGCCGTTTATTCCGGTTACGAGCTGGGTCGGGCGTCTTCCTCTTGTCTCTCTTACGGAATCTCGTGGAACAAGGGAGGTCACCGATGCGTACGTCAGCAAGGTTCGGCCCGGTCCTGCTCTGCCTTCTCTTCCTGCCATCGATCGCCGCGGCCCAGGCATCCCTGTCCGGTGCCGTCAAAGACGCGTCCGGAGGCGTGCTGCCGGGTGTCACCGTGGAGGCGGCCAGTCCGGTTCTGATCGAAAAGGCCCGCGCGACCACGACGGACGGCAACGGCCGCTATCAGCTGGTCGACCTGCGTCCTGGAACCTATTCGGTCACGTTCACGCTCAAGGGCTTCAATACGGTCAAGCGCGAGAGCGTGGCGCTGAGCGGCTCAGGTGCATCGGTGGTCGACGCCGAGATGCGCCTGGGCGCGCTCGAGGAAACCATCACGGTCACCGGCGAAGCCCCGACCGTGGATGTCTCGACCACGACGAGACAAGCGGTTCTGAGCGCCGAGACGATCGACGCCCTGCCAACCGCGCGCAACTATGTCACGCTGGCGCGACTGATTCCTTCCGCCGTTTACAACGGCACCGACGTCGGCGGCTCGAACCTGCAGCTGGTGGGCGGGAGCATCCAGATCCACGGCAGCCGCCAGCAGGACCAGCGCGTCACACTGAACGGGATCAACACGATGACGCTGCAGGCCGGCGGCAACATCGGCGGACAGATTCCCGATGTCGGGTCGGCATCTGAGGTCACCGTCGATCACACCGCAGTCTCAGCAGAGCTGTCCACGGGGGGCGTCCGCATCAACTTCATCCCGCGCGATGGCGGCAACCGCTTCTCCAACTCGACGTTCTTCACGTTCACCAACGGCAGCCTTGCCAGCAACAACTTCACGGACGCACTCAAACGTGCCGGTCTCGGCGCCCCGAACGAGGTCAAGAGGAACTGGGATTTGAACGCCTCGGCGGGCGGGCCGATCCGACGCGATGCGATCTGGTTCTGGTTCTCGTCCCGCTACAACGGCGTCGAGAACTGGGCGCCCATCTTCGAGAACAAGAACGCGTATAAACCGACCGAGTACCTGTACGTGCCCGACACGAGCAGGCGCGGGCTCCTGAGCGGTCGTTCCTACAACAGCAGCCTCCGCATGACCTGGCAGGCCTCGCCGCGCCACAAGATCGCGGGGACCTACAAGGCCGACAAATGGTGCGACTGTCCGAATGCGATCACGGCCGTCGTCGCACCCGAAGCGGCACGCGACTTCCGCTTTCCACGCCTGCGGCAGGAGCACGGGGAATGGACCTCCCCGATGACGAGTCGTCTGCTGCTCGAAGCGGTGGGCATGCATCTGTACGAGCGGTGGGGATTCATGCACCCGCAGGCGCCACGCGGATCCTCCCCCGACTTCGAGGACATCGCGCCGCAAATGATTTCCGTGACCGAACAGTCAACGGGACTCGTCTATCGCGCGCCCGCCCTCAATAACAACAACACGCGAGTGCCCAACTGGACGTACCGCGCGGCGATGGCCTACGTCACCGGAACGCACAGCTTCAAAATGGGCTTCAACCGCGTGCACGGATTCCAGGAGACCACCAACTACAACCTCAATCCGCTCGCGTATCAGTTCAACGGCGGAATACCGAATCAACTGACGATGCGAGCGAACCCGGTGAAGTTCCGGAACCATCTCAATAACGATCTGGGACTCTTCGCGCAGGACAAGTGGGCGCTCAAGCGCACGACGATCAATCTCGCCATCCGCTACGACCACTTCAACGCCAGCTTCCCCGAACAGACGGTTGGCCCGGCGGTGTTCGCCCCGACGCGGAACTTCGTGTTCCCCGCCCAGGACAACCTGAATTGGAACGATGTGACGTACCGCTCAGGGCTGATCTACGACCTGCGCGGGAACGGCAAGACAGCCCTCAAGGTCACGTTCAACAAGTATCTGCGCGGTCAGACGCTCAACCTGCTCGGCACCGATCCGAATCCGGTCAACACGATGGTGACGACCGCGACCCGGTCCTGGAACGACGCCAACAACAACTTCATCCCCGACTGCGTGCTCCTCAACTTCGCCGCGAACGGCGAATGCCTTGGGATCAGCAACCCGCTGTTTGGATCGGCGGCGCGCAGCGCCACATTCGACCCGATCCTGATGACCGGATGGGGCAATCGCGAAGCCAACTGGGAGTTGTCGGCCGGCGCGCAGCACGAGCTGCTGCCGCGCGTCTCGCTCGACGTCGGGTACTTCCGTCGAATCTGGAAGAACTTCCGGGTAACCGACGATCTCGCGTTGGCGGCGACCGACTTCGACACGTTCAGCATGACCGTGCCATCCGACCCGAGACTTCCGGGCGGCGGCGGGTACACGCTCGGCGGACTCGTCGCGCTCAGACCCGACGCCTTCGGCCGTCCTGCTCTGAACAACAACACGCTGGACCGGACATACGGCAGTGAGCTCGAGCACTGGAACGGCTTCGATCTCACGCTCGACGCGCGGCTTCCAAACGGCTTGACGCTGCAGGTCGGCTCGAGCACCGGGCAAACGACGGAGGACGACTGCGACATCGTGTCGAGGGTGCCCGAGATGCTGAACGTGCTGGGAACGTCGTTCGCCAGTGTGATCGTGCCGGCGGGCACTCCGAACGGCTGGAGGTCGAAAGAGCACTGTCACCGGCAGACACCGTGGCTGACGCAGTTCAAGACGTTCGGCGTTTACACCGTGCCACACGTCGACGTGCAGTTGAGCGGGACGTTCCGGAGCATTCCCGGCGATGCGCTCAGAGCGGCATTCAACGCGAGCAACGCCTATCTGGCCGCGAACTCGACGCTCGGTCGTCCGCTCGCCGGTGGCGCGGCCAACATCACCATCGATCTGGTGGAGCCGTATACGGTCTTTCTCCCGCGGCGCAACGAGCTCGACATGCGCTTCGGAAAGCTCCTGCGCGCCGGCCGCGCGCGCTCGATCCTGAGTGTCGACGTCTACAACCTGTTGAACATCGACACGGTCGTCAACGCGAACCAGAACTTCGCCGTGTGGCTGCGGCCAACTCAGATCCTGAACGCGCGCGTCGTCAAGTTCAGCGTGCAGTTCGACTATTAGCCACGACCCCGCCGCGATTCACGATCAGTGTGGGGGCCGCCCTCAGGCGGCCCTTGTCGTCTGTTCTATCGCAGGATTTCGTTCCACTCCCTGAACGTGGCCTTTCCCACGACGCCGTTTTCGACGAAGGGATCGCCGCGAACGAATTCCTCCGCGGCCTCGCGCGACGTGAAGACCGCGAGCGCTCCTTCAGCAGGGTCGGCCCACGGCCCGACCATCAGCAGCACGCCGCGCTGTGCGAAGGCATCGATCCTGGCCCTGTGAGCGGGATAGTTGCTCTGAGCTTTGGCGAGCCCGTCGGCCGCCGCGTCGTAGAACACCACGCACTTCATCGTGTGAGCGACTCCTTTCACAGCTTGAGGCGGAACGTGAGCTCGGGGCTGAGCGGCGAACCCGGCAGCAGCAGTCCCTGCACAGCGTCGGTGTCGTAATAACGCCGGCTGGTGAGATTCTTCAGATTGAGCTGCACGTTCCATTTCGCACGCTCGTATCTGACGAGACCGTCGACGCGCGCGTACGAGGGAATTTCCAACGTCTCGAACAGATTCGCGACTCGCTCCCCAACCGCAAATAGGCCTCCTCCCAGAGTCAGGCCGCGAAGGCGTCCCGGCCGACGGGTCCACGTCGCCCAGGCCGACGCGCTGTTGCGAGCGGCGTTCATGAGCGACGGCCCAGGAAAGCCGATCCGTTTGTTGCCGTCGTTGAACGTGTACGAGGCCGTCACTGACCACGACCCGGGATGCGCGGTCGATTCGACCTCGAATCCATTCGACCGCTTGAAACCATCGTATGTAAATCGGCCCAGCTGACGCGTCGCGATCGGATATCCATTGGCCTCGATCGAAAAGATCGCCGCGGTCGTCTGCAATTGCGCGCCAAACAGATCGAGCTTGATTCCGCCTTCATACTGCTTCGCGCGGAACGGTTCGATGTTGACGATGTTGATGTAATGAATGAGCTGCAGAGGATTGAACGATCGGCTGTAGCTCGCATAGAGCGAGACTGTCCGATTCGGCTGAAACACGACGCCCAGGCGCGGCGAGAATGCGCTCACATGCTCGGTGCTCTCGCGGTGATTCGGATCGACGGCCGGCGATGACGCGCCGCTGCTGCCAGGCAAAGGTGGCACCGAACCACCGCCTCCGGGAGGTCCAACCGAGATCGGTGACACCGGCCCAGCGTCCGGCGGTTGGTTCACGTGATCGAGATACATCGTTCGCGCCACATCGGCGCGACCACCGAGCGCCACTTTCCACTTCGAGGTGACGGTCCACTGATCCTGAATGACGAGACCGATCGAGTTTGCCCCTTGCTTCCGGATCTGCTGCGGCGGGTCCGGAGTCGTCGGAAACAGCGCGCCATAGACCGGGTCGTACACATCAACAGGCGGCAGTCTCAGCGACGACAGGCCGTTCTCGTAACGCTCGCGACCGATCTCCACGGACGCCAGCACGACATGGGGTTGCCCGACGATTTCAGGCTTGCCGACGAGATCGAGACGAGCGAAGTGGTTCAGTGCGCTCTCGTCCTCGTCCAGCACCTGACGCGCGAACGTCCGCCCATCTGCCAGCATGAACCCGTCGGGGGCGTATACCTGCTTCCGATAGGCGTCCGCGCGCAACACCGACGTCGCCTGTGTCAACGACCATCGCTCGTTGAAACGATGCGTCACGTAATACGCGGCCCTCAGGTTTTGGTTGCGAATCGAATCCTGATCTGGCTCGCCGACGGACACGTGGACAGGCAGAGTGAACGAAACGGGAGTACTCGGCAGACCGGCATCAGGAGTGCCGGAGGTCTTCAGCGCCTCGCCTTCGACGGTCACCGTCGTGCGATCGGTTGCCTTCCACGAGAACGAAGGAGCGAACACACCTCCGTTTCGCGAAACGAAATCGCGATGACTGCCCGCATGTTGACCGGCACCGATCAGTCGGAACGCAACGTTGCCCGATGCAGACAGCGGTCCCGTGACGTCGAAGACACCTCGCGTGATGCCATATCGGCCGACCGTGAAATCGGCGCGCTGCTGGTGAACCGAGAGCGGTTGCCTCGTGACGATGTTGACGACGCCGCCCGGTTCGATGCGGCCGTACAGAAGCGACGCCGGTCCCTTGAGGACCTCGATCCGCTCCACGTTCGCCATGTCCGTAAACGAAAGCAGACTGCTGTTCTTGAACCCGTTCTTCAGCGCGTAGTCGATCAGCAGACCGCGAATCATGAATTTGTCTGCCCACTCGGAGTAGCCGATCGCCCGGCCCATGCCGCTGACCGTTCGCGCGACGTCACCCACCTCCCTGATCTCCTGCTGCTGCAGGATCTCGGACGGCACGATCGAAATGGCTTGCGGCACGTCCATCAGCGGCACGTCGGTCCGCAACGCCGACGTCGCCGTTTGCGTATGGACGCTGTCGGGGCTCGGCGCCGACACGGTGATGGTCTGCGCCAGCGCATCCACCGGGAGATCGAAATCGAGCACGCGACGACCCGTCTCGATCACGAGGTCTCGGGATTGCTGTCCAAACCCGACCCGCGACGCCGTGACCGTGTAGCGGCCAGGCGTGATCCGGTCAATCGTGTAGCGGCCGGCCTCGTCGGTCGTCGTCGTTGCGACGACCTCGGCGGTCTCCGTTGTGATCGTGACCGTTGCTCGCGGCAGCGGCAGACCGGTGATATCGCGAACGGTTCCGTTGATCAGCGGCGCGGTTTGCGCGGTGACAAGGGATGCCATCATCGCGTGAACGATCAGGACGGTCATGGCTCGCAGCGCGAACCCCAGGGACGGTTGATGCATGGTCCTCCGACTGGTCAGGCACAGGCGACGTCCAATATGACGGTGACCACGTGCGGAGGCCGGTTTCAGTTGTGCAACACGTTGTAAGAAATGTAACAACGCTCGTGCGCTCGTGGAGCCGCAGGCTCGACATGTGGATGCTCGTGGCCGCGGCGATCGCGGTGCCGCTGCTTGCCGCGTTGCAGTATCGATGGCTGTCGGACCTCGCCGACGCGCAGCGGATGGCAGTGCGTCAGCGGTGGGCGGACGCCGTCGCTCGCAGTGGTGCGGCCATCAACGACGACCTCGCCACCTTCTATGCCGCCGCGCTCGACGTCGGCAGGGGTCAACCTGACGTCAGCACTATCAGTCGCGCGCTCAGTGCGTGGAAGGGTGCAGCGACAACGTTGGGGCCGTATGCTCGTACGCATCTGCACGACGGCCGAAGCGGGCGTTGGGTCGCGATCGCCGCAACGTCCGTTGTCAACGACGACACGCCACAGGTCGACCAAAGCGTCGGCTTCGGCCTGCCCTTCAGCGCCTCGTGGTTGCCGCCCGCCGGTGGGCGAACGTTGCCCGCACTGCTGGTCAGGCTCGACGCGAGGAGCCCGGATGTCGACGCGGTCCTGTTGTCATTCGACAACGGCGCCTGTGAGCAGTTGCTACGGCGGATTGCCGATAGAGACTTCGATTTCCGAGCGCACGTTCGGTTGGCGGTGAGCGAAGACCTGGCGACGCAGCGGCTCGCGTGTGCAGATCCGCAGTTCGATCGGACGCTGCCCGACGATGCCATCGCCGCAGTGTTTCGCCTGCGCCTGCAGCCGCTGGGCCGCCGCAGCCTTGGCGAAGGTGAGCGTGCCGCGGGCCGTGTGGACGATCACCTCGGGGTCGGCGTCCTCATGTCGCAAGACGGAGCCGTAAGCTGGAATCTACACGCTCAGTACGAGAGCGCGTCGCTCGCGGCGGGCGCTCTGGGTGTGCAGACGCGAAACCTGTGGACCGCGGCGGCGTTGGAGCTTACGCTGGTTGCCGCGATCGTTGCCGTCGCCGTCGCCGGACGACGGGCGCGACGCAGGGCAGCGACGCATGTCAGAGTCGCGGCGGTCGTCGCACACGAGCTGCGGACTCCGCTCGCGGCGATCAAGATCCTCGCGCAGAACCAGGCACGCGGCGTCATCCAGAGCCAACAACAGATCGAACGCTACGGGGTCACGATTGCCAACGAGGTGGACCGTCTGCACCTGTTCGTCGAGCGCGTCCTGCACTTCACCGCAGGGCGTGGCAATCACGAACCAGCCACACGAGAACCAGTCGACTTCGAACGCGTGCTCACGCAGGCCGTGCATCCGCTGGAAGGACGCATCGCCGCCAGTGGCATGACAATCCAGTCGAGAGTGGAACCAATCGCTCGACTCACGCAGGGTGATGAGGGAGCCTTGGTGCTCGCGGTCCGGAACCTGGTGCAGAACGTGCTCGATCATGCAGCAGGTGCACGCACGATCCTCATCACCGTGCACAAACAGAAACGGCATGCCGTGGTCTCGGTGACCGATGATGGCGCTGGCGTTCCTGAATCGGAGCGCGCGACCGTGTTCGAACCATTCGTTCGCGGCAATGGCACGGGTCAGCGCGACGTGCGCGGCCACGGAATCGGTCTCGCGATCGTTCGCGACGTCGCGCGCGGGCACAGAGGCCGCGCCTGGTACGAGCGAACGAACACGGGATCCACGTTCGCCTTCACCGTGCTCGTGCGCGACTCAGGGACGTCGGAATGACCGTCGACCTGTCGCCGCGCCGCATTCTGATCGTCGAAGACGAACAGGCACTTTCACTCGGGCTCTCCGACCTGTTCTCGAGCGCAGGCTATGTCGTCTCAACCGCGATCAACGGCGAACAGGCCGTGACCTTATGCACGGCCGACCACTTCGACATCGTCCTGCTGGACATCCTGCTTCCAGGCCGGAACGGCTTCGACGTGTGTGCGGAGCTCAAGACTCGCTCGCCGCTCCTGCCAATCGTGATGCTCTCGGCCCGGACGGCGAGTACAGACAAGGTGCATGGCTTGCGGATCGGAGCGGACGATTACGTCGGCAAGCCGTTCGACGCGCTCGAGCTGCTCGCGCGCGTGGAAGCGGTCCTCCGCCGCGCCACGCCCAAGGCACACCAGGACTCATTCGAAGTCGACGACCTGCGCATCGATTTACGGCGGAGCGTGGCGTATCGAGATGATCTTCCCATCAAGCTGTCCGCGCGACAGTTTCAGCTACTGGCCTACCTCGTCGAGCGGCGAGGCCAGCTCGTCACACGAGAGCAGCTGCAACGCGAGGTGTGGGGCTTCGCCGAGGACGTCAGCACGCGGACCGTCGATATCCATATCGCCCGATTGCGGAAAGTGATCGAACGCAATCACGCGTCGCCCCGATTGATCGTCACAGTCCAGGGTCTCGGTTATCGCTTCCTGGGATGATCGGCGCTGCGTCGCTATCCCACCGCGTAGCCGGCTTCTCTAAACGCCAGGATGGCTCGATCCAACGTCTCATCCCGGACGAGCAGATAGTCGGTGTCATGCGTGGAGGCGGCGAAGACGGTGACGTTCGCGTTCGCCAGCGTCGTCGTCAGTCCCGCCAGCACGCCGACCAGACTGAAATCGAGCGTTCCCTGCACGCGGAGCAGCCGCCAGCCGCGGTTCGCCTCGATCTGCGGGGGAACGACATCCTGGTCGCACACCACGGATAATTCCTCCGGCGTTCGCGTGACCGAACAGAACTCCGAGCGTGCCGTCCATGCCGGCAGTGGCTCGCCGGGTCCAAGGCGACAGATACAGTACAGGCCACGATGGACCACCAACGTGAGCCTCTGTGAATTGACCATCGCTCACCTCCGCGAGCTGACGCGCTATGGAGTCTAGAATTCACTGATGGCGGTGACGATCAAATCCGCACGCGTTCATGACCCAGGATGCGTCGGCGAAGCGGCGGACGCGTCACGATGAGGCTCACCGTCGCCGCCGCCCGTTCGCTCATCGAGCAAGTCATGGTGGCCGTCGGATACGATGCGGCGAGTGCGGCACTGATCGCAGATCATCTTCTCGACACCGAGTTGCGCGGACTCGAATACGGCGGACTCGCCCGCGCCGTCAGCATCGTCGAACGTCTCGCGAAAACAGACAATCGTCGACCGATTGTCATCGAGCGCGATACGCCGGTGGTGGGGCGGATCGATGGAGGCGACCAGATCGGCTACGTGGTGGCTCATCGCGCCACGCGGATGGCGATCGAGAAGGCAAAAGGCAGCGGCATCGCTCTCGTCGCCGCGCACAACACCTGGTACACCGGCATGCTCTCGTATTACGCCGAGATGG
>Ga0111539_10012446_pt1 | contig 10666 bp, 6 predicted proteins | sample RhiMethybrSRZTD1_FD_79667 | JGI IMG/M metagenome (GOLD analysis project Ga0111539, IMG submission 79667) | Populus rhizosphere microbial communities from Tennessee, USA - Rhizosphere MetaG P. TD hybrid SRZTD1 (version 2) (version 2) | ecosystem: Host-associated > Plants > Roots > Rhizosphere >... | reverse complement strand
GCCCGCCCGCGGCTCCGATCGAGCAGATCGGCGAGGAGTTCGCGCACCAGCGCCCCCGCCGCGGTCGCCTTGAGGATCCCGGGGATCTCCTCGACCCGGACCGACCCCGGACCGAAGCCGGCCACCACGAACCCCATGGCGGAGAAGAGATCGCGCGCGTCCTCGAGCGCCTCCCGCTCGGCCGGCGTGACCTCGAGGAGGAGCGGAAAGAGCAGACGCTGGCGCTCCAGCCTCCGGGCCGCCGCGTCGTCGAGGAGCCGCTCGTAGAGGATCCGCTCGTGCGCCGCGTGCTGATCGACGATGACCAGTCCGTCGGGCGCGGAGGCGAGGATGTAGGTCTCGCGGTACTGCGCCAGAGGGGTCAGCCGGTCGAGCGGCACCGCCGGCAGGAGCGGCGCGCCCGCGCGGTCCTCCCGAAAAGGAGCCGTCCCAGTGTGCGCGGCGCCGCGGGCCTCCGTCGATCGCACCGTGAACGGGGCCTCCGCCTCGCCGAGGCCGAGCCGCGCCGCGTCGGCGTCGGTCGCCGACGCGGGCCACGAGGACGTTCCTCCGGCGTCCGACAGCGGGCGATCACCGAGCGCGGCGAAGGGCCGGGCCGCGCCGAGCGCCTCGCGCACCGCGCGCAGGACGAGATCGTGGAGCGCCCCCGGGCGCGCGAAACGGACCTCGCTCTTGGCCGGGTGGACGTTCACGTCCACCTCCTCGGCCGGGACGTCGAGGAACAGGAAGGCGACCGGGTAGCGTCCGCGCGGCACCGACGTCGCCGCCCCCTGGGTGAGGGCGTGCAGGAGGCGCCGGTCGCGCACCGGCCGATCATTGACGTAGAGGCGCGCGTCGCGCGCCGTGGCGCGGGTCAGCGCCGGCGACGAGACGAGGCCGCGGACCCGCGGCCGTCCCTCCGTGCGATCGACGTCGAGAAGGTGCTTGGCCTCCCCCGCCCCGAGGATCTGCGCCGCGCGCTCGCGCAGGCCGGCGGCTGCGGGCCACAGGAGCGCCTCCCGCCCGCCGGTCGCGAGACGGAAGGCGACCCCCGGATGGGCGGCCGCCAACCGGATGAGGTGATCGATGGAGTGCGCGGTCTCGGTTCCCGCGGCGCGCAGGAACTTGCGGCGCGCCGGGGCGTTGTGGAACAGCCCCTCGACGCGCACCGTCGTGCCGCGCGGATGGGCCGCCGGAGCGGGGGCGATCGACCCGCCCCCTTCGACCCGCACCTCGGTGCCGGCCTCCCCGCCGGCGCTGGTGGTCAGGGTCAGCCGCGACACCGAGGCGATCGACGGCAGCGCCTCGCCGCGGAAGCCGAACGATCGCACCCCCGCGAGATCGGACGCCGCCCGCACCTTGCTCGTGGCATGGCGCTCGAGCGCCAGGACGGCGTCCTCCGGCTCCATGCCGCAGCCGTCGTCGGCGACCTCGACGAGATCGGCCCCGCCCCCCTCGATCCGCACCTCGATGCGGGAGGCGCCGGCGTCGAGCGCGTTCTCCACCAGCTCCTTGACCACGGACGCCGGGCGCTCGATGACCTCGCCGGCGGCGATCTGGTTCGCGACCTCGGGCGGGAGGAGCCGGATGATCCCCATCAGACGCCCTCGACGAGGAGGGTGCGGCGGCCGCGGGAGTCGGCGAGCGCGAAGCGCTCGACGGTCGCGAGGGTGCGGTGCAGCTTGGCGACGTGGCACAGCGCGTCCCCCGGCTGCACCATCGGCACGGTGGTCATGCCGAGGACGAGCCCGGTGACCGGCGAGCGCACCAGCGACACCTCGCGTCCGAACGGGTTGGTGATCGAGGCCACCGCGTCTCCCGCATAGATCAGCTCCCCCGGCCGCACCTGCACGTCGGCGATGCCGCCGCGCGGCGCGCGCACCCACTCGGAGACCTTGACGACGATCTGGAAGCGCGGCCGGCGCGGCGGGGCGTCGATCATCCGGAGCGCCGCCAGGACGTTGTGCACGCCGCGCACGCCGCGGGCCACCAGGTGCCGCTGGAAGCGGATCGTCTCCCCCGCCTCGAACAGGATGGTCGGGACCCCGGCCCGGGTGGCGGCGGCCCGCAGCGTGCGCGACATGCCCGGCGTGTCGACGATCACCTCGAGGCCGAAGGCGCGCGCCAGCCGGCGCACCTTGGCGTCCTCCATGCGGGCGCGGACGTGCGGCAGGTTGGTGCGCCCGTGCCCGGCGGTGTGCAGGTCGATCCCCCAGTCGGAGCGCTCGACGATCTCGCGGAACAGGACGTGCGCCAGGCGCGCGGCGGCGTGGCCGTCCGGGCGCCCCGGGAAGACGCGGTTGAGATCCTGGTGCCCCGGCAGGTAGCGGGAATGGGCGAGGAAGCCGGTCCGGTTCACCACCGGGACGCAGATGAGGGTGCCGCGCAGCCCCTCCGGCCCCACGGTGGTCATCACCTGCCGGACCACCTCCACGCCGTTGAGCTCGTCGCCGTGCACCGCTGCGGTCAGGAAGAGGATCGGCCCGCGCCGCGCCCCGCGCACCACCGTCACCGGCACGTTCGCCGGGGTGCCGGTGGCGTGCTCTCCCACCTTGAGATAGATCTGCCCCGCGGCACCGCGCGGGAAGATGCGCCCGCCGAGTGTCAGGGGTGGGGGCATCGCTCCCGCCCCCTCAGGACGCCTGGCGACGGCGGCGGGTGCGCCGCGCCGTCTCGACGGCGTGCTCGACGATCACCGAGGCGACGTCCTTGCCGGTGGCCCGCTCGATCCCCTCGAGCCCCGGGGAGGAGTTCACCTCGAGCACCTTCGGGCCGCCGCGCGACTCCAGGAGATCGACGCCCGCGACGTCGAGCTTGAGGGCGCGGCAGGCCTTCAGCGCGAGGCGCTCGAGGGCGGGGGCCCGCTCGACCGCGGTGGCGGCGGCACCGCGGTGCACGTTGGAGCGGAATTCCCCGAGGCGGGCCTGGCGCCGCATCGCGGCGACGGCCCGCGCCCCGACGACGATCACGCGCACGTCCCGCCCTTCCGATTCCTCGATGAACTCCTGCACCAGGACCGTCATCCCGAGGCTCCAGAGCGTCTCGACCACCTGCTGGGCGAGCTGCTCGGTCTCGGCGAGGACGACGCCGATCCCCTGCGTGCCGCGCACCAGCTTCAGGATCGCCGGCGGCCCGCCGACGATCTGCAGGGCGCGCTGCACCTGCGAGGGGTGGCGCGCCATCACCGTCTTCGGGATGGCGACGCCGGCGCGGGCGAGAATCTGCAGGGCCCGCAGCTTGTCGCGTGACCGCGCGATCGGCTGCGCCCGATTGACGATCGGCACCCCCATCATGTCGAACTGGGTCACCACCGCCAGCCCGTGTTCGGTGATCGAGGCGCCGATGCGCGGCAGCACCACGTCGATCGCCGGCAGGCGGCCGTCGAGGCCGCGGTAGGTCACGATCGGTGCGCCGCCCCCGACGACCAGCGAGCACTGCAGCGGGTCGAGGACGAGCGTCTCGTGGCCGCGGCGCTCCGCCGCCTCGAGCAGGCGCCGCGTCGAGTAGAGGCTACGCCGACGCGAGAGAACGGCGAGGAGCATCGGCGGTCCTGGCGGCAGCGCGGCCGCGGCGGCGGGCGGCCCCGGTCCGGGCCCGCGCCACGGCCCGGGCGCGGCGGGGGGAGGCGCGCTTCGCCCCCGACGTCTGGGCGAGGGTGGCCTGCGCCGCGGCGAGACGGGCGATCGGCAGGCGGTACGGGGAACACGAGACGTAGTCCATGCCGACCGCGTCGCAGAAGCGCACGGAGCGGGCCTCGCCGCCGTGCTCGCCGCAGACCCCGATCTTCATCCCGGGGCGGGCGGCGCGGCCGCGCTCGATCGCGAGGCGCACCAGCTCCCCGACGCCATCGGTGTCGAGCGTCTGGAACGGATCGTCGGCGAAGATTCCGAGATTTTCCTCGCCGACGTACTGCGGCAGGAAGCGGCCGGCGTCGTCGCGCGACAGCGCCAGCGTCATCTGGGTCAGGTCGTTGGTGCCGAAGGAGAAGAACTCCGCCGTCGCCGCGAAGCGGCCGGCGAGGAGCGCCGCGCGCGGCACCTCGATCATCGTGCCGACGAGGTAGGGCAGCCGGACGCCGGCCTTCTTCACCACGGCGTCGGCGACCGCCCGCGTCCGCTCCACGAGGATCGCCATCTCGCGCGGGTCGATGGTCAGCGGGTGCATGATCTCGGGCTGGACCTTCGTCCCTTTCTTTTTCGCCGCGATGGCCGCCTCGAGGATGGCGCGCACCTGCATCTCGAGGATCTCGGGGTAGGTGAGGGCGAGGCGACAGCCCCGGTGCCCGAGCATCGGGTTCGCCTCGCGCAGCTGCTCGACGCGCCGCGCCACGGCGTCCGCCGGGATCCCCAGGGCGCGGCCGAGCCGGGCCTGCCCCTCCTCGTCGTGCGGCACGAACTCGTGCAGCGGCGGGTCGAGCAGGCGGATGGTCACCGGGCGGCCCGCCATGGCGGCGAAGATCCCCTCGAAGTCCTTGCGCTGCAGCGGCAGGAGCTTGGCGAGGGCGCGCTCGCGGGCCGGTCGGTCGGCGGCGAGGATCATCTCCTGGATCGCCAGACGCCGCTCCTCCGAGTCGAAGAACATGTGCTCGGTGCGGCAGAGGCCGATCCCCTCCGCCCCCATCGTCACCGCCTTCGCGGCATCATAGGGGGTGTCGACGTTGGCGCGCACGCGCAGCCGCCGGAAGCCATCGGCCCAGCGCAGGATCGTGTGGTAGGCGTCCGGAAGCTCCGGCTGCACCAGCGGCACCTCGCCGGCGTAGACCGCGCCGGTCGATCCGTCGAGCGTCACCTTGTCGTTTGGGCGCAGGACCTTGCCACCGACCGTGAGCGTGCGCGCGCCCGCGTCGGGATCGATCGCCTCGCAGCCGACGATGCAGGTCTTCCCCCAGCCGCGCGCCACGACCGCGGCGTGCGAGGTCTTGCCCCCGGTCGCCGTCAGGATCCCCTGCGCCGCGTGCATGCCGCCGACGTCCTCGGGGGAGGTCTCGTGACGGACGAGGATGACCGCCTCCCCCGCCTTGGCGCGCTCCTCCGCCTCGGCGGCGGTGAAGGCGAGCGCTCCCGAGGCGGCCCCGGGGACGGCGCCGATGCCGGTCGCGAGGCGGCGCGCCGCCAGATCGGCGGCCGGAACCTTGGGGTCGACGACGGGATAGAAGAGGCGCTCGACGTCCTCCGGGGCGATCCGCTGCACCGCCTCGGCCCGCGTGATCACCCCGTCGCGGACGAGATCGGCCGCGATGCGGAAGGCGGCGCGCGGTGAGCGCTTGCCGGCGCGCGTCTGGAGGATGTAGAGGGTCCCCTCCTCGATGGTGAACTCGATGTCCTGCATGTCGCGCGCGTGCCGCTCGAGCCGGCGGCGCACCTCCTCGAGCTGCCGGTACACGACCGGCTGGATCGCCTTCAGGCGATCGAGGGTCAGCGGCGTCCGGATGCCGGCCACCACGTCCTCCCCCTGGGCATTCATCAGGACATCGCCGTAGAAGACCGGCGCCCCGCTGTTCGGATCGCGGGTGAAGCAGACCCCGGTGCCGGAGGTGTCCCCCTTGTTGCCGAACACCATCTGCACGACGTTGACGGCGGTGCCGGCGAGCCCGGTGATCCGCTCCACGCGACGGTACGTCACCGCCTTCTCGGCGTTCCAGGAGCGGAACACCGCCTCGATCGCTCCCCATAGCTGCTGCGTCGGATCCTGGGGGAGCTCCTTGCCGGTCTTCTGGCGGAACAGCGACTTGAGACGCCCGCAGAGATCCTGGAGCCCCTCGACCGGCACCTCGGTGTCCAGCTTGACCTTGAAGCGGGCCTTGACCGCCTTGAAGAGGGCTTCGATCTCCTCGCGCGGCACCTCGTGCACCACGCCGGCGTACATGCCGAGGAAGCGCCGGTACGCGTCCCAGGCGAAGCGCTCGTTCCCCGTCTTCGCCGCCAGCCCGCGCACGGTCCGATCGTTGAGGCCGAGATTGAGGATCGTCTCCATCATCCCCGGCATCGAGCGGGCGGCGCCGGAGCGCACCGAGACCAGGAGCGGGTCGTCCGCATCGGCGAAGCGGCGGCCGGTCACCTTCTCGAGACGGGCCAGATGGGTGCGCACCTCGCGGTCGATGGCGCGGAGTGCTGGGCGCCCCTCCTTCATGTAGCGGGCGCAGGTGGCCGTGGTGATGACGAACCCGGCCGGCACCGGCAGGCCGAGGCGGGTCATCTCCATGAGCCCCGCCCCCTTGCCCCCGAGGAGTTCCTTCATGGCTCCGTGCCCCTCGGCCCGGCCCCCGCCGAAAAAGTAGACCGACTTCCCTGCCATCACGCCTCCTTGCGGTGTGCGGCGGCGATCTCGCTGAAGTCCGCCACGGTCAGGAACAGCGCCTGCAGCGCCCGCAGCAGCGCCACGCGGTTCCGGCGCAGGGCGGGATCTTCCGCCAGCACCATCACATCGCCGAAGAACCGATCGACCGGCTCGCGCAGCGCGGCGATCCGCCCCAGCGCCCCGGCGTAGTCCCGCGCGGCCGCCGCGGACGCGACGAGCGGCTGCGCCTCGCGCAACCGATCCGCCAGGGCGCGCTCGGCGGGCTCCTTCAGGCCTGCCGGGTCGAAGGGGGTCTCCGCCTCCTTCTGCCCGGCCAGGATGTTGCGCATGCGCTTGTGCGCCGCCGCGAGATCCTCGAAGCCGGGGGTCTTCCGGAAGTCGCGCACCGCTTCCATGCGGCGCCGCGCATCGGCCGGATCGGCGTCTCCGGCGCCGAGCGCCGCCCGCACGACGTCCACCGGGAACCCGGCCTCGGCCGCGAGGAACTCCTGCCGGCCGCGCCAGAACTCGAGCAGCGTCCGCAGCGCCTCGTCGGGAGGGACGGCGTCTTTGACGGTCCCGGCCGCGGCGTAGGCGGCGATCGCCGCGGTCATCAGGTTGGGGAGGGAGACGCCCACGCCGCGCTCGACGAGGATGCGGCACGCCCCCTGGACCGAGCGGCGCAGGGCGTACGGATCGCGCGAGCCGGTCGGGACGAGACCGAGGAGGAAGATGCCGGCCTGGGTGTCGAGACGGTCGGCGAGCGACAGGATCGCACCGACGGCGCCGCGCGGCAGCGGGCCGTCCTGCGACTGCGGCAGGTACTGGTCGTAGATCGCCTCCGCGATCGGGGCCGGCAGCCCGTCGGCCCCGGCATAGAGCCCGCCGACGATCCCCTGCAGCTCCGGGAACTCCCCCACCATCTGCGTGCACAGGTCGTTCTTCGAGAGGGCGGCGGCGCGCGCCACCGCCGCGCCGTCGGCCGCTTGCCCCGCGGAGGCGAACGCCGGGAGGAGCGCCTCCGCGAGGCGCGCCATCCGGGCCGACTTGGCCGCGTAGGAGCCGAGCCGCTCGTGGAACGCCACCCGCTCGAGGGACGCGCCGAACGATTCGAGACGCGCCTTGCGGTCCTCCTGGTGGAAGAAGCGGGCGTCGGAGAGCCGGGCCCGCAGCACCCATTCGTGACCGCGCCGGATGATCCCCTGCGGGTCGTCCGGGACGTTGGCGACCGCGAGGAAGCGTGGGAGCAGCATTCCGGATCCGTCCACGAGCGCGAAGTACTTCTGATGGTGTCGCATGCTCGTGAGGAGGATCTCCTGGGGGAGCTCGAGGAAGGCGGGATCGAACCCGCCCGCAAGGACCGCGGGCCATTCGACGAGATCGTTCACCTCGTCGAGGAGCTCGGGGTCGGCGTCCTCGCCGCGCGCCTCGCTCCCCGGCGGCGTGGCCAGGCGCCCGCCCGCCTGCGCCGCCGCGGCCGCGAGATCGGCCGCGATGCGCCGGCGGCGCCCCTCCGGATCGACCAGCACGCCGACGCGCTCGAGCGTGAGGGCGTAGTCCTGGGCGCGCGCCATCGCCAGAGGCTCGATCCCTTTGAGGCGGTGGCCGCGGGTGTGGCGGCCGGAGCGCACGCCGCAGAACTCGAACGGGACGATCTCCTCGCCGTAGAGCGCCACGATCCAGTGCACCGGGCGCACAAAGCGGTGCTCGCCGCTCCCCCAGCGCATCGTCTTCGGGAACGCCAGTCCGGACGCCACGACGGGCGCCGCCTCCGCCAGGACCGCCGCCGCGCGACGGCCGGGGACCGTCTTCCGGACGGCGACGACCTCCCCCTTCGGCCCGGCGGTCCGGCGCAGATCTTCGACCTTCACCCCCTGCGCGCGCGCGAACCCCTCGCCGGCCTTCGTCGGCCGCCCCTGCGCGTCGAACGCCACACTCGCCGGCGGGCCGGTCACCTCGACGCTCTGATCCGGGGACTGCTCCGGCACGCCGTCCACGAGGACCGCGAGCCGCCGGGGCGTCCCGAGCGGCCGGGGCGCGGCGGCGGGCGGGAGGCCGGCCCCCGCGAGCGCCTCGCCGACCCCCTTCGCCAGGGACGCGATGGCGGCGGCGATCATCCGGGCCGGGATCTCCTCGGTGCCGATCTCCAGCAGGAAGGAACGGCGGGCGTCGCTCACGTCCGCCCCCCCGCCGCCTTCTTCAAGAGGGGCCAGCCCTGCGCCTCGCGCCCCTTCACCCATTCCTTCGCGCACCCGACCGCCAGGCGACGGACCTTCTGGATGTAGCCGGTCCGCTCGGTGACCGAGATGGCGCCGCGCGCCTCGAGCACGTTGAAGGTGTGCGAGCAGCGCAGCGCATAGTCGTAGGCCGGCAGCACCAGTCCACAAAGGAGGAGGCGCGACGACTCCTTCTCGTACGCCTGGAACAGGGACTTGAGGAGCTCGACGTCGGCCGCCTCGAAGTTGTGCTTCGAGAACTCGATTTCTTCCTGCAGGCGGACGTCCCCGTACGCCAGGTCGTCGCTCCACTTGAGGTCGTAGACGCTCGCGACATCGTTGAGGAACATGCCGATCCGCTCCGAGCCGTAGGTGATCTCGGCGGCGATCGGCGACAGCTCCTGACCGCCGGCCTGCTGGAAGTAGGTGAACTGGGTGATCTCCATCCCGTCCATCATCACCTGCCAGCCGACGCCGGCGGCCCCGAGGGTCGGCGACTCCCAGTTGTCCTCTTCGAAGCGGATGTCATGTTCTCGAGGGTCGATGCCGAACGACTGCAGCGATGCGAGGTAGAGGTCCTGCACGTCGGGGGGCGACGGCTTGAGGATCACCTGGAACTGGTAGTGCCGGTAGAGGCGGAACGGGTTCTGGCCGTAGCGCCCGTCCACGGGACGGCGCGACGGGGCGCAGTAGGCGGCGCGCCAGGGCTCCGGCCCGAGGACGCGGAAGAAGGTGTCCGGGTGCATGGTGCCGGCCCCCGCCTCGACGTCGTACGGCTGCTGCACGACGCACCCGTGCCGCGCCCAGAACTCGCTCAGGCGCAGGACGAGCTGCTGGAAGTTCAGGCCCACGCGGGTCCCCTCCCGGGGGCGATCACGGCCGCCGTATCCGCGCCAGGATCTCGTAGCTCCGGAAGCGCCGATCGGTCAGGTCGAAGAAGAGCGCCGCGGCGAACTCCCCCAGCGAGTCGAGCGCCGGGGCCGGGGCGTCGATCTCTGCGAGCGACGACGGCGGCCGGCGCATGAACTCGGCGGCGAGGGTCACCGCCTCCGGTCGGAGCCGCGGATCGCCGGCCCGCGGCGCGCCGCAGCGGGAGCAGACGACCATCCCCTCGCGGCGCAGGAGCATCCCGCCGCGGCCCGCGAGGGACGTCGCGCAGCGCCCGCAGGCGGCGAGATCCGGCAGCACGCCGTGCAGCCGGAGCGTCCAGATTTCGAAGTAGCGCAGCGCCCGGTCGAGTTCGATCCCCTGCCGCACCGCCCCGAGCGTCGCCCCGAGGAGCCGGAAGAACGCCTCGTCCTCCTGCTGCTCGCGCGCAAAGGCGTCCGCCACCTCGGCGCAGCAGGCGAGCACCGCCCCGCGCTCCGGGTCGGACTGGAGATCGAAGCACGACTCCAGGAGATCGGCGGATTCGAGGCGCGCCAGGTCGCGCCCCTCCTTCTCGAACCACGCCAGGCGCACCCGCGACAGGAGCATGAGATTGGCGCCGAAGCGCTTCTTGCTGCGGCGCGCCCCCTTGGCGACGGTCCGCACCTTGCCGTCGGTCTTCGTCAGGAAGGTCACGATACGGTCGGACTCCTGCAGTGGACGGCTGTCGATGACGAAGGCCTCGCTGTCCCGGAGCGGCATCCCGCGCGCCGATCATCCGCCCACGAGCTGCCGGCTGGCGAGGCCGAAGAAGGCCAGCAGACCCAGGAGGTCCACGGCGGTGGTGACGAAGGGGCTGGTGGCGACCGCCGGGTCGACGTGCATCGTCTTGAGCAGCACCGGCAGCGTCGATCCCACCATCGCCGCCATGGTCATCGAGGCGAGCAGCGACATGCCGATGGCGACGCCGGCGGCGATCCCCATCCCGACGATCGGCACCGCCGCGAGGCCGAGGAGGGATCCGTAGATCAGGCCGAGCAGCAGGGCGATGCGGATCTCCTTGAAGATCACCTGCCCGGTCTGCAGCACGGTGATGCGCCCGGTGGCGAGGCCGCGCACCATGATCGTCGCCGCCTGCGTGCCGATGTTCCCCCCCATTCCGAGGACGACCGGGATGAAGCAGGCCAGGACCGTCGCCCGGCCGAGGAGCGGCGCGTACGCCTTGATGAGGAGCGCGGCCAGAAGGCCCCCGGCGAACGCCGCGAACAGCCACGGCAGCCGGATGCGCGCCGCCCCGAGCGTCGAGCGCAGCCCGCGCTCCTCGTCGG
>Ga0111539_10012445_pt1 | contig 10666 bp, 9 predicted proteins | sample RhiMethybrSRZTD1_FD_79667 | JGI IMG/M metagenome (GOLD analysis project Ga0111539, IMG submission 79667) | Populus rhizosphere microbial communities from Tennessee, USA - Rhizosphere MetaG P. TD hybrid SRZTD1 (version 2) (version 2) | ecosystem: Host-associated > Plants > Roots > Rhizosphere >... | reverse complement strand
TTCTCGTGCACGATTTCGTAGCCGGTGATGATGGCATTGGTGCCCGGATGCCGCACCGTAAGGTGCAAGGTGACGGGCACCCCGGCTTTCACCGCAGCGGGAACGCTCGTGAGCTCGAGCGAGTACTCGCGGGTGTCGAACGGATCGCCCGGGACGAGCGCCATCCCACACTTCCGGCAGCGGCTTCCTGCTTCGCCCGCTGTCACCTCCGGGTGCATCGGACAGAACCACGCGGTGGTTCCTGGCGGAGCCGAGCTTTGCTGGGCCGCGGCGCCAAGCGAGAGCAGTACGACGAGCAGCAATATGAGCTTATTTCGTCGCATAGTGATTCAGCGTGAGGGTGAATCGCGGACCTGACCCGCCTTCGCCGATGCGCGGCTTCGGCTTGGCAACAAGGTCCGCGCCGCTTTCGACGTACGCGACCGCCTGCAGGACCGAGCCCGCTGGCAGCGGCACCGGCTTCTTGAAGACGTACGGCGTCGGCCAGAGCTGATCCGCGTCCTTCACCCACAGCAACACATCGCGAGAGCCGTCGGGGCGCATCAATTTGATCTCGAACGATCGCGTGCCAGCAGGCAGCTCGGGTCGCATCGAGACAAGCGCCCGCGCATCCGTCGCTTTGAATTCGGCGACGAAACGCGCCGGTGTCTTCGCATCAGCCATCGCGCGCACCGTCGTCGCGGTCACCGGCGCCGGGGGAGACCCGGAGGCGAAGTACAGCGCGAGTTGCGGCTTGTCAGTGACCGACTGCGCCGCGCCGGAGTACATGATGTCGACGGCAACGCGCGCGCGAGCTGGCAGTTTGAACGCAGCGCCCGCCGGTAATTCGGTTGACGACTGCCACGGCGTCCATCCGCCGAGATATTGCCCCCCGCCGTCGATGCTGAAAAACGCCGCGCGCGTGACTCGCGCATCGGGTTTGAAGTCGATGCCGCGGATCCACGCCTCGCGCGCGAGGCCCGTATCGATCGTCACGCGTTTAAACGTGGGCGCGCTCCGCGCCTCGACAGCGGAGCCCGCTGCCGGCGACGCGACAAGATCCGGCACGCCCAGCGTCCAGTGATCGCCGTGATCGACGAATGCAGGCGCGGGGTCGGTTCCCTCCGGGACGCCGCCATCGATCCACGAGATCAGGAACTCGAACTCGCGCGGCGTCAGTCCGATGTCGTTCGCGTACGCGCCGAAGCCGCGCTCCGCGGGCCACGGCGGCATGCGCCGCGACAGCGTCTCCTCTTTGATCGCTTCCGCCCACGGGCGAGTCTGCCCAAAAGTGATGAGCGGCATGGCGAGCTTGCCGTCGGCATGGCACTGCACACACTTCCGCTGAAGCAGGGTCGCGATCTCTCGATTGAAGAGGACGGTCGTGGTGGTCGGGTTGTGCGAATAGGCTGGACGCGACAACACCGTCCATACCAGCACGAGTCCCAATCCCACCGTTGCGAGGCAGCGCTTCATAGCTCTTGAGGAGCGCTCGGGTCGAAAACCGCGCGAATTATGGCACGGATCGCCCGGCAGCGGTTGTGCACCCACTTTCGTCATCATGACTCCTCGACGCATGGCCGGCGTGAGTTTCTGGATCGTCCTCATGTCTGTCGCGGCGGCCGCTCAGCAACGCAGCGATACAGCCCGCACGCCACCCGCGTCCGCCACGACCGTTACCGAAACCACCTATCCCGTCAGCGGTTTCATTCCGTTCAGGCGAGTGGAGAGAAGGACCGAGTCGGGCGGACGCAAGGTCATCATCGAACGGAGCGAAGCGCCGGGCGTTGAGGGAAGGTGGGAGCCGCTCGAGGAGGATGTGACGGACACGACCCGCACGGGGAATGCAACCACACGTTCCCAACGCGACGTGTTTTACTTCGCCGCGCAGCGTAAGGGTACACTCGCCGCGACGACGCAGTCGGAGCAGGAAACTCGGCCGAACGCAATCACCAATGTTGCACGCACCTGGCTCGCCGACCTCGACGGCCACTTGATTCTGTCGTCCGGTTACTCCGAGGAAAGAAGGTTAGTCTCACCTGACCTGCACCAGACGGAGGCGACGATGTTGCTGCGAGGGCCTGAGGGGCTTCGCGAAGTTGAGCGCAGCGAGTCGACAGAACAGCAGGTCAGTCCAGCCGTCATCCGGCGCGACCGCGCCTATATGTATCGCGACCTTAATGGACGGTGGGTGCCGACCGAAGCGCGCAGCGGTGAGACGCGCGGCATCGGATCGGCGGAGCGCGTCGAGGAAGAGACGATTCAACGTCCGAATCTGACCGGAGCATTGGTCCTCAGTGACAGGGTGGTCACTCGCACATCCGAGTCGAACGGAGAGCATCGAGTCGTGATCGACACGTATTCTCAAGACGCCGAAGGGTTCGTTCGAAACGACGGCCGTCTGGCGCTGCGGCAACGAATCCGCAGGTCGACAACGGTCACGGCGTATGGCGTCCAGAACACGGTGGAGGAGATCGAAGCACGCAATCCGCTTGCGCCGAACGATCCGATGCGCGTGATTCAGCGGACGCTCGAAACGGTCCGGAGCGTCGGCCAGGGTCGATGGGTCACCGAGCGGCAGGTCTTCGAACGCGATCAGAATGGCCGCATGTTCCTGGTAGCGAACGAGACGGAAGAAACCGAGAAGTAGAGAAGTCGGCTACACTGTCGGCAGTCCCACACGCGAATTTCCCCATCAGTTCCGAGGAAAAGACATGTCGAACAAGCTACGGCAGTGTGCCTCCGTGATTGGCGTGGCAACGGTCTGGTTGGTTGCTGCTCCTGCAGCGGCGCAGACGACCGACGGCTGGGAGTTCGAGTTCGAACTGATGCGGATGGACGTCAAAGGCGCCGATGCGCAGACCGGCCATGTCGTAAGGTTGACCGAGGTGCAGACGTTGAATCCGCCGCAGGTCACGGATCGCGCGACGCACACACCGATCGACTTGAACATGGAGACGAAGAACACCATCCGCGCAGAACTGAAGCACCGGGGCCAAACATGGGGAGGCGGTGTGAGCGGCTGGTACCTGCGCACCGACGACTCGCAGTCCGGACGCGTATCGAGTGCAGCGGAGTCAATCACGTCATCGTCGATCACATCCGAGTTCAATAGTGTTCTCATGTGGAACGAACTGGTTTCGCCGACTCGGAATGACCTGCAGGCTTCCGGACTATCACCGCTTGATTTCGAGGTGAGCGGCCGGCTGCGGACCTTCGCGCTCGACGGCTTTGCCCTCGCTTCTCTGGTGAGCAACGACACCGTTCGCCTCGAATTGATGATCGGAGGCAAGGTGGGAAGAGTCCGGTCGTCACAGGACCAGGACTTGAAGTTGAGAGCGTTCATTCTGAACGCGTTCAGGCCGCTGCATCTGAACAACAACATCGAGCTTTCGAGCGCCGCGGAGGCTAACTTCACGGGAGCCGGTCCCATGGCCGGGTGGGCTGCTCGCGCGAGGTGGGGGCGTGTCAGGTTCGATGCATCCGTGACCGAATCGATCCTCTACGCATCTTCAAAGCAGACCGGTCTGTTCTCCGATGTCGATGACCTGACGGCCGCGCAAACGCCGACCGGTCCTTTCCTGACCTGTCCGGCGGCGCTGGCGGCGCTGGGATGTTTTTCGGTTCGGTCCGACTGGGATTTCGAAAAATCAACGAAGGCGTTTATTCCTGTGACGGACCTTCAGTTGAAAGTGCTCGTTGACGTCGCTCGAAACATCGCGGTGGGCGGCAGCAGCTTCACCAGCATCTGGAACAACGTCCCGGAGCCGCCGGCCTTCACGATGACACACGCCGATGCCGGGCCCGGACTCGACTGGGATTTCGGAACGCGTTCGTTGATATTCGGCTCCATCGGCCTGATCGTCAATTTCACGTTCTAGACGGGGGGCTCACCCCCCATCTGGTTGACGGGATAGGAGCTAGCGAGCGTTGAAACTGCCTTGTTCGCGAATGATTCGCAGCTGCGCGCGCTTCGCGCGGAAGTGTCGCGTGCATGGCGCATACGCGCGTCGGCACGTCTGTTCGCGCAATGTGCTGAATGCTGATCAGAATGGTTGTGCCAAAGAGACGTCTGCGAATAGACCAAAACGCCTCCGGCGGGGTCCAATGTGACAAATGAGAAGCCGAGTATCGCATGGTGCAATCTTCGTTGCGATCTTCCTTGCCCTCGGAAGTGGGTCGACTCGTGCGCAGGACTCGGGTAGCAAGCCGACGCTAATCAAGATCAAGGATGTAAAGCCTATCTATCCGCCGAAGTCTTTGCTGGCGGGCGATGAAGGTGTCGTCCTCGTCGAGCTGAAAGTGGGTGCGTCTGGAACTGTCGCCGAGGCACGGGTGATCTGGTCGAAGTGTCCTGCGCTGAATGCGGCAGCTCTCATGGCGGCGCGGGCATGGGAATTCGAGCCGGTCCGCATCAATGGTCGGGCCACTGAGTCCCTCGTCACAGCGCCTGTGGAATTTCGACTGCCAGAGAGATTCAAGTCACGCGCGGGTCGCTCGGGCGCGTGCAAATGGGTCGACCCGCCGCGCCCCACGCATTGATCGGACAAGCCACGTGAAGAGGACGAATGCATCTGCTCCACGTCTAACTATGGGCGCGCACGCGAATGCGGGCGCTCTTCGCACGCGCTCGATAAGGCAGTTTCAACGCTCGCTAGCTCCTACCCCCCCATCTGGTTGACTACGCGGACGTTGCGGTCTAGAGTCGGTTGGCCACAACCCCGGAATTCGCAGAGGGACAACCATGCGTGTGAGTGCAGTGTCGGCGGCCCTGATTCTTACCGTCGCAGGAGCAGTGTTCGCCCAGGAATACGTCGAGTTTACGAGTCCCCAGGACCGCTTCGGCGTCACCTTTCCGGTGCAGCCGAAAGTCGAGGAGACGATGTGGAAGTCGCAGTTCGGATCGATGTTGCCAGCGCGAGTCTATACCGCGGATTCGGGCAACAGTCACTTCAAGGTGACCGTCGCCGACTACAACAACATCGAGGCGATCTCCACCGAGCGCGCCAAGTCGTGCCCGCCCGGCGCGGAAACCTGCAGGGGCGGCGGCAGTTCGACGGGCCTCGGATACTGGAAAGCGGACCTCGCCGGCGCGACGACCTACGCGCAGTGGCAGTTCATGCAGCGCGACGTCAAGATCACTTACCTCGGCTGGAACAACATAGACCTGGTCGAGGGCACGATGATCTACATGACGAACAACGCAGACAAGTCGCGCACCTCGGCCGCCATCTACATGCACGAGAACAAGCTGTACATCCTCGAAGGTACGGTGCCCGGCGGCTACCCCGAGCCGGGCTTCTTCCAGCAGTCGATTCGCTGGCTCGATGAGAACGGCAACGGCGTCCGCTATCAGACGCTCTATCACAACGGATTTCCAAAACCGCCGACGGGCCGCGGTGGTGCAGCAGGTCCGGGTCAGGGACAGGGCGGAGGCCAGGGCCAGGGTCAGCGCCAGGGTGGTCAGGGTCAGGGCGCCGGCCAGCCCCAGTAAGGACGCGTGATGCGCGCAGTGCTTATTTCAGCGACCGCGCTCCTGGCGTTTGCGGGTTCGACGTTCGCGCAGGAGTACGTCGAGTTCAAGAGCATGCAGGACCGCTTCTCGATCGTCTTTCCTGCGCAACCGAAGGTCACCGAGACGACCTACACCTCCGAGTTCAAATCGGTGCTCCCTTCACGCGTCTACAGCGTGGACCAAGGCCAGAGTCACTTCAAGGTCACCGTCGTCGACTACAACAACATCCAGGCGATTGCGGCCGAGAAGGCGAAAGCGTGTCCGCCCGGCGCAGAGGCATGTTCAGGGAACACGGGGGCGGGCAGTTCGACCGGCGCTGGCTACTGGAAGCCCGACATCGAGGGCGCAGTGATTCATGCGACGTGGGAGTTGATGCAGAGGCCCAACGAGAAGCCGATTTATCTTGGCTGGGCGAACATGAACCTCGTCGAAGGCCACATGGTCAATCTCGTCAACGAGAAGGACAAGTCGCGGACGTCGGCCGCCATCTACATGCACGAAAACAAGCTGTACATCATCGAGGGCACGGTGCCGGGAGGCTATCCCGTACCTGACTTTTTTCAGCAGTCGGTTGGCTGGCTCGATGAGAAGGGGAACGACATCCGGTACTTGACGATCTACCACAACGGATTTCCGAAGCCGGACGTCCGCACCCAGGGCAGCGGTCGGCAGAATGGCGCCGGCGGCAATGCGGGCCGTGGAGGACGGGGGAATCAATGATGCGTCTGAGAGGCGTCTCAGTTCTCGCAGCAACGGCGCTGGTTGGAATAACCCTCGCGGTCAGCGTTGCCGGACAGCAACAGCCGCCCGCGCAGGAAGGCCAGCGACAAGGTGGCGGCGGACGCCGCGGTGACGCGACACCACCAGCTCCTCCGCCTCCGCAGGCCGGACATCCCTCGGGGAAACTCGTTATCTGGGGCGACCTCGCCAGCTTCGACAATCCGCCGACGTTGCCGACGCATTGCATCCTCAGCAACCGCTTCAAGCGCGGACAGCGCGTCGGCTTCCGCATGACGGCAATCGACGGTGGGACCGGCGAAACCGAGAACACGGCGACGATGGTGGTTCACATCAACTACATGGGACAGACCATCGACGTTCCAACGCGATGGCGTGGTGTCGGCGGATTCCCGGCAGCTGAATATCCCCGGCAGCCGTCGGAGATGTGGACCGGCGTGTGGATCGTCCCCATGGATGCTCAACCTGGGCGTCTGAGTTACACAGTGACCGCAACCGATCGATTCGGACGAACTGCCACGTTCACACCGTTCATCAACGTCGTCCCGCAGCTGACGATCGTCGAATAGCCCCTACATATTTCATCCACAATTATTCCGCACTATCGATCACAGGAGGATGTGTGATGGATAGTGAGTTTCGAATGAGGCGTTGGGCGATCGTTGCGCTGGCGGTTGTCGCGGCGATCGCCATCGGTGCAACGGCCTATCAGGCGGGCGTGTCGCACGGCATCGCCATGCAACCACCGGCCGCGAGCGCGCCGGGTGTTCCAGGTAGCGCTCAGGCGGTTCCACCACCTGCGCCGTATCCGTACTACGCCTACCGCTACTACGGTCCGTGGAGATTCGGGTTCTTCGGCCCGTTGCTGACGATTTTCCTGTTCGTGTTCCTGTTCCGAATGCTGGCGTGGGGCTTCGGCGGGTGGGGATGGCGACGGCGCTACTGGCCATACGATCCCGAGTTTGGTTCGCCGCGTTTCGACGAATGGCATCGACGCGCACACGAACGGATGCGTGACGGTGGGCCGACTGCTTCGCCGCAAACGTGACGTCCGGCTGCCTGCTACCGGCTTCGGGCTTCCGGCCTTGCCGTGCGGGAGCTGGAAGTCGGTAGCCCGACACCAATGGCACTCATCGTGCTGGCCGCCCGGGATCATGCGGAAGCAGTTCTGGCTGACGCTGAGCCTTTCAGTCTTCTTCGTCCAACTAATTCCCACGGCGTCACGTGCCCAGACAGCGATCACTTGGACCAACCTGGTGAATGCCGTCGTCACGGAATCAGGCATCCAGAAAACAGCGGGTTGTGATGGATGTCAGGATGCCGGTGCGTCGTCCCAGAACCAGCTGAGCACTGACGGCTACGTCGAATTCAAAGTCGGCGAGCTCAATACGCTGTGGATGGCTGGCCTCAGTCATGGCGACGACAACACCACGTACGCCGACATCGACTTCGGCTTCAGATTCAATGGTGCAGGCTCCGCGGACGTGCTGGAAGGCGGCGTCTACGCCGGCGGCGATACAACGTATGCACCCGGCGACGTGTTCCGCATCTCGCTGGCGAACGGCCGCATCGAGTACAGCAAGAACGGCCAGTATCTCAAGGAGAGTGCGCGTGCGCCGCAGCTGCCGCTGCTGTTGGACTCGTCGCTCATCAGCACGGGCGCGACGATTCACGATGCCGTGATTGCGGTTGCGCCACCACCTCCGGCGGGCGGAGGCTTCACGGAAAAGGCGGGATCACCAGCGCTGCGCGCCCGCTTCACCTCGCCTCAGATTCAGTCATTTCTGCCGGCCAACGGCGCGACGGGCAAGTTCACCTTTCCGGCGCCTTACAACACCGAAGCAGCTCGGCTGACCAATGCCACTGCGTGTGCGAATGGCGCCGACTGCCTGTGGTACCTCGGGTATTCCTATTGGCACAACATCAACTTCCATGTCAGCAGCAGCGACATGTATGTCTTCCTGGGCACCGACCCGAACCGCGGGGGCGTCGGACCAATCCTGCTGCGGTACGACAAGAACGCGGACACGGTCCAGAGTCTCGGGCCGCTGTTCAATGAGAACAGCCCCTATCACTGGCAAACCGGCGAAGGCTGGTATTTCAGCGCCAGCCAGCCGAGCAAGCTGTATACGTTCCTTGTCGGTGGCACACAACTGCAGCGATTCGACATCTTTACGCGTCAGTTCGATTCTCTTCCGGCGATTGATCTCAATTCATGCCCGCGATCCATCTGTCCGGCGCAAGGCCGGTATCTCACGCAGCCGCATTCGAGTGACGACGACAGCGTTCACTCGGCGACGGTGCAGGACAGCGACTTTCAGCGTATCGGATGTGTCGTCTCGAGGGCTTCAGGGTTTCTCTATTACGACACCGCGAGCAGCGGCATGGTGTTCGATGAATGCCATATCGATAAGTCAGGACGCTGGCTAATCCTGTTGATGAATCGCACCGATGGCATGCGTATCAACCGTATCGTCGATACGCAGACCGGGCAGCAAACGACCATCGACAACGCCAACGGCGCGCTCGGGCACCTGGACATGGGATACGGCTACGCGGTGGGTGCTGACAATTTCAATCCGCTGCCGAATGCAACGATTCTTCTGAAGTTTCCCGTGCAGAGCACGATTCGACCGATTGGACCGGTTGTTCATTACAACAAACGGTGGGACATCGCTGCCGCCAATCACATCGCGCATGGGAACGCGGTCAACGCGCCTGCCGAATCGCAGTACGCGTGCGGCAGCAACGCCAGTACGACCCCGGACATGGCGGACGAGATCGTCTGCTTTTCGCTCGATGCCAACCGCAACGCCGACGGATCGCTCGACGTGCTGGTCGTGGGACAGGTCATGACGGATCTCTACGCGAGTGGCGGCGGCAGCGACGACTATGCGAAGCGCCCGAAGGGAAACCTCGATGTCACCGGCCGGTACTTCGTCTGGACGACGAATCTGGGCGGGAATCGTCTCGATGCGTTCCTGGTCAAGATCCCCGCGGAGCGCTTCGGCGGCGGCGGCAGCACCGGCGGTGCTCCGTCACCTGATGGCGCCACCGTTCCGACGACGGCGACACAGATTGTCGACACGGCCGGCGCGGTGTGGACACTGGGTTCCGATACCGCGGTGCTCCGCAACGGCGTACAAGTCGGCGGGGCGTGGGCCTCGACGATCTATTGGAAGACCAGTACGATTTACGTGTACGGCCTCGATTTGAACTGGTGGCAATGGACCGGTAGCACCTGGGTGAACCTGGGACCGGTCATGCCGGGCGGAACGACGGGTGGGACCGGTTCCGGAACAACGTCGCCGGACGGCACAATGATCCCGACAAACGCGAGTCAGATTGTGGACGCCGCGGGAGTGGTGTGGACGCTGGGTTCCAATACCGCGGTGTTGCGCAACGGCGTACAAGTGGGCGGGGCATGGGCCTCCACGATCTATTGGAAGAACAGCACGATCTACGTGTACGGCCTCGACTTGAACTGGTGGCAGTGGACCGGTACCACCTGGGTGAATTTGGGGCCAACGCTCCTCGGGTAGGAAGCTCCACAATCCCTTCATAATCGGGAGTCAGAGTCAGGTGGGGGCGACTCAGGGGTTTGAGTCACCCTACGTGAGTCCGATTCCGTGAAAACGATCCTCGTCGTCGAAGACGAGCCGTCGATTGCGCAGATTGCAGCCGACTATCTGCGGCATGGCGGCTTCGGGGTGATCACCGCGTCGAATGGCGTTGACGCGCTGGCACAGGCGCGCGCGCAGCGGCCGGACCTCATCGTCCTCGACCTTGGCTTGCCGCGCCTCGATGGCCTCGAGGTCGCCAGGACCCTGCGCCGCGAGGGTGACGTCCCGATCATCATGCTGACCGCCAGGATCGACGAGGCCGATCGCCTCGCGGGCCTCGAACTGGGCGCGGACGATTACGTCACCAAGCCATTCAGTCCTCGCGAGCTCGTCGCGCGCGTTCGCTCGGTGCTGCGTCGCGTGGATGCGACCGCCGGTGGTGGGGACGTGCTGCGCCGGGGAGACCTCGTTATCGATACCGGACGCATGCAGGTGTTGCGCGACGGCGCGTCGATCGACCTCACGCCCACGGAGTTTCAACTGGTGGCGGCGCTCGCTCGAAGATCGGGGCGGATTCTGACGCGCGCGCAGTTGCTCGATGCCGTCCGCGGCGACGACGCCGAAGCGTTCGACCGGGCGATTGACACGCACATCAAGAACATCAGACGGAAGATTGAGCCGGATTCCCGAAGGCCGCGGTACATCCTTACCGTGTACGGCATGGGCTACAAGTTTGCCGAATGAGGAACCCAATGACGGATCCCGGATCCCCGATCCCCGGACCGAGATGGCACGTCCGGCGGCGGCCGCGTCCGCCCTGGTGGCCCGACAACGAGCCGTGGCCGCCACGCGGCGGGCCGTACGCGTGGCG